>Ga0182012_10006050_pt1 | contig 12389 bp, 11 predicted proteins | sample 612S2SmetaG_FD_120486 | JGI IMG/M metagenome (GOLD analysis project Ga0182012, IMG submission 120486) | Permafrost microbial communities from Stordalen Mire, Sweden - 612S2S metaG | ecosystem: Environmental > Terrestrial > Soil > Wetlands > Permafrost | place: Sweden: Stordalen | collected...
AAAAGCTCTTGTTCTTGCCGTCATAGAGCTTTGGAATAATGACAGGACCGCCGAACGAGACGCCAAACGTATTGGCATCGCCAGCCAGAGTTTGACCGCTAATTTGGTCGGCTGAGTTAAAAGCCTTGCGCTGCAGATACCAGAAGCCGCCGCCGTGAAACTCGTTCGTCCCATTACGGCTTGTAACGGTCAGATCAGTCGGCTGCGAATATTGCGCATCGTTGCCGGCGCTATTGACGCGAAATTCCGAAATACCCTCTACCGACGGGAACAGATCTTTAGTTGGTCCACCGTAACGCGGCAACTGGGTGGAAATCCCATCGAGAGTGAATGAAGTTGCCGTGGGCAGTTGTCCTGCAATTGTAATATTTCCGGCGCTATCGGATTGCACCAGTGGCGCCAGGTTTGCCACGACAATTGGGCTCGGACTGCTGGAGGCTCGGAAGTTTAGTGCGAGTGAATTGATTTCAGAGCCGGAATGCGAGGACGAGAGCGTTGGATCTACACTTACCGCCGCTTGATCGGCAGTCACTTCCACTCTGGCAGTGCCGCCGGCAATTGCCAATTGAACGTTTGATGTAGCCGTTACGCGCGCCAGAACCTGAATGTTTTCGTTCTTGCTAGGCGAGAACTTGTCGGATGTCACGGCGATCGTGTAGGTGCCAGGCACCAGATTTGGGAACACATAGATGCCGTGCGAATCCGTCGACGTCTCGCGAGTGTCGTTTGTGTCTTGATTGGTCGCTGCTACTTTTGCCTCGGAGATCGCTGCTCCGCTCGGATCGGTTACGCTTCCTGTAATCGTTCCGTAAGTCGACTGCGCTTTAAGCGGCCCCGAAAAGGCAAGCGCCAAAAAAACGAGCAAACTGCATAATTGTCTACGAGCTTGTTGTTTCATTTTCCCCCTGAACTGTTTAGGCCCCGAACTAAGTTCACGCGCGGTAGGCACGGCGCGTCCCACACTTTGTTTAGTGGCTGACTTGCCAAGTCTAGTAGCGGCATCTGTACAGAAGATGAAGTTAGCGTCACAGCTTGGTAACAGGGCGTCTGAAAGAGTAATGCGGGAGACTCTAGAATAAAGTCTTGCTCCCTGAAGAATTAGATTTTGCAAACCAGTTGGCGGCCGTCGAGGATCGTATTCAACGCGCGGCGCAAAACTGCGGGCGTAAACGTACAGACATCACGCTTGTTGCGGTTTCGAAAAAATTCGCAGCCGAACGTTTGTTGATAGCCTACCGGGCGGGCTTGCGGCATTTTGGCGAAAACTATGTCCAGGAGTTTGCAGACAAGCATCCGGCGCTAAAGGAGATGAGCGAGGCGCGCTATCACTTGATTGGGCATTTGCAATCCAATAAATCGCGGCAAGCGTGTGAGCTGTTTCAAGTGATTCAGACGGTGGATACGCCCAAATTGCTGAAGCGGTTGGATGCGGCGGCGGCCGAGCGCGGTGAAACAATCGAAGTAATGATTGAAGTCAAGCTTTCCGAAGAGGATAGCAAGAGCGGTGCCGACCCTGCCGAGATTCCAGTGCTGTTGGATACTGCGGCGCAATGTTCACGTGTTTCACTTACCGGACTGATGACCATTCCGCCTTGGTCTGAAGACGCTGAAGTATCGCGGCCTTTTTTCCGGCAGCTGGCAGCGCTTGCGCGGCAACACAATCTGCCGAAGCTTTCCATGGGAATGTCCGGAGATTTGGAAATCGCCATTGAAGAAGGCGCAACGATAGTAAGAGTGGGCACGGCATTATTTGGCAAGCGACCTAACCTACGTCCGTGAAAAAGGGGACAGACACCATTTTCGCCTTCTATAAGTGGCTGATTCCACGTCACGCCAATCGGCGAAAATTGTCGTCTGTCCCCTTTTTCACCTTTTTCACTTTCCTACTAGGAGCGCAGCTTCTCTCTCCACAAAGCACGCGCAAAGGCTCTGCCACCGAATTGCTCGACATCGCTGTGCCCATGCGCGATGGTGTGCGTTTAGCGGCAGACGTGTTCCTCCCGGCGGCGACGGGCCGATGGCCTGTCGTGCTGGTTCGCACTCCCTATAGCCGCCATGCCCAATCGATACCGGGCTATCGCTATTTTGTCCGCCGAGGGTATGCGCTGGTTGTGGAAGATCTGCGCGGACGTTATGCCTCACAAGGTAACTTTGGGCTCATCTCACAAGAGGCCCCCGATGGCAACGACACGATCAATTGGATTGCCGCTCAGCCTTGGTCGAATGGGCGCGTGGCAATGGCGGGCAGTTCGTATTTAGGCCTCGTGGAGTGGTGGGCGGCGATTGAAGGCAATCCTCATTTGCGCGCTATTTCACCCATGTTTTCAGGTGATGATGAGTACCTCGATCGTTATTACTCGCCAGGCGGCGCGCTTCAGTTGGGCCACCGGCTGTCCTGGTTTGCGGAAAATTTCCCGCCTTCTCTTAACAGCCCCATTCCTTTGGACAACTACATAAATCACGTCCCCTTGCGAACCGCCGATCTTGCCGCTACCTATAGAACCATGCCGCTTTGGCAAATCGCTCTCGATCATCCTTCGCTCGACCAGTTCTGGCAAAAGCAGAGCTTGCGCAATGCCATGAATCGTGTAAGCGCTCCGGTACTTTCTTTCGGCGGCTGGTTCGATAACTATGCGGAAAGTGATTTAGATGCCTTCGCGCGTTTGGCTGGGGCGCACAAGCAAGTCCAAACCTGGATTGGGCCTTGGTCTCACAACCCTGGTCTGAAATTCCCAACTCTCGACTTTGGTTCCGACGCTGCAGTCGGCATGCGCGCCAAGCAGGCCGATTGGTTTGACCGCTGGGTGAAGAAAGCTGAGACCCCTACTCAAGACTCCGATGGCGCTGTGTTGCACATTTTTGTGATGGGACCGAATGTATGGCGCAGCGAACATGAATGGCCCTTGGCCCGCACCCACTACACGCCCATCTATTTAGCCAGTGAAGGCCACGCAAACCAATCTTCGGGCGACGGCGTCTTGAGTTGGCAATCTCGCAGGAAGTCGAAAGCCGATACCTTCACTTACGATCCCCGCAATCCCGCACCGAGTATGGGCGGCTCGGTTTGTTGTGATCCGAAGTTGTTTCCGCCCGGCCCGCTCGATCAAGGCAAAGTGGAGGAACGGCCCGATGTGCTCGTTTACACCTCATCCGTGCTAACGGAGGAACTTGAGGTGACCGGGCCCGTGCGCACTATACTCTACGTCTCGACCAGTGCCAACGACACGGACTTTACTGCCAAACTCGTCGACGTACAGCCTGACGGCAGGCCGATATTAGTCACCGACGGCATTCAGCGCTTGCGCTACCGCCTATCACTCGATAAGCCGGTGTTTGTGAAACGCAATCAGGCTTATCAAATAAGCATCGATACCGGCGTAACGAGTTGGGTTTTTGGCGTGCGGCATCGGATTCGGTTAGAAGTTTCCAGCAGCAATTTTCCACGGTTTGATCGAAATTTGAACTCAACGGGACCAAACGCGGAACAGGTGAAGCCTTCGAAAGCCCGGCAAACAGTCCTGCATGAAAAGGGCTATCCGTCGGCAGTGATCTTGCCGCTAATCGCTCGCACACGGCCCAATGGAAATCAGCGGTAGATGCGTTAGTCTAGGGCGATCACGATTGCCCCAGCCACAATTAGCAAACCGCCCAACGCTTTGCCCCAGGTGAGCGCTTCGTTAAGGAAAATCGCGGCAAAGGCAATGACCAACACCACGCTGAGCTTGTCGAGCGGAGCGACACGTGAGGCTGGTCCTAATTGCAACGCGCGGAAGTAGCAGAGCCACGAAAGCCCGGTGGCGAGGCCGGAGAGAGTCAGAAACAGCCAAGTGCGTTTAGACGGTATGTGAAAGCTTCCAGCGGAATGCGTGGCTAACGCAATTGCCCAGGCCAGCAAAACCACTACGGTGGTTCGCACGGCTGTAGCGAAATTAGAATCTACTCCGGCAACACCAAGCTTGGCGAAGATAGCGGTGCCGGCTGCGAAGAATGCAGATAGCAGCGCCCAGAGAATCCAAGTCACGTCAAACCAGTCACGTCAAACCGTGTTCAACGGCGTAGCGCGTAATCATGGCGGTCGAATGAAGTTTCAGCCGGTCCATAATTGCAGCGCGATGAAACTCGGCCGTGCGGACGGAAATGCTCAGTTTGCCGGCAATTTCTTTGGCAGAGCATCCTTGCGAAATTAAACGAAGAACTTCAATCTGCCGTTCCGTGAGCGCGCTGTCCGCAGGCAGAACCTCTTCCGTTTGAATGGTTGAGCCTGAGTATTTGCCACCATTTAAAACCGTCCGAATGGCTGTCAATAACTCATCCATCGGCGCGCGCTTTGACAGGTAGCCTTTCGCGCCCATATCCAAAGCACGCTTCATGAACGCCGTTTCGGTGTGCATGGAAAGGAACATGAGTTTAAGCGAAGGATGCTTCGCCAGAATTCGCCGTGCCACTTCGAATCCGTCCCCGTCCGGCATCCGGACGTCCAAGACAACCAGGTCGGGCTGATGTTGATCAACTGATTCTTCGAAAGCCTTCAGTGTGTCGGCAGTGATCACCTCGAAGTGCGGCGATGCCATAAGAGCGAGAGCGTCTAGCACGAGTTGATGGTCGTCGGCGAAAAGGAGTTTCGGCCGAGATTCAACGGTAGAGTTGCTGAGTTCCATAAATTGCAATCATTTCTTGAGTACGTAAATCTACGTAATGCTGGATTTAGCGTTCTCAAAGAAAAATAGTTAAACGTATTATTACGCACTCGAACACGGCAAGCTAAAGTAAAACGCCGTCCAGGCGCCCAACTCAGACTCTACCCAGATCTCGCCGCCTGCCCGCGAAACGATTTTCTTGCACGTCGCCAATCCAATTCCACTCCCCTTCACATTGGATCCATGTCGCCTCTGGAGCGGCAGAAAAATCCGCTCGAACCATTCCTTCTCTATCCCCACTCCGTTGTCGCGAATCTCAACCGTCACCATGTCGCCTTGCTGTACTGCGCTGATTTCAACCTGCGGCGTTACTCCCGCGCGATGGTATTTAATGGCGTTCGACAAAATATTTTGGAATAACTGAGTCAATGCTTGCGGTTGAATGAACATCTTGGGAAGTGGCGAGCGTTCAATCACTGCGCCAGATGTTTCAATGTCACGCCGCAAGTTCTCCATGGCTGCGCTCAACGCGGCGTCGGCGTCGGCCTCTTCCTGGGTTGAGATGGCGCCTTTCCCGGCCAGCGCGTGGGCCAGCACTGCCTCAATCAAATCCGACATTCGTTCTAAGCTCGATGAAATCTGCCGCACGCAAGTTTTGCCATCGCTATCAAGCTGCGCAGAATGCCGGCTCGCCAGCAAGTCTGTGAGCCAGCGCGCGGTCGTAATAGGTGCGCTCAAGTCGTGCGAAGCAATGCGCGCAAATTCTTCCAGGTCTTGGTTTGAGCGTTCCAATTCCGCTGCCATGCGCCGATAACGTTCGTTGCTGGCATCCAGCTTGCGCTCCATCTCTTTGCGCGAAGTGGTCAGAACCCGGCCATAGCACTCCAGAAATCCCGTGGAGTCACGTAGCGCTGTGGTGACGATTTCCACTTCTATTCTCTCGCCATCTTTCCTCCGTAGACAGCGGACCTGCCGGAACTGCCCTTTGTTCTCCGCCTCCTCCAATTCCCGTTTCGTGAGTGCGGGCGTGTGCGAAGGATCGAGAAGTTCCAAACCGCTGCCAGTGAACTCTTGAATCTTGTATCCGAAAAGGCGATAAACTGCCGGGTTCCATGATGTGAAGACCCCAGTCCTGTTGCACAGCACCATGACCGGTTCTTCTACTTGTGATACCAGCAGGCCTAATAATTCATACTGCGTCAAAACGAATTACCAATATTTTTAGGATCGCACTGAACGCCCAAAAGTGGTCGGCCAACTCTCGTTGGCCAACCACTATTACTGCTTCTCTGCTAATTAATTTTGTAAGAGAGTTGCGTTATGAACTCGAAAGAGTTCTTCTTGAATCCGCCGCCGGGAGGAGGAACATTTATGTAAGAGTCGATCCCACCGATCGTGATGTTGATCCGTTTGTGCACCGGGATCGACAGGTTTAAATACGAACTATCACTGTAGTAACTGGAATCGTTAAACGAAGGAATGAAAGTGAATCCTTCGTGTAGCGCGATACCACCTTTGAAGCTTCGGCTGTAGGTTTCGCCTAACGATGCGCCCACCAAGCTCTTATCGGCAGGCGTGTAGATAGCGCCGTCGGCCAGAGTAGTGGATTCGAACGATTGCCGAGTGTAAGCAATGCCACCTTTTACATCAAGCTCCTGGCGGTCGGTTCGCAATAGGACATAGCCGACACCACCCGCGTAGCTTTGCTGTATCTTCATACCTTGCGAGACACTATGCAGGAAATCACCCGAGACGAACGCGAAGAGCTTATCGGAAAGGAACATATCGTGTTCAATGCCACCATGAATCAGATTCGTGGTGATGGTCGGTTTGCCTACCTGCGACAACTGGCCATCTGCCAAGTTGAAATTCACCAGCGTCTTATACCGCGGACTGACCCAGCTTTCACTCGACACCACACGCTGCAGCGAAACTCCAGCCGTTATGTTACGGCTCTTTTGGGTCGCTGAAATGAAATCGAGACCCAAACCGGCCGTACCATGCCAGTCGTGGGTCAACCCGGGAGTTTTGAATGCGCCCATAAAGCTGGCTTCCGGAACAACATTGGCTGCGTTCGTAACGGGCATAACCGTCGGCGCAGCGCCTGCACCCGGATCAACCTCAAGTTTTTTATCGTTCAACGATATAGAGCCCTGTGGAACCTTAGATAGATCGGTGTGCCTGTCTAAAACCGTGCCCTTTTGGGGAACGGCAAATTTTCCAGACGATTTCAGGCTTTTTACACTCGCCCAATCTACGGTTACGTCACCGGCGGCATCGCTGTGGAATGTCAGTTTAGCTCCGGCACCTCCTACCAAATGCCCAATCAGCTTCTCACCATCGTTAAATTCAAGTACATCCGGTTCTGGCTTGGCAGGTGCCTGCCCAAACGAAATGGAGGCAAGTAATGAGATTGCACCTAAAATGTGCACTGTATTACCGTATTTCCCCGCAGCATTAACCATTAATTCCATAGTTCTATATCGCTTCATTGGTCCAGTCTTCTCGGCATGTTGCCTATTTATACCCACATCAAAAAGCATGTATGGGTTAAGTGTAATAGACTCACTTTGGGTTCCTAGAGTCACTGTTCATAGGTCACAAAGCGGGGGCACGTCTTAGTACCACCTAAACTTTTCTAGTACTGAGATAAGGTTTTCTTGTTGATTTGCTCTCAGCATTCCACTTAGAATCAGGAATAGAGTTTGGTGTTCCGCCGTCTAGTCACACCCGGCTAGGTGTCTCAAAGAATGCTAGGCTTGAAAAATTCGATGCTTACGGAGGAATTTTAAGAATGAAGAAATCACTGTTCTCCGCTTTCGGCGCGGCCATTTTGGCTCTCGCCGCAGTGGGAACTGCAAACGCCTCAATCACTGTTGGCGGCGTGCCAACCATCACCGGTGGTCCTGGCGCATACGTTTGGACCTACAGCTCGGCTCTCGATGCTTCGGAATCAATCACCAGTGGTTCTTATTTCGTGATCTATGATTTCGCTGGCTACGTGTCCGGTTCGGTCTTCGCGCCCACAGGTTGGACCGCAAGCGTTCAACTCGTTGGCCCGCTGCCCGCTGGTCAGGGTCTGCCAGACAACTCAACTCTCGAGAACCTTGTGTTCACCTACACCGGTGCCAATGCTACCGGTCCAATTGGTAGCCTCGGTTCGTTCGGTGCAACTTCGGTCTACGGTGGTTCATCCGCGAATAAGAACGGTGTGTTTGCTTACACTGCCGTTAACACTGGCCTCGGGTCTAATGACGAAGGTCAGGGCAATACCGAAACCCCGACCGTTCCTGAGCCGATGACGATGTCGCTCGTTGGTGGCGGTCTGGCCCTTCTCGGTGCCATTCGTCTCCGCCGCAAGGCATAGGTAGTTTTAGTCAAAAATCCGAAGCACCCCAGTGGCGAAAGCTGCTGGGGTGTTTTTCTTTTCTGAGCCGATAACTAATATAGATATGAACAGTGGTCTCGTGGAAGAGCGTTGTGAAGCAAGAACTTCGCTCGTTGAACGACTTAAGCCGAGGCTTGCCGTTGAAGAGCATTTTGCCCGGACAGGTCATACCTACCGTCATAGCAAGATATATCGTGTCGTGGAAAATGGCGTGCTCCGGCCAACCCTAAAAATGGGCCTTCGGGCAATTGGTCTCTACGCAGTGGGTCTCAGAAACGCGCTTAGCCCCAAAGTTCATCACATTACCCTCCGGTATCCCAACTTACCCCCAGCGTTCGATGGCTTTCGCCTCCTTCAAATTTCCGATTTTCATATTGATGGCGTGGACGGTCTGGCAGAAGTTCTGCATGGCATTTTGCGGGAAATTCGCATGGATTTGTGCGTATTCACCGGAGATTATCGTTTTGAAGATCGCGGTCCCTGTGACGACGTCTATCCCCGCATGCGGAAAGTGATAGAAGCCATTGCGGCGGAAAACGGTATTCTCGGCATTCTCGGCAACCACGACTCAGCCGAAATCGCGGTGCGGCTGGAAGAACTCGGTGTCCGTATGCTGGTCAATGAAAGCGTCGAAATCCACCGCGGCGGTGATGGCATTTGGGTGTCCGGTGTGGACGACCCTTTTGATTACCGTTGTGCAAACCTGCCCCTTGCGTTACAACCCGTGCCCAAATCCGCTTTCAAGGTATTGTTGGCTCACGCGCCCGAGATGTACCATGAAGCTGCGGAAAGTAGTTTTGACCTCTATTTAAGCGGTCATACACACGCAGGACAAATCCGTTTGCCACTGCTTGGAGCAGTTAAGCATAACGCCAACTGCCCCAAGCAATATGCGCACGGGCTTTGGCGGCACCAAACCATGTGGGGCTATACAACATCGGGTGTCGGCTGTTCAGCAGTTCCTGTTCGCTTTAATTGCCCCCCCGAAATGGTGATCTTCGAGCTAAAGCGCGGCGGCGAAACTCTCAAATAGCCTCAGTTGTTCGGGGTATCTCTTGGTTTGATCTTCGGGATGCCACTGCACTGCCAACAAGAAACGCTTATCTTTTCGCTCGATGCCTTCAATCGTGCCGTCGTCTAAATCGCGGGCGGATACACCTAAGCTATGACCCAGCTTCAAGATAGCTTGATGATGCCGTGAGTTCACCGGCCATGTAGCAGCGGCGGCAATTCCGGCCAGGCGAGTTTCGGGCACAAACGCTACTTCGTGGGCCGGACCGGAATGATCATTCTTGTCAGGATCGTGCCTTGCGGTCGCCTCCAGGTGCTGCACCAACGTTCCGCCATGGTAGACGTTCAAGATCTGCAGACCTCGGCAAATACCGAAGATTGGGATATCGTTTTCAATCGCTTGCTGAATGAGAGCCAATTCGGCCTCGTCCCTCTGGTCGTCCGGCGGGTCGGTTTCAGGTCTCGGTACGGCGTTGAAGCGTGCGGGATTTACATCGCTGCCTCCCATTAAGAGAAGTCCGGCGAAACCGTCTAGTGAAAGATGGTCGTCCACGCTGCCCGTCACGGGTTCGGCGCCGCCCGCACGGGCAGCTTCAGCGTAAGGCACCGCTTTCTTAGCGTGGCGGTATGGAATCAGCACTTTCCTATTCATAACTCTTCATTTTCGCTCTTGTTATCAATAGGACATGCGCTACCTCTGGTTCTTCGTTCTAACAGGCTTAATGGCGGCAGCGGCAAAGCCAGATTGGGATGCCATGCGCGATCAGATTGAACGAACCCTGCATGTTCCGCAACCTCTGCCAGAGCTGAGGGAAAAGTCATACGGCAAAATCAGCATTACCAAAGATGTAGCGGCCGATAAGGTTTCGTTTGAAACTGCTTATCGTTTGCGCGTGCCGGCCATTGTTTATCATTCCGCGGGCGCGACGATCAGCAAACACCCAGCGCTGATTATCGTCAACGGCCACGGCGGCGACAAATCATCATGGTATGCATCTTATGCCGGCATTCTCTATGCTCGTGCTGGCGCCATCGTGCTAACTTACGATCCGATCGGCGAATTCGAGCGCAACTGGCAGAAGCGTTCGGCCACCCGACAGCATGACACTCCGCTTCCCCCAGACGATATGGCGCGGCGTTTGGCCGGCTTAATGATTACTGACATTATGCAGGGTGCCCGCTATCTGGCAAGCCGCCCAGACGTAGATCCAAAGTCGATTGCGGTTCTGGGCTATTCGATGGGTTCACTTATTTCATCTTTCGCCTGCGCGGTGGACACATCGCTCCATGCCTGCGTATTGGTTGGTGGCGGCGACTTGGACGGCACTGGAGGCTATTGGGACACCAGCGCCAAAATGTGCCAGGGCATTCCATACCAATCTTTGAGTTTTCTTGGTGAACGCGGTCCGGCCATCTACGCCCTGCAAGCTAAGCATGGCTTCACGCTGGTCTACAATGGCACGGCAGACAAAGTTGTCGACATTCCAAACCATAGCGAAGTGTTCTTCGCGGACATGCGAAAACAAACGGTCGAACTCTTGGGCAGCCAGAAAGGCATTTTCGAATACGAGTTTCTCGCCGGCGGTGGGCACTTTCCGTATTTCTTAACAAAGCCCGTTGCACTATGGCTGAATGAAAAGCTCAAGTTTCCCAATTGGACGAAAAAAGGATTGCAAGCTATGCCAGAGACGCCAGCGCCTGAGGCCGGCCTAATGGTGTTGGGCACCGAGCTTCCCGCCGTACCGCGCGCGAGTCTGCAAGCCATACCAGACGTAGTCTGGGACGCGGAACAAGATAACTATGTCTACGAAAGCTGGCGCGACCGTGCTAAAGCGGCGCTCCCCTAATATAGCCTCGAATTGACGTTTCCGATCAGGAAGCCGAGGCTGTAAAGCGCCAAAGCGGCGCATCTCCCAACAGCCATTAATGCGTCATGGCGTAAACAATATTGTTCACGCCAATGCGAATGCCAAGCGCCGAATACTTTTCAGGATACTCGGGCGAATCCGCCCATTCCCACGAGTCCCCAATATCGGAATTAAACGAAGCTAGCACCAGTAGACGATGTTTGTCGTCATAGATTCCCCGCCAGCGGGCCACGAATCCATCCTTCTTGTGGCCTTCATTCAAATGTTCGTATCCGACGATTTGATAGCGCTCATCAAGATCGTAGACCGTATGAAAAACAGGGTCACTATCGGGAATATCAACAAGCTGCCGGTCTGGGAACACTCGTTCCATGCTCTCCTGGAAAACGCTCCATTCCTCCGTGCCATGAAAATCGTCCGCCATAAAGAAACCGCCGCGCAGTAGATAGTCGCGCAGTTTCCTCGCCTGCTCATCGGTAATGCCCCATTCGCCAACTTGGACAGCATAGAGCCATGGCCAGTTGTAGACATCGTCGCCATCGTCTAGATTTACCGCTTGCTCTACACTGCGCACGTGAATCCGCGTCAGCCGCCGAACAGCCATCGAAAAATGCCGGTCGGCGCGCGGAAAGTCCTGCGACCATAATGCGATTCCGGTATGCCAGTCGCGTTCCCGGCCTTGATAACCATCGTTCCAGCCGCCTGGATACATCATCCGGGCGAAGGCCCATTCGGTCTTCTCTTCGTAGTCTGGCGGCAGCGGAATCGTGCCTTGGCGATATTCAATGCCTGGATACTCGCGAAACGGGTGGGGCAGTGTGCGATCCAACGCAAATGCTGCACCAACACAAAGTATGACGCAGAAGACTATCGCGAGTGTCTTGCCGGAGTCCATCGAGTAGCCTCGAACTGAGCATACCACCGAAAATACGACGCAAGCGGGTATCGGTCTCCGCGATACTCTGGTTGAACGACGATATGAAACTTTTGCCCCTGGCTCTGACTGCTTTGCTCCTTTGCACTTCCTGCGCACCCCCCTCAGGTCCTGCGACCGAAGCCGCGCCAAACTCGTTCGCATCCCGCCCTCAAATGCGCAAACCCGTCCCTACCGGCGCGTTTGATTACTTTCTACTCAATCTTTCCTGGGCGCCCGAATTTTGCCACAACAAACCAGACAACCCGGAGTGCAGCGGACACTTTGGCTTTATCGTTCATGGCTTGTGGCCGCAGTACAGCCGCGGCGGCTATCCGGAAAATTGCGGCAGTCAGCCCGGCCCTACTAACCCGTCTAAAATGCTCGACATTATGCCCGACCTCCATCTGATTCAGCACGAATGGGTCACCCACGGAACCTGCACGGGCTTAGCTGCTGATGATTATTTCTCGCTGCTTCGTAGCGTCTACAGTTCAGTAAAGATTCCCCAGTCCTTCGTAAATACGCCCCGCCAGTTAACCATGACACCGGGCGAATTAAAGCAACAGTTC
>Ga0182012_10006051_pt1 | contig 12389 bp, 12 predicted proteins | sample 612S2SmetaG_FD_120486 | JGI IMG/M metagenome (GOLD analysis project Ga0182012, IMG submission 120486) | Permafrost microbial communities from Stordalen Mire, Sweden - 612S2S metaG | ecosystem: Environmental > Terrestrial > Soil > Wetlands > Permafrost | place: Sweden: Stordalen | collected...
GACAAAGCATCCCGATGACCCTGCCCGATCTGCTCCGCCCCAACCTCGATCTCGTGTTTGTCGGCATCAATCCGTCGATTTATTCGGTGGAAATGGGCCATTACTTCGCGCGCAAAACGAACCGGTTCTGGCCGTGTCTTTCGGCGTCCAGCCTCAGTCTCTCGATACGCCAAACATTGGGCGTGGACCGCCTTGATCCAAGCCACGACGTCGTTTTGCTCGATCACGGTATCGGCTTCACCGACGTGGTCAAGCGGCCGACGGCCCGCGCTGGCGAACTCAGTCCGGCCGAGTTCGCCGCGGGCGCGCGCGACCTTGTGGCGAAACTGGAGATATTCCAACCGAAAATCGCCTGCTTCCAGGGGATCATGGGATTCCACCCATTCCTTCAGGTCCTGGCGCCCGCTTTGCCAAAACCGGTGCTCGGCGAACAGCAGCTACGCCTCGGCCAGACGCGGCTGTTCGTCGTGCCGAGCCCAAGCCCGGCGAACGCGCACGCATCGCCCGCCATTCAAACGGAGTGGTACGACCGCCTCGCCACGCTCCGCTGAATAATTCCGATCGTCATCCTCGGGCTCGACCCGAGGATCGGCCCGCCTGGGCACCTTGTCCGACTTTCGACTTCCTTGGCGTGCCGAGAGATCCTCGGGTCGTGCCCGAGGATGACGGCGGGAGGTTCAAGCCCCGGCATGACGGATGGATGGCCGCCTGGTCTAAGCCGCCGCGCTGGGACGCGCTTTCATCCCGCCATGCCAGGCAAGAATGTTTTTATTCTGCTCATTCAACGGCTGCCTGATGCCCGCGAAGAAGTCCAGGAACACGAAAAGCAGGATATCCGCCAGCGTCAGCCGGTCTCCGCAAATAAACGTTTTCCCGACGATTTGTTTATCGAGCCAGGTCAGCCCTTCCTGCGCGATCGCCTTCAGGTCGGCCGCCGCGCCGGGAATGCAATGGATACGGTTTTCAAACATTTTCAGGCCGTCACTGTAACGGAATCCGTTCGCCATGGGCTCCAGAATATTGAGGTCGACGCGACGCGCCCACATGCGCGTTTCCGCCCGTTCCTCCGCCGTCGCGCCAATCAGCGTGCGGCCCGCCGGTCCGATTTCATCAAGGTATTCGCAGATCGCGGTAATCTCAGCCAGCACAAGTCCATTATCCAACACGAGCGCCGGACATTGCCCCGCCGGATTGACGGACAGAAAGGGTTCGCGCCGGTTCGCACCGCCGCGCAGATCGACCGTCTCGGTGGGGATCGCGGCATTGCCGCGCTCGGCCATGAACATCCGCACCACTTTCGGGTTCGGTCCGATCGAATCGTATAACAGCATGACGCGCCTCCCTGACCACCGGCTTGTGCCGGATCATTGAGTCAAACCACCATCAAGGGGCGGACGCAACCCGGATCAGCAGGTCATCGACCGCAACAACGCCGCGATTTCGAACGTCGCGAAAAAGGAGAACGTGTCGGATACCGCATAGGGCAAGATGATCTGGTCTCTGTGACGCATCAGGCCACAGGTGTAGACGACGTTCGGGACATATCCTTCGCGCTCGGACGGCGCCGGCCGCACCAGGGGTTCGCATGATCGCGCGAGAACCTTGGAGGGGTCTTTCTTGTCGAGCAGCACCGCGCCGATCGAATAGCGCCGCACCGGACCGACGCCGTGGGTCAGCAACAACCAACCTTCGTCGATCTCGATCGGCGACCCGCAATTGCCGATCTGGACGAATTCCCATGGGAACCGCGGCTTGAGGATCGGCACGCCACCGTCCCAGACGTGCAAATCGCGCGAGTAGATGAGGTAGAGATTCTCATTGTCCTGCCTGCCAATCATCGCGTACTGACCGTCGATCTTCTGGGGAAACAAGGCCATGCCTTTGTTCCGCGTGGCGGCTCCGCGCAACGGCGACATTCTGAACGATAAAAAATCGGTCGTTTCCAATAATTCCGACCGGATCGCCCGCCCGCTGTACGCGGTGTACGTCGCGTAAAAGATCTTCTTGCCGTCATCGTCGAATTCAACGAACCGCGCATCCTCGATGCCATTCGATTGAGACTCGGTGATCGGAAAGATGACCCGCTCGCTGATATCCTCGTTCGGTTCGAAGGTGACCTCGACAGTTTCCCCATCGGGGGCGGACGTTCGATGACTCAGGCGTGGGATGGACGCGAGTCGCGCCGACGGATCGACAGTCACGCTCCCATCGGCCGCGACAAACCCCGAGCGGAATGTGAGGGACGAAATATGCCCTTCCCCAACGGCCCGAAGACTGAGAATAAATCGGCAACCGCCATCCGGCGCCCCGGTCTGATCGGGGTGGGCGATGATACTCGGATTGAACAAGGCGGACGCCTCGAACGAGTATTCGTGCAGGAAATAGGCGCCGACCAACCGCCTTTGCAATTGCGTGAAATCGGTGTGCGACTTCAACGCGTCTTCCATGTCGTCGGCCCGCGCCTCGAATGTCGCGAGCAGGTTGCGATGACGCCCCTCGAAATTCTCCAGCACGTCGGCCAGTTGGCTCGCGGCCGTCGCGAGATCGAGCCCGAGCACCCGATCGACAATATGGTTGGCCCGCGTCTTATCGACCGAGTTCAGATCCCTTGGTTCCGTCGCCGGCCGGAACGGCCGCACGAGCACGCGCGCCGGGTCGGGCCGCAAGGACAAAGCCTGGCGGTTGAAAAAGGGAGGCTGGAACAATGGGTCCTCGAATCGGTTGGATAAGGTGTGAGGCTTCTCATGCGCTCAAAGCGCGTGCTTGCGTGTGCATCGGAACGTCGTCGCGCGAACGCGCGAGCTGTCTGATCTCCGCCAGACTGAGAAGATAGCACAAGACCGACTCGCCACCACGATTTTCGTTGGGACGATCGGGATGCAGCCCGTCCCGGCAACTGCCCGTAGCGACGTCAACCAGGGGCGTGTTCAAATCATTTTGTCCCAGGAACCATGAGAACACGAGCAGCGCGGTGGCGGTCCAGGTGGGATCGCCGTCCGCGCGCCAGGCGGCCGCGCAGGCCGATATCGTCGCCGTTGCCTCCAGCGGTTGCTGGTCGAAGGGTCTCGGCTGACGCCGCTTGTCGCCGAAACTGTCGCTCCCGACGGGCCGGAAGCAGCCGGAAGGCGATGTTTGCATCGTCATCAGCCATCGTAACGACTTCAATCCGGCCTCGGTACAGGCGCGCCGTCCGGATGCGACGCCCGTGGCGATCAGCGCCTGCGGCAGGCGTGCGTTATCGTAAGCCAGGCCGTCCTCGAACCACGGCCAATCTTCACTGTACGTCAGCGACAACAGCGACATCAGCCTGTCGGCGAGGTGCCCGCGCATATAATCGGCATAGGAATTCCGACGCGCGGTGTCATGGTACGCGTCCAACCCCAGCAGGGTAAAAGCCCAGGCCCGCGGGGACGTGAACGCCTCGACGGACGGCAGCGCTTCAGCGAACAAAGCCGCCGCCCATCGCCGCCGCGACGGATTCGTGTCGCCGCGCGAGCACTCGCCCAACGCCCACAGGGTTCGCCCATGACTGTCCTCCGATCCCTGGGGTTCAAGCCAGCGCCGATCGAAGCTCATGAAATTGCGAAACCGCCGCGTGTCGGGATTCCAGGCGTGCTGCACGAAGGCGGCCAGCCGGGCGGTCAAGGCTTCGGGCAACCGCCGTTCACCCTCATTATTCAACGCCATCGCCAGCAACAGCGCGCGGGCATTGTCATCGACGCAGTACCCGTGGTGGCGATCGGGCACCGAATGGACCGCGTGCTGAAACAATCCGGTGTCGTCGCACATCGACATGAAGTGCTCGATCCGCATATCCGGAGAAGCCTGAGTTTCGGACGACCGCATGATACTCTCCCGCCGTGAAATAACCCGCAGCCGCTGTACTGGGCGGGCATTCTCCAGAACGTCGAGATAACGTTCCGCCGTGCGTTCCCAGGTCATCGGCCGGCTGTCCGTCCAGGCCCGCGCACGCACTCCGTTCCGTTTGGTATCATTGCTCAACAGGTCCGAAATTTCGGCCCCGATCGCCGCCGAATCGGCGAATGGCACCAACACGCCCCGGCCATCGGCCAGCAGTTCCTGAGCATGCCAATACGGTGTCGATACAATCGCCTTTCCCAGTCCGAAGCTGTACGACAAGGTGCCGGAGGTCATTTGCGCTTCGTTCAGATAAGGCGTGACATAAACATCGCACATCGAAATGAAGCCAAGAAGCGTCGGCTGATCGACAAACCGATTGAGGAACACGACATGATCCGCGACGCCAAGGTCGCGCGCGCGCGCCACCAGGCCTTCGCGGTAAGCCTCGCCATGCTGAGCGATCAGGTTGGGGTGCGACGCGCCCAGAACGACATAAACCGTGTCGGGTCGCCCGCGCAGGATTTCCGGCATCGCGTCGATGACGAATTCAATACCTTTGTTTGGAGACAGCAGGCCGAAAGTCAGAATGACCGTCCTGCCGCCAAATCCGAGGCTGGCTTTGGCCGCGTCAGGTTCAACGAACGGGAAATCCGGGATCCCGTGCGGGATAAGCTCGATTTTCTCGGCTGGCGCCTGATAGACCGTGTGCAGCAGTTCAACGCCTTTCCTGGCCATGACGATGACCTTCGACGATACGTCGATGACCTGATCGAGCACGGCACGCTGCGCCTCGGTCGGATCCGCCAGAACCGTGTGCAATGTCGTAATGACCGGCATGGTCAGCCGCGACAGCAGCGCCATGATGTGGCCGCCGGCGACCCCACCGAAGATCCCGAATTCGTGCTGCAACGAAACCGCGCCAAACCGGCCTGCGTTGAGAAAGTCCGCCGCCCGCGCGTAATCGTCGATTTGCTCTTCACCGATCTCACAACAAACAACCGGCGGATAATCGTAGCGATGCCCAGGGTTTGTCATCGCCACGATGCCGGTCTCAAGGTCCGGGCGAGATGCCGCGATGGCCTGCCGCAGATGCGTCGTGAACGTAGCGATCCCGCAACGGCGCGGCAGCGAATTGCCGATAAAAGCCAAACGGTTGAGTCGGGTCACGGGCGCGCCTCCATCAGTCGTTTCTCAGAATTCCGGGCGAGAAGATCCGGTATGGGCTCCGCGGCCGCGTAAGCCAGAAGCCCAATCAACCCCGCGGCGCCGGCCTGGATGGAAGCCTGGTCCGCCGCGAGGTAGAATGCGTCGCCCACGGCCCCGTTCATCCGCCCGACCCGAGCGTCGCCCTCCAGCACCAATAGCCAGGCCTCGTCGGCGATTTTGATGTCCCAACCGGAGCGCGCCGCCAAAGCGATCCGCTCCAGCACAAAATACCGCGACGCGATCAGCAACGTTCGCGCGTCGGTCAGGCGCCTTGGCGCGGACTGGGCTTCCGCCGGCGCCGCGTTGGCCACCGCCATGGCATCATCCACGTGAAGTTCTCGCCCGCGGCCATAATCGAAAATCCGAAACGTCGCGTCGCTGTTCTGCTGGATTTCGGCGAGCACGACGCCGGCGCCGATGGCGTGAATGGTGCCGGCGGGGACAAAGACGACGTCACCCTGTCGCACCTTTTGCCATCGCAGCAGGCCGGCGATCGAGCCGTCCTCGATCGCCGCCCGCAACCGCGACGCCGAAAGATGCTGTTTCGGTCCCACCGCCACCTTCGCACCCGGTGTGGCGGAAAGCACATACCACGCCTCCGTCTTGCCCCGCGGCAAGCCTATCGACCGCGCGAACGGATCGTCGGGATGCACCTGGATCGAAAGATTCTCATCCGCGAACAGCAGCTTGAGCAAAAGGGCCGGGTCTGGCGCGGCACTCCTGGCACGCTGAAACCAAACCTCGCCAACCGCTTCGTCGCCATGATCCGCCGTGCTCCACGGCAGGAGGTTTCGGCTTCCCCATGGTTTGCGCACAAGTCGCGTGCCGGCGCGTTCGACCGTGATGGCTCTCTCCTGTATTATAACATTTCGAATAAGCAACCCTGATATCGCGCGTCATGCGGCAGGACCGATCCGACGATCGTTCCACGGACGAAGAACCGCGTCATAATTCTGTAATAAATCCGCCGTGCCCGGGTGGCCGGCTCGCGTTGATCGCGAGCGCCGCCCTCCAAAGCGGCGTGGAATGCGAGGCTCGTGTGCCAGGCATCTCGTGATCAGGATAATAGGCGATAGGGTTGGCGGGAGGGTAGCCTCGGAAATTACTCAGACGAACAAGTGCTGAGTTCCCGCCCACGCGCCATGACAGCCGGTGGCTGACCGAAAGTCGCTGAAAAGACTAATCGCGCCAAAGCTTCGGCGCCGCGATCTTACGGCTTCTTTTTAGGCAGGTTGGTCTGGGGATTGATGCCCTTGGGCGACAGAATCGACAAGGTCGGGCCGGAGGCGGGCTTCTTGGATTTCGGCTTCTTGGGCTCACGGTTGCCGCGATTTTGTCCCTTGGCCATCGTTATCCTCCTATCCGGTGAACTGGCGAACCCACGCGATGCACGAACGGAGAAAACCACGCACCGCATGAATGCGATGCGTGGTTCGCACCCTTAGAACGCGACCTGAAACCCGATGCCCGACCCGAAGGCAGTGGTCAGGTCCGGTTCAGGAATGAACTTTGAGGTTGTCCGCGGACATCTTGCCGCTCTTCCGGTCGGATACCAGCTCGAAGTCCACTTTCTGGCCTTCGCGCAGGTCACGCAGTCCGGCGCGCTCCACGGCACTGATATGAACGAAAGCGTCCGGCCCACCCTGGTCGGGTGCGATGAAGCCGAAGCCCTTTTGGGTATTGAACCACTTCACGGTTCCAGTAGGCATGAGAAGCCCTTTCCATAAAACGTAGGTTTGTGCACCGGCGAACAGACCGGCTGTCGAATTAGCGATTTCGGGAACAAAAGGGGATCGGCCGGGCGCGAAAACTTCCTCCACACGCAGCCGAGTCATCTGACCGTGTCTCGACCGGAAACATGTGCGCTGTCCCGGACCGAATTACAAGGAGGCACAACGAACTTCGGTCATGCCGAAACGCCGCCGGCGCGAAATCAACCCCCCGATCGCCGCCGGCAACGATAATTCAGGCCGCCGCCTCAGCCTCGATCTCCACCACGAAGCGCGGATCCGCCAGGCCCGAGATGAACAACAGCGTCGAAGCGGGCGCGTGTTCGCCGAATACAGCGTTTCGCGCCGCGCGAAACGCCCCAAGCAAGGAGCGATCGGTCAGAAATACCGTGGTTTTGACGATGTTTGTCACGGTCATGTCGTTGGCTTCCAGCACCGCGCGCAAATTCGCCAGCGCCTGCGTGATCTGCGCCCCACCGGTGTCCGGCACCGTACCATCCGGCGCCATTCCCACCTGGCCGGAGATCACCAGCCAGCGCTCCGCGCCTCGCACCTCGATCGCGTGCGTGTAACCGGTCGGCTCCCGAACGGTGGAGGGATTGCTGCGCGTCATGGTTACGGCCATTGGATGTCCCCTGGTGGCGTCAGGCGGTTCAGCGTGCGAGCCAGTCCCGCACGGCGGTTTTGATGAAGCGCGCGTCTTCCGGATTGAGCACCGGGTTGCCCGCGCGATGGCCCCAGATGCTCGGGATCGGCCGTAGTTCCGCGTGCGCCAGGAACGGCAGCTCCGCCTCGTTATCGGCGGTGCGGAAATACAGGTCGGTCTCGCCCGGCATCAGCAGCACATGTGCCTTGATCGCGCGCAACGCTTTTTCCAGATCGCCGTCATACGCGTCGTTCGCGCTGATGTCCGCCGCGTCCCATGTCATCAACTGAGCGTACAGGTTCGCCGCCGGTGCCGCGCCGAAACGGTCTTCCCAGTCGGTCCGCAAAAACGTGTCCAGGTCCGGTGAACCCAGGTTAGGCTGCGAACTCCATGAAAGATGCAGGTTGGCGCGGTAAAAGTCCTGGCTCAACGCCCAGGCGGCATAAATTCGCCCGAACGCGCGCTTGCCGGCAGCGGGTTCGTGAGTGAACCGCCCGTTGCCGATGTGTTGCGGCGCGGCTTCCAAAGTCGCCATCAGGGAACGGAGGAAAACCTGGTTGTGCACGGACGTGCGGGCGACGCCGCAATTGACGACAATCCGCTCGACCGCGCCGGGAAACAGCGCGGCCCAATGATAGGCCTGCAACGCGCCCATGGACCAGCCATAGACGCAATGAACGCGCTCGATGCCAAAAAGCTCCAGCAGCGCCAGCCGTTGCGTCTCCACATTGTCGCGCACCGTGACCAGCGTCGGATAATCCGGCGTATTGGACGGAGAGGATGACAGTCCGTTGCCGAACTGATCCATGATCACAATGAAATACCGCGTCGGATCCAGCACACCGTCGGGACCGATCAGCCACTCCAGGTCCGGATGCCGCGCGCCATAGCTGGTCGGATAGACGATGACGTTGTCTTTGGCCTCCGACAGCGTGCCATGCGCCTTCCATGACAGCAGTGTATCCGTCAGCACCGCGCCGGAGCGCAATGTCAGGTCGCCGCCGCGCCAGATGCCTTGTTGCGTGGGCCAGATCATCGAGTCTCGTCCTCTCCCGTCAGCGTGCCCGTGGGCATGATCGTCGTGGATGATTGGGCAGGTCGCAAGCGGTATCGACGTCGCGCAGCATCCGCGACAGCGCGACGCGGCGGCCGCGGAAGTTCCGCGCGGTATCGGCCAGCGCATGTTCCGTAGACCATCGCGCCTTAACAAAAGGTTGCGCGGGCCGCCGGGGTCCGAGAGCCACCAGCCAATACCCGCCATCCTCCGCCGGCCCGAACACGGCGTCATGGCGGCCCAGAGCGCGAAACGCGCCCCGAACGTCGGCGGCGCCGGCCTCGGGGATGTCGCTGCCGATGATCGCCACGTTGCCTTTCCGGAATCTTCGGCAGGCCGAGCCCATCCGCTGCCCGATATCTCCCCGTCCCTGAGGAATCCGCGTCACCCGCGCCGGCAGCCGGTCTTTGGCACCATCTGGAGTCAGCGCCAGCATTGTGCGAAAGCGCCGGTCCCGCGCCAGTTCCCGCAGCAGCCGACCCAGCGTCCCCGCATGAAACCGCAGCGCGGCGCGATCGCCGATGTCGCGCGCCAGCCGCCGTTTGACCGTCCCCAGCCGAGGCGCCCGCGCGAACACCACCACCGTGTCCTTCATCCGTACATCCGCGCGATCCGCTCCACCGGCACGCCGAGAAGCCACAGCGACAGGCACATCAGGTTGCGTGCCGAGCGGCGATACCAGCCATCCCGCTCCCATTTGGCGGCGGAGGTCACCGCCGCGGCGTTCAGCGCCAGCAGCCGCCCTCGTCCGAGTCGCCTGATCAGATCGACATCCTCCATCAGCGGCAGTTCCCGCATGCCCCCGGCGGCGCGCAGCGTATCGCGATGCATCAATAACCCCTGGTCCCCGTACGGCAAGGCGAACACCCGGCACCGCCAGGCGACGAACCGCTCCAATCGCCGGGCGCGCGGATCGTCGCTGTCCAACGCGAAGCGGAAATAACCCGCCTTGTCAGGATGGTCGCGGATATGCGCGAACGCCGCGCCGCGCCAGTCCGGTGTCAACCGCGTGTCCGCGTGCAGCAACAGCAGCCAGTCGCTCGAAGCCGCCGCGACTCCCGCCGCGAGTTGCCGTCCCCGCCCGCGCGGCCCGGCCAGCACGACGGCACCCGCGTCCCGGCCGATCCGCGCGGTGCAATCCTCGCTTCCCCCATCGGCGAGGACGATCTCCGCCATGGGACCAAGCGCCGCCAACGTCGCTGGCAGCGTCGGAGCGACGTTCAGGGTCGGGATGACGGCGGATATATTCACGTTTTGTTCTTGACGTCCCAGTCCGGGTTCGCGATGGTGTGTGCCGTGAACACACGGGGAACGGACCATGCCGGAACTCGCTGACCAGGACAAGGACACGGACCGCGACGCCATAGCGGCGCTGCATCAGGCCGGCATGCCGGAACCGGAACCGGTCGCGCGCATGCCCTCCGGCGCGCGGCGGGGCCGCGGCGCGGTCAGCAATCCGGCCGTCCGTTTCGAGTCCTCGGTGGTCAGTCCCTTCGACGACGGCTGGGACACCCTGACCGGAGAAATCGAGGAGCCTGCCAGGCTCGCCACCACACTCATCAAGGATGCCACGAAATCGGTCATCGCCTGGAACAGTTCCCCCGATCTGGGCTTCGACCGCGCGATCAACCCGTATCGGGGGTGCGAGCACGGCTGCGTCTACTGCTACGCCCGCCCCAGCCATGAGTACCTTGGATATTCCCCCGGCCTCGATTTCGAAACCAAACTGATCTTCAAGCCCGAGGTCGGCGCGCTGCTGGAAAAGGAGCTGCGCAAGCCCGGCTATGTGCCGAAAGTAATGGCGCTGGGTTCGAATACCGACCCGTATCAGCCGGTCGAACGGACCCTGAAGCTGACGCGGACCGTGCTGGAGGTGCTGGACAAATTCAATCACCCCGTTGGGATCGTGACCAAATCGGCCGGCGTACTGCGCGACCTGGACATTCTGTCGTCCATGGCGAAGCGCGGCCTGGTCCGTGTCTATCTGTCGGTGACAACGTTGGACCCGCGACTCGCTCGCGTGATGGAGCCCCGCGCGGCAATCCCCGCCCGCCGGCTGCACGCGATCGAGGAACTGACCCGCGCGGGTGTGCCAACCGGCATCCTGACCGCCCCGATGATCCCTGGTCTGAACGACGCGGAAATGGAAAAACTGCTGGAAGCCGGTGCCCGCGCCGGCGCGCGCCACGCGTCATTCATTCTGTTGCGCCTGCCGCATGAGCTGAAAACGATCTTCGAGTCCTGGCTGCACGAGCATTTCCCCGACCGGGCGAAACACGTGCTGAACCTGATCCGCGACACGCGGGCGGGCGGGCTGAACGATGCCCGGTTTGGCCATCGGTTTTCCGGGACCGGTCCGTACGCCGACCTGCTGCTGCGCCGTTTCGCCCGAGCCGCCCGCCAATGGGGCCTGGACGAAACCCGGGAAGGCCTGGATTGCTCAAAATTCGCCGTGCCGGGGCAACGGGCCACCAGGCAGGACGCGCAGTTGTCACTGTTTTAAGTAGCCGGCTCCATCATTGCTGAACCGTCATGGCCGGGCTTGACCCGGCCATCCCCATCCGCACCGCGACAGAAGACGAGGTCAGGTTGTCGACGACGCGCGGCGAAAAGCGGCGTTCCGACAGACCCGGCTCTATCCCACCGACCTCAATCCCACTCGAAACTGCCGCGCCAAATCCCGATAAACCTCGGCGTTACGCGCGAACCGCTTCTGCTCGTCCGCGTCCATCACCCTGCGAAGCTTCGCGGGCGAACCGGTCCACATCTCATTCGGACCGATCACTTTCCCCGGCGTCAGCAACCCGCCGGCGGCGAGCATCCCGCCCTCCTCGATCACCGCCCCGTCCAGCACCGTCGCGCTGATGCCGACGAACGCCCGGTTTTTCAGGGTACAGGCATGGATCACCGCGTTGTGCCCGACCGTCACGTCGTCGCCGATCGTCGTGCGAAACTCTCCCGAATCGACGTGGATGATCGTGCCGTCCTGAATGTTGGTGCGCGCCCCGATGCGGATCGAATTCATGTCGCCGCGCACCAGGCAATGAAACCAGATCCCGGTCTCCGCCCCAATCACGACGTCACCGATCACCGCCGCCGTGGGCGCGATGAACGCGTCCTCGGCGATCGTCGGCGTCACACCACCAAGCGAGAAGACCGGCCCGAACCCGCCATGAGGCGGATCAGGCATCCGCCAGTTCCCGCTTGCCGACTCCGGCGTGCAACCCAAGCATCAGGCCGATATTCTGCACCGCCGCGCCGGACGCGCCCTTGCCGAGATTGTCCAGCCGAGCGACCAGAACCACCTGGCCGTACTTCTCATTCACATGCACCGACAATTCCAGCCGGTCCGTGCCGTTCAGCGCCTCGGGTTCCAGTTTGCCGTCCGCCTGGGGATCGACCACGCGCACCAGGTCGCAACCGGCGTAACGTTTCTCCAGCACATCGCGCAGATCGGCGCCGGAGACCCGGACCGCCAGCGTATCGAGATGCAACGGTACCGAAACCAACATGCCCTGGCGGAAATGTCCCACCGACGGAACGAAAATCGGCCGCCGGGTCAGTCCGCCATAAAGTTGCGTCTCCGGCACGTGCTTATGTTCCAGTCCCAGCCCATACAACTCGAACGCTGGGCCATGCGTCGTCTCGTGCGCCTGGATCATCGCCTTGCCGCCGCCCGAGTAACCGGACACCGCGTTGATCGTGATGGGATAGTCTTTAGGAATGATCCCCGCGTCCACCAGCGGCCGGATCAGTCCGATCCCACCCGTCGGATAGCATCCCGGGTTCGCCACGTTCTTCGCCTGAGCGATGCGAACATCCTGCCCAGGCTCCATTTCCGCGAAACCATACACCCAGGCCGGATCGACCCGATGCGCGGTGCTGGCGTCCA
>Ga0182012_10006054_pt1 | contig 12384 bp, 9 predicted proteins | sample 612S2SmetaG_FD_120486 | JGI IMG/M metagenome (GOLD analysis project Ga0182012, IMG submission 120486) | Permafrost microbial communities from Stordalen Mire, Sweden - 612S2S metaG | ecosystem: Environmental > Terrestrial > Soil > Wetlands > Permafrost | place: Sweden: Stordalen | collected...
CAACCCTGAAACCTTGCAACCCTGAAACCTTGCAACCCTGAAACCTTGAAACCTGCAACCTTGCAACCCTGAAACCTGCAACCTTGCAACCCTGAAACCTTGCAACCCTGAAACCTTGAAACCTGCTACTCACTCCGCCAGCAACGCCAGCAAATCCGCCTCGCTAATCACCTTCACGCCCAGCGATACCGCCTTGTCCAGCTTCGACCCCGCTTCTTCCCCGGCCACCACGTAGCTGGTCTTCTTGCTCACCGAGCCGCCGACTTTTCCGCCCGCGTCTTCAATCATCTTCTTCGCATCGTCACGCGAATACGTAGGCAGCGCGCCTGTCAGCACAAACGTCATGCCCGTTAGCTTTGTGCCGCGAACTTTCTTCTCGCCCGTAAAGCTGAGCCCTGCCTCGCGCAGCCGCTCAATGAGCCGAATATTTTTCTCTTCGATAAAGAACTCGCGAATACTGCGGGCAATGCGAGGCCCAACCTCGTTCACCTCCAGCAGCTCCGTCTCATCGGCCTTCATCAGCGCATCCAGCGAGCCAAAGTGTTCCGCCAGAAACTCCGCCGTCCGCTCGCCCACCATGCGGATTCCCAGCCCAAAGATCACTCGTTCCAGCCCCAGTTTTTTCGAGGCTTCAATCTCACCAAGCACGTTCTCCGCGCTCTTCTTGCCCATGCGTTCCAGAGTCAGCAGTTGTTCTTCGTTCAGCGAATACAAATCCGCAATGTTGTGCACCAATCCTTTGGTGAGCAACTGATCCACCAGCGCCTCGCCCATGCCTTCAATGTTCATCACGTGTCGTGAGGCAAAGTGCAGCAAACTTTCGCGCAGCTTCGCAGGACAGTTCACATTCACGCAATAGTGGTTCACCTCGCCCTCGGCGCGTACCACGTGGCTGCCGCACTCCGGGCAAACGGTCGGCATGTGGAAAGCCCGCGCATTCTGCGGCCTGCGGTGCTCGCCCTCATTGACCACGCGCACTACTTTGGGGATAACATCCCCTCCGCGCTCCACCATCACCCAGTCGCCAATCAGCACGCCCAGCCGATTCACTTCGTCCTCGTTGTGCAGCGTGGCTCGCGAAACCGTAGTGCCGCCAATCGGCACGGGCCGCAGCATCGCCACCGGAGTCAGCTTTCCGGTGCGTCCCACGTTTACCAGGATGTCTTCGACCTTGGTGATTCCCGCACGCGCCGCAAACTTGTAAGCAATCGCCCATCGCGGAGCCTTGCCCGTAAACCCCAACCGCTGCCACAGCGCAATGGAATTCACTTTCACCACCACGCCATCAATCTCATAAGGCAGCCCATCGCGCGCCGCCTCGGTCTCGTTCACAAACTCCCAGATCTCTTCAAACGTAGCGGCCTGCCGCCGATGCGCATTTACCTTGAAGCCCGCAGCGCTCAACGCCTCCAGCGCCTCCCACTGCGTAGTGCTCGACATCCGCCCATCGCGCAGCAAAAAGTAGGAGTAGAAATCCAGCTTGCGTTGTGCAGTAACATTCGGCTCCAGCACGCGCACCGCTCCGGCCGCCGCGTTCCGAGGATTCGCAAACCGCGCCAATCCTTCTTCTTCGCGCTGCTCATTCATCGCCACAAAACTTTTCGTAGGCATCAGCACTTCGCCACGCACTTCGAACGGAGCCACAATCCCCGCAGCCTTCAACCGCTCTCCACTTACCGTCAGCGGAATCGAGCGAATCGTGCGCAGATTCGCCGTAACATCCTCACCAATCATTCCATCGCCGCGCGTAATGCCCCTCACGAACCTAGCCCCCGCAACAGGAGCGTCTGGGTGCCCCACGTTCGCCCTCTTTTGGCTAACGTGGGGTAGTTGACCCTGACTTGGATCTTGACTTGAACTTTGACTCTCACCATACAACTCATCCACCGCCTCATAATGCAAAGCCATCGAGAGCCCGTCCAACTTGTACTCGCACTCGAAGTCCACCTCATTGTTGCCCGCCAGCTCCGCCACCTTCCGAGTCCAGTCGCGCAGCTCTTCCTCGTTGTAGGCGTTGTCCAGCGAAAGCATCTGCGCCGAGTGCGCCAGCTTCACAAATCCTTCGCGAGGTTTCCCGCCCACACGTTGTGTCGGAGAATCCGGCGTCACCAGCTCAGGATGCTCGCGCTCAATCGCCTTCAACTCATTAATCAGGTGGTCGAACTCGGCGTCCGTGAACTCTGGCGTGTCCAGCACAAAGTAAAGGTGCTCATGATGGCGAATTTTTTCGCGCAATTTTTCAGCGCGCAAGGCGGGTGACTCGTGCGTAGTCATACAGCGGAGATTATAGCCCGGCAGCTTTGCCGCTCTCCGTCTTGATACAATCGACTTATATTCCTAGCGCAGCTCTTCCGCGGTCTCCCTGGCAGTCCATCGCCTTTTCCGCCAGCCAGCGCAGACAGCAGACGTAGTGAAGGCTCTCAAACACTTTTTCGTGCATTACAAAGCGTGGATCATGGCCGCGCTCGCGCCTCTTGGAGGCATCTGGGCCGTCTTCGTCATCGCCCTCATCGACGCGTCGTTTTTCGGAATCCCGCTCGACCCGGTCATCGCCTACTACGTCGCCATCGATCCCCGCCGAACCATCATCTACTCGCTCATGGCAGCCTGTGGATCGGCTCTCGGCAGCACTGTTCCGTACCTAATCGGCTACAAGGGAGGGGAAGCGGTAGTCGAGAAAAAGCTCGGCCCCAAGCGCTTCGCCCGCCTGCACGCGACCTCGGAAAAATACGGAGACATGGCGCTCATCATTCCCGCCCTCATGCCTCCCGGCTTTCCCTTCAAGGCCTTCGCCCTCATCGCCGGAGTCACCGAAATGCGCTACCTGCATTTCCTGCTCGCCATCTTCGTGGGCCGACTCTTGCGCTTCCTCATCCTCGGTTCGCTCATCATTGCCTACGGGCCAGAAATCCTGAGCTTCATGGCCTCGGTGCTGCGCGACCATCGTGGAGCCGCCATCGTCGTGCTTGCAGCCATCGTGTTGCTCATTGTTCTCTTCGTGCGCTTCCGCAACTCACGCACGCCTCAGCCCACCGAAACAGAAAGCAGCGTTGCCTAACTTGGATTCCAACTCGCAACCTCTTCCCATTCGCGTCATTGGCGCCGGCCTCGCCGGACCAGAAGCCGCGTGGCAGTGTGCCCGCCGTGGCCTCAAGGTCGATCTCTACGAGATGCGCCCCACGCGCAACACTCCCGCCCATGAGACTGATCTCTTCGGCGAACTTGTCTGCTCCAACTCGCTCAAAAGCGATAGCGAAAACTCCGCGCCCTGGCTGCTGAAACATGAGATGCGCTACGCCAATTCGCTGCTCATGGATCTTTCCGCCCGCACCGCCGTCCCTGCCGGACACGCCCTGGCCGTTGATCGCCTCGAGTTCAGTCGCCTCGTTACGGAAACCATTGCCGCCGAGCCGCTCATTCGCATCGTGCGTGAGGAGGTCACATCGCTCGAAGGCTTCGACGGCGTCACCATCCTCGCCTCTGGCCCGCTCACGTCAGACGCTTTGGCCTCAGAGATTCAGCGCCTCAGCGGCACCGACCGCCTCTTCTTTTTCGACTCCATCTCCCCCATCGTTGAAGCCGATTCCATCGACCACTCCAAGGTCTACATGGCCGCGCGCTATGACAAAGGCACGGCCGACTACATCAACTGTCCCATGATGCGCGAGGAGTATGACGCCTTCATCGCGGCCCTCGCCGAGGCGCAGCGCGTAGACGGTCACGACTGGGACAAAGCCCAGTACTTCGAAGGCTGCCTCCCCATCGAGGAAATCGCGCGCCGAGGACCAGACACTCTCCGCTTCGGCCCCATGAAGCCCGTAGGCCTGCGCAATCCGCACACCGGAAACATCCCCTACGCCGTAGTCCAGCTTCGTCAAGAGAACCTGCGCGCCGACTCCTACAACCTCGTCGGCTTCCAGAATCACCTCAAGTTCGGCGAACAGGCCCGAGTCCTTCGCATGATTCCCGGCCTCGAAAACGCCAAGTTCCTGCGCTACGGCCAGATTCACCGCAACACCTACATCAACGCGCCCGCCCTGCTCACTCCCACGCTGCAAATGAAGCAGCATCCGCGCATCATCTTCGCTGGTCAGCTCTCCGGCGTAGAGGGCTACGTCGAATCCATCGCCACCGGCCTCCTCGCCGGAATCACCGCCGCTGCCTTAGCGACCACGGAGCAATCAGCCCACGTTGTCGCCGCCCCTCGCGCCAGCGCCCACGGCTCGCTGACAAATTACATCTGCAACGCCGATCCTTCGCACTTCCAGCCCGCCAACATCACCTTCGATCTCCTTGAGCAGCTCGACGAATCCATCAAGCGCAAGGTGCGCGACAAAAAGCTCCGCCACCAAATGGTCTGCGAGCGAGCCTTCGCCTCCTTCACCGAATGGTTCCAGCAAATCTCCGCCATTCTCCCCACGCGCTGAACTTTTCCGCCGCGCCCTGCGTATCTTCCATTGCGGACACAGGTGGCCCACATCCGCCCTGCTGTTGGGCAAATGTGGGGTTGCACGAATCTCTGAACCGGAATGGTTTTTCATGTCTCTGCGCGATCTATTTCTCGACGTGCTGACCACACTCTGGTCCAACAAGCTGCGCACCTTCCTCACCATGTTCGGCATTGCCTGGGGAATCGTCTCCATCGTGCTCATGGTCGCCGCCGGAGAGGGCATGCGCGTGGGTCAGGCCAAGCAGCAGGCCAGCTTCGCCCGAGATCTCATGATCGTCAACGCCGGACGCACCAGCCTTCAAGCCGGAGGCGCACGCGCCGGACGCCGCATCCACTTTGAAGACTCCGACGTCCCCTACGTCGCCTCCCAGTCGCCCTCCTGCAAGTACGTTTTGCCTGAACTTGGCAATGAAGCGTCCGTGCGCAGCAATTACAACAGCGCGCATCCCACCGTCGCCGGATCTTTTCCGCCCTTCGCCGAAATCCGCAGCCTGGACGTTGCCGCCGGAAGCTTCTACACCTGGCAAGACGTCAACGAATCCCGCCGCGTCGCCTTCCTCGGCAGCGAGATCAACAAGCAGCTCTTTCCTGAAGGCGGAGCCATCGGCCAGCACATCTACATCCAAGGCATTCCCTACGTGGTCGTCGGCGTCATGAAAGACAAAAAGCAGGACTCCAGCTATGACGGTTGGGATGTCAACAAAGTCTTCATCCCGTTCCCCGTCATGCAGGAGGACCTGCCCAACAAGCCGCCGCAAGTCGCGCACAGCGTGGACCGTCTGCTCATCGCGCCGCTCAACGTCGCCGAGCATGAAAGCTGCAAGCATCAGCTAACGTTGGCGCTCGCCCATCTCCACAACTTCGATCCTCTCGACAAAGAAGCCATCAGCAACTGGGACACCCTCGAAGAAGCCGCTGCCTTCGCCACCATGACCGACGGCATGAAGTATTTTCTCGGAGCCGTCGGCGTCACCACGCTCTTTCTCGGAGGCATCGGCGTAATGAATGTCATGTTGGTCGCCGTCCGCGAGCGCACCCGCGAAATTGGTATCCGCAAAGCGCTCGGCGCGCCCTCGCACAGCATCCTTCGTCAGTTTTTTCTGGAGACCATGATCGTCGTCTTCCTCAGTGGAGCCATCGGGCTCGGCATCGCCTACGGCCTCTGCGCCTTCGTGGATAGCTTCCCCATGCCCGACTTCTTCGCCGGGCTTCTCCCCACCTGGCAGTCGGGAGCCCTCGCCATCACCCTGCTAGGTGCCGTAGCCTTCTGCGCCGCTCTCTATCCTGCGCGTCAGGCCGCCCGCATTGATCCCATCGAAGCCCTGCGCTTTGAGGCCGGAGGCTGATCATGGGAATCATTCGAGATGTCCTCGTCGAGGCCATGCGCGCGCTGCTCAAGAACCGCACCCGCAGCCTGCTCACCATGCTGGGAATCGTCTGGGGCATCGCCTCCGTCACCCTGCTCATCGCCTACGGCTCCAGCTTCCGCAGCATTCTCGTCACGGCCTTTGAGGCATTCGGCAAGTCCGCGGTAGTCGCATGGCAGGGTCAAACCAGCCAGCAGGCCGGAGGTCAGCGTGCCGGCAAAAAGGTCAAGTTCGAGCAGGCGGACCTCGACTACATCAAGGCCACCTCGCCTGCCATCAAAACCATCTGCCGTGAAAACGCCCACGATCTTCTGCTCCAGTACAACGATCACATCGTCAACGGAACCGTTCGCGCCGTCTGCTCCGAATACGGAGAGATGCGCAATGAAGTAGCCGCTACAGGGCGCTGGCTCAGCCCCATGGACATCGTCGAGCGCCGCCGCGTCATCTTCCTCGGCAACAAAATCAAGGAGCAGCTTTTCGGCGGCCGCAACGCCGTCGGAGAAACCATCCTTGTCCGTGGCATGCGCTTTGAAGTCATAGGCGTCATGGACAAGAAAATCCAACTCTCCAACTACTTCACCAGTGACGACCACTCCACTTGGATTCCGTTCTCCACCGCCAGCGATCTCTACGACAACAAGGACACGCCTGTCTTCATCTTCGCGCCCCTAAAGCCCTCCATGGAACCCATCGCGAAAAAGCAGTTCCTCGCCGCGCTAGCCGAGCGCCAGGGTTTCTCGCCCACAGACGACAAAGCCGTAACCATGTTCGGACGCGAGGAATTCCGCCCCGTCATCGACGGCATCACCATCGGACTCCAGGGTCTGTTGCTCTTCATCGGTGCGCTAACCCTCGGCATCGGCGGCGTAGGAGTCATGAACATCATGCTGGTCTCCGTCGATGAGCGCATCCGCGAAATAGGCCTGCGCCGCGCCCTCGGAGCCCGCAAGCGCCACATCCAACTCCAACTTTTCGCCGAAACCTTCGTCCTCATGTTCATCGGAGGCGCAGCCGGAATCCTGCTCTCCTGGCTCCTGACCAAAGCCGTAGGCACGCTCCCGCTGCTAGGCCCGCTCTTCAAAGACGAATCCGGCAAAGCCGACATCCACCTGCAAATCTCCGCCGGAACCATCCTCCTGAGCTCCATCGTGCTCTTCCTCGTAGGCCTCATCAGCGGCATGGTCCCAGCCATGAAAGCCTCACGCCTCGATCCCGTCGAAGCCCTTCGCTACGAATAGCGCAGGGCGTTCACTGGTCTTGTTTTCGAAGGGTCATCCTGAGCGGAGCGAAGGACCCCTGCGAAGCTCAAATCTCCCGCACGGTCCAAGGTAATTTCAACCCATAATCTGCGCCTTTCGCTCCGCACCGGAGAAAATGACGGGTGCCCCAGGTTCGCGAAGCGAAGCGTAGCTAAACTGGGAACCAGAGCGTCTCAATCCACGAGTTCTTGATCTTGAATCCGAAACAAAAAAGCGCGAGCCCGAAGGCTCGCGCTCTCCCACAATAACTCTTACTTCGCCCGTCTCTTAGCGTCCTTCGAACTCGTAACCTTCTTCACGCTCGGGATATAGTCCTTCCGCGTTCTCGCCTTGATTTTGAACCAGATCGGAGATCCCTCAAACTCGAACGTCTCCCGAATCTGATTCTCCAAGAATCTCTGGTACGCGAAGTGCATCTTCACGTCCTTATCCGTAAACAGAATGAACGTAGGAGGCGCAACTGCACCCTGAATCATGTAATAAATCTTGATCTTGTTGCGCTGCGGAACCGATGCCCGCTCAAAATCCACTGTCCGCAGGAAGCGATTCATCTCGCCCGTAGTCACGCGACGCCAGCGCTCTTTAGCCACACGCTCCACGGTCTCAAAAACGCGTTTCACGTTCTTGCCATTCAGCGCGCTCACAAAAATCACCGGAGCGTAGTCCAGAAATTTCAGTACTCGCCGCACCTGCTCTTCATACATACGGCTGTCCGCAGGAGGCTTGTCCATATCGCCGCGCGACGTCGTCACCGCGTCCCACTTATTCACCACAACCACAACGCTGCGCCCGGACTCATGCGCATATCCCGCAATATTCGCGTCCAGCGCTGAAACGCCTTCAATCGCGTCAATCACCACCAGCGCTACATCGGCCTCTTCAAGATGCTTGCGAGCCATTACCACGCTCATCTTTTCGGCCATCAGGTGCGTCTTGCCCTTGCGTCGAATGCCCGCCGTGTCAATGAACCGGTAGCGCTTGCCAGCGTGCTCCACCACTTCATCAATCGCGTCGCGCGTCGTGCCCGCAATCGAGGAAACAATCGCCCGGTCGCTCTCCGTCAGCTGATTCAGCAGCGTGCTCTTGCCCACGTTCGGACGCCCGATGATCGCAATCTTGATCTCATTCGGCATCGTCTCCGGAAGAGTGTCTTCCAACGCGTCTTCATCTGCCGCGTGCAACTCGTCAAGCTCTTCGCCTTCATCCTCGGCTTCGTCTTCGGATTCCTCAAACAGCTCGCCAGTCTCTTCGTCCATCTCCACGTGAGGCAGCGCGCGGCGCGCAAAGTTATTCAACCGCCTCTCGTCGTCCACCTCGGCAATCGTCGGAACCACCTTCATCAGCTCTTCAATCAGCTCGGCCACGCCCGTCGAGTGCTCGGCTGAAATCGGCCAAAGGTTTTTGATCCCCAGTTGCCGGAAGTTTTCCGCCTCGGCCTCCAGCTTCGGATCGTCCACCTTGTTCACCGCCAGGTACAGCGGCTTGCCCAGCTTCTGCAGCAACCGCGCCAACTCCATATCCGGACCGGTCAGCTCGGTGCGTACATCCGTCACCATCACCACCGCAGCGGCTTCATCCAGAGCCACTCGCGCCTGCCGGAAAATTTCCGAAGGAATCAAATCCTTGTCATCGGGAATAATGCCGCCCGTGTCCACCACGCGGAATTGCTGCCCATTCCAGCGCACCGTGCCATAAAGCCGGTCGCGCGTGATGCCCGGTTCGTCGCCCACAATGGCCCGGCGCCGTCCCACCATTTTGTTAAACAGTGTTGATTTGCCCACATTGGGCCGTCCCACAATGGCCAGCAGCCCTTCGTGCTCGTCTTGCAAAATATTCGCCACTCTGTTGTTCCTGATTCTTGCGCTCGTTCGCGCCAATGTAAGATGTTGTCCAGCAAGGCCGCTCGCGCGTCTCACGACGCTCGTACCTCGTACGCAACATGTTTGCCAGCGTTGTTGATTCTCAGGTTCTGGACTTTGCTTTTGCTCTTAACCTGCGAAACCTTGAAACCTTGAAACTTTGAAACCTGTTTCAGCAACCTGATTCCTCTATTATAGGGGTCAGTGCCTGAGCCCACCCAATCCAAGTCTTCCACCGCCTCCGCGTCGCCCACTCCGGTCGAGCTCTCGCGCCTCTCGCTTTACCAGTTCTTTGGACCCGGCGGAGTTCTCTCCCAGCGCCATCCCGCCTACGAATTCCGTCGCGGACAACTCGCCATGGCCACCGCCGTAGAAGAGGCCATCGACGAAAAGCGTCACCTCATCGTCGAAGCCGGCACCGGAACCGGCAAAACCCTCGCCTACCTGCTCCCCATCATCAAAAGTGGCAAGCGGGTCATTGTCTCCACCGGGACCAAGAATCTCCAGGAGCAGCTCTTCTTCAAAGACGTTCCTTTCTTGGAGCGCGCCCTCTACGGCGAGTCAAAAGAAGGCTCACCCCGTCTCAAGGTCTGCTATATGAAGGGCCGCCAGAACTATCTCTGCCGCAAAAAGCTCTACGACCTCACCGACCAGCCAGTCCTCAACGGCCTCGACGAGATCAACGAATTCCGCACTCTTCTCGACTGGGACAAGCAAACTCCCACCGGAGATCGCGCCGAACTCACAACTCTCCCTGAAACCAGTCCGCTCTGGGGAAAGCTCAACGCCAGTGCCGAGCATTGCATCGGCAGCAAGTGCACGGAGTTCGAGCGCTGCTTCATCACCGAGATGCGTCGCAAAGCCGCCGAGAGCGACATCGTTATCGTCAACCACCATCTCTTCTTCGCCGATCTCTCCGTCAAACTCGCCGCCGAAAAAGCTCCTGACGCCGGAGTCCTCCCCGCAGCCGCCTGCGTCATCTTCGACGAAGCCCACGAGCTCGAAGACGTAGCCACCAGCTACTTCGGCATCACCGTCTCGAACCTCAAAGTAGAGGATCTCCTCCGCGATCTCGAAATCACCATTCGCGAAAAGAAGGTAGTCTCCACCGATCTTCTCCAGCTCTCACAACGCATCCGCGAGCGCTCGCAATTTTTCTTCGCATCCTTGCCGCCCGGCGATGGACGCTTCTCCTTCGACAATCGCGACGAGTTCCTCGAAGAGTTCGGCAGCGAATTCATCAGCCTCAAAAACGTAATCCGCCAGCTCCACTCCGAGCTTCAGTCCATCCCCAGCAAGCCCGATGAAATTCACAACCTCGTCCGCCGCACCGACGAACTCCACGCCCAACTCAGCTTCCTAATGGAAAGCCGCGACAAGAACACCGTCTACTGGATCGAACGCCGTGGAGGCCGCGGCAAATTTGCGAAAGCCGAAAACGTCTTCCTCCAGGCCACGCCCATCGATGTCTCGGCCATCCTCCGCCAGTCGCTATTTGACCGCTTCGATTCCATCGTTCTCACCTCGGCCACCCTCGCCGTAGCCAACGGCTTCGACTACATCAAAGCGCGCCTCGGCCTTGAGAACGCGCGCGAACTCATCGTCCCCTCGCACTTCGACTACGAATCGCAAGCCATCTTCTACGTCCCGCCCACCATGCCCGACCCGCGCGACCAGACGTTCGCCGCTCAGGCCACCACCCGCATCCGCCAGCTCCTGGAAATCACTCGCGGACGCGCCTTTTGCCTCTTCACCAGCCTCGCCCAAATGCAGCAGGTCCACGACGCCCTTCTAGGACAGCTTGACTACCCCATGCTCCTGCAAGGCTCCGCGCCCAAAACCGCGCTCATCGAGCAGTTCCGTGCCACGCCCAACGCCGTCCTCTTCGCCACCTCATCCTTCTGGCAGGGAGTCGATGTCCAAGGCGAGCAGCTAAGCTGCGTAATCATCGACAAAATTCCCTTCGCCGTCCCCAGCGATCCCATCGTGCAGGCCCGCTGCCGCGCCATAGACGACGCAGGTGGCAACTCGTTCTTCGACTACTCCGTCCCCTCCGCAGTCATCACCCTGAAGCAAGGTTTCGGACGCCTGATCCGCTCACTGAATGACCGCGGGCTGCTAGTCCTGCTCGACAACCGCATCCTGAAGAAGCAGTACGGCAAGGTGTTCGTGCAGAGCCTTCCGCCATACGCGCGCACCACCGACATCCGCAAAGTAGAAGAGTTCTTCGGCTGCTCGCACGAAGAGTAATAGTCGACTAGAAAACCGGAGGGTGCCCCGTCCTAACCATCTTTTGGTTAGGGCGGGGTTTTTGACCTAGTTTTGCTTTTTGATTTCGTTTTGCTTTTTGGTTTCTCCTCGAACCGAAACAAGCTACTCTGCATCCATGCCTTGGAGCCTACGGCGTTTCCAACAATCCGGCCAGCTTCACTTCGTAACTTTCAGCTGTTACCGCAGGCGTCCTCTACTGTCTGAGCCCTCGTCGCGCACCCTCTTCGAAAAAAGATTGGAGCGCATGCGCCGCAAGTATGGATTCTTCGTCTGTGGCTACGTAGTAATGCCCGAGCATGTCCACCTCTTGTTGAGCGAGCCAGCAAGAGAAACACTGGCGACAGTGCTGCAGACGATAAAACAAGCGGTTTCGCGACGACTGGGTAGCCCGGACGGCCAACCCTTCTGGGAAGCCCGCTACTACGATTTCAACGTCTTCAGTGACGGTAAGAGAATAGAAAAACTCCGTTACCTACATCGCAATCCGGTAGAGCGGGGACTCGTGCAGCACCCGGAAGATTGGCCGTGGAGCAGCTTTCGCCACCACCTATCCGGAGAAGAAGGAAACATCGAGATTGAATCCCTGTGGACCGCTAAGCGGCGTGAGCAAGAAGGAGAAACGCCGAGCCTAAAGGTTAAAGACCCCGCCCTGGCCAACGGGCCAGAACGGGGTCTTTGAACAATATTGATTCACGAGAATGTTATATAGCCTTTATCTGCCTTCTAATCCACTCAGCCAATTCAGCTTCCGATATCGTTCCCGCCGCGACGCCTTCCGTGGCGGCAATGCAGGCGTCGTCGTCCGCCTCCAGCCCCCATCCGTTTATATCCAGAAAGAGTTCCATCGCAACGAATGCAGTGCGCTTGTTTCCATCGATGAACGGATGATTCCGCGCAATGCCGAACCCATACGCCGAGGCTAGGTCGGCGGCATCTGCATCTTCGCCATAGGCTTCACGGTTTTCCGCCCGCACCAATGCCGAGCGAAGTGCGCCTTCATCTCGAATGCCCGTTCCGCCGCCATGTTCTGCAAGTTGCGCTTCATGCACGGCAAGAACAACGCTCTCCAGCAGCCATTTCCAGCTCATTTCGCCAGAGCGCGCAACACATTGCGGCGCTTCTTCATGATCCGCTCAGCAGCCAGCATCTGCTCTTCAAACGCAGGGTCATACGGG
>Ga0182012_10006055_pt1 | contig 12384 bp, 12 predicted proteins | sample 612S2SmetaG_FD_120486 | JGI IMG/M metagenome (GOLD analysis project Ga0182012, IMG submission 120486) | Permafrost microbial communities from Stordalen Mire, Sweden - 612S2S metaG | ecosystem: Environmental > Terrestrial > Soil > Wetlands > Permafrost | place: Sweden: Stordalen | collected...
GCCGGTCCACTCGAAACAACCAGGTTCACCGCCGATCCGGCATTCACACTGGTACCGGCCGCCGGACTCTCACTAATGACATTGCCCGCCGCGACCGTGCTGCTTGTCGCCGTCGTCACCGTACCGACCACCAAACCTGCGCCGGTAATCGAAGTTGTCGCCGCCGCCTGGGTCAAGCCCACCACATTCGGCACGGTGGCAGTCGCCTGCTTAACCGTGAATGCATTCGTCAAGGTCGCAATTTCGGATCCGCTAGTCACACTGAGATTGCGCGCCCCTAGCGCCGCGTTCGCCGCCAAAGTGAGCGGCACGTTTAGGCTGGTCGCACTCGCTACTGCCACGGCGCCTACACTAATCCCCGGACCCGCGCTGACTTGGCTCACACCGTTGGCGAAACTGCTATAGCTCCCGGTAATCGTCACCGTAACGGTTTGCCCCTGCTGCGCCGAATTTGGATTGACCGAGATAATGGTTGCCGCCGGATTGATCGTGAAGCTCACCGCATTAGTGCTCGATATTCCGTCTGCCGTGTCTGTCAGAGTAGCGGTGAACACCGTCGGCGAAGCCACCGAAATACTGCCCGGAACCACAAATGCGACCCGCGCCAAGGTGCCTGTCAGTGCCTGATATTGCGTTGCCGTAGCCGCTGTGTTCGCGCCTCCGCCCTGGGGCGTCAGTTGAACCTGGATGTTTGCCGGATTCACGGCCACGCCCGCCGGGAACCCGGATCCAAGCAGACGAACTGTCGTCAAGCCAGGTTCCGCCGCGGCGGGCGCCGCCGACGTGAGCGTGACCTGGGTCGCGGAAAACGCCGCTGTCGCGGCCACAAAGGAAGCGCCAAGAATGGCGGAACACGTAAACAAAAGGCGAGATTTCACAACACTCTCCATCAGAGGTCAGCTAGCACTCAAAAATAATTAAGAAAGACTTCGGCGGCCGCGTAAAGAAACTGCTCCCGCCGCCAGGCAAACCAGCAGCAACAGGCCGTGGTTCGCGGGTTCGGGTACGCTCGTTAGGGCCAGCGCCGCCGGAATCGCCGGCAAAGATCCATCCGTCGCCAGCCCCGTTAGCGCCAAGCCGGGAAGCACTTGGTATGTGTTCCCGAGATCGTCCGTCAAGAGCTCAGTTGACAGCGTCGCCGAAAGAGATAGCGACGTGATCGAGCCATCCGCAAAAATTCCATCCGGCAAACCAAAAGTCTCGCTGGTCCCCGGCGCGACATCGCCCACACTGAGCGCCGTGCCGTTCACCGTCAAAATCACGTTGTCAAAAGTAACGGCTGTACAGATGGGCGTGCCAGCAGCGGTGGAGCAACCCCATACAGGACCCGTCAGGTTGTAGATCACTACATCCTCTTCGCCGTTAACCGGAACCCCAGATTCGGTGCCGATAAATCCCAGGAGCACGGAAGCTTGGCCCGGTAGTACCAACGCGAATAACCCGAAACACCACGCTCGTAAGATCTTCATAAACATCAAGCTTCCCCCGCTTGTACCGGCAACGCGTTACCGCCCACAAGATATTGTCCTGCGAGCGCCCCTTAACGCCTTAATGGTACATGCCTAAGCCTAAGGCAAGTTGCCTGGTAATGCAACGGTTCCTCTCGTACCCCCAGTACCGTCACTACACTATTTCACTTTTTGGAAATGCCAGCGTGGGGCAAGGTCACGGGACGGCGTGGTCGAATGCGGGCGACGGCACAGCATTGTCGCCCCCGTTTGGCCGCCCACCTCAGGTTAGGTTGGTCGTACCGCAGAACGTGGGGCAGAAGGAACACGTTGACCAAGCAGACGAACCCTTCGCCAAATTGTCCGGGGACCATGGCTGGTCCAGCCACTTAATTCGCGCGGCTCCTGCGATGTATGCCAAATCCGCCAGATTTCGATGTTCTGGTCGTGCACGCGATAGACGGCGACATAGGGCAATGGATGAAACAAAAGCTCCCGGCGTCCCTTCGATGCGCCCAAGCCTACCCATATTAAGCGACATTTTCAATTCGCTAATTTTGTTTACAGCTTCCGCATGGTCGGCTGGCGATAACTAGGGCTGTGCTCCCTCAAATATTCGCTGATCGCCCGCATGTCCTCGGCTGCAGAAGGAGTCTACCGAATTCGCATTTATGAGCGAAGCATTTCTTCGAACCGAGCGTCCATTTCATCTTCCTCAATGAACTCCCCTCGGTCGGCAAACGCCTTCGCTTCCAGGACGGCGGCCCGGAAATTGGCGTCCTCCGCGAACTGCAATGCCGCCAGCGCAACGAGACCTTCCGCATCCGTGCCCGAGGCCCGCGCCGCCTCTAGGATCTGCGCTTCCTGTTCAGGGGTGAAATGAACTTCCATGCTTCTTAGCCTAAACACGGTCGCGCACGCGCTCGACTATATGCCGCAGGGCGCTTTCTGCTCGTCTCTGAGACGATCCTTGACTGGCTGCGAACCAGCCGGTAGAGACGTCTTGAAGTTGGGCTGTCCGCCCGCTCTAGAAAGCTCGCATCGCTCTCTTTAATGGTCCGACTTATGCAGCCCCGCTTCGGCCAACTGCTCCAAGCTCGCTTCCGGCAGCGAAACCGCAAAATGCACCGCCGATCCCGAGCTTTCGAGTGTCATCCCGTCGAGCGCGCTCGCCAGAATATTCGCCTGGGCATCTTTCTGCCGCTGCATCTGCACCATGCTCGCCATAAAACGAATCACGTCCGACAGAGACGTCGCATCTTTCGGCGACCTCGTGACCGCATCGAAGGTGGTCGCGATCGTCGACCCCAACTTCACTCCACCGCTCGAGGCGAGCACGCCCTGTAGCGCCTTGCTCTGTGCGCCCGCGTCGTTTCCCATATGACCGGCCAGAAAACTTCCGCCTACCAGGGATACATACCACGCGTCATTGCTGCCGCCCAAGGTGTTAATCTTGCTTGTCAGGTCCGCGTCAAGCACCGCCGGCGCTGCCAGATTATCGATGATTCCTTTGAGCGTGCTTAGATCCGCCATTACTGCTACACCGGCGTCGGGAAAGCCTACCGCCGTCTGCTCGCCATTCTTCTTCCTGCCTTCGACAATCATGTTCACGTTGTGATAAGTAACGACATTCGCCCCTTTGCTCGTTGCTAGAGCCGTGATGCGGCCCGTGTCAAAGTTGCCGCGCGCCAAAATCGCAAATAGCGATGGTTTCCCGCTTGTCCCTGGCCCGTCGGTGGCGAAAACGATCGTCTGCAAATCACGCCGCGGGTCGAACCCCGTTTGATCTATCATTTCCTGAAAATTGGCATCTTCATTCTGCGTTTTGGCCAGCAGATACTGCCCGAATTCGGAATTTCGCGCGCGTGTCACGTCGACGCTCGCGATGATCTTCGCCCCGGCTGGAACCAGCGACAGCAGGCTGTTATCTACGCTCGCTGCGGCCAAAAACGCTCCGCCCAAGAGCAACATCGGAAGAAAAACAAAATGGCGCATATCTCACCTAGAGAATAGAACGCCGACGCTGTGCGAAAGTTCCGAAATTCACGGCAGCCCCCGCAACTGTTGCTTAAATCACCTCTCTAGTACCCAGAAGGGACCAAAAGAGGATAGTCCTAGTACTTTTATAGATGTTAAGGGGCAGTTGGGTGACGACAGAAGGGTCCGAGTTCGCTAATCTCAGGCAAGTTCCTTTGATGCTCAGAACACGATTCGTTCAACCTATGGCGAAGATCCTGCGAATTCCTAACTCGATCCTGATGATGGTTGTCATTCTTGCGGCAATCACCACCGCATCGACGGCGACCTCGCCAACTCCTCCGCCACAAGCGGCCGGCTACTCCCTCGTCTTCTATGACAATTTTTCGAATCTCAACCTGGCACCCGATGCGATCACCAACGAATATCCCTGGTATCGAGGCATCTGGTATGAATCGCTGCCCAGCCCGTTCACGGCGTCCAACGGTCCCTCGGGCCTTCAATTGACTTGGAACAAGGGGCAGGCGACGTACGATACCACCATCAGTTCTTGCGGACAAAGCGGCATCCACTGCCAAGCGTTTCATTACGGCTACTTCGAAGCCAGCATTAAATGGGACCCCTATGTGGGCGCTTGGCCGACATTTTGGATGATTCCGGTGCAGAACATTTGGCACGCGACCGAAACCGGCGAACTCGACATCATGGAAGGGCATTACGATGCGAAGCTGGGACCTCAAACCTACTCCACCGTCCACGATTGGGTGATTGAGAATGGCGTTTCCGTGGACGTGGCTAATAACGGCGGCCAGAATTTGGTCACCGTTCCGAGAGGTACGAATTTCGCCCAATGGCACACCTACGGCATGCTGTGGGTACCGGGTAAAGTGACCTGGTATTTCGACAATGTGCAGGTCCTCAGCTATCCAACCATGCCGATCTTTGATGCCTCGCCGGCACAGTATTACTACATCATGCTGGGTGCCCAGGAAGGCGTGAACTGGCAAGGGGGCAATACCACCGGTATGACTGCAAACAGTCTCAACATGTATGTGCAGTGGGTCAAGGCTTGGCAGCAATAATGCGCTTATTGCGGCGCGCTCGCCGTGCCGCCCCATTCAAAGCTGCGGTAAGCGTTCCCAGAGCCGCGCAACAGGGTATGACCAGGACGGGCGAGATGCGCTGCTCGGCCGTGAAAAGCACAAGAAATCCGTAAGCGAGCGCGGCCGTCCCGGCAATTCCGGCCATAAAGAATGTTGCGAGCGCGCCGTCCAGCGCAAACAGAATGACTGCGATTGCCAATAGGCTTAAACCAAGCGGCTCAGGCGTCAGCCGCCACAAAAAATATCCACCGGCTACCGCTGCGCCAAATCCGGCTATACCGGGCACGATCTTTCCAGGCCAAATAAGTTCGCTGTAAACTCCCAGCACTCCAAACATAACCAAGCCGAACCCAGCGTTAGGGCCGATTTCCATCGCCTTGTTAATGCGCCGCTGCCATCCCGGCCTGTAGTGGCAACGCGAACCAGAACGTCGCCCCAGGCGATGCAGCGTTATTGAACATGCCAATCTGGCCGCCCATCAGCTCTACGAGCTGCCGGCTGATCGTCAATCCCAAACCGGTTCCGCCAAAACGCCGCCGGTTCGAGCCATCCGCCTGGAAAAAGGCGTCGAAAATCCGGTGGCGCAGCGTTTCGTCCACGCCGATGCCCGAATCCACCACTTCGCAGCGCATGCGCGAACCGTCCGTGCTGGTTGTCAGCAGCACGCGCACCCCTCCGGTCGACGTAAATTTCACCGCGTTGGCGATCAGATTGGTCAGAATTTGCCGAAAGCGCACGCTGTCGCCTTCAATCGCCGCCGGTACGCGCGGATCGATTTCATAAGTGAGTTTCAAACCTTTCGAAGTCGCGCGCAGGCTCAGCATCTTCACCACCGACCGCAGGCTCTCGGCTGGATCGAACGGCCGGCAATCCATGGCGATGCGGCCGGCCCCGATCTGCGAAAGATCCAGCAGATCGTTAATGATCGTCAGCAAATCGTTGGCGCACTGGCTGATGGCATCGGCATACTCCCGCTGGTCGGAGCTGAGGTCCGTGGTTTTCATCAGGTTGATCATTCCCATGATGCCGTTCAACGGAGTGCGCAATTCATGCGATGTATTGGCCAGGAACTGCTCTTTCAGTTGGGTGGCCTCACGCGCCAAATGCAGAGCTTTACTCAGTTCCTCGTTCTTGATCTGGAGTTCGCGCGCTGAATCGCGCAGTTTTTGCTCCGCCATCTTGCGCTCGCTAACGTCGCGGCCAATGCCTTGTATGGCCACCGCGTGTCCTTTGCGATAGATTACCCGGGTGTTAACTTCCAGGAACCGCACCCCGCCCGTTTTCGGAAGCATGCGCAATTCAAAGTGCTGGGTGGGGCTGCCGCCCAAGTGGGCACGGATACTGTCCTGGTGCAAATGCCACGAATCGGGTGCGATCAGTTCTTCAATGCTCTTGCCTAAAACCTCGGCGCGCGCGTAGCCGCTCAGGGTTTCCGCCGCCCGGTTGATCGCCATGAGGCGCCCTTTGAGATCATGCAAAAAAATCACGTCATTCGCATTTTCAAATAGTTCGCGGAAACGCTCTTCGCTAGCTCTTACTGCCTCTTCGGCAGTACGCCGCGTGGTCTCATCCTGAATCTGCATGATGCGCGCCTCCCGGCCTTCCATGGCGAAGCTCGAGAACACCATGCTTACGACCAATTCACGGCCGGCCGCGCCACGATGTACAAATGGACCCAACGAGTTGTAAGGCTTGCGCAACTCCGTCTCGAGGGTGCTCCGGTACCGGTCGCCCGTCATATCGGCGAACAGTTCGAGCAGGCTCATCTCGCACATCTGCTTGCGGGTGTAACCGTACAATTCCACCGCGTTTTTGTTCACCTCGAGGATGCGGAAATCGTCCTGGGCGAAAATCACCGCCGGGTTGGGGTTACCGTAGAATACCCCTTCATACGCCCGCACCAAGGCGCGCAATTGTTCAATCGTAGCTTCCAACTCGGCTACGTCCGGTTCCGGTGCAATAACCGGCCCGGACTGGGCTTCGGCCTTGCAATTATCGCTATTCGATGCTTCTGCCACTCTTCTCATTCGCTTGTGGTTTGGCAGACAAACTCAGTTATCCATCACTCTAGCAGCCCTTTTCTCCGGCGGGAATAGAACTAAGGTTCTGATTTGGTGAATTAATTTGAAACCCGTTTGTCATGACCTCCGGTTTTAAACATTTTTCATTATGTTTGTTTTTCATGTTTTATTCACAGTGCAAAAATCTTCCAGCAACACACTTCAGTGACAGTGGAATCAAAGGCGAAATAAAATGACTGTTACAAACAAAACGACGTTGCAGCTTTTTTGGCAATCCCCCACGGTCTTAGCCGATTTTCGAACCGGCGTTTCACTCCACAGCCACACCATGTATTCCGAAGAAAGCCTATCCATGGTGCCCCGCTATACCGCCAAACTGCCATATTTGGGCCAAGCGATTCGCAGCCAGGAATCGGAATACCATCGCCTGAACAAGAAAAACTTCAGCTTCGACGACGCCTTCTGGACGCCGCCGTTAGCGCCGCGCCAAGCGTATCGGCTGGAAGAAAAACAAATTCAACGAAAATTCAAACTTCCGGCCCTCATCTCGTTAACCGACCACGATGATATTCGCGCCGGCGCCAATCTTCACGTCATTGACCGCTTCAAAAATGTTCCCATCTCTACCGAGTGGACTATTCCGTTCGATGAAACATTTTTTCACCTGGGCGTACACAATATGCCTGCGAGCGACGCCGCAGGCATGATGGAGCAACTGGAGGCTTTTACTGCCCAACCTCATCCGGCTCGTCTGGGCGAATTGTTGGAGATGTTGCATGCTAATCGCGACATCCTGTTGGTGCTCAATCACCCGCTATGGGACGAAAAAGGCATCGGCGTCGACCGTCACGTGGCCGTACTTCACAAATTACTAGCCGGCTTTGGCCCATTCTTTCATGCGCTGGAACTGAATGGCCTGCGCTCCTGGCACGAGAACAAGGATGTCATCGCTTTGGGGAAGGAACGCGATCTCCCTGTTGTGTCCGGCGGCGACCGCCACGGCCGCGAACCGAATGCCATCCTAAATCTCTCGCGGGCGGCTACCTTTCCGGAGTTTGTGCAGGAAATCCGCGGCGAACGTATGAGCCACGTCGTGTTCATGCCGCAATATCACGAGCCTCTCAAGATGCGCGTGCTGCAAACCATGGTCGACGTCGTGCGCGAATATCCCGAAAATTTCGCTGGCCGCCGCACTTGGGCCGACCGCGTGTTCTATCGCGATCCGGAGACGAAAATCGCCATACCGGTCGCGTCTATCTGGACGGATGGCGGACCTGCCATTGTGAAACAGTTCGTGGGCGCTATGCGCCTAATTGAATGGACGCCATTCCGGTCCGCTTTGCGGATGGCTCTTAACGACCGATCGGCCGTTTGGTCGGACCAGGAGGCTGCTATTTGAGCACTTACCCGCGCGTTGCTTTTCTGCCCGATACGTTCCTCGAAGTCAACGGCGTAGCTCACACGGCCCGGCATCTAGAAGGTTTTGCCCGCTGGAGGCAGATTCCATTTCTCAGTATTCACTGCGGACCCAAGACCGAGCGGACTAACGACGGCGTGGTTTCTATGCTGCAACTGGAGCGGGGACCGGCGCGGATTGGCCTGGATGCAAATCTCGATTACGATCTTCTCCTCTGCCGTTATGCCGACCGGGTGAAAGCAGCGGTACGCAATTTTGGTGCGCAGCTGATTCATATCACCGGCCCCGGCGATATGGGCGCCGTCGGCGCTTATGTTTCATGGGTGCTTAAACTGCCGCTCGTCATTTCCTGGCACACCAGCTTGCATGAATATGCCGGCACGCGCCTGCAGCGGCTGTTGAGCTTTACCGGCAAAGGGATCAGCCAGCCGGCCGGCGAACTTGCGGAAAGGCTTTCGCTAAAAGTTCTGCGCCTGTTCTACCGGCGGGCGGTGGTCACCATGGCTCCTAATCAAGAACTGGTTGACCTGACGTATTCGCTGACCGGCCGGCCGGGTTACCTGATGCGCCGCGGCGTGGATAACGAGCTTTTCAATCCCAGTCGCCGCAACCGGAAGAGCAATGCCTTCCGCATCGGTTATGTCGGCCGCCTGACGCCCGAAAAAAACGTGCGCTTTCTCGCGACGCTCGGCGCTCACTTGCAGGCCAAGGGGCACAGGAATTTCGAATTCGTGATGGTCGGCGAAGGCAGCGAACAGAACTGGCTGCGCGCGCATGTTCCCAACGTCACGTTGACCGGCGTGCTGCGCGGCGAAGCGCTGGCCGAGGCGTACGCCAACATGGACCTGTTTGCGTTCCCTTCCCACACCGACACGTTCGGCAACGTGATCCTGGAAGCTCTGGCATCGGGCGTCCCCTGCGTGGTGACCAACTGCGGCGGCCCCAAGTTTCTGGTGCAATCCGGCGCAAGCGGCTACGTGGCCGCTAACGACGACGAGTTCTGCGGCTTCGTCGAAGAGGTGCTCACCAATACTGGCTTGCTCGAACATATGCGCGGCCAAGCGCTGGCCTATGCGCGGCAGCAGTCTTGGGATTCGGTCTTCGAATCGGTGTACCGCACTTACGCTGAGGCGATTCAGTTGTACGCTCAGTCTCATCCTCTTTCCTCCTCTCTGTTATCCTCACGAGTGCATGGCCGGAGCGCCTCTTGACGGCAAGAAAGTTAGCCAAGATATTTTCGCGGAGCTTAAGCCGCGGATCAAAGAATTAACCAAGAGGCGCGGCCGCCCACCCGCGCTGGCCGTTGTTCTGGTCGGCGATAATCCCGCTTCGCAAATTTACGTCCGCAATAAGATCAAAGCTTGCCATGAATTAGGAATTCGCAGCGTTGAACTGCGGCCGCCCGGCAACATTTCCACCGACGACTTGATGCAAGCCGTGGAGCCGATCGTCAAAGACAAGACGATCGACGCGATTCTAGTCCAGATGCCGTTGCCGCGCCAATTGCGGGCCGAAGAAGTGATCCCCTACATCGTCGATCCTTTTCGCGACGTCGACGGCTTCGGCATACATAGCCTTGGCTCGCTGGTGGTGAACCGCTTCGCGCCACGCGCCTGCACGCCGGCAGGCATTATGCAACTGCTCGAACGCTCGAAAATTCCGCTCGCCGGCAAACATGCCGTGGTCGTCGGCCGCAGCGATATCGTCGGCAAGCCGATGGCGCTGATGCTATTGCACGCCAACGCCACCGTTACCATCTGCCACTCACACACGCACAATCTGGCGGAAGAATGCCGGCGCGCCGACATTCTAGTGGCGGCGATCGGCAAACCAGCCGCTATTACAAGCGACTACATCAAGCCGGGCGCAGTCGTAATCGACGTCGGCATGAACCGTCTCACTGACCTTGCTCAGGTACAGACTCTCTTTGCGCACGATCCGGCGCGTCTCGCCACCTTCGAGAAGAACGGTTCCGTGCTGGTGGGCGATGTCGAGCCGCTCGCCATGCGCGAACTCAGTTCGTTTTACACACCGGTCCCGGGCGGGGTCGGCCCGCTGACCATCGCTATGCTGATGGTAAACACGGTCGATTTGGCCGAAATGCACTAACGTTATGTTGAAGGTTGGCCTCACCGGCGGCTACGCGAGCGGCAAAACGCTGGTGGCTTACGAGTTTGAACGGCTCGGCTGCAATCTAATTTTCGCGGACCAACTCGGTCACGCCACGCTGCAACCCGGCGGGGCGGCGTACCGGCCAACGGTAGAACTTTTCGGCGAGCGGATTCTTTTACCCGATGGATCGATTGACCGCAAGAAACTCGGTTCCATCGTGTTCGCCTCGCCTGATTTGCTCAACCAGTTGAATGCCATCGTGCATCCGGCGGTCTTCGACCTGGAAGAGCGGCTGCTGGCCGGTTTTGCGAAGCGCGAACCACGCGGCATCACGATTGTGGAAGCGGCTATTCTAATAGAGACGGGCCGCTATGCCCAATGCGACAAGCTGATTGTCACAGCTTGCGATGAGGAAACGCAAATCAGCCGGGGCATGAAGCGCGACGGCCTCACGCGGGAAGCGGTTTTGGCGCGGCTCAGCAAACAGCTATCGCCGGAACAGAAGAAGCGCTATGCGGACTTCATCGTGGATACCAGCGGTAGCAAAGAAGACACAGTGAAACAGGTCAAAGAGATATTCCTTTCGTTAAAGCCGCTGACGGAGGCAGCCAAAAGATGAAGCCGCGTGTTTTCATGTGGAGCGTGCTCTTCACCATCGCTCTTTTGTGGCTGACCTCGCGCGCCGATTGGAGCGTACGCGGGTTTTTTGCGCCGGTGCTGCGCAACGCTTTGCAGTGGTCCGAACCGACGGCCGTGCATAGTGCCGGATTGACGCCCGACGAACAAAATAACATCGATATTTACAAAGCCGCGCAGCCGGCGACGGTTTACATCACCAGCACCACGGTGCGGCGCGATTTTTTCTATCAGCCGGTGGCTTCGCAAAGCCTGGGTTCGGGGTTTCTGATCAACGATGAAGGCTTCATCCTGACTAATTTTCACGTGGTTTCGGGCAGCAGCAAACTTCAAGTAACGCTGTCGGATCAGAGCCAGTATTACGCGACGGCGCTTGATACGGACCGTTCCGACGATCTGGCGCTGATCAAGATTGAGCCGAAGAAGAAAGTGCAATTCTTGCGGCTGGGCGATTCGGACCGCACGCTGGTGGGACAAAAAGTTCTGGCGATCGGCAATCCGTTCGGCTTGGAAGGAACGCTGACGGTGGGCGTGGTGAGTTCGATTGGCCGGTCGATTGAGGGCGAGAACGAGCAACGGCTGGAAGGGATGATTCAGACAGACGCGGCGATCAATGGCGGCAATAGCGGCGGTCCGCTGCTCGATTCGAGCGGCAACGTGATTGGGATCAATACGGCGATTCTGGGGCGGCAAAACATTGGCATTGGGTTCGCGCTGCCGATCAACCGGGCGAAGGCGCTGTTGGATGATTACAAAGCGGGGCGTGTGACGGAGCGGCCGAAGGTGGGCATCACGAGCGACTACGTGGCGGGCGATCTGGCCGAGGCGCTGGGACTGCCGCGGCGCGGCGGGTTGCTGGTGCAGGACGTGTACCGGGGGACGTCGGAAGAGGCGGCGGGAATCAGGCCGGCGAACCAGCAAGTGGTAATCGGCAACGTGGAGTTGGGTATCGGCGGAGATTTGATTGTGGCGATTGACGGCGTGGCGGTGGACCGGGAAGACGCCCTGGTGCGGGCGGTTTCGAAGAAGCGGGTGGGCGATACGATCAACCTGACGGTTTACCGGAACGGCGCGGCGCTGAACATTCCGATGAAGCTGGTGCGGCCGCCGGCGGATTTGGGCTGAAAACGGGCATTCATTCCCGCCTATAAATAATAATAGGCGGGACGCGGGAATGAATCGGGGTTTTGGGGTGGTGAGGAAACGGTTTTTGGGGCGCGGTTGGGCGAGCGTTTTTGGGGATTCATTCCCGCCTATAAATAATAATAGGCGACGTGCGGGAATGAATCGGGGTCTTGGGATAGTGAGGGAGCGGGTTTTGGGGCGCGGTTGGGCGGGGCAGATGGCGAGCGGTTGAGGGACGGTTTTTGGGTATTGAGCGGCCCGGATGGCGCGATTCTGGTTTGTTTGCTCGGGTTGTTTTCGAATAAGTTTTGTTTGTTGCATGGATCACCTTCCGCTCACAGGATCGACTATGGACGAGCGGGCCGTTAGAAAAGACGGCTGTAAGTGATTGAAAAGAATCAAAAAATATTTTGGGCTCGGGTGTGACCCGCGATTTCGGCGCTGCGCAGCCGACACTTGAGGGGATGAAAACGGGTGGTTCCCGGTGGATCCACGAATCGGCCGGGTGGGCGAGCTTTGGGTTGAAGGGCGATTCGAGTCACGGA
>Ga0182012_10006056_pt1 | contig 12383 bp, 7 predicted proteins | sample 612S2SmetaG_FD_120486 | JGI IMG/M metagenome (GOLD analysis project Ga0182012, IMG submission 120486) | Permafrost microbial communities from Stordalen Mire, Sweden - 612S2S metaG | ecosystem: Environmental > Terrestrial > Soil > Wetlands > Permafrost | place: Sweden: Stordalen | collected...
GCCGGATTGGCGGCAATTAATTTGAGGACCGCCGCCACGGTGTCCTCGATTTTGACAAATTGAACGGGGCCATTACGGGGTTTGATTTCGACTTCGCCCTTGGCCAGGGATTTTTCACCCAGGCCGACGCGCAGGGGAAAACCCACGAGGTCGGCATCCTTGAACTTCACGCCGGGGCGGTCGTCGCGGTCGTCTAGGATGACGTCCACGCCCCGGGCGGTTAGTTCGGTGTAAATTTTCTCGGCGAGTTGCATGGCCTGGCTTTCAGGGGCGATGCTCAGGGGCGTGATGCAGACCTGATACGGGGCCACGTTCAAGGGCCAGACGATGCCGTCCTTGTCGTTGCTTTGCTCGATCACGGCTTGCAGGGTGCGGGTCACGCCGATGCCGTAGCAGCCCATGACGGAGGGCTTGCGCGCGCCGGTTTCATCCAGGAAATTCGCGCCGAGTTTCTCGCTGTATTTGGTACCGAGCTTGAAGACGTGGCCAACCTCGATGGCGCGGCGGATTTTCAGGGACTTGCCGCACTTCACGCATGGCTCGCCCGCCCGGACGGTGCGCAGATCGTACCATTCGGTGACTTTGATGTCGCGCTCGATGGACACGCTGCAAAAGTGGAATCCGTCCTCGTTCGCGCCGGTGGTCATGTCGTTGGCGCCGCGCAGGCGTTCATCCGCATACACGCTGACGGCCGCCGGGACATTGACCACGGCGCCGAGCGAGCCGGGCAGGGCGCCGAGCGTGGTCTGGCATTCCTCGGGGGTGGCGGGACGGACGGCCACCGCGCCGGTTTTGGCCATGAATTTCGTTTCGTTCAACTGGTCGTCGCCGCGGATCAGGACGAGCACGACCTTGCTATCGGCAACGTACACGAGGGTTTTGATCTGGCGGTTGGCGGGCACGCTGTAGGGGGCTTTCGCCAGGGCCTCGATGGTGACGACGCCGGGCGTGGGGAATTTTTCGGGGGCCGCGCCCAGTTCGCGAGGCGCAGTTTTGGGCAGGCCGCTGGTGGCTTTCTCGATGTTGGCGGCGTAACCGCAGGCTTCGCAGAAGGCGACTTCGTTTTCGCCGGTTTCGGCGGGGACCATGAACTCGTGTGAATGATTGCCGCCGATCACGCCGGTATCCGCCTCCACGGGGAAGGCCTGCAAACCGCACCGGGCGAAGATGCGGGTATAGGCGTCGTACATTTTCCGGTAACTGACCATGGCGTTATCATCCGTGGTGTCGAAGGAATAGGCGTCCTTCATGATGAATTCCTTGGCGCGCATGAGGCCGAAGCGCGGGCGGATTTCATCGCGGAATTTCAGGCTGACCTGGTAAAAATTCTTTGGCAACTGGCGGTAGGAGTTGATTTCGTTGGCCGCTAGGGTGGTGATGACCTCCTCGGCGGTGGGACTGAGGAACCACTGGCGGCCGGAGCTGTCCTTGACCTTGAAGAGGACGTTGCTGGCGGTTTCGGCGCGGCCGCTCTGCTCCCAAATTTCCGGCGGCTGGAGGGCGGGCATGAGGACTTCGATGGCGCCGGTGCGATCCATTTCCTCGCGGATGATGGTCTCAATTTTGCGCAGGGCTCGGAGGCCAAGGGGGAGAAAGGTGTAAACGCCGCCGGCGAGCTTGCGGATGAGGCCGGCGCGGAGCAGGAGCTTATGGGAAACGATTTCGGCGTCCGCCGGCGCGTCGCGCAGCGTGGGAATCAAGGTTTGCGTCCATTTCATGGTTTGTTCAGGGTAAACGAAAGCGGGGCGGGAAATGAAGTTTTTTCGGTTAATTGGTTAATGGGTTGTTTGGTTAAATTGTTAAATCATTGATTGTGTGTTGTTTGTGCATTGCCAGAGGCATGGGCAGGGGTCGGGCGGGGGAAAACAGTTCGCGAAACTTCAAGATTGAGGGCGGGGGGTGCCAATAGGTGGGCGGCAGTGGCCGCCGTTCGGTTATTGAATTTCCCCGAAATGGTAGTCCACCAAGGTCACGGGTTCGTCCAGGAGCTGAATAACAGTGGACGGGCCGAGGTCGGCGGGGGGCGCCCAAGAGCGCAGGGCCCAGACGATTTTTTTGGCGGGGGTGACTTCAAGGGCTTGCACGGGGGCGTTGGCGGGGTCGAGCCGGCCGGTCCATTGGTTGTACCAGTTGTTGATGAGGGTGTTGCCATTGGACAGGCGGGTGGCGATTTGCATTGAGGTGAGCCGGTAGCCGGGGGCGTCGGCGCGGGTGAATTGCCAGACGGTCTGGCCCTGGCGGTTGATTTCCAGCACGGATTTTTCGGCGGCGCACACGAGGATGTTGCCGTTTTTCAGGGGCACGGCAGACCAGGGGGCGGGCACGGCCACGGACCAGAGGACTTTGCCGGTGGTGTCGTACTCGCAGACTTTGCCGAGGTCCATGTGGGCGACGAGCAGGGTACCGGCGTCGGTCAGCCGGGCATGGCGGAACTGGCCGTGGATGGTTTTGGGATTGCCGACGGGGAGGTTGAATTGCAGGTCAATGGTGTTGCTGAGGGTGTTCATGACGACGAGGCGGGCGGGGTTGCCGTTCTCGATGAAGAGCACATGATTGGGGCCGACTCGCTGGGCGGTGTGGATTTCGGTGTTGGTGGGGGCGACGAAATCCCAGAGGATTTGCTGGCTGGCATTGATTTCGGTGATGCCATGCTGGTGGGCGAAGAGGATGTTGCCGCTGGAATAGAGGATGGCGTCGCTGATTTCGCCCGAGGCGGGGTGGTCGTAGGACCAGATGACCTTGCCACCGTGCACGATGCACAGTTGCTCCTTCCGGCCTTCACCGGCATAGAAGAAGTCATGTTGGGCGAGGCCTTGGCCGGGCAGGATGGCCGGGGCGGGCGGTGGCGGGTTCGTGCTGGAGGACTGGGTGAGATTGAGCGGGGTGGACACGGGGAGGGTGGACTGGGCCATGGCCGGCATGGCGAGGAGCAGCCAGGCAAGGTTCAGCAACGGGAAAATTTTTGGGGTGTTGGATGTCATGGCGGGGCGCGGGTTCATGGTGGTTAGGATCAGTTGCTGTATTAACTCAATATCCACGTTGATCGGGGACACCCTAACGTCCCCGGGGGGGGATGGTCAACTGGCAAGGGGGCGGGGTAGTGGCGATTAACGGAAGAGGCCGGTCGTTTTGATGATCGGGTTGATTGATTGATTCTGGCACCCCTCCGGGGGGCGCGGGCCGATTGGGGATGGTGTCCGGGGGGCGCTGCGCTCGACCCCCGGCTAATGTCTGTCAACCCTCCAGGTTGAGGAAAGCAGGCTACGCTTTGACCTGATTGGCTCCTGTCTTCCCACCGGGTTGGGCAAGGCGGGCGGCGACTTCCTGGGCGAGGAGTTGGTAGGCGGCGGCACCGCTGCTGTATTTGTCGTAGTAAATGATGGGCTGGCCGAAGCTGGGGGCTTCGGCGAGGCGGGTGCTGCGCGGGATCAGGGTCTCAAAGACTTTGTCGCCGAGTTGTTTGCGGACTTCGCCGACGACTTCGTTGCAAAGTTTGGTCCGGCCATCAAACATGGTCATGACGACGCCGAAGGTATGGAGTTCGGGGTTGATGTTGGCGGCGCGCAACTGATCCAGCATGCGGTGAAGCATGGAGATGCCTTCCAGGGCGTAATACTCGCATTGGAGAGGGATGAGGAGGCTGTGGCTGGCCACAAAGGCGTTCAGGGTGAGCAGGCCAAGGGAGGGCGGACAGTCGATCAGGACGACGTCGAACTGGGCGGAGTCGAGGACGGGTTGCAGGGCTTCCTTGAGGCGTTGCAAATGATTTTCGAGCCGGGACATTTGCAAATCGGCGGCACACATGTCCACCTCGGAGGGAATTAGGGAGAGGCGTTCGTAGGCGGTGGGCTTGATTTTTTCGAGGAGGCAACCTTCGCCGAGCAGCACGCGGTAGGCGCTGGCGCCTTCCACTTTTTCCGAGCCGACGCCGCTGGTGGCGTTGGCCTGAGGGTCGAGGTCGAAGAGCAGGACCCGGAACTCCAGGCTGGCCAGGCAGGCGGCGAGGTTGACCGCAGTGGTGGTTTTACCGACGCCGCCCTTCTGATTGGCGACTGCAATGACTTTGGTTGGCACGAGGATATTAAATGAAAAATGCGGGGGCGGTTCAAGCGCGCACCGTAACAAATCCCGGAACATCCGAGGGCTGAAACTTCAAACTTCAAAATCCACTATTCAGGGAAAAGTTTCAAGCAGGCAATAGTGATGGGCGGCGGGTGATGAGTGACGAGTCTGAGGTGGGGAGGGAACAGAATATAGTTTGGTGACGAGGGCAATGGGGCGCGCCAGTGGCGCTGGGAACCTCAAGCTAGGCGCGAATTGTGCGGAGTTCTGCCGTAGCGCCGCTACAGCCAAACAGATTAATGATTAAAGCTGACGGGCTGGAGCAGGGGGTTGGGGTTGCCAAAGGGGGAGGCGCTGGGTTCGAGGCTGGTGGAAGGGTTGGTGCTGATAATCATGCCGGACTGGGGGGCGGAGGCATCGAGAAAGGCCGGGGCCATGGCGGCCATGGGCGAGTCAAGCTGGGACACCTGGGTCGAGGTTTGGGCCTCGCCGGAAGGGTTGGGGTTGTCAGTGTAAACAATGCCGCCAACGATCAGCAAACACAGAGCAGAGGCCAGCACGCCGGTAAAGGCGGGCTTGGATTCAAAGGCTTGCAGCAATTTAACCAACCAAGGGGCTTCAGCCATCAAGCGTTCCATGGCGGTGTCAGGACGGCCACCCTCACCGGAACGAATGCGGGACACGACGTTGTCGGAAAAATTATGAAAATAACCCGGCGGTGGCACCTCGTGCTTTTTTAGCGAGAGCAACTGGCGTAAAGTCCCAAAATCGGAATCTGGTTCGTTCATTTTACTTTAAATAATCCGCGAGTTCGGACTGCAATTGCTGGCGCGCATAAAACAACCGGGAACGCACCGTGCCAATGTTACAATCCATGACTTTCGCGATTTCTTCGTGCGACTGACCCTGCACATCATGCAATACCACCACTAATCTATGGGGTTCTGACAGCTTCAGCAAAGCGGCGTTCAATTTTTCCTGCAATTCATTCAGACCCGCGTCCCGCCGGGGGGTTTTGTGGGAAATGAGGGCCATTAAGTCCGGATCATGCTCGGCATTAAAATCCAGATCATTGAGGCTCATGTGCGTCCGGTTTTTCCGTTGCTTGAGAAAATTAATGGTTTTATTGACGGCAATCCGGTAGAGCCAGGTGTAAAAACTGGAGCCGCCCTTGAAGGAGGCCAGGGCCTGATAGGCTTTGATGAAGGAATCCTGGGCCAGGTCATTGGCGTCCTCATGATTGGATGTCATGTGGTAGATGGTCGCGTAAATGCGCTCTTGATAGCGTTTTACGAGGGCATCATAAGATTTTAAATCGCCCCGGCGCGCCCGGCTGACGAGGACGTCCTCGGCCACCTCCGCGCCGTCGGTGGCGGCGGGATTGGTTTCCAAAGGTTGGGTGGACTCGGCCATATGCAGGGTTAAACCACCAGCAGGCCAGTTTGTTGTGCTAAAAAGTTCGTGAGGCCCAACAAACCGGAGCGGCCGGGGGAATCGGGGAGGGATTGGAGGGCGGCGCGGGAAACTTCGAGATACTTGAAGATAATCTGCAAGGAGGGCTGGAAGGTCTCATATTTGACCAGCAAGCGGTTGACCTCGCCGAAGTATTCGGGCTGCCAGTGGGTGATCATGGTTTCCAAGCGCTGGCGATCCTCGTGGGTGGCGCGTTCCCAGGCGAGCAGGAGGGGCCAGGTGAGCTTGCCTTTCTCCAAATCGGTGCCCAGGGATTTGCCGGCCTCGGCCTCGGTGCCGAAAAGGTCCACGCAGTCATCGAAAATCTGATAGGCGGTGCCAAAGGCCGCGCCAAACTGGCCCAGGGACTGGCGTTGGGCGGGGGTGGCGCCGCTCAAGAAGGCGGCGAGATCGCACGAGAGGGTGAACAGTTCACCCGTTTTCATGCCGATGACGCGAAAGTAATCATCGCGGGAGACCTGGAATTTGCGGCGGCTCTGAGTTTGAAGGATTTCACCAGCGCAGACCGTGTTGGTGGCGGTGGCCACGGCGCGGCAGACTTCCGGGGTGGGAAAGCCGGCGGCCAGTTCGAGGGCGCGGGCAAAGAGACAATCCCCAAACAGGACGGCGATTTCATTGCCCCAGTGGGAGGCGAGGGTCAATTGGCCCCGGCGGATTTCCGCCTCGTCCATGATGTCGTCATGCACGAGGGTGGCCAGATGGACCATTTCAATAATGACGGCGACGGTGACGTGATCATCCGACACTTCGCCGAGGGAGCTGGCGACGAGGGCGACGAGGGTGGGGCGCAAGTGTTTGCCGCTGCCGTTGAGCGCGTACTGCGCGTAGGGCACGATTTGGGGGTCAAATTGACTGGCCTGCCGGATCAGCCGGTCGGTGACTTTTTCCAGAAAAGGTTCCACCGGTTCCACGAGATGTTTCCAGGAACGGTTCAGATCGGCTTTGGTGGGGGAGGTCAACGCCTCACCCGCAACCTTTGATTCAGCGGCCAGCATGCTCTCTTGAAGTTACGGAGGTTTTGCAACCCAGTCAAACTAGTTGTAAATTGATAATTAATAAACAAAAGGCGCGGACGGTTGCCCGTCCGCGCCGACCAGACAGTTTATACGATTATTCCGCCGGGGCGGAGGCCGAAGCGGGGATGCCCGCAGCCTGCAATTCTTTGTCGCGGTCTTCCATGGCGGCCCGGCGGGACAGGCGGACGCGGCCTTTTTCATCCACGCCGAGGCATTTGACGGTGATGTCGTCGCCGATTTTCACGATGTCCTCGGTTTTCTTGACGCGGAAGTTGGCCAGTTCGCTGATATGGACCAAGCCGTCCTTGCCGGGGAGGAATTCAACAAAGGCGCCGAATTCCTTGACGGTGACGACTTTGCCGCGATAAATCCTGCCGATTTCGGCCTCGGCGCTCATGCCGACGATGGCTTCCTTGGCCATTTTCATGCCTTCGGCAGAGACGGAGAAGATGTTGACGGTGCCGTCATCCTCGATGTCAATTTCGCAGCCGGTTTCCTCGACGAGGCGTTTGATGTTTTTGCCGCCCGGTCCGATGAGCGCGCCAATCTTCTCGGGATTGATTTTCACAATCTCGATACGGGGCGCGTACTTGCTCAGTTCGGTGCGGGGGGTGGAGATGGTTTTGGCCATTTCGGCCAGGATTTGCAGACGGGCGACGCGGGCTTTTTCAATGGCCTCGGCCATCAAAGCGTGGGGGATGCCCTTGAGCTTGAGGTCCAGTTGGAAGCCGGTGATGCCTTTTTCGGTGCCGGCGATTTTGCAATCCATGTCGCAGTAGGCATCTTCCCAGCCGATGATGTCGGTGAGGAGCTGGTAGCGGGAGATGGAATGGTCGGCGCCGTGCTCGGTGCAAATGCCGACGCTGATGCCCGCGACCGGGCGAATGAGGGGGACGCCGGCATCCAGCAGGGCGAGGGTGCCGCCGCAGACGCTGGCCATGGAGGTGGAACCGTTGGATTCCATGATCTCGCTGGTGACGCGGATGGTGTAAGGGTAATTTTCCGAGGGGATCATCGGCTCGATACTGCGTTCAGCGAGGGCGCCATGACCGATTTCGCGACGGCCGGGGCCGGTGATGCGGCCGGTTTCGCCGACGGAGAAGTTCGGGAAGTTGTAATGGAGAATGAATTTCTTTTCATTCCCGCCGCCGGTGTAGGAGTCGAATTCCTGGGTGTCGTCGCCGGTGCCGAGAGTGGCGAGGGTGACGGCCTGGGTTTCGCCGCGGGCGAAAATGGCGGAACCGTGGGCGCGGGGCAGAATGCCGACTTCGCTGCTGATGGGGCGGACGGTGTTAAAATCGCGGCCATCGAGGCGCTTGCCGCTGTCCAAAATCAGACTGCGGACGGCTTCTTTCTGGATGTAATAGAAGGCGTCTTTGATGACGAATTCGGTGATTTGTTCGGGGCCGAATTTTTCGGTGAGTTTCACGCCGACTTCGTCCTGAATGGCTTTGCAGGCCAGTTCGCGGGCGAGTTTGCCGGGGGTGAGGAGGGCGGGCACGAAGCGGTCGCCGGCCAGTTTCTTGGCCTCATCCAGAATCTGGTGGGGCACATGGAACAGGGTGAGTTCGCGTTTCTTTTTGCCCACGCGGGCGGCGAGTTCCTTTTGGGCGGCAATCAAGGGCACGCAGCAGGCCTGGCCGAATTTGAGGGCGGCGTTGAAGTCGGCCTCGGTAATTTCCCTGGCGGCGCCTTCGTACATGACGATGTCATGTTCGTTGCCGACGTAAACGAGGTCGAGATCGCTCTCGGCCATCTCGGCGTGGGTGGGGTTGGCGACGAATTCGCCACCGATGCGGCCGACGCGGACGGCGCCGAGGGGGCCGGCCCAGGGGATGTCGCTGACCATGAGGGCGGCGCTGGCACCGATGATGCTCAAAATATCGGGATCGTTCTCGCCATCGGCGCTGAGGACGACGGTTTGGACCTGGACTTCATTGTACCAGCCTTTGGGGAAGAGGGGGCGAATGGGGCGATCGGTCAAACGGCAGGTGAGGATTTCCTTTTCGGTGGGACGGCCTTCGCGTTTGAAGTAACCGCCGGGGAACTTGCCCGCGGCCGCGGCTTTTTCGCGGTAATCCACGGTGAGGGGGAAGAAATCCTGGCCGGGTTTGGCCTTGGTGGCGGCGACGGCCGCCACGATGACGATGGTTTCGCCGAGTTGGATGGTGACGGCGCCGTCGGCCTGTTTGGCCAGCTTGCCGGTTTCGATGATGATCTGCTTGTCGCCCACCTGGGCGGTTATTTTATCTGACATAACGGTTCGGAACCGCCATCTCCAGAGAAACTTCAGTCAAACCCGGGGAAAGGGATCGGAGTTGAATGAAATTGCCCGAAGATGGCGGAATTTAATGCGCGAGGTTGTTTTGGTTTGGTTGGGGAATCAGACCGGTCGCGTCGCCGGTCCAAAACCGGAAAACAGAGGGCGGAAAGCCAGAGTGGCGCGCCGCGCCCCCGTAACAAATTAGTGGCGCAGTTTGAGTTTTTTGGCGACGGTCTGGTAGCGGCTGACGTCCTTGCTCTCGAGGTAATCGAGGAGGCGGCGGCGCTGGCCGACCATCATCAGCAATCCGCGGCGGGAGCTGTGGTCTTTCTTGTTGGTCTGCAAATGCTCGGTCAAGTGGTTGATCCGGTGGGTCAACAACGCAATCTGGACATCGGCGGAACCGGTGTCTTTGGCATGCACTTTAAATTGTTCAATCGTCTTTGTCTTGGCTTCCATATCAATTAGAGCGGAACAGAATATTTGGTAATTTCGATTATGTAAAGACTTTTTGGGAGGGGAAATGGTCCAAAACCCGCTGTCCGGCATTGAAACGGGTGGTTTGGGCAAGGATTTTGGGGCCACTGGCGATTTTGGAGCATTTTCATCAATGGCATAATGCCGGGTTGCGGGTTGCTTTTGGGGGGCAGTGGGATGGGATGGGCGGGCAACCAGGCGGCCAAAGCAGCCGCGCTCAGTTCGCCGGCGGAGGGTTATTTTGACACCACCGGCTCCGGCGGGGTGGTGGTGGTGATGGTGACGTTATCGAAGAGGGTGGAGTTGACGACGGCGTTGTTGTGGGAGGCGAGGGCCAGGCCGGCGGTGACGGCCTTTTTCATGGGGATGGTGACGGTGCCGACGGGTTCCCAGGCCTGGCCATCCACGGAAACGAAGCCGGCGAAGGCGTCGCCGGTGCGGACGAGTTTGAGCCAGTGGGGGATTTTGGCGGCGGGGCCGTCGGTGCTGGTGGTGGCGTTGTCGGCGAGCAGGCGGGATTGGAGGACGGAACCGCCCTGGCCGGTGAAGCCCACAAAGGCATACCGGGCCCCGGCGGCGGTGGTTTCACGGAACATCACGCCGGCCTTGGCCCAGGGATCGGTGTATTGCATTGATACCATGCGGGCGACGATCTGGCCGTCACCGGCCAGGGATTTGCTGGAGTAGTGGAAGGAGTCGGCGTTTTCCCAGATGTCACTGCCGGTGGCGATCAAATTAAACTGGCCGCGCAGGTAGCTGGCCTCACCGGGGATGCCGACATCGCCAATGTCGGCATCCGACCAGGTTTTGGGGAGGCTGGCGGTGACGGGGTGCATGGAACTGATCCACTTCGCAATGACGGCGACGGCCTGGTCATCCACGACGTTTTTGGCAATGGGGGGCATCTGGTTTTGGCCCACGAGGCAGACCCGGTGGAATAAAACGGATTTGTTGGTGTCACCCGGGACGATGACTTTGGCCCCGGCGATGGTGAGTGGATTTTGCACGGGGCCGTTGATGAGGTTCTGGCGGGCCAGGGGGGTGTCGAAGCGCGCGTCGAAGAACGCGCCGGCACCGCCGGGCTGGTGGCAGTGGGAGCAATTGGAGTCCAGGTAGGAACGCACGCGCGTGTTGAGATTGGCGACGGTGTTGGTCACGTTCACGAGTTTGGGCAGGAGCGGGAGGTTTTTGTCATCCAGCGGTGGGTCGAACAAGTCGAGGCGGTTCCAGGCACGCAGTTGGTTGTCGCGGAGGCCGGTTTCCGGGTAGGTGAAATCGCCATTGAGCTGGCGGGTGTTCACGCCGAGCACGCCACCGGAGATGGTGGTGTGGCAGGTGAGGCAGTCCTGGCGGCCGGGATAAAACCATTTCTGGACGCGGCTGCCGGTGGCGGTTTTGACGGTGATGTCCTCGGTGAAGCCGGCGTTGATGAGGTCGGCGTCGCTATTGTCGTCGCGCCATTTATAACTGGCACCATAGACCGCGCCGCCGGTATCGCGCACGAGGAGGCGGGTTTCGAGGCGGCGGAGGACTTTGGGATTGGTGTCGTCCACGGGGAGGCTGAAATGTTTGACGAAGACGGTGCCGGCGGGAAACGACCAGCGACCCGCCGGGGCGAAACCGACCACGGCGTTGGTGGCGAGGGCGACCCAGCGGGATTTCACCGCGCCATCAGACCAGAGCGGGGAATTGACGGCATAAGGCAGCAGGCCGGAGGCGGGCTGGAGGGCCGGGAGATCGGCGAACGCGCCGGTTTGGGAGAGCAACTTGGGCAAGGTCTGGCGGGGCGGGGGCGGGCCGCCGCGCGCCAGGCGGTAGATGCGCCCGCCGATGCTGCTCATCTGGCAGAAGTACAGCTCGCCCTGGGCATCGGTGCCGAAGGAGGAGAGGCCGGTATAATCGGTGCCGGCGTTGGGGCCGTCGCCCTTGGGCATGACGCAGAGGACGATTTTGGTTTTGGGGGTGGTGGTTTCATCGAGGGCCCAGATGATGCGCATGACGTTGTCGCCGAAGATGTATTTGCCGCCAAGATCGGCGGCGAACTCGCGGCCGCGATAGACGTAACCGCCGATGATGGCCCGGCCGTCGCTGTGCGGATAGTCCAGCACCGGGCCGCGGCTAATTCCAATATAGGGTTCCGTCATGGTGCCGAGGTTGCCCTCGCAGCGGTTCCACTGGAAATTCAGGGCGGATTCGCCGGGTTCGATGACGTCAATTTCCTCGCGCGAGCTTTCGCCGACATCGCCGATGAAGATGCGTCCGGTGGCAGCGTCGTAGGTCATGCGGTGGGGGCTGCGCAGACCGAGGCAGAAGAATTCTTCGAGGACATTGGTCTGACCCACGAAGGGGTTGTCATTGGGGACGTAATAATGCGCGGTCACGCCGTTCAACGGCTGGCGGGGCGGGGCATGGCTGATCGCGCCGCCCCGGCAGTCCACATCAATGCGGAACACGCCGGAATAAAGGCTTTTGTTGATGATCTGGTCATTGTCGCCCACGGAGTTGTCGCCATCGGTCCAGTAGAGAAAGCCATTCACGGGATGGAAAAACATGCCGCCGCCGTGGTGCCAGACGGTTTGGTCGGTGAGGTCCACGAAGACGGTTTCGGAGCCGGGAATGGCGACGCCCTGGTCATCCAGGGTGAAACGGGAGAGGCGGTCGTGGTAGGTGTCCGGCAGAACGGGGTTGGGGCGGGTGGTCGGGCTGCCGACGACGGTGCCGGAGCGCACCCAGGTGTACCAGACAAAGACAAAATGATTGGTGGCGAAGCCGGGATGAAAGGCCACGCCGAGCAGGCCGGAATCATCCCAGCCCTGGCATTCATCGCTGATGTCCAGCATGAGCTTTTTATCGGTGGCATCGGGCCGGTTGGCAAAGGACCAGATGCGGCCCTCGCGTTCCCAGACGCATAATTGATCGGTACCGGGGATGGCGGTGAGGCCGACGGAATTGGTGAATTTGAGGTTGGGAAAGGCGACGACGGCGGACCAGTTGCCGGAGATGGCCGGGGCGATTTCCGGCATGGTGCCATCCAGGAATGGACCGGTGCCGGGCCGCACGGACAGGCCATAGGGGCGGGCATCTGCAGTCAA
>Ga0182012_10006057_pt1 | contig 12383 bp, 11 predicted proteins | sample 612S2SmetaG_FD_120486 | JGI IMG/M metagenome (GOLD analysis project Ga0182012, IMG submission 120486) | Permafrost microbial communities from Stordalen Mire, Sweden - 612S2S metaG | ecosystem: Environmental > Terrestrial > Soil > Wetlands > Permafrost | place: Sweden: Stordalen | collected...
GCCAGCTCAGTTAAACTTCTTCACCCAAATATTGCGAACTGATACTTTTGTCGTGGCTTCAATCTCGATTCCAAAGAGGCCGGGTTGGTTGTTGGACGAAGCGGGATCATCATCCACCATCACGGCCATCAATTGGCCGTTCAAAATTTGAATCAGCGTCCCGCTTCGCGCAATCACCGTGTATTCGTTCCAGTCATTCATCTTCACCAATTTGCCTAACGCATCAATATCGCCGATGTTGCCCATCAACTGCTTCTCGGCCAACCCCGATCCTTCCACCACTTGGCCGCGCCAGGCGAGAATGCGCATCGGGGTGTTTTCGGAATAGAATTGTCCCGTCCAATATTTGGCACTCGGCCAGAAGTCGGCTTGGGGCCCGGTTAACATCCAATTGAGATTGACCGGTCCTACGTTGGCTGGAATATTGGCGAGCCATGGGATACCGGTTTTGCTGCGATATTGAAAGCCGCTACCGCCGGTGCCTTCTACTTTGATCTCGAACTTGAGAGTGAAATCCTTGGCCACCATGTCTCGGTAGACCAGATAGCTGTTGCCGCTCCGATTCTGCGGAGTCGATTCGCCTACAATCGCTCCGTCTTCAACGCGCCAGAATTTAGGATTGCCGTCCCAGCCTTTTAGACTCACACCGTCGAACATGGAGACATAGCCTTCGTGGTCGTAAAATGTCAGCGGCTGCGGTTTAGTGAAGGTTACGTTCGCGAACGAACCGCCCATCTTGACGAACGCTTGAATCTGATCGGGAGCAAGCCGGTTGGCGGAACTCTGAATCTTTGCGAACGCATCGGCGCGCGCGTCTGCCAGGGCTAGTTCGGCTTGCTGAATTGCCTGCGCCTTTAAAGTCGTGCGGGCGCTCGCCAATGTTCGCATTAGCGGCATGAGGTCGTTGGTCAAGTGCGTGAGCGCCTCTACTTGGGCTTGCGTGATATTCGGAATGGTGCCGCCCGGCTCATATTGTTGCGGGTTGCGGCGTGTATTCAAAGCGGCAACTTGAGTCGGCGTTAGTTCTGCGCGGACCTTCGCCAATGCTAACTCCGCAGCCCCTACGTTTTCCGCTTTTGTTCGAATTGCTTTTTCATCACGCGGATCAGAATAACTCGCCTTCACCAGTTCGGCGCGCGCGCTCGCAAGATCGGTATTCATGCGGTCGAGGGCGGCTCGCTGTTCATCGTTTAAATCTGCGCTTTGTACAAAAAAAGCTAATGCTACAAGAAGGTATCTGTACATGGATGTTCTCTACTCTATACGAGAGGGCGGATATGATGAACGGGGGAACTCTATGGGCGCACAAGACATTGTCGAAGGTGGCAATCCCGCCGATTCGGCTTCGTTCAGCGAAGCAGTGCTGGCCGACCTGCGCGCTCTGGAACAAATGTTGAACAGCGGTGCGCTGGAATGCGACACACTCCGCATTGGCGCTGAGCAGGAAATGTTTCTAGTCGATCGCGCATTTCGTCCGGCCCCTATCGCGCAACAGATTCTCGAATCGCTGGCCCATCCAGATTTCACAACGGAAATTGGGAAATTCAATATCGAAGCGAATTTACCGCCGCGTCTTTTTCGCGGAGGATGTCTTCGATCTTTGGAGACCGACTTAGAAGACGTTGTTAAGCTGGCTTCGGTTACAGCACAGGATCATGGCGCCGAGGTTTTGCTTACTGGCATTCTGCCTTCGGTGCGCCCAGGCGATCTAACGCTCGACAACTTAACTGACAAACCGCGCTATCGTGAACTCAACCGCACGGTGATGAATTTGCGCGGCGGCGAATACCACTTGTACGTCAAAGGCATCGACGAACTGCAACTCATGCACGACAACGTAATGCCCGAAGCGTGCTGCTGCAGTTTTCAAGTGCATTTCCAACTGGATCCGCGGCGCTTCGCCACGCAGTACAATGCTTCGCAAATGGCCGTTGCTCCGGTGCTTGCGGCAGCAGTCAATTCGCCATTGTTGTTGGGGCAGCGACTTTGGAGAGAAACGCGCATTGCCCTGTTCCAACACTCCATTGACGAACGCACCCATTCGCACATTGCGCGCAAGCATCCCACGCGCGTCACGTTTGGCGAAGGATGGGTGGAAGATTCGGTTCTCGAAATCTATCGGGAACAGGTGGCGCGCTTCCGGGTGCTCATGACTAGCGACATTCCGGAACCCACGCAAGGGGTGCCGGAACTCAAAGCGCTGATGCTGCACAACGGGACAGTGTGGCGTTGGAATCGGCCGTGTTACGGAATTACCGCCGGCAAACCGAATTTGCGTCTGGAGTTCCGTTGCTTACCATCGGGTCCAACCGTTATTGATGAAGTCGCGAACGCGGCGTTCTTTTTTGGACTGATGATGGCCATTCCGGAAGAGTACGGCAACGTGGCGGCGAAGCTGCCGTTCGACGATGCCAAAGAGAACTTCTTCGCGGCGGCTCGAAATGGACTGAAGGCGCAACTGACGTGGATGGATGGGAAGTCGTATGCCACGGCTCCGCTGATTCTGGAGCAACTCCTGCCACTGGCAACCGCAGGTCTGAAGAAAGCAAACTTAGACAGCGCTGATATCGACCGGTATCTGGGCGTGATTCGGGAACGAACACAGAAGAGCCAGACCGGGAGCGCTTGGACGCTGGCGGCGGTACACGATCTCACCGGCCGATCGACACCCGAATCGCGCGACCGCCGCATTGTCGGCGCCATGCTGATAAGGCAAAAATCGGGCGAGCCAGTCCATACATGGAGTACACTCTCGGAAGCCGAAATGGAAGCAGACACGCGAATCTATCAAAACGTGACCGACATCATGTCTACGGATCTGTTCACGATTTCGCCCGATGATCCTATTACGCTCGCGGCCGGCACTATGACATGGCGGCACATACGGCATCTGCCCGTTGAAGATGCGGCGGGGAAGTTTGTCGGTCTCCTTTCCAGCCGTGAGATTCTTCGGGCGATTTCCGAGCAAGGTTGGACGCCGATGACGGTGCGCGCTGCCATGAATCCGAACCCGACGACAGTGGCGCCTGATACGTCCACAGTGGCGGCGCTGCGGTTGATGCTCGAACACAAGCTCGATTGCCTGCCGGTTGTAAAGGATGGCGAACTTGTCGGCATCGTCAGCAATCAAGACATGATGCTGGTGCTGGCCTCTCTCATGAACGCCAAAGCTAATGCAGCGGCAGTGTAACAACTGCTTCGCAACCGGGCCCTTCCTGCGCGTTCCGCAAACTTAACGATCCTCCGTGAGCCTCTGCGATTTGCCGGCTTAACACCAAACCAATTCCCGACCCGCCGCGCTTGGTCGTGAAGAACGGGACAAACAGATTCGCGGTGTTGGGCAAACCTGTTCCTTCATCGCGCACGGTAATTTCCAACGCCGTTGGTAATTGGCGGTAGTGCAGGAACACCCGTCCGCCGCTCGCCTCCGCCGAGTCCACTCCATTCTGAATCAGATTGATCAGAGCTTGTTCTAACTGGTCAATATCGCCTTGAAAGGTCAGCGGCGGACCTTCCTCAAAGAACACTCGCTGCCGCGTTTCCAGGCTGCTCGCTCGCAGCAGAAGGGAGTTGACTTCAATGGCCCCCAATTTGGGCGGCGGCAGTTTGGCCAACCTGGCGTAGGAACTCATAAAGCGGCTTAATGATTCAGACCGAGTCGCAATGACGGTCAGGCCGCGCGACATATCCTGATGCCAGTCATCAGGCCGGGGCTCAGCATCGAGCAAATCAGCCAAGCTTTGGGCGATGGACTTGATGGGCGTGAGCGAGTTGTTCAACTCGTGACCGATCACGCGCACAATCCTTTGCCAGGCTTGTAATTCTTCCTGGCGCAACGGCCGGGTTAAGTCGGTGACTACCAACAACTGGTGCGGCACGCCACCTTCGCGAAACTGACTTCGTCGAATACCCCACCGTCCGGTGGCACCGGGGAAGGCGCGGCGAATGGTTTGGTCGGTGGCACCGCCCAAGTATTCGGCCAAGCCAAGCGAAGTGGCATCGCGCGCCAACAGCCGTTCAGCCGGTTGCGCTAAGAGGCGTTCACCGGCGCGATTCACGAGCCGCAATTGCTGGGACGGATCGAAGGCGAACGCCGCCACATCAATCTCTTCCATTACTTTGCGTAACAGCGCCGTCGCTTCGAGCGCCCCCAAGCGCTGATCACGCAACGTGGCGGCCATGGCGTTCACCTGCTGCATCACTTCGCCCAGCGGCTCCTTCGGGTTATCGACTCTGGCGCGTATGCTGTAATCGCCTTCGCGCAAAGCTTCGAGCAAGTTCGCCAAAGTGCGCAAGGGTCCGGCGATGCGGCCGCGTGCAGCAAAGCAAAAGCTGAGCCACAACAAGATCAACAGCGCATCGACGGTGATCTGCAAACGCAGCGGCCGGCCTTCTACGGCCAACAGAATCACAAACGCAGCAACGGCAGGCAGACCGCCCGCCAGTGCGAGAAACAGGACACGCGTTTCGTGATTTAGCTTCACAGACCAAAGCGCTGCAGGCGACGATAGAGAGCACTGCGGCTCAGACCCAGCGACTCCGCCGCATGGCTTACGTTGCCACTATAGCGGGCGAGGGCCTTCTTGATCAGGAACTCTTCGACATCGTCCAGGCTCATATCCTCCAGGCGAGGAGAGGCGGTAGGCGTTGACCGCAAAGCCAGATCTCCGGCCTTGATGCAGTGGCCCTGAGCCATCAACACGGCGCGCTCGACTACGTGATTCAGTTCACGCACGTTTCCCTGCCAAGCATGATCGTACATCGCTTGCACCGCGCCCGGGTCAAAACCGGTAATCTGCTTGCGATAGCGGCGCGCATGTGTGCCCAAAAAGTGCACGGCTAAAGGCAGCAAATCTTCGCGCCGTTCGCGCAACGGCGGCAAATGAATCTCAATGGTATTCAAGCGAAACAACAAGTCTTGCCGGAAACGCCCGTTGGATACTTCATCGAGCAAGTTGGCGTTGGTGGCCGAGATCACGCGTACATCCACCTTCTTCGTCTTTGACGAACCGACGCGTTCCATCTCGCCAATTTCCAAGACCCGCAGCAGTTTCGCCTGCAGGTTCATAGGCACGTTGGCAATCTCGTCGAGAAACAGCGTCCCGGTATCGGCCAGTTCGAAACGGCCCACGCGATCCATCTTCGCGTCGGTGAAGGCACCCTTTACATGACCGAACAACTCACTCTCAAACACGCCTTCGGCTAAGCCGCCCGCGTTTACGGTCACCATGGGTTTGGTGTTGCGGACAGAGATGACATGCAACGTGCGTGCCACCACTTCCTTGCCCGTGCCCGGCTCACCCGTGATGAGCACATTGGCATCCGACGGACCTACTCGTGAGATCAGATCCAGCACCGGCTGCATGGCCGCCGATTCGGAGATCATGTTGGGCAAGTTCTCGGCCCGCAGCAACTGGTTCTCTAACTCCAACCGTTGACCGCGGCGCAGCGCATGACTCAACTCCAACTGTGTGCGGATGATGGCAGAGATGCGCTCGTTTTCCCACGGCTTCTGGATGAAGTCGCGTGCTCCTCGGCGCATGGCTTCCACGGCTAAATCAACACTGCCCCAGGCCGTCATAACGACAACCGGCAGCATGGAATCGACTGCCTGGATTTTGGCGAGCAGATCTAAGCCTTCCTGCCCCGACGTGGTGTCGCGCGAGTAGTTCAGATCAATAATGGCCAGATCGTACTCGCGGCTCTCTACCGCTTGCATGGCCTGCTGTGGCGACTCCGCCGAATCCGTTTTTAACCCATCACGCTTCAATAAGAGGCGCAAGGCTTCCAACACGTCAGGCTGGTCATCGGCAATTAAAATGCGCGTCTGGCTAGCCACATACTTCATTGCTTCATCCAACCGTCTTCTATCTGAATCACCCGGTTGCCATACTCCGCGTTCTTCTCGTTGTGCGTCACTTGCACAATGGTGGTGCCGGCATCGTTCAGCTTCTTGAACATCTCCATAATCTCTTTGCCCTGGCTGGAGTGCAGATTGCCGGTAGGCTCATCGGCCAAAATCAACTTGGGGCTGGCAATCATAGCGCGAGCGATGGCCACTAACTGCTGCTGCCCACCCGAAAGTTGATTCGGATACAAATCTTTCTTACCTACCATGCTGAAGCGGTCGAGCGAATCGCAAACGATACTTTCGCGTTCGGCCTTCTTAATGTTGCGATACGAAAGCGGGATATCGAGATTCTCATAGACCGTCAACGAATCCAGCAAGTGGTAACTCTGAAACACGAAACCGATGTACTTCTTATAAACCTCGGAACGGTCTTTCTTATTCAGGCGATGAATGGGAAACTCCAGGAAGTTATACTCGCCTGTCCAAGCCGTATCGTGCATTCCTAACAAGTGAAGCAGGGTAGACTTCCCTGCTCCGGACGGACCCATGATGGAGATGAACTCGCCCTCTTTGATTTCTAAGTTAATGCGGCGGAGAACGTAGGTCTTAGTGGGGCCGTGTTCGAAAAACTTTTCAACATTCCGTAAAGTGATCATGCTGGGCTATTCATTAGCGTAGCCGAGCTTAATACTGCACACGCGGCCAATGAGCGAAACGGGGAACGGCCGGCACGCGGGGCGGCGAAACAACAATAGGATGGACAGGCCGCACGTTGAAGAGGCGCGAACGAGCCATGCTGATTTGCGCCATCTGATGAACATGCGCAGCGAACATGAACGCGAGGATAAGAGTGGCCACCGCGATGAGGTCAATGTTCTTAGACATCAGACAGCGACCTCCGAGTTTTCCTCCACCACGCGGCCGTCAAAGAGGTGAATGGAACGGTCGGCATAACGGGCATAGCGCGGATCGTGCGTAACCATGCAAATGGTGGCGCCGCCGCGGTGCAGTTCGCGCAACAGATCCATCACTTGTTCGCCATTTTGCGAATCGAGGTTTCCGGTGGGCTCATCGGCAAGGAGGATAGAAGGGTCGCCAGCCAATGCTCTAGCCACAGCGACGCGCTGCTGTTGACCGCCCGAGAGCTGCGAAGGGTAGTGCTTGATGCGGTGCGACATACCGACGCGCTCCAAAGCTTCGTGTACTTTCTTTTTGCGTTCGGCGGAGGCCATGCCGCGGTAGGTGAGGGGCAGTTCCACATTTTCGTAAACATTCAGATCGCCAATCAGGTTGAACGCCTGGAAAATGAAGCCAATTTCGCGGTTGCGAATGCGCGCCCGCTCCGACAGCTTGAGACTCTGCACCGGTTTGCTGTTGAGTATATAGGTACCGGTAGACGGCGAATCAAGCAGTCCAAGAATGGCCAGCAGAGTCGATTTGCCGCAACCCGACGGGCCGGAAATCGAGACGTACTCGCCGCGTTGGATATCGATGTGAATCCCGGAAAGGGCGTGGGTTTCCACCTCGTCGGTGACAAATACTTTCGTTACGCCTTCCAGGTGGATCAATGGCTCTGCTGTGCTCATGTTTCTAAAGTTCTCCCTTTTGACTCAAATAAAGTACGCGGATCACTCATCTCTAGTTCAAACGAATTCGTGGATACTTGTCATATTGGGACATGTCGGAGAGGATCACGCGATCTCCAACTTTGAGCCCATCCAAAACTTCAATGGTATTGACGGAAGCGCGGCCCAGTCTGACGCGCACTTGGGACGCGCCCTTGCCATCGGGATCAATCTTAAAGATGCCAATGGTGGAGTTGGGATCACCCGAAACGGGGCGGTCCATATAAACGACATCCGCCAAATGCTCTAACTCCACCACACCATCGACACTCAATTCCGGCCGCGCGCCTTGCGGCAAGGCTCCTATCAATTCGACATCGACACCCACGGTGCCGTTCAAGGCAGCCGGATCGATGCGGATGACGCGACCGGGAATGACACCGTTGCGTGTATCGACCGTGGCATCCATTCCTATGCGTACGTCTTTCATCTGCGTTTCGGCAATCTGTAAGACGGCTTTGAGCTTCTTTGGATCGGCGACTTTCGCCAAAAGAGTACCAGCCGGGACTCTTTGCCCTTCTTCCACATCCACTTCCTGCAGCACGCCGTCAATGCCGGCACGCACTTTCAACTGCTCCACCTGGTCGCGTTTCAGGTTCCAAGCGGCACGCGCGCTTTCCACCACCACATTTTGCGCATCAACCTGAGCTTTGATGGATTCGTCGCCAATCTCTAAACGCTGCCGCTGTAGCGCCACGCGATTCTCAAACTGCTTGGCCGAATCGACCGAAAGGCGCGACTCCAGATCGCTTTTCAAATTCAGCCGCGTCAGTTCGAGATCGCGGTCGGCGGTCAGTTTGGCCTGGGTATATTGCGATTCCAACTGGGCGAGAGTCGAACGCTGGTCAAGCTTGTCAGTTTCCAACTTTACTTTCAGATTGGCCAAATTGGCTTGTTCTTGTTTGAGCGTCCATTCCGCTTTTTCTGCATCGAGCAACAAATCCGGATCGTTCAAAACGAGGATCACGTCGCTGGCCTTTACGGGATCCAAACCCGGGCGGCGAACAATTTGGGAGACGCGCGCGTCTTTGGCGGCGGCGATCCAATGAATTTCTTTAGGCGTTAGGCGGCCCAGACCGTGGACTTGGCGCTCCATGGGACCGCGTTTGACAGAACCGGGATACTGGCCGCTCATGTCGACAGAGGGAGCTGCCGGTTTGAGCCGCGCCAGAGCGACGGTGGCGCCGATGAGGGCGAGGGCGGTAACGGAAATCCAGACGATGCGCTTGATGAGACGGCGGCGGGCGACTTCTTTGCCGCGCGGCACGTCCATGGAGCTAGCTCGTTCCGAGATTTTAACGCCGCGTTGGGCCGTGATGTCTGTTGCGCGTGGGACGTCCATGATTTGAACATAAAGGATGCAGTTGCGGGGCCATGCGTGCGCAGTTGGGCAAGTGATTGATTTTATTGATAGTTTGCGGAGTGGAGCGGAAGGCGTTGGTGTTCGATACTGGGACGGCCTGTGCGGTGTTGGGGGACGATGCCACTGGAGGCACACGTCGGGTGTGGTGCTTGCCGAGCTTTGCGTTTTCGAGGGGTTTAGGCGGCCATTTTTTGGTCGCCGGGGCTCTGTTCGGCCTGCGGGACAGGTGCGGAGGTGGTCTGTTGTGGCTGCTGTGACCGTTCGAAGCGTAATTTCTTGATTTGGAACTCTTGGATGCGGAGATTGAGCGTTTTTTCGGCACGGATTGCGGCGGCTTCGTCACGCTTTTGCGATTCGAACCCAATTTGCTCCTTTCTCCTTTGTTCTCTTAGCTTTTGGAGCTCGTTGAGGGCCTTGTAGAAGGCGCGGTCGTGGGTGGTTTGGTAGCGCAGGTAGAGGGCGAAGTGTTCGGTGGCCATCATGTGCATTTCTTCCTCTGGCTCTGGGAAACAGGAGCTCTGCAGACGGAGGGCCCGAGCGCGCAGCCACTCATGCTGCGCCATGCGGCGGACGAGGATGACTTCGGTTTCGGTTTGCGGTTTGTATTCGGCCACGATGCGGTCGAACAGGGCCTTCCAGTTTTCGATATTCTCGTCCTCAAGAAAATACATTGTCGCGTGGTTGTGGAGGGAAGACGCGAGACCGTGCGTGGTCCGGTTTTGGGAAGATGCTTGTTTGCCAGCGGCCGTCTTGGCGCCGGCTGATTTTTGTGCGTTCTGCGAATTGGCGAGAATTTGAGCGGGTGTGGCCATATGATTCACCTTTAGAAAATTGAAATTGTCGAGGCTGCGCTTGTGAGGGCGAGAGGCCTCAAACGATTTCACTTTACGGAACGCGGTGAACGAGGAATGGAATTTTTGGCGCTAAGTGATTGAAACGATTGAGACGATTGTTGAAAGAAAGTTGTGACTCGAATGCTGGGGGAGGTGACTTCTCGTCGCGCCTCGGTCCGAGCGGACACAGACATTGGCTGCAGCGTTAGTGAGGATGATCTCAAAGTTTAACAACTGCCGAATCGTGGCCCGGTAACGCGCTTCTCTGAAACTCTCCGGTTGCGGCCATTGTGGGTCGAGCACCGCCTGCACAAGCCGGCGCCGATTTATTTCGCAACTTTTAATAGTTCGACATATCTAATTATTAGACTTGTTAAAATGAGTGTCGAACCATTCATGAAAACCACTCCGACCAAGATCGCCCAAGACGCGCTCGAACTGCACAACTGCTTCCACGCCCTAACGGACCTTTTTCTGCCCGGACCTCCGATCAAGGGTGGCTTTGAGGTCACCCTTCACGAAGAAAGGGCTTTGGATGTCCTGGGGCGCAAGCAAAGTTGGACAATGAGCGAATTCGCCGCTGCGTTGCGTGTCACTCTGCCCACAGCCACCCATACGGTAGATCGTCTCGTGAAAAAGAAGGCAGTCAGCCGTCGGAAATCCGCCGAAGACCGCCGGTTAGTTCTCATTTCCCTTAGCGGCAATGGACTGAAGCGCCAGCAGTCGCTTCTCGAGCAGAGAATTCGTGTCTGCACTACCCTCTTGAAACCATTGAGCGCGGCGGAAAGATCGGCTGCGCTTCAAACAATGCAGCGCTTCGCGGAGGTCGCGCAACTCGAACTAAACTCGCTGGCCCAGCGTTCCCCAAACATGGTGTCCACGCCTCAGGAGTGAAAACATGCTAAACAAAACAGTTTGTCCTTCGTTGATTGTCTGTAGTTTCATTTGCGCAGTGACTTCATGCGGCGGTCCCGGCAAATCGGCGACTCCGAGCGGTCCTCCTATGCCCGCGCCGGCCGTGCGCGTGGCCAGGGTACAAGTGAGAACCATCCCTCTCTACGGCGATTTCATTGGCCAAACGGATGCCAAAGAAACAGTCAACATTGTGCCGCGGGTAACCGGATTTCTGGAAAAGGTCTACTTTACTGAAGGTGCGCCCGTTCATAAAGGCCAAGCGCTTTTCCAGATCGAACAAGCCTCTTATCAGGCGTCGCTTGAATCCGCAAACGCGAAGGTGGCGGAGGATCAAGCGTCACTGATCCGCTACGACCGAGATGTGGCCCGCTTGGAACCGCTCGTCAAAGAACAAGCTGCGACACAACAGGATCTGGATACGGCGGTCTCGGGAGCAGCGCAATACCGTGCTGCTATCAAAGGCGATCAGGCTTCCATCGACACCGCTCAACTGAATCTCGGCTACACTTTGATCTCGTCGCCGATTGACGGCATCATTGGCAAACTTGGTGTGACGCGCGGAAACCTAGTCAGTGCCGGCCAGTCTACCGCGTTGGCCACAATCTCATCATTCGACCCCATGTACGTGTACTTCAGTGCTCCGGAAGTGACGTATCTGGCATTTCGCCGCAGTCACGGAAACCCTAACAAGCCGCCGCCGATCAGCATGGAATTAATTTTGGCGGACGGGCGGCCTTTCGATCATCGCGGAAAACTTGATTTCGCCGATCGCACAGTTGATTCGCAAACCGGGACGCTCACTTTACGCGCAGTGTTTCCCAATCCAAACGCCCTGCTGAGACCCGGCCAGTTCGCTCGTGTGCACTTCGTGAGGGGTGAGCGGAGGGATGCCGTGCTTGTCCCGAAAGAAGCAGTCACGGAAAACTTGAACAGCCGTTCCGTGCTCACCGTGGATGGCGCCAACAAGGCGCATCTCAAAACCATTACGACCGATGGTGAATTTGAGAATTCGTTTATCGTGCACGCAGGACTGAGTGGCGGAGAAACGATCGTGGTCGAAGGTGCGCAGAAAGTGCGGCCCGGTAGCACGGTTCGTCCGGTAGGCGGCCCGTGGACTCAGGAGCGATAACTTTATGGCAAAGCTTTTCATCCAACGGCCGGTGTTGGCCATCGTACTGGCCTTCATCATTTTGATTGCCGGCGCGGTGAGCATTTTTACGCTACCTATCGCGCAATATCCGGAGATCTCTCCGCCCACCATTCAGGTTTCGGCAAACTATGTGGGCGCAGACGCGAAAACGATTGAGCAAACCGTAGCCAGTGCGATTGAACAACAGGTGAACGGTGCGCCGAACATGATCTACATGCAGTCGAAAAGCACGAACGACGGTAGCTACACCTTGACGTGTACTTTCAAAGTTGGAACGGATATTGATCTGGCGGCGGTGGAAGTGCAGAATCGCGTCAATCAGGCCAGTCCGAGTTTGCCATCGGCGGTGACGCAAAGCGGGGTCACCGTTACGAAGCAATCCACCAGTATTGTTGTGATTGCTTCCTTGTTCTCGCCAGATGGCAGCTACGACGGGCTTTTCCTGAGCAACTATGCCACCACTCACCTGACGGACGAACTGGGGCGCCTGCCTGGGGTAGGCAGCGTAACGCTGGGTGGCGGTACGGATTTTGCGATGCGGTTCTGGGTGCGGCCGGATAGGTTGGCGGAACTGGGCGTGACCGCCAGCGACATCATCAATGCCATCGCCGATCAAAATGCGCAAGCACCGGTCGGCGGTTTCGGC
>Ga0182012_10006058_pt1 | contig 12381 bp, 10 predicted proteins | sample 612S2SmetaG_FD_120486 | JGI IMG/M metagenome (GOLD analysis project Ga0182012, IMG submission 120486) | Permafrost microbial communities from Stordalen Mire, Sweden - 612S2S metaG | ecosystem: Environmental > Terrestrial > Soil > Wetlands > Permafrost | place: Sweden: Stordalen | collected...
AGACTGTGGACCCCGGAGCGATGCACGCGCTGCTGGGGGCGTACCATGGAGACCCTTTTGCCGTGCTGGGGATGCATAGCGCGGGGGGACACCTGGTGGTGCGGGCCATAAGACCGGATGCGCGGGAGATGGCGGTGATCCGGCTCTCTGACGGGAAGCGGTTCCCGGCGATGCGGCTGCACGAAGCGGGTTTCTTCGAGGCGATCCTGCCGGCGGCGGAGACGGAGCGGTTCCGGTACGAGCTGGAAGGGACGGCGCACGATGGGCATGTGTGGCGGTTCCGCGATCCGTATTCGTTCGGGCAAATCCTGGGTCAGCTCGACCTGCACCTGTTCGCGGAGGGGAATCATTACGAGATTTACAAGAAGCTGGGGGCGCACCTGATGGAGATCGACGGGGTGAGCGGGTGCAGCTTTGCGGTGTGGGCGCCGAATGCGCAGCGGGTGAGCGTGATCGCGGATTTTAACGGGTGGGATGGGCGGTATCACCCAATGCGCAAGCTGCTGGGGGGCGGGGTGTGGGAGATCTTCATCCCGGACACCGTCGAAGGGGCGCACTATAAGTTTGAGATCAAGGCGTCGCACGGGGGACTGCTGCTGAAGAGCGATCCGTTCGCGTTCTACGGGCAGCATACGACGAGCACGGCGTCGATGGTGTTCGACCTGAACCGGTACTCGTGGGGCGACGCGGAGTGGATCGAGAAGCGGGACAAGACGAACTGGCAGAAGAGCGCGGTGTCCATCTATGAGGTGCACCTTGGCTCGTGGGCGCGGCATTTTGCGGAGGGGAACCGGTATCTAAGCTACCTGGAGCTGGCGGATGCGCTGATCGGGTATGTGGTGGACATGGGGTATACGCACATTGAGCTGATGGGGATCGCGGAGCATCCCTTTGACGGGTCGTGGGGGTACCAGGTGACGGGGTATTACGCGCCGACGAGCAGGTATGGGAACCCGGATGAGTTCCGGCATTTCGTGGACCGGTGCCACCAGAAGGGGATCGGGGTGATCATGGACTGGGTGCCGGGACATTTCCCGAAGGACGCGACCGGGCTGGCGGAGTTCGACGGGACCGATTTGTACGAGCACCAGGACCCGCGGAAGGGGGAGCACATGGACTGGGGGACGTTGATTTTCAACTACGGGAGAAACGAGGTGCGCAACTTCCTGATCGGGAACGCGCTGTTCTGGATGGATGAGTACCACATCGACGGGCTGCGCGTGGATGCGGTGGCATCGATGCTCTACCTGGATTACTCGCGGAAGCCGGGTGAGTGGGTCCCCAATCAATTCGGCGGGCGGGAGAACCTGGAGGCGATCTATTTCCTGAAGCGGTTCAACGAGGTCTGCTACGAGCGCTTCCCGGGGATCATGACAATCGCCGAGGAATCGACGGCGTGGCCCGGCGTGTCGCGGCCGACGTACCTTGGCGGGCTGGGGTTTGGCTTCAAGTGGAACATGGGGTGGATGCACGATTTCATTCATTACATGAGCAGGGAGCCGATCTTCCGGCGGTATCACCAGGGGGACATCACCTTTTCGCTGCTCTATGCGTTCCATGAGCACTTCATGCTGGTGCTCTCGCACGATGAGGTCGTGCATGGGAAGGGATCGATGATCACGAAGATGCCCGGGGATTGGTGGCAAAAATTCGCGAACCTCCGGCTCTTCTATGCGTGGATGTACGCCCACCCGGGCAAGAAGCTGCTCTTCATGGGCGGCGAGTTCGGCCAGAGCTCGGAGTGGAGCCACGAGCGGAGCCTGGATTGGTGGCTGCTGGATTATCCCGAGCACGCGGGAGTGCGGCGGATGATCCAGCATATAAACTGGCTGTACAAGACGGAGCCGGCGTTGTGGGAGCTGGATGACACGTACGAGGGGTTCGAGTGGATTGATTTCCATGACGCCGATAACTCCGTGGTGGCGTTCATGCGGAAGGCGAAGACGGGCGCGCCGCTGGTGTTCATCGTGAATGCCACGCCGGTGGTGCGGTCGGGCTACCGCGTGGGGGTGCCGGGCGAGGGATTTTATCAGGAGATTCTCAACACCGATTCCGGGGCGTACGGGGGCAGCAACGTCGGGAACTACGGCGGGATGCATGCGGAGCCGATCCCATGGCAGGGCCAGACGCATTCGATCATGCTGAGGCTGCCGCCGCTGGCCGTTAGCGGGTTTAAGAGGGTGCGCTGACGCGTGAAACGGGCGCCCTAACCCCGGAAATAAAAGATCGTTGCAAAAATGTTAAAATAATTTGATTTGCACAGGCCTCCGGCGTACGGTTCCATCGTCCGCCTCCACTCCCTTCGGACAGAAAAATTCCACCTCTCCTCAAACATATGAAACTACCCAGAACAAACAGGGGCTTCACCCTGATCGAACTTCTCGTCGTAATCGGCATCATTGCCCTTCTCGCGAGCATCGCGGTGCCGGCATTTACCGGCGTCCAAATCAAGGCCGCTCAAACCAAGGCCATGAGCAACGCCAAGCAGATCGGCCTCGCGTGTAAACAGTACGCCATTGACAACAACGGCGCGTACCCGAGCTATATCACGACAAGCGGCTCAACGGGCACCCAGGTGGTTAACGACGCGAACGCAGCCTTCGATAACCTCCTGCCGAGCTACCTGACGACCATACAGCCTTTCTACCTCGCGAAGTCCCCGTTCACCCCCGGCAATCCGCAGCCCGATCCCCAGCAGACCACCATGGCGGCCGGCAACTCGCTGCCGAAGGACACGAACGAGTGGGCCTACGTGACGGGCCTGTATGACACGTCAAATTCCACCTACCCGCTGCTTGCTGACGGATTTAACAATGCGCACGCCTACATCGCCGATGAAACCAAGGTGGGCGGCGTGTGGAAGGGGCAGGTCGCGATCGTAGTATTCTGCGACGATAGCGCCCGGACGATGAAGCTCAACCAGACCACCTTCCAGGTTCCCGGGAGCCCGAATAATACGGACCTGTTCGACACGACCGGGCAAAGCGGCTGGCTGAGTTCTCCGACGAACACTGTCGTAAATCCGCTGGCCCCATAAAGCTGACGTAACCGGAATAATCTTCCCTTCGAAAAAGCCCAAGTCCTCAGGACTTGGGCTTTTTTGTTTTCCGGGATTGAGGCATTGAGCCCGAGCCAGGGGACAGAACCTGCGAATCAATGGAGCCATCGGGTAGCCGGGTGCGGATTTGATCGCCGGGGTTCAGAGCGATTGCGCTGCGGATGATGGCGCCGTCCGGGGTGGATGTGATCGAGTAGCCGCGGGCAAGCGTGGCATCCGGGGAGAGGACGCGCAGGACGCCGGCAAGCTGGCCTAAGCGGGCGGATTTGCCCGCTAAGGCGGCGCGGGCTGCCGTATCGAGCTTGCGGCTCGCGGCATCGAGACGAAGCCCCCGCAGCGCCAGCACTTGATCCGGGCGATGCTGGAGCAGACGGGAAAGAAGCGCTGCGATTTTCTCCCGGCGGAGGCGCAGGGCGCGGTCGCGCGACCCCTCAATGATGGCGACGGCGGTATCGAGACGCTGCGCGCGATCCTGGAGCAGCCGCAACGGCTGCCGGAACACCTGCGAGCGCGCGAGCGTGGCAAGGTGCCGCCGGCGCGCGGTGATGATGTTCTCCATGGCGCGGGCAAGGCGGGTCCTCGCGTTGGCGACATGGCGGAGAAGCGTCTCGCGGTCCGGCAAGGCAAGCTCGGCGGCGGCGCTGGGAGTGGGTGCGCGGAGATCGGCAACAAGATCGGAGATGGTGAAATCGATCTCATGCCCAACGGCGGAAATAACGGGAATCTCCGAGGCAAAGATCGCGCGGGCGACGACTTCCTCATTAAAGGCCCAGAGGTCCTCGATGCTGCCGCCACCGCGGCACACAATGAGAACATCGACCTGCGAGCGGAACAGCGGCCCGTTGAACTCGCGGATGGCGGCGGCAATCTCGGCGGCCGCCCCATCGCCCTGGACGCGAACGGGATTGATGATGAGCCGGACCCACGGGGCGCGGCGGCGGGCGATATTGAGAAAGTCCTGGAGCGCGGCGCCGGTGGGAGAGGTGACGATGCCGACGCAGGCGGGGTCGCGCGGTATGGGGCGCTTGCGGGCGGAATCGAAGAGACCCTCGGCGTCGAGCTTGCGCTTGAGCGCCTCGAACCGCGCCTGGAGGAGGCCGGCGCCGGCCGGTTGAAGGAGGTTGACGTTAAGCTGGTACTGACCGCGCGCCTCATAGACGGTAATGCGGCCGCGGGCCTGGACGAGAAGGCCATCGCCCAGCGCAAGGCTTGGGGGAACGGAAGACCGGAAGAGCACGCACGAAAGCAGTGCCCGCTCGTCCTTGAGCCCAAAGTAACAATGCCCGGAAGACTGGCGGCGGAAGTTGCATATCTCACCCTGCACCCAAACCTCGCCCAGCGAGGACTCGAGTATCGTGCGGACAGAGCGGGTGATGTCGCCGATGGACCAGATGCGAGGCTCGGGGGGCGGCGGCGGGGAGGGCGGTTGGGAGAAAAGGTCGAGTTCCATGAGTCAGGAAAATTTGGCGCGGCTAAGATTACAGCGAGGTGCAAGGCTCACGCAAAGCCTGCAAGGCAATCAAAAGAGAAGATGCCCGAAACATTGCGTAACGTGGAACGTATTCTGGCCGGTAGGGGACCATGCCGATAGCTCGCGGGGATTGCCCGCGAGGCGGTCGATGCGGAGGAAGTTAGCTCGCCATGCGGCGCCGGAGGCCGGGGGGCCAGTCAGAAACGCGGCGAATGGGATGGCCAGGCTGGCGGTCCAGCCGGAGTCCGTGAGCGCGGTCGTCGTTTCGAGTCCGGCGCAGCTCCACGCAAATTCCTTGCGCCAACCCTTCCCGATGCGGCGCAACATGAGGTCGAGAACGGTATTGAGCGGGTTCACCTCGATCTCGAAGTAGCATTCGAGATCGCCGAACGGGTCGAGAAAAACCTCGACAACCTCCTCTGTGTAAAGAGGCGCATCGCGCTGGGTGAGAGTAGCCCATGGATGGGTATCCGCGCAGTTGAAATGGATGTGTAGATGCGTCTCGGTGCGCGAGAGTGTGACGGTCGAGGGCTGGCGGGGCTGGGCGGCGGTAAGGTTATCCAGCAAATGGGCGGTGAAACCGGGGGCATCGCCCGGCGGCGGAATTTGCGCGCTGGGCGGTGGAGGGAAATCGCTCATCAGCTCGCGATGAGGGCGCGGAATTCTGGCTCGCTCAGGATTTTCACGCCCAATGACTCGGCCTTGGCGAGTTTGCTCCCGGCTTCCTCGCCCGCGAGGAGGTAGGTGGTTTTCTTGCTGATGCTCGACGATACTTTCCCGCCGTGGGCGCGAATCTGCTCGGCGATGATTTCGCGCTCCTGCGAGAGCGTGCCGGTGATGACCCATGTGGTGCCGCCAAGCGGGGCGCCGGCGGCCGGGGCGGGCGCCGGGTCGTGCTCGCCCATGTTGAGTCCGGCATCGCGGAGCCGCTGGATGAGGGCGCGGTTGTGATCGTCGCGGAAGAAAGCCGCGATGCTCTGGCCCATGATCTCGCCGACCTCCGGGATGCGCTCGAGCTCGTCCGGCCCGGCGTTCATCAAGGGATCGATGGTGCGGAAGTGGCCCGCAAGGTTGCGCGCGCCGGTGACGCCGACATGCAGGATGCCGAGCCCGAAGATGAGCCGCCACAGCGGTCGGGATTTGCTCTGCGCGATGCCGTCGAGCAAGTTCTCGATGCTCTTCGCGCCGGTGCGCGGGATGATGGCCAGGCGCTCGGTGGTGAGCTTGTAGATGTCGCTGACGTCGCGCGCGAGATCGAGCGAGACGAGCTGCTCGACCATGACCTCGCCGAGACCCTCGATGTCCATGGCGCCGCGGCTGGCAAAGTGCTGGAGCTTGCGCCGAAGCTGCGCCGGGCAGACGGCGTTGATGCAGCGGACGGCGACCTGCTCCGGATCCCGCACGATGTCGCCGCCGCAGACCGGGCACTTGTCCGGCATGTGAAATACGCGCTCGCTGCCGGTGCGCGCGCCGGTTTTGACGCCGACGACGGCGGGGATGACTTCGCCGGCTTTCTGGACGAAAACGATATCGCCAATGCGGATATCCTTGCGGGCGATCTCCTCCTCATTGTGCAAAGTGGCGCGCGCGACCTCTGACCCGCTCACGACAACCGGCTCGAGCTCCGCGACCGGTGTGAGAACGCCGGTGCGGCCGACCTGGATTGTGATATCCAGCAGCCGGGTTTCGGCCTGCTCCGCGGCGTACTTGAAGGCGATGGCCCAGCGCGGCGCCTTCGAGGTAAAGCCGGCGCGCTCCCGTTGCGCGAAGGAGTTGACCTTGACGACCGCGCCGTCAGTCTCGAAGGGAAGGGCGTGCCGCGTCTCGGCGATGCGGCGGATCGCGGCGAGGACTTCCTCAAGCGTGCGGGCGCGGTCCGTTTTCGTGTGCGGAAGCGCCAGCCGGTCTAGCAAAGCGAGGCCGTCGAGGTAAGTGAGCAGAGGATCGCCGCCGGAGAACGCGCCGATGCCGTGGAGGATGAGGCCGAGGGGCCGCTTGGCCACGAGTGAGGAATCGAGCTGCTTGAGAGAGCCCGCGGCCGAGTTGCGCGGGTTCGCGAATTCCGGAAGCCCCGCCGCGACGCGCTCCTCGTTCATTTTCTTGAAGCCGTCGCGCGTCATGTAAACCTCCCCGCGAATTTCGAGAACGTCCGGGATGTGGGCGCCCGCAAGGCGGCGCGGGACGCCGCGAATGGTGAGGATATTCTGGGTGACATCGTCGCCCACGCGGCCATCGCCGCGAGTGGCCGCGTATTTTAGCGAGCCCCCCTCGTAAAGGAGGGAAATGGCAACGCCGTCAACCTTCGGCTCGATGACCAGCTCGATCTCCTCGCCGGGCAGATGGCGCAGGAGGCGCCGGTGCCACTCGCCCACCTCCTCCTCCGAGTAGGTATTATCGAGCGAGAACATGGGGGTGCGATGGGTGACATGGGCGAATGCATCAAGCGGCTTGCCGCCCACGCGCTGCGTGGGTGAGTCCGGCGTGAGTAACTCGGGGTGTAGGCCCTCGATGTCCGCAAGCTCGCGCAGGAGCGCGTCGTACTCCTGGTCGCTGATGGTCGGGGCGTCCTCCTCGTGGTAACGGCGGTTGTGCTCGGCGATGATCTGCCGGAGGTACGCGGCGCGGGCGGCGGGTGTGGGGGAATCGGGAGGCATGGGGCGGGCTATTCAGATTCGATCGTGAGCATGGCGTTCTGTTCCAATTCCGGGTAGCGTATTCCCGATGGGTGTAAATCTCATTCGATGAGTGTTGACCATTCTCCCCAATTCTCCGCCGACAAGCTGGTGCTCGGTATCGAGGGCGGGGGAACTAAAACCGAGTGGGCGCTGGTCGATGGCGAGGGCCACGCGGCGCGGTCGGGAACGCTCCCGGCTGCGAACCTGAGGCTGATCGGCGATGAGGATTTAATGGACTTGCTGCGGGTGCTGCCGGGCGAGGCGACGCACGTGGGGGTTTTCCTTGCGGGGTGCGCGGACGCGGGCGACCGGCGGCGGCTCGAGGGCCTGGCGCAGCGCGTGTGGCCGGCGGCGGTGGTGGCGGTCGGCGGGGACCGGGAGTCGGGTTTTGCGACGGCATTCGGGGATGGAGATGGGATCGCGGTCATCGCGGGAACGGGCTCTGCGGTGACGGGCCGATGCCGTGGCCGGCTGGACAAGGCGGGGGGCTGGGGCCATTTGCTGGGCGACACGGGAAGCGGCTATCAACTGGCGATGACGGCGCTGCGGCTGGTTCTCTCGAATTATGACCTCAGCCGGACATCGGATGCGCTGAGCCAGGGAGTGCTGCGGCTGCTTGCGCTGAACCGGCTGGAAGACCTCGTGGCGTGGGCTGCCAATGCGGACAAGATGTCTGTGGCTAAGCTCGCGCCCGTGGTGTTCCAGGCGGCCAAGGAGGGGCACGCGGAGATGCTGGCCGCGATCCAGCACGGGGCGCGGGCGCTGGCCGAGTACACGCGGGCGGTGGCGGCGCGGATCGAGTGCGAAGAGCCCGAGGTGCGGCTGCTGGGTGGCCTGTTTGAGCATCACCCGGAATACGCGGAGTTTTTTACCGATTACACGGTGGACTTGGTGCGGGGGGCTAAAGTCGAGCTCTGCGCGAAATCCGGCGCGCTGGGCGCCGCGTGGCTCGCGAGCCGGAGCTGCCATGCGCCGAGTGAGCAGCCGCGCGAGAAGATCGACATGGCGGAGCTGGCGGGCGCGGCCACGGAACAGCGGAATCCGCGCTCTACGCTTATGGACAAACTGGGGACCGGGGAACTGGTGGAGTTGTTTATCCGCGAGGAGGATGAGGTCGGGAAGGCGCTTGCGGCGGCGCGTGAGGCAATCGCCCGCGCGGTGGACCTCGTGGCTGCGGCGCTCGGGCGAGGCGGACGCCTTTTCTATACGGGAGCGGGAACGAGCGGCCGGCTGGGAGTGCTTGATGCGAGCGAGATGCCGCCCACGTTCGGCATATCGCCCGAGCGGGTTCAGGGGATCATCGCCGGCGGGGTGACGGCGCTCTATCGCGCGGCGGAAGGCGCCGAGGACGAGGCGGAGGCGGGAGAGCTGGCGGTGGTGGGACGCGGGGTCCGCGCGGGGGATGTGGTGTGCGGCATCGCCGCGAGCGGTCGGACGCCCTTTGTCCTGGGAACGCTCCGGCGGGCGCGAGCCCTCGGCGCGGCAACGATGCTGCTTACCTGCAATCCCGCGCGAAATCGCAACGAGGCATGGGACGTCGAAATCGACCTCCCCACCGGTCCTGAGCTTGTGACAGGCTCGACGCGCCTGAAAGCCGGCACAGCGACAAAGGTGACGCTGAACATCATCTCGACCTGCGCGATGGTCCGGCTCGGCGCGGTCCGGGGAAACCTGATGGTCAATGTGCAGGCGACCAACGCGAAGCTCCGCGACCGGGCGATCCGGCTGGTCGCGGAGTTGCGCGGATGCGCGTACGAGGAGGCGCGGACCCGCCTCGATGGGGCGGGCTGGAGCGTGGAGAAAGCGCTGGATCAGCCCTCCGATGCGCCGTGATTGAGCGCATGAATCCCCCCCCAGCGATGGTGCCCGCGGATGGCGTTTGTGACGAACCGCTTGGCCTGCGCAACTGCGGCGCGCAGCGGGAGACCATTCGCAAGCCCGGCGGCGATCGCGGCAGAGGTAGCGCAACCCGTGCCGTGGGTCGAGACGCCGCGAATGCGCGCCGTAGGCAACTCAGTGAGCGAGCCGTCGCTTTCAAACAGCAGGTCGGTCGCGTCGTCACCAGCCAGGTGCCCGCCTTTCAGCAGCCATGCGGTGGCGAATTGCGCCACCAGTTCCGCGCCGGCATGGCGCATGTCATCCAGGGTCCGAATGGGCCGCCCCAGGATGACGCCGACCTCGTCCAAGTTCGGTGTGACAATGGCCGCGCGGCGGAAGAGCCGGTTGCGAAACAACTCAAGCGCTTCCGGGCGAAGAAGAGGCGCCCCACTCGTGGCAACCATGACCGGATCAACAACGACAGGCATCGCTGTCGCCGCGAGCAGATCGCAGACTGTCTCGACAATCTCCGTCGAGTAAAGCATCCCCGTTTTCACCGCAGCCACCGGGAAGGCGGCGAGGCAAAGCCGAATCTGCTCCGCGACGACGGTGGCCGGGATGGGATGGATGGCGCTGACCTTGCCGGGAACCTCCGCGACGACGCACGTGATGGCGGTAAGCCCGTAAGCCCGGAGCGCCGTGAAGGTCTTGAGATCAGCCTGGGCGCCGGCGCCGGCGCTGTTATCCGACCCGGCGATGGTGAGGGCGACTGGCGGAGGGAGCGGTTGCGCGGGCACGGGAAAGATTTGATGGGGACACTCGGTTCTGGCCAATCATTTCGAACGGTCTATTTTTGAGAGGTCATGGATTTTCGAGAACTGCCAGGATTGCGGGTCACTGTGGACCGGGTGATTTACCGGCCGGATGTGGATGCGCCGGCGGACCGGCCCTACGCATTCGCTTATTATATCACGATCCGCAACGATGCGCCCGAGACAGTGACGATCAAGGGCCGCAAATGGGTGGTAACGGATGCGAACGGGCAGCGCGTGGTGGTCGAGGGCGACGGCGTGGTCGGCCAATTCCCGCGGCTGCGCACCGGCGAACAGTTTTCCTACCACTCGCACCATGTCATCGGGGTGGACAGCTACGCGGAGGGCTCATACATCGGGATGACGGAAGGGGGCGATGCGGTGATTACGCGGATACCGCGGTTTGATATGCGGGTGCCGGAATAAAGACCATGGACCGCCGGCAACTCCTCGACCTTTACTTCGTCGATGCCCGGGCGCGGCTCATCGATATCGCGGCGTTTCTGGATCGGCTCGATCGCGCGGATGGCGACGGCGATTTCCGCGCGGAGGCATTTCGGCGGGCGATGAAGGAATTGACCGCGCCGGGCTCGGACCGCGCGCGGCGGGTGTTGCTCGCGTTGAGCGATCCGACCGTCGAGCCGGCGGACAAAGCGGAAGGGAAGAGCGCATGCGGTGCGCATCCCGGGGCGGTTGATGCGGAAAAGGCCTGACCAATGCGTTACATCGAGCCGCATGCGCACATGGTGAGCCGGGTGACGGATGATTACCTGGCCATGGTAATGGCGGGATGCGAGGCGGTGTGCGAACCCGCGTTCTGGGCCGGGTTTGACCGAAGCAGCGCGGAGGGGTTTTACGATTACTTCCGCCAGCTCACCGAGTACGAGCCGCGCCGCGCCGCGCGTTATCAACTGCCGCATTTCTCGTGGCTCTGCATCAACCCGAAGGAAGCCGAAGACGTGGCGCTGGCGCGGGAAGTCCTCTGGATGATCCCGGAGTTTTTGGCGCGGGAGAACGTGCTGGGCATCGGCGAGATCGGGCTGAACAAGAATACACGCAACGAGTTGCAGATACTCGAGGAGCACGTGCGCCTCGCCGCCGAGCATGACCAATTGATCCTGGTCCACACCCCGCACCTCGAGGACAAGTGGAAAGGCACGCGGCTGATCCTGGATGTCCTCCGCGCGGACACGCGGATCAAGCCGGAGCGGGTCATCATCGATCACGTCGAGGAGCACACCGTGGCGATGGTGCTGGATGCCGGCTTCTGGGCCGGGATCACACTCTACCCGGAGTCAAAATGCACCCCCGCGCGCGCGGTCGATATTTACGAGACAGCCGGTGCCGAGCGCCTGTGGCTGAATTGCGCGTGCGACTGGGGCCAGAGCGATCCGCTCGCAGTGCCAAAGGCCGCAATCGAGATGCGCCGGCGCGGCTATGATGACGCCGCAATCGACAAGCTGGTCTTCACGAACCCGTATATGTTCCTAAATCAATCGGGTAAGTTCCGATTACGAGAGTAACCGGTCCTTTGACTTACCGCGGCGCATGCACCGCCGCTGCGAGTTCTGCCAGCGAGAGCCTGTTGTCATAAAGCGCCTTGCCAATGATGGCGCCATAGAGCGTGGGCATCGCGGCGAGACGGGCAACATCGTCCACAGTCGAGATGCCGCCGCTCGCGATCACCTGACACCGGACGAGCGAGAGGATGCTGGCTATCTCGGCGAAGTTCGGGCCGGATAGCATGCCGTCCGTGGCGATGTCCGTGTAGATGAGCGTGCCCGCGCCGGCCGCCTCGGCCTTCACGGCGAGGGTCGATGCGGTGAGCGTCGAGAGCTCAGTCCAGCCTTTCACGGAGACCTGGCCGTTCTTTGAATCAATGCCGACGGCGACCCGGTCGCTGCCGAAGGCCTCGACGAGCTCGGATACAAACTCCAGATGCTCCGCCGCCCGGGTGCCAATGACAACCCGGGCCACGCCGGCATCAAACGCCCGCTGCGCCGCCGCCTTGTCGCGAATGCCGCCGCCGAGCTGGACCGGTATTTGGACGGCCGCGGTGATTTTTGCGATGGAATCAAGGTTCCGCTGCTCGCCTGAAAAGGCGGCGTCGAGATCGACAATGTGCAGGTAATCGCCGCCCTCCCTGGCCCAGCGCAGCGCGAACGCGACCGGATCATCCGAGTACACGGTTTTCTCGGCGGCCTTGCCCTGCCGGAGGCGGACAACCTGGCCGCCCATCAAATCAATAGCGGGGAAAATTAACATAAGACTTGGATCAAAGCGGGATTTTGAGGGGACCGCCTCAGCGGAAACCTTGAATGAAATTCCGGAGCACTGCGAGGCCCGTATGCTGGCTCTTCTCCGGGTGAAACTGGACGCCCGCCACATTCCCCAGCGCCGCGCCGGAGGCAAAGGTATCGCCATAAGTGGTGCGGGCGATGACGACATCATCGCGGGCAGACGCCGGGAAATAGGAGTGGACGAAAAAGACGTACGGATCGGGCGGCAGAGCCCGCCAGAGCGGATGCGGCTGCGCGATCTGCAGGG
>Ga0182012_10006059_pt1 | contig 12379 bp, 9 predicted proteins | sample 612S2SmetaG_FD_120486 | JGI IMG/M metagenome (GOLD analysis project Ga0182012, IMG submission 120486) | Permafrost microbial communities from Stordalen Mire, Sweden - 612S2S metaG | ecosystem: Environmental > Terrestrial > Soil > Wetlands > Permafrost | place: Sweden: Stordalen | collected...
CCGGTCTCGGTTTAGCAGTCTGTAAGAAGATTGTCGAACGCCAAGGAGGCGCCATTTGGATCGAATCCGAGCTAGGCATCGGATCAGCTTTCTGCTTTACGCTCAGAGCGGAGGAGGACGAGAGCTTGGTTCAAATCCTCGACACGCCGTGCAGCCCGGCGCGCCGCCCTCCAGCATAGTTGGATTGGCGGGGTCAACGGGAAACTGGCGAGTGACCTTTGCGCGCAAAAGATCTATCAAGCAGCTTTATCTCGAAACCCACACCTCATTTCAAAACGCTATCCGCCTTAATGAAGCCGTTGGATTCACTCACTTAGCCGCGGCGCAAATCCAACCGTCTCCCTACCAGCGCGCCAACGTTTTCATGGAAATGACCTCACCGTCGTCTTAGCGGGCTGCCCAGTCCCAAAAACGCTGCGAGCACCAGAGGCAAAGCATTCGGCTCCGGTACGCCCGTGGCCGACGGGGCGATCGCTACTTCGTCCAGTCCAACATCATAATTGCTGATTAGTCACGGAAAATTGCAAGGTCGCCGCCGTTGCGGTTGAGACGAATGTGTACTGCTGGGGACCCCAGTTTTGCCAAAACAACGTATTAGTTGGCAGACTCGTAAAGGTTTCCGCTGGCGTCAAGGAGCCGCTCGTGATGCCCAATGTGGTATTTTGCGTAGCAGTCTCGCCTTCGGCAGCCATCAGAAAGCTAACGACGTACGATTGCCCAATCGTAAGCCCACTTACAGTCTGAGACCAAGCTTCGCTTCCGGCTGAATCAAACCCTCCCCCCAAAGTCACGAATTGGTTGCCTGCACCCGCCTTGGCGGTTCCAGTTCCACCGCAACACTGTGGGCCTGCCTTCCGCGAAAGCGCGTCACCAGCATCCCCTGTATGTGTCCAGCCCGGAACATCGGCAGAATTTGAACTATACGCCGTCGTGATCTGCACAGACCGCAGGAACGGGCGCAGTTGTCCGATCTCGAAAATCTGTACGTTTACGGCTCCCAGGGCAGCCAGAAGATTCCGCTGCGCTCCGTTGCGCGCCGCTGGAGCCTTCGCCATCGCTTCCGCTACCTTCCCTGACAACACACAGGCCGTCGCCACTGGCACCGCGCCGAACACCCCAATCGATGGGTGACAGTCATGTGGGATGAAAGTCCGAGTAGTGACGGCTCCGCCATTCCGTGCCTCCGCTAGAAAGCACATCTTGGGAATCACTTTGTGCCGTACGTCTCCCAGCACCATGCGCGTCCCCGCCTCCAGCCGCACCGTTTCAATCCGCGCCTTCAAACCGGTATCCTTACTAAGCTCGTCGACTCTCTCATAACCCGTCTTGCCGAAAGATGCCGCCGCCATCGCTACCACCGGCATGCCGTTATCAATAAAAGTGACCGGCACACCCGAAACGATATCTGTCATCTTCCGGGTGGGCACCAGCGAGCCACACACCGATCCCGCTACAGAAAATCGATCTTGATCGGCGCACTCGTTCCGGGAACGCCGTTCAATCTTTGTCTCGCCTTTGTACTCGACCACACCACGCGGGGTGCGCACCACTAGACCGCCACCGTGACAGTATTGATTGTCCGCACCCTGACTGTTGTCTCGCCATCGCGCACTTTCACCAAGCCACGTTCAATCGCGAATGGCGCAACACCCGCCAAATATGTTGCTGCAGTTCGGCGCCGTGTCTACCAACGGCTCAGTCACAGCTACTTGCGCAAACACAAAATCGATATCGATGCCTGGCTCTTTCGATCTCTCGACAATCGCTACCTTGCTGCGCAACGGATGCGCGCCGCCAATGCCGTGAAGCTGATTCACATCGGGCGATCTCATTACGGCCAGCAAGAGCGCATCGCGCTTGGCGACGTCAGCCGGCAAATCCTCCGCCAGGAAGTAAGCCCCTTTCCATGTGCCGCCGCGCATCCACATGCACCGCATCCCTAGTCCACCTCCGGCGTCCCATAAGTATGGAAGGAGTCCACCGTCTTCAATCCCCACGCCTGCCCGCGCGCCCGGTCCGACTCCGTCCAAACCACCGGCTTCCAGTCCGGCGCCAGAATCGTATAACCTCCAGACGCCAGTTCAAAGCGATTTCCTCCCGGCTCGAACACATAGAGGAAGAATGTCTGGCCAATCGCATGTTTATGCGGTCCCGTCTCAATCCGCACGCCATTCTCCACCAGCAAATCTGCCGCCCGCAGCACTTCCTCTCGTGTATCGGTGAAGTAAGTGAGATGATGCAAGCGCCCGTGCCCGCCCGCCTTGTCGCGCGTAATCGCCAGGTCGTATGATTTGCTGGTCGCCGTCAGCCAGCCTCCCATCTCCGTACCATCGTCGAAGATAATCTGCTCCGTCACCTTCATACCCAACATCTTTTGATAGAACTCGCGATTTTCCTTCACATCCGCCGCCAGCAGATTGATGTGGTCTAACCGGCGCGGCGCTGCGCCATGCCTTCCCCGCCTTTGCGGATTGTTCTTCAAGTGGGTAGCCAGCTCCGGCGGGGCCGCGAATAGTTGGGTATCAAAATAGAGTTCAACCGCATGCCCGTCCGGCGACGTGAACCGGTAGGCCCGGCCATGCCCCAGATCTCCGTCGAGCCAGCTTCCTTCCAAATTTGCGGCCAGTTGATCCAGAGTCTCGCTGCTCGCCGTGCGAAATGCGAAATGCCCGAGTCCTGCTTTCTTCGCCGCAGTGAGCTTCAATGTGGCGAACTCATAGTCGCCCCAAGCGCGCAGGTACACTGAGTCTCCCTGGCGGCCGCTTTCATACAACCCGATGAGATCCTCGAAAAACGCCAAGCTCTCTTCCGGTTTGGGCGTCAGCAACTCAATATGCCCCAGGTGAGCGACGTCGCCGAATCTGGGCTGATAGCTCATTCGACGTTCATCGTGTCGTGCAGGCTGGCATTCGAGTCATTTCCCACCCAAACGTCATAGGCGCCCGGATCTTTCACCCATTTCCGTTCGGCCGCGCTCCAATAGCTCAGTTCATCGTCGCTGAGCGTGAAACGCACGGTCTTCTTCTGTCCCGGCGCGAGTGTCACCCGCTCAAACCCTTTTAGCAAGCGCACCGGCCGCGATGCCTTGCCTGCCCGTTGGTGAATATAGAGTTGCACTACCTCATCGCCCGTCCGTCTCCCGATGTTTTGCACCTCCACCGAAACGCCTTCATGGTTCACCTTCAAATGCGAGATGGCGAACTTGGTATAACTCAGCCCATAGCCAAACGGATAGAGCGGCGTACTTGGTTCATCCCAATAGCGCGAGAAAAAGCCCGGCGAACCTTCCGGTTGATGCGTCAAATTGTGCGCGTAGTAGATAGGCACCTGTCCCACGCTTCGTGGAAATGTGATTGGCAACTTACCTCCGGGATTGGTATCGCCGAACAATAGGTCGGCAATGGCATTCCCTCCCTGCGCTCCCGGATACCAAGCTTCTAAAATCGCCGGCACATGCTCCGCGGCCCACGTTATGCTGAGCGGCCGGCCATTCAGCAATACCAACACCACCGGCTTGCCGGTCGCCATTACTTTTTCAAGCAGTTCCTCCTGCCGCCCCGGAAGATCGAGCGACGTGCGCGAGGCGCCCTCCCCGCTCATGTCTTGTGTCTCGCCCAAAACCATGATCGTCAGATCCGATTTTGCAGCCAGCGCCACGGCCTTCTTAATCTCCATCGTGTTTTGCTCGTCCGTCAAGGGTGCAGGCTTCTTCACGGCGCTGAGCATGTCGAACATTGATGGCACCTTGCGCCGTATCTCACAACCTAATGCCGTTTCCACCTGGACGCCCGCGCCCACCTTCTGGCGGATTCCGCGCGCCACGCTGACCGCCTGCGCTGGATCGTCGGCCACTGTCCATGATCCGCGAATATCCTCCGCCGAATCGGCCGTTGGACCAATCACTGCTATCGAAGAGTACTTGCCGCGATCCAAAGGCAACAGCGCCCCTTCATTGCGCAACAGCACGGCACTGCGCTGAGCCGCGCGGCGAGCCTCTTGCTTGTGTTCAGGCGCAGCAAAAATAGCTTTGGCTGCCGCCTCATCTATATATGGATTCTCAAACAGCCCCAACCTGACCTTCGCTGCCAGAATCGGTCGCACCATCTCGTCGATTTGCGATTCTTTTATGCGCCCATCCTTCACCAGCTTGGCCAAATGATCGTCGTAAGTCCGGCTTCCCATATCCATATTCACGCCGGCCTCAAATGCCAGGTACGTTGCGTCCTCGGGGTCCTTGGCAAATCCATGCGTAATCAAATCGCGCACGGCGAACGCGTCGCTCACCACAAAACCCTTGAATCCCCACTTCTCACGCAACACATCTTGCAGCAGAAAACGATTGCCGGTGGCAGGCACGCCATTCAAATCCATATAGGCGCTCATCAACGTGGCTGAACCCGCTTCAATGGCGGCGTGAAACGGCGGCAAATACACGTTCCAAAGTTGTTCTTCGGGAATGTAGGACGAATCGTAATCGCGCCCGCCGTCCGCCGCGCCGTAGCCGGCAAAATGCTTCACCGACGTCAGCACATGACCGCTCTCACCCTCGAACGCGCCCTGAAAACCCTTCACCTGGGCGCGCGCCATCGCCGCGCCTAGAAACGGATCTTCCCCCGCTCCTTCTACAATGCGGCCCCAACGCGGATCGCGCGCAATGTCGACCATGGGCGCAAAAGTCCACCTGACGCCCGCCGCGCTCGCTTCGCGGGCCGCCACCGCCTGCGCTCTCTCCGCGGTTGCCGGATCAAAACTGGCCGCCAATGCCAGCGGCACCGGGAACACGGTTCGGAAACCATGAATGACATCCAGCCCAAACAGCAGCGGAATGTGAAGCCGCGATTTCTCCACCGCAATATGTTGCAGACGGTTGATTTGCGCCGGATCGGTTACAAAAAGGAACGAACCGTATTCGCCCTGTGCGATGTCTTCGTCCTTCAGCCCCGGCATGCCTGGCACGGCGGCAGGCAGGACAAAAAGCTGATTCAATTGGCCAATCTTCTCGGCAAGCGTCATTTGCTTGATGAGTGAATCAACCTTCTGCTTGACCTGATTCTCAGGCATAGGCTGTTGAGCCCGAAGAATGAGCGCGCTCAAGGCGCTTACGAGGAGAAAACTCGAACGGCTTGGTATCGACACGTCATAGATTTATCACAGCGCTCAATCGGCAGCAAAAAGCCCGCTAGCTTGATGCTAGCGGGCTATCTGTTTATTCGATTTCGCGTGGCCGCTTCTTGCGGTTCCGCTTGCGGGCGAGTGCTTCTTTGGTGCGGCGTTTTTCACCCGGTTTCAGGTAAAACGAATGCCGTTTAATCTCTTTAACGATGTCTTCCTGTTGTACTTTACGTTTGAACCGTCGCAGAGCGCTTTCGAGCGTCTCGCCATCTTGCAGATGGACTTCTGCCAATTAGAAATTCACCACCTTCCGAAACTATTAGTATAGCTGGCCGCAACTTCGTCGCTTCCCTTCCCTGCTAAAGTTAAGAATTCAGCATGGAAATCGTAAAAGTAATTGGCAGAGAAATTCTAGATTCGCGCGGCAATCCCACCGTTGAAGCAGACGTACATTTAGCCGACGGCATTGTGGGCCGCGCTGCGGTCCCCTCCGGAGCGTCCACTGGCGAGCACGAAGCGGTTGAACTGCGAGACGGCGACAAAGGCCGCTACCTAGGCAAAGGAGTGAAGAAGGCCGCAGAAAATGTGAGCAAAGCGATTTCGCCCGCGCTGGCTGGGCTGGATGCCGCCGACCAAACGCTGGTGGATCACACGATGCTCAAGCTGGATGGCACCGCAAACAAGGGCAAGCTAGGAGCGAATGCGATTCTGGCCGTTTCCATGGCGACGGCGCGCGCTTCAGCGGAATCGGAAATGACTCCGCTTTACCGCTATTTGGGCGGCGTGAACGCGCGCGTTTTACCCACGCCGATGATGAACGTGATTAACGGCGGCGCGCATGCCGATAGTTCGGTCGATCTGCAGGAATTCATGCTGGTGCCGGTGGGCGCCAAGAGTTTTGCGGAAGGCCTGCGCATGGGTACCGAGACATTCCACAATCTGAAAACCGTTCTGAAGAAGCGCGGCTATTCAACCGCGGTGGGCGATGAAGGTGGTTTCGCGCCCAGCCTCAAAGCGAATGAAGAAGCGCTGGAAGTTTTGATGGAAGCAATTCAATTGGCCGGCTACAAGCCGGGCGAGCAGATTGCGATTGCGCTCGATCCGGCGTCGAGTGAGTTCTACGACAAAGACAAGAAGAAATACGTTTTTAAAAAGTCGGACAAGAGCGAGAAGACATCCGCCCAGATGGTGGAATTCTACGCCAAATGGGTGGCGCAATATCCCGTTATTTCCATTGAAGATGGCTTGGCGGAAGACGATTGGGATGGCTGGAAAGAATTGACGGACGCGCTTGGCAAAAAGATTCAATTAGTGGGCGACGATCTTTTCGTTACCAATACCGAGCGACTGCAGCGCGGCATCGACGCCGGCGTCGGCAATTCAATTCTCGTCAAAGTAAATCAAATCGGTTCGCTTACCGAAACTTTGGAAGCGATCCGCTTGGCTGCCAGCGCTAACTATACGGCTGTGATATCGCACCGCTCGGGCGAAACCGAAGATGCGTTTATCGCGGATTTGGCCGTTGCGACGAATGCCGGACAGATCAAAACCGGCTCAGCCAGTAGAACGGATCGTATTGCCAAATACAACCAATTGCTGCGCATTGAAGAAGAATTGGGTCCGGCAGCAGTCTATCTGGGCAAGAAAGCTTTTCGCCAATAAACCCCATGGCTAAATTGAAACCACTTATCTTGACCGTCTTGGACGGCTGGGGATACCGTGCGGCCACGGAAGGCAACGCAGTTGCACTGGCGCGCAAGCCAACTTACGATCACTTACTGGCCACCTATCCGCACACTTTGATCCAAACCTCAGGGCCTTCAGTTGGACTGCCCGAAGGACAGATGGGGAACAGTGAAGTAGGGCATATGAACATGGGCGCGGGGCGCGTGGTTTATATGGATGTCACGCGCATCGATCTTATGATCAGCTCGGGACAGTTTGAGCTAAATCCTGCGCTGCTGAGCGCCATGCAGAAAGCGCAAGGCCATCGCCTTCACCTAATAGGCTTGTGCAGCGACGGCGGCGTGCATGCACAACTCACCCATCTTTATGCGCTGCTCGAAATGGCCAAGAAGCACGGCTTGAAAGATGTATTCGTGCATTGCTTCATGGACGGCCGCGACACGCCGCCGGAAAGCGGCGCCGGCTATATCGAACAAGTGGAAAAGAAAATGCGCGAGTTGGGCGTGGGAAAAATCGCCTCGGTATCGGGCCGCTATTACGCGATGGATCGCGATAAGCGCTGGGATCGGATCGATCGCGCGTTTGGAGCGATGGTACTGGGTAATGGAGCGAAGTTCACTTCGCCCACAGAGGCCGTTCGCGCTTCTTACGAACATGGGGTGACGGATGAGTTTATTGAACCGGTCACCATTGTCAACGAGCGCAATGAACCGCTGGGAGCTATCCGCCAAGACGACAGCGTCATAATGTACAACTACCGGGCTGATCGCGCGCGTGAAATCACCGCTGCCTTCTCCGATGCGGTGCTCGAAAAACCGGCGCGGGCCATTGTTCCCAAGAACCTGACCTACACCATGATGACGCAATATGACAAGAGCTTTAAACTGCCGTTCGTATTGCCGCCCGAGCATCCCGATAATATTCTGGCCGATGTGATGGAGCGGGCACAATGGAAAAATCTGCGGGTCGCGGAAACGGAAAAATACGCGCACGTCACTTATTTCTTTAACGGCGGCAACGAGCGGCCCTATGGCGGGGAAGAACGGGAGATGGTTGCTTCGCCGAAAGTAGCGACTTACGATCTGAAGCCGGAGATGAGCGCCGCCGGCATCACTGAAAAAGTCATCCACGCCATCGAAAAGGGCAGCTTTGATGTAATTGTGATGAACTATGCCAACGCGGATATGGTGGGCCATTCAGGCAAGCTGGAACCAACCATTCGCGCCTGCGAAGCGGTGGACGCAGGGTTAGGCGAAATCTATAAGACCCTGAAGCGCTGTGGCGGATCGTGGCTGATTACGGCAGACCATGGCAATGCCGAGACTATGATCGACCCGCTCACCAAAGGTCCGCATACGTATCACACGACAAATCCCGTGCCGCTCATGTTCATGACGAACGACAAGATCGATTTGCAGCAGGACGGCGCGTTGCGCGACATAGCGCCTACGTTACTCGGCATTCTAAGCATGGATCAACCCAGCCAGATGAAGGGCAAAGATCTGCGCATCAAATTGGGTTAACTAGTCGAAGCGTAACGCCTGGATCGGGTCCACCGTGGCGGCGCGGCGCGCGGGAATGGCGGCGGCGAGTAAGGCCACAGTCGTCACGATTGAGATTCCGCCAAGGTAAGTGACCACGTCGGTATTGGAAACGTTGAAGAGCTGGCTACGCAACAGACTTCCCAGGAACACGGAAGCGGGGATGGCGAAGACGAGACTCAGGCCGGTTAAGAGAAGAACTTCGCGGAATATCAAGCCGGCGATTTCCATCGGCTTCGCGCCCACGGCCATGCGAATACCTATTTCCGGGGTGCGCTGGGCGGTTACATAAGCGAGAACTCCATAGAGTCCAATAGCCGCAAGAAGCGTCGCGATAATACCGAAGCTCGTTGCCAGCTGAGCGACGATACGTTCGGCATTGATCGTATCTTGGATTTGCGAGTCCATGGTGCGGAGATTATCGACCACAAGTTTCGAGTCCATGTCGTGGAGCGTTTTGCGAACTTGATTCATGGCTGCATCGGGTGGTTGCAGCGTGCGGACATAGAAGGCAAATCCTGAAGGCGATCCGGTTTCGTCGCCCATTTGCAGGGCGGGCTTGTAGAGAGTCCGCACGACGGGGTCGCGCGGCGAACCGTGCCGCGCATCCCTCACTACTCCCACAATCGTGGTGTCTACTTTTTCGTGGCGGCCGATAACATGGCCCAGGGCGTTACGCGCGTTGCCAAAGAAGTGGCGAGCCAGCGATTCGTTGACAACCGCAACTTTTTGACTGGCGCCGGAATCGGCGGGGCTGAAATCGCGGCCGGCCAGCAATGGAATGCCGAGCGTGGAGAAATAGCCCGGAGTTACCAGAGGAAGTTCGACGTCCATGTCCTCTTCTTCCTTTTCGTTATAACCGGCAATGCTGATGTTGCCGGAGACGCCATTGTTCGCCAGTTCGGGATCGGAAGTGGCGGCAACTGCGCGGATGCCCGGCAGAGCGGAAACCGAATCGAGAATGCGCTGGCGCACGGCGTCGCTCTGCTTGGCGTCATAACCGGCAAATTGCGGATTGACGGAAAAGGTAAGGAGTTGATCGGTTTGAATGCCCGTATCAATGAGACGCAGATTGCGCAGCGTGCGTACGAAGAGACCAGCGCCCACCAGCAGCAGCAAGCTCAAACCAATTTGCAGAACTACGCAAGTGCGGCGGAATGTGAGCGATCCACCTCCACTGGTAGAGCCATGGCGGCGCAAGGTTTCCATTAGGTCCGGCTTCCAAAACTGCGCGGCGGGGGCGAGGCTAAAAAGAACACTGACGATAAGCGTCGTTCCCAAAGTGAACCCGAGTACCGAAGCATCGAGTGAAGTGCTCAAGGGCGTTTCGCCAGCCGAACTGCCGATCCAGCTAATGAGCACTTGTAGAACCTGCGGCGCCAGCGCGACCCCCAGCACCGCACCCATCAGCCCGAGCAGCAATCCTTCAAGCAGCAACTGGCGAATCACCCGGGCCCGGCTTGCGCCCAGTGCATAGCGCATCGAGAACTCCCGTACTCGGGCAGCGGCGCGCACGAGCAGCAAGCTGGCGGTATTCACGCAAGCCATAGCCAGCACCAGAACCACCATGCCCATGATCACCAGCAGCGGTGTGCGCATATCGGAGCGCAGCGGCGAAAACCCTTTAGCGCCATCGAGCAATGTTAGATGCGTTTTGCCGAGAAAGGCTTCGCGGCTGCGCTCCGATTGAGTTCCCAATTTCTTGAATTCTTCCGAGCGGACGGAATACCAAAGGGGATTGACCGAAGCCTCCGCTTGGCGCAACGACTCGCCCGAACGAAGGCGGCCGATGATATTGAGCCATTGTCCGCGGCGGTCTTCCAAATCGTCCCAATCTGGCGTCGCGGTATGCTTCATCGTCATGGGGATAAAGAGGGCGGGCGTAGTGCCCCAACGCGCGCTTGAAAAACCTTTCGCGGCGACGCCGACCACGGTGAACGGATACCCATTGATGGCCACGGCCTGGTTGAGTATCGACGAATCAGCGCCCAAGCGGCCGGACCAATAATCGTAGCTAAGCACAGCGACAGGATTGCCATCCTTAACGGTTTCATCCGCCGGCAAAAGGACCCGACCTAAAGCGGGCCTCACGCCCAGGACGGAAAAGTAATTGCCGCTCACCAGTTCGGATGAAAGCAGTTCCGAGCGGCTGTTCCAACTGAACCCCACGCCCGCCGTCGCGAAAGCGATCAGGCCCTGAAAGGCCGAAGCTCGATCACGGAGATCGCGGTACATGGGATAGGAAAAGTAAGCGCGGGCACCGGGCTCGTCGCCGCCGTCAGAATGAGTATGTCCGGGCGCTGTTCCCGAAAAACGAAGCTCTACCAATTCGTTTGGGTTCTGTACGGGGAGCGCGCGCAGCAGCGTCTGATAGAACAACGAAAAGATGGCGGTATTTGCGCCGATACCCACGGCCAACGTCAACACGGCAGCCAAGGTGAAAGCGGGTGAGCGGCGGCATTGGCGCAGCGCGTAACGAAAATCCTGTGATAGAGCCTGCATAGTGTCCTTTCACGGGCGCAATCGCAGCGCCAGTGGTCAGGTTCTTTAGATTCAACGAATTCTGGACGAACTAAGCGACCCGCGCGTTCACTTTTGCGTTTGCCTGTTCGAAAACGGACAGCATGTGGTGAACCAGCACGATATAGGCGGCAAGACATTCTGGAATATAAACATGGCCGCGGATTGGCTTCTTTTAGTGAAGCACTGGTGGCCGAACAAACAGGTCGCTGACGTGATGTCGACTGATCTGTTCACCATCACCGGTCCGAAACCTCGCTCGCGGAGGCGCTTCGTTTAATGCTCGCCGAGAAACTGGATTGTCTGCCCGTGGTCAAAGACGGCGAGTTGATTGGCATTGTCAGTTGTCCGGACATGCTGCGCGTGCTCGCGTCGCTGCTGAATGAAGAACAGAGGGCGCGGCTATCGCGGCTGGGCCAGTTGACCATATACGGTCAGATGGGTAACGTTTTTCGCGTTTTGGCGGCTCTACGCTTCACAACAAAATCGGCGAATAAGCCTCTAAGCCCAGCTATTGCGATGTTCTACGTCTTTGGGCAGCAACTTGCTTCATTCGATTTGAAGGAACTGAAACATGCCCCTGCTCAATATTGTCGTCGTCCTGATTATCGCCGGAATTGGCCTCTATCTGGTGAATCGTTACATCCCCATGGCTTCCAGCATTAAATCGATCCTGAACATCTTCGTTGTGGTGGTTGTTTGTGTCTGGCTCTTGCAAACCACCGGCTTGTGGTCGAGTGTAACGAATTTCCGCGTTCACTAATCGTCCATGGATCCTCTCACTCTCTCGGCGATTTTCATAGCCTTTCTCATCTTCATTTGGATTGTGCGATGTTTGAACATACTGCGGGAATATGAACGAGCCGTGGTGTTCCGCTTGGGGCGCGTGCTGAAGAAGGAAAAAGGCCCTGGGATCGTTTTGATTCTCTGGCCGATCGACAAAATAATGAAAGTCTCGCTGCGGGTGGTGACCTGGGAGATCCCTCCGCAGGATGTAATTACCCGCGATAACGTTTCATTGAAGGTCAATGCGGTTGTTTACTTCCGGGTGGTTGATGCGGTCAAGGCCATCGTTGAGGTAGAGAGTTTCCGCTTCGCGGTGGAGCAAGCGGCGCAAACCGGCTTGCGCTCGGTCCTCGGGGAAGTGGAGCTGGACGATTTGCTTTCCCAGCGCGACGCCTTGAATCAGAAGTTACAGTTAATTCTCGATGCGCATACCGAGCCTTGGGGAATTAAGGTCTCAAGCGTTCAGGTGAAACAAGTGGATTTGCCGCAGGAGATGCAGCGAGCGATTGCCGCCCAAGCGGAAGCGGAACGCGGACGACGCGCCAAAATAATCGCAGCTGAAGGCGAGTTTCAAGCCTCGGCCAAGCTGGCGGAAGCGGCGGCGGTTTTGAATCGCGAACCGGCCGCCATTACTTTACGCTATCTGCAGACGCTGATTGAGATTGGCGTAGAGAAAAACACCACCATCGTATTCCCGCTGCCGCTCGATCTGCTCGGCGGTTTCGGGCAGAAGA
>Ga0182012_10006061_pt1 | contig 12376 bp, 11 predicted proteins | sample 612S2SmetaG_FD_120486 | JGI IMG/M metagenome (GOLD analysis project Ga0182012, IMG submission 120486) | Permafrost microbial communities from Stordalen Mire, Sweden - 612S2S metaG | ecosystem: Environmental > Terrestrial > Soil > Wetlands > Permafrost | place: Sweden: Stordalen | collected...
CTGGACGGTGCGCATGTATTCCACGGCGCTGGCCTCATCCTTGGTGGCGAAGAGATAGTCGCGGTTTTTATGGAGGAGGCGTTTGCGGACGTTTTTCAGGGCGTCGGCGAAGGTCCAGCCGATGCGGACGGATTTCTCGGCCAGGCACATGGGGGATTGGTCGTTAATCCAGCGGATTTGGTACGGCAGGAAATACCGGGACAGTTTTTTGTCCGGCGCGTCGAGGGTAAGGGAGGGGAGGATGGCCGCCATAATCATTTCAGTCCGAGGATTTCGTCGGCTTTGTCCACGATGGCCTGGCGGTCGGCATCGCTGAGCGGGAGCTTGGGGTCCCGGAGTTTTTGGAGCTCCGTTTGTGCGGCGGCGAGGGTGTCGCGGTGTTTTTGGCGGTGGAATTCGAGTCGGTCGCGCTCGAGTTGCAGCCAGTCGCCGGCATGGCCGCCGCGCTGGAGGACGGCGGCATCGGCGACGGCCAGCCGCAGCAGCTTGAACCGCTCCGGCCCTTTGGGCAGGGCGGCGAGCCGTTCGCGCACGGCGGATAAATAGTGCGGAGCCAGCCAGCCGGCGCCGACCTCGGGGATGGAGCTGCCGGCCGAATGCTGCCAGGCGGCCATTTCCGCTGCCATGTCGGACAGCATCGTGTTCATTTCTTCGTCAGGTTGAATGTTCGTACTCATACTTTGGGGGCGGTTTGTCATTGCCTCATGCCGCGAGGTAGCGCAGGGGTTGTTACCGGGCAGACCTCCAATGTTGTCACTTCGACAATCATCACCCACGAATTTAGCGCAGGACCCTGGACATCCGCTGTCCAGGGTCAAAAAAAGTGAAAATAGTTATAATCCGCTTGTTAAAAACCGCTTATAAATGAAAACGGGGGAAATATTCGAACTCGAATCTTGCAACAACGCCCTGACCGGGCCATTTTCCAACCATGCAAACGACAATCGAACTGGATGCCTCCAACCGGATCGTTCTGTCGCAAGAACTGCGGCAGGCGGCGGAACAAACCCGCCACCGTCCCCGCTAACCTTCCCGGATATTGGGATAGTTCGGGCCGTGCCCCCTTCTCGCCGGACCATCGCACCCCTTTCCGGCTCCCCCTTGCTTCAGCCTGTTGCTCCATAGCCTTCCAGCACCGGCGGACCCATTGCGCCGGAATTTTGCATATTGGAATTTAATTATTCTCTGGAGCTTGGATGTTGGAGCTTTCCCCATCCGTGTCCATCCGTGGTTAAATCCTTTTTGTTCTACCCCTTGCCTGCCTTAAAAAATATTTCAAAAACTTTTCACCCTGGACAGCGGATGTCCAGGGTCCCCTGTTAAATTCGCCCATGATGAATGTCATTATGGCAGCGTCAGCCGCCCGCCCGGTCAAAACCCGGCCGCCATTGCCGCACCGTCCCGGTGCGTCATCCTCCCTGCCCCAGACCCCAGACCCAAGCCCCGATCCGGCTCAATCCGCGCTAATCCGGCCTATTCCGGCCAATAAAAAAAATAAAAAAATATGAAAAAGCCCCCTCGAGGTAAAATCGGACGCCTCCCCAAGGCCATCCAGGAACAAGTCAACCGCCGGCTGGAGAATGGCGAGCAAGCACGCCCCCTCGTCGCCTGGCTCAATGCCCTGCCCGAAGTGTCGGACGTGCTGGCGGCGGAATTTTCGGGCAAACCCATCCGGGAGCAAAACCTGTCCGAGTGGCGCCGGCATGGCTACCAAAAGTGGTTGGAACAGCGGCAGTGCTTGGCCATGGCGCAGGAAATGAACTCCACCCCCGGCCAGCCCGTGACCGACCAATTGGCCGGGTGGGCGACGGCGCATTATCTGTTCGCCATCCGCAAGCTGATGGCCACCAGCCCCGGCGGGAAGCCGGATTTCAAAACCCTGCGCGCCTTTCTACATGATGTGGTGTCCGTGCGCCGCGGCGACCACACTGCCACCCGTTTGCAACTGGCGTCCGAGCGCCTGGCCGATAAACGCCGCGAAACCGGCGGGGAATTATGAGAGCCTTTCTGTCCACGGTGCCTGAAATTCATCGCGGTCCCGGCGCGCTTCCCAAGTCCCCGGAGTGCGGCCGTCTCGGCCGCAGATCCTACCCAACGGAAAGTTGGCTTTTTGCGCCAACGAACCAAATTGTGTCGCCCTGTAGGCCGGGTCCCCTGACCCGGCGTCGGCCACCAAGAGAGCCTCAAATGGTTACGAGACCGACGGCCATTCTCCCTCTGCCCGAGGGAGTCGCCATGATCTTGCGTTCACCACCGGGCATGCCAGGCCCTTGTCCCTGTAGGCCGGGTGCCCTCACCCGGCGTTGCGAGCGCCCCGTCGCGAGCATAATTTCTTCGCTCCAGGGGATTTTCACAGTAGCGGGTCGGGGTGAGGGGGAAGCGCCCAAACGGGCCACTGGCGCATACAAACCACTATACTTATCAAGTAATCTGGTCTGGTTCGTTGGCATCAAACTGCACTCCGGGATGCCCCCCTTTCCGGGGGCGAAGTCAGGCAATCCAAGCCACCACCATTTTGAAAATCGCGAAGGCGGCCATCCCCATCGCGGCAAACCACAGCGGTTTCTTTTTCGTAACGGTGCAGATCGAGGCGGTGGCGATGGCCACGGAAAACACGGTCACGGCCAGGCCCATGTGGCGGCCCCGGACGCCGGCGGCATCCCGCTTCGCCTCGAAGGCCAGGGCGGAGTTTTGGATGTTGGTCTTGTCCAGTTCGAAGTGGGTGATCTCGGCCTGGATCTTGAGGACGGCCTTCGCCACGGCCGGGTTGGTGGCGCTGTTGTCGGCCTGCAATTGGGTCAGGGCGGAAGCATCGAGGTGCTGTTTGATGGACTTGGCCTCATAGAAGTTCCATTGGTCGGAGGCCTTGATCTGGTTGATCTGGACCTGGCTGCTGTATTTGCCGCTGTATTGGTTGGCCACGGCGGCAATCACGGCGATCACCACCACGGTGAGCGAGACGTACTTCGTCCAGGCCTCGGCTTTTTCCTTCGCCTTCGTCGCGGCGCGGTCGGCCTTCAGGTCCACCATGAACTGTTTCAGCTCGTTAATTTCTTTCTGCAAATCATTCATATTCGTTTATTCTGGGGCCGGAAAGTGCGGGGCGGGATGGCCTGCCTGGCATTGGCCGCTCCTCCCCCGAAAAAACCGGGCAGGTTCTATAAGGGAAGCGCCTGGCCAGTTCAACCACAAAAAATGTGGATTGCCGTCCCCGGACGAATGTGGAATGTTCCCCCCGGACCCATGAGTGAATTTAAATACGCCTGTCCCGTCTGCGGGCAGCACATCAAATGTGACTCTTCCCAGAGCGGAACGGTCATGGAGTGCCCGACGTGCCTGCAAAAAATCACCGCGCCCCCGGCGCCCGTGGGCGATCAAAAATTTATTTTCAGCGGCAAAAAGGTTGGCGACCGGCCCACCGTGCTGCTTCCCTCCGGCGCCGCCGCGCCGCGAGCGCCGCTCCGCACGGGCTTCCCGTTGGCGGCACTGGCCCTGGTGGCCGGTCTGCTGGTGGCGGTAGGCGCCGGGATTTTAATTTTCCGGGGCAAGCTGTTTCCCGCTGGCAAGGTCCCACCCGGGTCCGCCCTTCAATCCACGAACAACGTCACGGCGGACTACGGGGTGGTCGCCCCTCATGCCAATGACATGAACTGGCTGCTCAATCTGGCCACGGCGAACTTTCCCGACACCGAGGCGGCCGGACGCATTCACGGGCAGGATTTTTTGGCGGTTCACGCGGTGTTGCAGAGCGGCACCCTGATCCTGCGGGAGGATGCAAAAGGACCGGTGCAGTTCGGGCTGGTGATTAATCTGAGCGGCGTGGCGGCGGAAGTGCTGGCGGGCAAGACCATTAATATTGCCACGAACGCCCCGCTGGCGGCGCGGGTGACGCTGCACTGGGTGGCGGCGGGCCAGCCGGAGAAAGAGTCCTATGAAACCGCCTACGCGCTGCGCCTGGAATTCGGCATTCTGGCCAATGATCACATGGCGGGCCGGCTCTATTTCTGCGCGCCGGACGATGGCAAAAGTTATGTGGCGGGCAACTTTGTGGCGGAAGTGCGCAAACCCAAACCGGCGCCGCCGAAGGCGCCTTGAATCCGCTCAGGCTTGCCAGCGCAGGGTTCGCGGTGGAAACTGAGGGCGTGAACATTGAACTGATCAACACCGGGAGCGAACTGCTGCTGGGCCGGGTGCTGAATACGCACCAGCAATGGTTGTGCCGGCGGCTCTCCGACCTCGGCTATACGGTGGCCCGGCAGGTCGCCGTGCCCGACACCGGCGCCGACATTCAACAGGCCGTGCGCGAAGCGCTGGGCCGGGCGGACCTGGTGATCGTCACCGGCGGGCTGGGGCCGACGTCCGATGACATCACGCGGGATTTGATCGCGCAGTTGCTGGGGAAAAAGCTGGTGCTGGATGAGGCGGTGTTCGCGGAGATCAAACAGTTTTTTGCCGAGCGCAAACGGCCCATGCCCGCCAATAATGACGTGCAAGCCATGGTGCCCGAGGGGGCCACGGTATTGCCGAATCCCTTCGGCACGGCACCCGGCCTGGCCATGCCGGTGACACCCAATCCGTATCGCACGGGCGGAGCGACAAGCTGGCTGGTGATGCTGCCAGGCCCGCCCCGGGAGTTGCGACCGATGTTTGATGCCACGGTGAAGCCGCTGGTGCTCCGCGAATTTCCGCTGGCGGACGCGTTTGTCTGCCGCACGCTGCGCACGAGTGGCGTGGGGGAATCGGCCTTGCAGGAGCGCATTGCGGCGCGGCTGGCAGCCTTGGTGGCGGCCGGGCTGGAGGTGGGTTACTGCGCCCGGCCGGGCCAGGTGGATGTGCGGCTGATCGCTCGGGGACCGGCGGCGGCGGACGTGGTGCGCGACGCGGAGGCGGTGGTGCAGCGGTTGCTGGGCGAGTTTGTTTACGGTTTCGATGACGATGAAATGGCGGGCGTCATTGTACGGCTGCTGACCGATAAAAAGCTAACGATCTCTCTGGCGGAGTCTTGCACCGGCGGGCACATCGCCAATGAAATAACCAATGTCTCCGGGGCCTCGGCGGTGTTTCCCGGGTCCTATGTGACTTACAGCAACGCCGCCAAGCAAGCCAATCTCGGCGTGCGCGCGGAAACCTTGGCGGCGCATGGCGCGGTGAGCGCCGAGGTGGCGCGGGAAATGGCCGAGGGTGCGCGGACGAGGCTGGGGGCGGATTTCGCGCTGGCGGTCACGGGCATCGCCGGGCCCACGGGCGCGACGCCCGGGAAACCGGTGGGCACGGTCTTCATGGCGCTGGCAGGCGCCTTCGGCACGGAGGTGCAGCACAAGGTGAACACCTACGAACGCGAGGCGTTCAAGCAGGTGACCACCCAGCAGGCGCTGGAAATGTTGCGGCGGAGATTGGTGGCTTAACCAAAAATCAATTTCGTGGTCGCCTCGTTTTGATCCCAGCCGCGCGTGGGGGCGTCGGTGACCGAGGCAATGTCCTTGATGGAGATTTGCCGGCCCAGGGTTTTGGGCCCCTTCACATCAATTTGTGCGGGATCGCAGGTCTGCTGGCTGATTTTTTGGTGCGGCGCGGGTTTGTAGCGGATATACAACACCTTCGGAGTTTCCGGAGCCAGGTACAAGATGCGCGATTTTTCGGGGATGCACGAATACACCTTGTTCATGATGATGCCGCCGAAGGTGAAGCGTTTCAGGTAGCTGGCCTCGCGGTCCGTGTAGGCGCAGGTATAGACGCGGTCGCGCTCCGGCAGGCCGCACAGCAGCACATCCGGCCCCACGAATAATTTCTCGGGCAGCTCGATGACCTTGTAGGTGCCGTCCTTGAAGACGAGCAGCAGTTTGTCGAACTTGGTGCACTCGAGTTTAAATTCGTCGGCATTGACCTTGTAGCCCACGTAACCGCTCTCACGGTCGTACGACACCTTGAAGGCCTTGAACGCGGCGGCCTTAACATCCACCTCCTCGTGGCGCGCGGACTTCGTGGTCAGGCGCGGATACAGGGGCCGATATTTTTCCAGCAATGCCTCGAGGTGGCTGATGACGTATTTGGTCAGGTTCTTGAGGTGTTTGCGCGTCTCGGCGAGTTCGGCCTTCGTCTTGGCCATCTCCTCGCGGTGCTTGTTGATGTCAAAGAGCGATATGCGGCGGATGCGCACTTGCAGGAGGCGCTCGACATCGGCATCCACCAGCGGGCGCACCAGTTCAAGCGTGAAGGCTTGGAAGCCATCGTAAACCGCCGCGAGCACGGCCTCGTTGGTTTTGCATTTCTCGATGGCCTTGTAAATGCGCTCCTCGATGAAGATGCGTTCGAGCGTGCGGTAATGCAGCTCGTCCAGCAGTTGCTGCTCGCGCAGGTCCAGTTCGCGTTTGAGCAGGGTCGTTAATTGGGTGGTGTTCTCGCGGAGCACCTCGCTCACGGTGAGTTCCACCGGGCGGTTGTCCTTGATCACCACAATGCGGCTGCTGATGGTGACTTCGCAATCGGTGAAGGCGTAGAGAGCGTCCACCATTTTCTCGGCGTCCACGCCGGCCGGGCACTTAATCTCAATCTCCACGTCCTCGGAGGTGAAGTCATTGATGGATTTCACCTTGAGTTTGCCCTTGGTCGCAGCGTCCTCGATGGAAGCCATCAGGGAATCGGTGGTGGTGGTGGGCGGAATCTCGCGGATGGTGACGGTGGACTCGTCCTTGACCTTGATTTTAGCACGGACGGTGACACTACCGTTGCCATCCTGATAATCACGGGCGTCCATGGTGCCGCCGGTGGTGAAATCGGGCAGGCACTTGAATGGTTGGTTTTTTAGAATGGCAATCTGGGCCTCAAGCAACTCGGGAAAATTGTGCGGCAAAATGCGCGCGGACAAACCGACGGCAATGCCCTCGGTGCCGAGCATGAGCGTCAGGGGCAGTTTACAGGGGAGGGAGACCGGCTCCTTGTTGCGGCCATCGTAGCTGGGGACGAAGTCGGTGATTTCGTCGTTGAAGAGTTCCGTGCGGGCCAGTTCGGTGAGGCGGCATTCGATGTAACGCGGGGCGGCAGCGGGGTCGCCGGTGTAAATATTGCCGAAGTTCCCCTGTCCTTCGATCAGGTAACGCTTGGTGGTGAGCACCACGAGGGCGTCGCCGATGGAGGCATCGCCGTGCGGATGGTACTGCATGGTGTGACCCACGACATTGGCCACCTTGATGAACCGGCCGTCGTCCTTTTCGTGCAAGGCCCAGAGGATGCGGCGTTGCACGGGCTTGAGACCGTCGGCCAGATTGGGGATGGCGCGGTCGCGGATGACGTAGGAGGCGTACTCCATGAAACTCTTGTCCACGCGGCGGTGCAGCCCGGTGTCGGTCTGGCGGGGGTCAAAAGGACGATGCACCAGTTCGGCGGGGACTTCCTCGGCCTGAACGTGCGCGGCATCCGCGCCGCTGGCCTCGGCCGGTGTGCCGGGGATGCCCGGGATGGGCAATTCCGGCTGTTTCGGTTCGTTGTCTGGCTTGTCTGAACTCATGAGCGGGCGAAATTAAGCAGGAGAACGGGCTGGGAGGCAAGATTTTCACAATCGCAACCGGAACCTAGAGGTTTCGGCTAAGGAAAAAAAACCTTCCCTTGGCAACTGGTTTAGCTAAATGACGAAGAAATCCGAGAAAACTGGCAGAAAATTTTACTAATGCGGTCAAGCCGAGATTGGGTTAATTTGGCTCGGTGAAAATGAAGGTCAAAAACAGCGTGGTGCAAACCGAGTTCGCGAGTGTTCGCAGGCGGCTAAAGGTTGAAATAAATTCAGAAGCAATGCCACGCTTGCTTGACTTGTTTTGTTGCGCAGGTGGCGTCGCAGTTGGATATAGCAGAGCTGGATTTGAGGTTGTCGGAGTGGATATTGACCCGCAGCCAAATTTCCCGTTTGAGTTTATTCAAGCTGATGCCCTTAAACTTCCCATTGAATTTCTCAAATCGTTTGATGTTATTCACGCCTCGCCGCCCTGCCAGTCTTATTCAGACCTCGCAAAGCGAAACGGAAATGCGGACGAATGGCCGCGACTAATTGAGCCGGTGCGTGAAATGCTCATTAATTCTGGAAAACCTTACATTATTGAAAATGTCGAAGGGGCTCCCCTGTTAAATCCAGTCGTGCTTTGCGGTACAATGTTCAAAGGCTTGCGCGTTCTTCGGCACCGGCTTTTTGAGGCGAATTTTAAAATAATTGCGCCCCCCCATGGCAAACATCCGAAGGTTCATACTTTCGATAAGCGGAAATCACATTATGGCACAACGCACGATATGCGCGATTTTGTACAAGTGACAGGCGGGGGTAATTGCACCATCGCGGCGGCTCGTGATGCGATGGGAATTGATTGGATGACAAAAAACGAGTTGAATGAGGCGATTCCACCGGCCTATACGGAACTGATTGGGAAGCAATTGATGGAACATCTAAAAATCAGAAAACAAGCTCAAATAAAATGCGAAGCCCCGGCTCAAAAGAACGAATCCGCCAATTTTTCATTGCAAACATTGGCAAGGTAGTCACCTCAATTCAAATCCGTGATGCCATCGGCCAAAATGTCAGCGAATGGGCTAGACGCCTGCGCGAATTAAGAGAAGACGAGAATTGGCCTATTCTAACGCATCATGACCGGGCAGATCTCAAACCAGGTGAATATCTCTTAACATCCGCGCCGCCTGCAAAACCGGCCGTAACATTTTCCCGCCCAATTTCTGCAAAGCTCCGTGCTGAAGTGCTGGACCGGAACGGATTCACTTGCCAGATGTGCGGCCTTTGTCCGGGGGAAATTGATCCCAGCACGGGGCGGAAAGTTCGCCTTCATATTGGCCACATCAAAGACAAAAGCCTTGGCGGAAAAGACGAATTATCAAATCTTCGCGCGCTGTGCTCTACTTGCAATCAGGGTGCAAAAAATGTAACCAGCGAAAAGCCAACAGCAATTTGGCTGCTGGGTCAAGTGCGACGCGCTGGCATAGACGAACAAAAAGCTGTTTATGAATGGCTTGCAACCAAGTTTGCCCAACACCCGCCAAAAGCATAATTAAAGAAGCCCAGGGAATTTAGACGTGGTTGGAAGGGAAGTTGGACGAGAGTCTCGTCTTGTTATGCATTTTACGCAAGCTGCAGGACGGGGGAGGCTTGACGCGCCGGCGGGGCGTTTGTAGGCTGCGCTTATGAATACCACCTTCGACTCACCCTGGGTTTGCGCGCCCCGGTCGGTTTGCGTCACCCTGGGTTTCGCCTTTCTGTTCTGCGGATTGCTGGCAGTGACGGGCCTGGTACGGGCGGCCGACGCCATCCCCGCCCCCGCGCTCAAACTTCCACCGGCGGAGGGCGACAAGGTCATTACGGAGGCGGATGTGACGGCGGAGCGAGTGGGTGATTCGATACCGGCTTCCGCCATCGGCGAGCCGGTCAGCGGGGTGACCTTATCCACGCCGCGATGGATGGCAGGGGCGGGCGGAGGATACGCGGTCGTGGAAGGCGCGATCGCCCCGGTGAGCGCGGGCGGTAAACCGATTGATTTCCGGGTGGTGCTGCCCGCCAAATGGTCGCGCCGGGCGGCACAATTGGGTGGTTATGGGATGAACGGGATGATCCCGAATGTGAATCGGAATGACCTGCTGGCCAAAGGCTTCGTGACCTTCGGCAGTGACTCGGGGCATTCGATGGGTGGTTTCCCGGGCATGGGCATGCCGGGGCGCGGACCGGGCATGCCGCCAGGCATGCCGCCGGGAGGCATGGGCGGCGGGGCGGGCGGCGATGATTGGGCGCTCAATGAGGAGGCCATCAAAAACCTCGGCTACATGCAGATGAAGAAAACCCACGATGCGGCGATGGTGATCATCGAACGGGTTTACGGGGAGCGGCCGCGCTTCACCTATTACTTTGGCGCGTCGCAGGGCGGTCGCGAGGCGCTGACGGTGGCGCAGCGTTATCCGGCGGATTACGACGGCATAGTGGCGGACGTGCCAATTCTGGGCTTTTCGACCTTGATGCTGGCACCGGAGTTGATTCGGATTCAGGAGAAGCCGAAAACCAACTGGGTGACTCGCGCGAAAGTGAACGCCATCCGGGCGGAGTTCCTGCGCCAGGCGGACAAGCTGGACGGCATCGAGGATGGCGTGATCAACAATTACATGGCGGCGCGGGCGCTCTTTGACATGAGCGAGGGTTCGCCGGACCGCAATCCCTGGGCGGCGGTGCGCGCGCCCGACGGGGTGGATTCCAACCCGGGCGACACCTCGGCGGGCGCCAGGCTCAGCGACGGGCAAATCGAGACGCTTAAACTGATGTATAGCCGTTATCATTATGCCACCCCGCTGGCCAATGGCGTGACGACCTTTGGCATGTGGGTGCCGAACGTTGATCCGTCTGGCAGCGGGCTGATTGCCGACACGCGCTATCGCGGCCAGGAAGGGGCGGCGGACAATGCCCCGCTGCACTCGCACCTCGGCGTGCTGGGGGTCACGGGATTCCTGATGCAGAACCTCAAGGCCAATCCCCTGGATTACGTGGAAGGCGGCGCGTTCAACCAACGCCGCGCCCAGCTTTCCGAATGGCTGGATGCGACCAAGCCAGATCTCTCGGAGTTTTACCATCGCGGCGGCAAACTGATCATCACCATCGGCACCGGGGACACGCTGGCCTCGCCGGGGACGCAGTTGGACTACTTCCAATCCGTCCTCGACAAAATGGGCCGGGACACGGTGGATGCCTTCGCACGGTTCTACGTGATTCCCCAGGCGGGCCATGGTTTGACGGGCAACAGCCACTCGGTGAATGGTTCCGGCAAGCCCATTCCCGTCACGCCGATCCCGAGTCAATATGACAAGACCGGGCTGATCCTGGCGTGGGTGGAACAGAACCAGGCGCCCGACAAAACCCTGGTGGTCACCAGTGGCGGGCGCAGTCTCCCGCTGTGCTCCTACCCCAATTATCCGAAGTACGTCAGCGGCCCGCCGGAATCGGCGAGTTCGTATGCGAGCACGGCGCCGTGAGCGGGCGGGCAGGCCTTCAGCCTTTTTTCCGCTGCGGTTCCACATCCGGAAGGAGGACCGTCAGCAGGCCGATGAGCGGCAGCCAGGCGCAGAGGCGGAACACGTATTCGATGCTGGTGAGGTCGGCCAGGTGGCCGAGGGCGGCGGAGCCGATGCCGGCAATGCCGAAGGCCAGGCCGAAGAACAGGCCCGCGATCATGCCCACCTTGCCGGGCACGAGTTCCTGCGCATACACCAGGATGGCCGAAAAGGCCGAGGCCAGGATGATGCCAATGAGAACGGTGAGCACCACCGTGGCGGCCAGTCCCACGTAGGGCAGCAGCAAGGTGAAGGGGGCCACGCCCAGAATGGAGCCCCAAATGACGCGCTTGCGCCCAATGCGGTCGCCGACCGGGCCGCCAATAATGGTGCCGAGGGCGACGGAGAACAGAAACACAAAGAGGAGCAACTGCGACGTGCGCACCGAGACTTGGAAATGGTGGATGAGATAGAACGTATAGTAGGTCGTCATGCTGGTGAGGTAGACGTATTTGGAAAAGATCAAGGCGACGAGCACGGCCAGCGCGGCCATGACGCGCGGTCGCGGCAACGTCGGCACCACGTGACCACCGGCGGCGGGACGGGGCTGAATGCGGTGGCCATTGGCTTTCTGCCAGGTGCCGATTTTCCACAACACCACGGCACCGATCAACGGCAGCAGGGCGAACCAGGCGAGATAGCCGCGGCCGCGAGTGACGATGACGAGCGCGGCCAGCAGGGGGCCGAGCGCGCTGCCGGTGTTGCCGCCGACTTGAAAGAGGGATTGGGCAAAGCCGCGCCGTGCCCCGGCGGCCATGTGCGCCACACGCGAGGCTTCCGGGTGGAAGATGGCAGAACCCAGGCCGATGGTGGCCGCCGAAACGAGCACAAGCACGTAGCTGTTCGCCACGGCCAGCGCGAGCAAGCCCGCGAAAGACAGGCCCATGCCGACCGCCAGCGAATGGGGCATCGGCCGCCGGTCGGTGACGTAACCGACGAGGGGCTGGAACAGCGACGCGGTGCATTGAAAGGTAAAGGTAATCCAGCCGATCTGCGCCAGGCTCAGGCTGAACGACTCCCGCAGCATGGGATAAATGGAGGGCAACAGCGCCTGGATGGTGTCATTCAGCAGATGGGAAAAGCTGATGGCAAACAGCACCGTCAGGACGGTGGTTTGGGCTGCCTGACGAACCGGGGCGGCGGAAGCGGGCGCGCTAGTCATAAAGTCGCACAAGATTGGCAAACGACAATTAGAATTTGGCAGTGACGACAATTAAAACTTTCCGGTGGTTCTGGGAGGATGGGGTAGCGGTTTAGCGTGATGAGGCTGTGTGGTCTCAGGCGCGGAGCCGCACAA
>Ga0182012_10006063_pt1 | contig 12376 bp, 6 predicted proteins | sample 612S2SmetaG_FD_120486 | JGI IMG/M metagenome (GOLD analysis project Ga0182012, IMG submission 120486) | Permafrost microbial communities from Stordalen Mire, Sweden - 612S2S metaG | ecosystem: Environmental > Terrestrial > Soil > Wetlands > Permafrost | place: Sweden: Stordalen | collected...
ATGAACAATGACGCGATGATGAGAACCAGCCCGAAACCACGCACAGTGAATGCGGAGATGCCGAACACTGTGAGCCAGCCCGCGAGAGTGAACGCATAAAGCGGTGGGTAACTGGCCCAAAATTCCCAACTGGGCTGGTTGAACCAAGCCGAACTGACAAAGCCCTTGCCCAGGGCGAGGTGCATGCCCGGGTCCGCCGAAAGGATTTCATCCACCCAAACTGCCGGATAGCCAGCTAAAGTAACCACACTTACTAAGAGCCAAAGCGCGGCGGCCAGCCAAAAGATTTTCTTCACTCGTGAACTCTTGCCATGTCATTTTCGTAGCATAGTGAGAGCGGAGTTGCTCACTAACCTATGGCTTTTTGCACGAACTGCGGCGCCCAAGTGGCCGATACTTCTAAATTTTGCGTGAACTGTGGCACACCTATGAGTGGCGCCCCTGCCAATTCTGGCGCTCGTTATGCGCCCCCGCCGCCCACGCCTTCGGTGTTGCCGCTTAAGTATGACGTGGAAGGTCACAATTTGCAAATCGCGCGGGTGCATTTGCAGCCCGGTCAGGAAATTTATGCTGAAGCCGGCAAGATGATTTACAAATCGGCGAATGTTGATTGGACCACGCGCATGTCTGGCCAATCGATTGGCGACAAGATCTTAGGTGCGTTGAAGCGCAAGTTGATGGGCGAATCGCTTTTCTTTACTTATTTCCGCGCGAACGCGGCGGGTGAAGTTGGTTTCGCGGGCCATTATCCGGGCAAGATTCAGGTGTTTGATTTGGCGCCGGGGCAAGTGATCATGGTGCAGCGCGATGGCTTCCTGTTTGCGCAGAGTTCAGTGACGATTGATATCGCCATGGTGAAGCGCTTGGGCGCGGGCATTCTTGGCGGCGAAGGTTTCATTCTGCAAAAGTTGGTTGGTCCGGGCTTGGTGTTTATTCATGCGGGCGGCGACCATGTTGATTACAACCTGGCTCCGGGCGAAACACTGCAAGTGCAGACGGGGCACCTGGTGGCGTTCGAGCCAACGGTCAATTACGACATTCAAATGGTGGGCAGTATTCGCACTGCAATTTTCGGCGGTGAGGGTTTGTTTCTAACAACGCTGACTGGTCCGGGCCGGGTTATTTTGCAAAGCATGACGTTGGAAAGGCTGCGTCATGAACTGGCGCCCGCGGAACATCGCGGAGCGGGACAGGAGACGAGTAATCCATTGGGCGCGCTGGCCAGTGGGAATTTAGGGGCGTTTTTTGGAAGTGATGAGTAGTTGCTGGGTGTCTGGCTGCATCACAAGCGCAGGCAATACGATTAAGTAGTCATGGCACGTCAGCTGAAAGCTGTTTTCGAACATGGTGTGTTGCGGCCGCTTGAGCGCTCGATCTGGTTGAGCATCAGCACGTCCGATTGACCCTTGAAGAGGGGCCCGCGAGGTTATCTTGGCCATCGGCTGAGCCAGTGAATGGGCGGCGCGCCGAATTGCAATGGCTCGCGAAGGAATCCGGTCCGTATGCAGGCGAGTGGATGGCTCTTGATGGCCCGGTGCTCGCGGCGCATGGGGAAAAACTGGCGAGCGTGAGTGCGGCGGCTGAAGCAGCTGGGGTTAGCGAACCTTTGTTTGCGCGAGTTCCCAGGGACAGGGAAACACCTTTTGGCGGCTGGTAGGACATGCACAAGTTGGAATTCGCGCCCTTCTACCACTATTCAAGTGACGATGAGAGCGTGGTGGTTCCAGTGCTGATGTTCAAAGGCGAAATTGCTGAAGCTCTTGGTCTCGAGCCGCGAGCCCGCAGTGTAGCCTCCCTCATCCCGCTTCATTCCACATGCGCGCTAGCAAATTTCGCCAGCGTTCGCAGAAAACATCTTCCCCATACTCAGCAACACGCTCCCGCGCCGCCAAGCCCATGGCAACCACTTGCGGGCGATTGTGAACTGCTTGCGCAATAGCAAACGCGATCGCCTTAGAGCTGCGCTCCACAATCCAGCCGGTTTTGCCGTCGATCATGAACTCATCGACACCATAAACGCGCGTAGCTATCAACGGCAACCCGGCAGCCGCGGCTTGCAGGCTCACCAACGGAAATGCTTCATAGCTCGATGGAAAAAGAAAAACGTCGGAGCACCAAAGATACGGGCGAATATCTTGCTGCATGCCCACAAAACGCACACGCGTACCGACGCTGTGATCGATGCAAATCTTTTCGTACTCGGCAATCTCGCCGGCACTGCCGCCCACCACAACGAGCCTGACCCTAGGATTGGCCAACTCTGCTAACGCTTCTATGGCGAAGCGCAATCCTTTACGTTCAAAATTACCCAAAGCGCAAAAGCATAGGAGCAGGTCGCTCATAGTGCATCCCAAATCGAGGCGCAACGAATCGCTGGCGAAATCTTCGGGCTTGCGAAAACGCGCTGTGTCCACAGGGTTCGGAATGATGGTGATTTTGCCCGCCACTAATTCGGGATAGGCCGTCTGCAGTTCGTATGAAAGGCCTTCCGAGGGGACGACAATCGTCTTTGCCCTGGCAAACGCCATGCTTTCCGTGATCGAACCCCAGATGTGAATCATGTAGCGCGCAATCAGGCGCAAAGGACTGCCGCCGATATTGGCTCGGTGATCACGCAGAAAAATGCGATGGCAAAACTGCGCGTACGAAATTTGGCAGAAGGGAAATACGCCTTGTGCTGCAATTCTAAATGTCGGCCGGCCGCGCATAGTGATTTTAAATGCGACGGCACAAAGGAACGTGAACAAGACGGAGCGCAATATCACTGGTCCTGAGGGCAGAGGAATGTGGGTGCGTTGCGGAATCGTGTCGGCAGTCAGATCGAGCCGGTTGTAAAAAACGTGGGTAGGGAATTGTGACGCATTCGTTTGTACAACCTTCAACAAGCAACTACCCACCGGGCTGGTGGCGGTTAGATTCTCATCAAACACAACCAATGCCTGCTCGTGGCTAGCCCATTTTGTAGTATGTTGACGCAGCAAGCTCAGGTAAGTCACCACTACAACCAAGGCGCTTGCGGCGTTTGCTAAGACAAGACTAACTAGCGCGCCTTCCAGTCCGTAGCGTGGCAAGAGAACTAGCGAACTGATTAATCCAACGGCCGTTGCGCTAATGCCAGCAAACAGCGCATGCTGGGAGTTTTGCGCCGCGCGCAAAGGAGTGGTGAACGCAATCGCCACTCCGGACAGTAAAGAAGCTAGTGCCATCCAAGGGAGATACACGATATAGGCAGCCATCCGACCGCCGTAGAGCAGATGTTCCAACTGCCGGCCCAAGAGCACAAGGGCGCCGCTATAGACAATGGCGATGACGATTACACAGAACGAATACACAGACCCAGCGCGCAAGCCACCGGCCACACCTCTTTCCTTCATGCGCCGCGACAATTTGGGAAGCGCGAAAACGCTGAGCACCGTAAAGAGTTGTCCCACCGGCAGGATGAAATTCATGAGCGCGCGCAAGGCCCCGGCTGAATTGAGATCCACCATCTTAGAAAGCAGAAGTACCTGCAAGTCTGAAATGCCGAGACCCAACAAAGCTGAGGCGAACAGCCATTTCCCATACCGCCAATGGGCTTTGGAGATTTGCTGAACGGTTTGGTCAAGCGGCTGATAGTCGGGCGGCAAGCTACGAGTGAGAATTGCCCAAAGCACCACCAGAAAACTCACGCCGGTGGTGGCAATCGCGGTAGATGCGGTAAGTCTGCCGACACTGTGCAAAGTGGACACGGCAATGCCCACGAAAAGGGCATAGGCAGTACTTAGAAAAAAGGCCTGGATTGGTTTGTCGGCAATGTACTGTTCGCGGCGGCAGGTTAACAAGAGCAGATAGCCGGGCAGAGTCAGTCCTAGAACGGATAGCGCGTCGCGCACTTCCAAGCCACGGTAAAAGAGCGAAGCGCTGGCCGCGATGAGGCCGATCACTAAAACCATGGCCCCATTCATCTTGCCAACGAGCCGGAGGTAACTGCGCATGCGCGTACCGTAGTCGGCCGGACCTAAGACGGTCATTGGTTCTACAATCAGCGCGTTATGAAACGCGACGAGGATGATGCCTACCGACCAAGCAACAGAGAATGCTCCATAGCCACCGGCCGTGAGCCAGCGTGCCAGCAAAACGTTCAAGACGAAATTTGTTCCTGAGAAAGTGGCTTGGTCAGCGACGCTCGCAAAAGCGCCACGCAAGAGCGATTTTAAGCTGGCCACTCAATACGCACCTTTAGCGGTAAGCACGGTGTGTACGGTGCGCAAAAGTATGTAGATATCGAGCCAGGGGGACCAGTTGCGGATGTAGTAGGTATCTTCAACTTCCTGTACTTTGAGGTCGCCGTCGCTACGCGCGGTCACTTGCCAAAGTCCGGTGACACCTGGCATGACGCTGGTACGCAATTGGCGGAAGCTGGCTGGGAATTCATCAAGATGATAGTAAGGGAAAGGGCGCGGGCCAACCAAACTCATATCGCCACTCAACACGTTCCATAGCTGTGGCAACTCATCCAAACTGTAACGCCGCAAGAATTCGCCAACGTGGGGCAACACGCGCGGGTCTCTTCGCAATTTGAAGAAGCGCAACCAGTTGAGTTTCTCTTCGGGGTTGGCATCCAGATATTCGTTTAACAGGCGCTCGGAATCCAAGTACATGGTGCGCAATTTCAGCATCACAATGCGCTTGCCATTTGGGCCTTCACGTATTTGGCGGAACAGCACCGGACCTGGGCTCACGATCTTAATCCAAACGGCGGAGATTGCCAACAAGGGCAGGGAAGCGATGAAGACAGGCAAAGAAATAGCATAATCGAGCGAGCGCTTCAGCAGCCGGTTGCCTGGCACCAGCAAATTTTTTTTCACTTCTAGGCCTAGAACGCCGCCCAAATCGCGCGAAGTAATCCATAGGCTCTGTATGCCAAAAAGATCTGGAACGATGATTATGTTGGCGAATGACAAGCCTTGTACCAAGTCAGATAGATGTGCACGGCCGATGCCGGGCAGTGCGACCAACGCCACTTTAGCGCGGCCCGTAAATGCCTCGGCGGCGGATAGTGGACCAACCACCGGCACGCCATGAACTTCCGTGCCCCACTTGGCCGGATTGTCGTCAAGAATTCCCACGGGGACGAAGCCGAGGTCGGGTTGTTTTCGAAGGCTCTTGATGACCATGGCCCCGGTACTACCCGCGCCCAAAACAACCATGGGCACGCCGCAGATACCGCGCTCAATCAAGATTCTGCGCAGCGGCGCCTCGAGAGTTGGCGCGAGGATGAGTGCGAAGAACATGGTTAGCAAGAGCACGCCGCGCGACCACTGGTGATCTTGAAAAGCGTAGTTCCAAACCAGCAAGACAACGAAGACGATAAATGTTGCGTAAACCCGGCCGCGTATACGCTGGACCGCTCCCATGCCGTAACCCGGATACAACCCCATCCAGTAATAAGCAAGCGGAAGAGTTAGAACGCCTAAAGCCAAGCCTTGATATTGCGGACGTGCCAGCGCGATGGGAAAGATTGAATGCAGGTAATAGCGGACAATACAGCCGAGCAGCAGCGCCAATTCCAAGGCGACTACATCTGTTAACACGATGGCGGCGGTGGCCCAGGAACGCTGTTTTACCTCGGGTAACACGAGGATTTGTTCAGCTGCCGCGGCACTCATGATTTGCGCCTAGACATTCATTTACACCCATTAGCTTATCGAATGAGCCCGATTTAGGGCACGTAGATAGACATCCGTTAGTAACTGCAGGTTCTTGCGGGCGGTGAAGCGCTGCTCAAAGTGCCGGCGCGCGCCCGTTCGCAAACTCGCCATCCTGTCAGGCGGTTGCGGCAAAAGGTGAGGATTGTCCAGCGGCAGCATGATCCCGTTCACGCCATCGTCAATCAAATCGTTCAACGAGCCCAAGGCAAAGGCCACTACCGGTGTTCCGCATGCCATTGCTTCGAGGACCACCATCGGCATTCCTTCGTACCAGCGTGAGGGGAACACCAGGTAAGCGGCATCTTTCAGCAGAGCAAGGACGCGTGTGTGTTCACATACTCCCAGATACTCAACATTTGGCAAAATGTTTGTGCGCTCGCGAACCAAATCGCATAGCGGGCCATCACCGGCAATCCTTAAAGGGATCGCTGCAGGGTTCGCGGCCCAAGCATCGAGCAGATGGATCAGGCCCTTTTCGACCGTGAGGCGACCGGCAAACAGCGCGTATCCGCCATTTCCTTGGCCAACGCCAGGATCGTTCGACAAGAAATTTGGCTTCACCACAATTCGGTCGGCGGGCAAACCACCTTCACAAAACTTGCTTCGGGCGAACTCGCTGAGGGCGATATAGATGTGGATCTTCTTCTGATACGTTCCGGCAAACGAGTGCAGTGCGAGCATGGCGGTAACTGCTGAACTTGCCGCAAAGTTGCCGCGGTAGCAACGGTGCCGCATGGCCGGAATCTTGATTGACCTGTGCAAACACAATTCGCAAACTTCACCTTGACGGCAGAACGTGGCAGCCGGGCAAAGCAGGCGGTAATTGTGTAACGTCTGAATTACCGGCACGCCTAAGGACCGCGCCGCCTGATACACCGCTGGCGAGATAAGGGGCAGCGTATTGTGAACGTGCAAAATTTCGATGCTCTGCTGTGTGATTATGCGACGGATCGCCTGATAGGTCTCGCTGTTCCACAGACTCTTAATGCCGAGCGTTAGAGCGGACAACCTATTTACTTCATTGTTGTGAGCTAGATACTGATAAACGTTGTGCCCGTGGGCGCTCAACAGATCGTGCTCCGCTGCGACAACCTGATCTTCTCCCCCCGCCTGCTGATAAAAGTTGTGAACCTGGAGAATTCTCATAACGCCGGGCGGCGCGCAGAACTGGGCACAAAGTAGGGACGAACAACGGCGGCACGCGGGGGCAAGTTTGCAGGTCCATAAGGGATTGGTATGGCGGCGGGCAGATAAATAATGCGTTTGCGATGCGATACGGCAGCCAGTGCCGCAAGCAGAACAAAACCGATATTTTCCGCATGGCCAGCACCGGCCAAAATATTCTCCGTTGAAAATCCTCCCAAGAAGGCAGGAATGAAAATTAACAACGGACGAGCATGACCCAGGCGATCTTTGCGCACGCCCTGAAATGCATAAAGAATGATGGAAAAGATAAATACAAACCAGAGTGCGAGGCCCACGCTACCCCACTCGTACAGAATTCGGAGCCACTCATTATGCACGGCGCGGTTTGGATCACCCACACCGCGAACCAGAGTGCCGCGCAGCAGGCGGCCATTGGACGTGCCATGTCCGAAGGTCAGTTCTACTAACGACGACTCTGCAACCGCCTTGAACGCCCGCCGATAAAGGTCACGGCGAAATACGATGGTGCCAACACCCGTGGACTTCATGTTGCCTTCAATGAGCGCGTTGATGGTATCGGCCACGCGGTTCATCCGCGCGCCCTGCGAGATGAAACGCAGCAGAATATCCTTTTCCGCTACCACGGTGACTAATATCAAGACGATGGCGGCAACGCCCATGATTTTGAGCCAGGAGCGGGCATAGGAGACTAACAGCGCCACAATCATGGACATAATCAGGCCGATCACATAAATGCGGCTACCATCGAGCAAAACTCCAATAAATAGGGACACACAGACCAACCAGCGAATCCATGCCTTTAGCGCTCGCGTTCCTAATGACAAGGCGAATAACGCGGCGAGTAGCGATGCATATCCTTGCGCGGTTGTGAATCCTGTAAAGCGCGCGGGTGAATCGCCCCAATCTGGCAGTAAGACGGTACGGAGAACGCCGATGATTAAGACGCCAATGGTGGCGGGGACTAGAACTGACGAAGGAGTTAAGTTTCCCGCTTTAGTCGCCCGCATGAAGGCAATGCAGATCAAAAACGACCCCAGCATCTCAACCGTGAGCTTCGCCGCAGATAAAGGAAACAGCGACCAGAACGAGGCAATGCCCGCATCAATAATGAGAAGCAGCCATGCAACGGGAGCTACAATCACCTTGCCGTGGCCGGAATAACTCTTCAAACGCCAAAGCAGCACGATCGGGTAGCCGATTCCCTTCATGGCGTTTAACACTCCGATCCCGTCGTTGCCTGAATAGAAATCTACGGCGGAAAGCATGATGTAGGCCACGATGCTCCAGCGCAACGGTCCGAATATTGCGATGGCGAACAGCACGCAGAAAAGAATGATGGGTAGGATTTCCATTTAGGCGCTCGCACAGCAACGAATTGCTGCCCCAATTAAATCGGCCACGCGCTCGGGACTGAGTTCGAGGGCCACCGCGCGGCCGTGCGCACGCATGGCGTCCAATTGCGAGGTGCTGGTACTCATCATCCGGTCAAACGCACGGTACGCTTCATCGCCCTCGCCGGGCCTAAAGACCCAACCGTTATAGCCGTCTTGAATCAATTCTTCAACCGCCTGTGCATAGGCGCTGCCGAGTACTGGCAATCCTGAGGCAAGAGCTTCGTTAACGACAACAGCCCAAGTATCCGCCAAGGTCGGCAAGACGAAGATTCCGGCGGAACCGTAAATCTCTGGTAAATCTTCATACTGCAATGCACCCAGAAACTCTAGCTTAACGTTTGCCGGCAATTGAAGCTGAGTTAGTTCGGCGTGGAGTGGCCCGGCGCCAGCGAGCACGAACTCTATATTGCAAGCTGGATGCCCGTTAGCCCAACGCGTGAGCACCTGAAGAAATGGAATCAATCCTTTCCGTTCGACAAGTTGTCCGCAAAATAAAAGACGCCTTGCACTGCTCGGTGGGCGCGTGAGTGGGCTCACGGCAAAACGTGAGACATCGGTAGTGTAGGCGATCTTGAAAATCTTTTGGCTCGGCGCACCGATTTGCTCCAAATATTTCACCGCGCTTGTACCCACGGCTAGGAACGCGTCGGCCTGTTTCACGAAGATCTTGCGCGCGATTTGCCTAACTAATCCGCGGCCGCTTTCGGTGGATTCAGCGGCTTCTGCCCAGATGATTAGGCGCGTGTGTGGATTCAGTTTGCGATGTACGATCGCTAGCAGCGTTCGAGCGCCCATTTCCGCCGAGATAACCACGTCGGGCGAAAATCGTTGGAGTTGGCCTAACGTGTCCAGTGGCACGTGGATCGCGAGCGGCTCACTGAACCCGCGCGGGTGATGCCACATTCCTTTCGCGGTGTAGGTCTTCTGAACGACAACGTCAAGATCGCCCCAATCCACTTTCCATTGACGGTTCGCTTCCATGGGAGTTGAAATGAACACTCGCATATCCGCATAGCGTCGTGTCAGCAGATGAAGCACGGGCTTGTGGTACGGCGGAATCAGATTGGTGAGAAATGCTACCCGAAGCTTCAGCCCACGATCAGGGTTTGCGTACGGATCGATTTCGCGTAATCCGAGTGGCAATGTCAACAGTTGCCCACGCCATCTTCGAAGGCTTTCCACAACCACCTTGCGGGCTGCCGTGATAGGGTCCATTACTTCACGCGCAGAAAAGTCGCAGCCGATATCGAGCTTCTGAAAGTGGCGTGCCGCAGACCAGAACCATTTACCTCTTTCTACAACTTGCTGATAGGGGAACTCGGTCTTCCACGTGCAATACAAGCCGCGAGGTTGGGTCTGGGAGCGGATAGTGCCGTTCAGTTCGAATTCCCACGGCGATTCACCGTCGCGCAGCAAATCCATCAGAGCCTGCTTATTCCAAATCGAGGCCTGCAGCGAAACGCGGAACGGAGCCAAACGGTGTTGTTCGCCAATCGTTTTGAATCCACGGACTGAGATCGTTGGGCGCGGGTTTGGATGCAACCGCAAAACCTTGCCATCAAGCTTTCCTAAAGCGTTTAAGTGCTCGAAGAATCGGGAGGTTCGCACCTGCGCACAAAGGAAAAAATCTTCAAGCAGAAGCAGCACATAGTCCGTCGCAATTTCGTTTAAGAAACCGCGTAAGCTGTCACTCCACGGTAGTCCCCCGGCGAGCAGTGGCGTCACCCCTGGGAAATCTGCGCGTTCGTTCTGCGTACCTAGATAAACAGGGAACGGACAATCGGGCCAATGTTGCTCGAAAAGCCTAAAGAAAGGCCGCCAAAGATCTTTGTATCCGTCTGACGAAACAACTAAAACCGCGCACGAATGCACAAAGATCGCTTACGAGAGCTGCTCAGGGCTCGAATAGTATTTGCGGTAATCGCTGTAGTAGTAATAGTCGTTCGTACTGCCTTTGTCGACTTCGTTCAGTACCAGGCCGATGATGTTGGCGCGCAGGCGCTTAAGCGTTGCCAGCACAGTGGCTACAGCGCGACGGCTGGTTTGACCCGCACGCGCCATTACGACAACGCCATCCACTGATTTAGCAACTTGCATGGCTTCCGCAAAGCCGAGTAAAGGAGGCGCATCTACCAGTATCAAGTCGTATTCTTTGGAGGCCTCGTCGAGGATGTCCATCATCATGGAGCCGACAAGATCGGAAGCACGCCGCGAAGCCGTGCCGGAAGGCACCACATCTAAATCCGGCCATTGTTCGTTCTTAACGATGGTTTCCTTCCAGCGGAATTCTCCAAGTAGGACGTTAGAAAGTCCGAGCGATCCATTCAGATTTAGCTTCTTGTGAATGCTAGGGCGCCGCAAGTCAGCGTCGATGATGAGTGTCTTCTTGCCTTGCTCAGCGTGTGCGATCGCGAGATGAATGATGGCCGTCGATTTGCCTTCGCCTGGCGTCGCACTAGTAATAAGTAGAGACTTAACCGAACGGTCTAGATCTGGCAATAAGATCGAATGGCGAAGTGTACGAATTGCTTCTTCATAAGAAGATATTCCTTCATATCCTGCATTCGGGCTCGCGCCGCGCATCTTCTTTTTCTTCTTGTCGGCTTCTTCTTTCTTGTAGCGAATTACGCCCTGGCCCAAAATCATGTCCTCGTCAATCAAGACTTCGGGCGCTTCAAGCGAATTCGGTGGTGCGCCAGGGTGTATCAACCGGCGCATTTCTTTCACCGTTGGAAGCGTGCCTAAGACGCTGGTGTCCAACGCTCGCGCGACCTGTTCTGGATCCCGAATCGTATTGTCCATCACATCGGTAAGAATCGCGGTGCAGATGGCCAAGACCAATGATGCAATGAACGCCAGTAGAAGATTTAGCTTGGTGCGCGGGAACATCGGCGCGTCGGGTGGTCGGGCGGGACTCTCAATGCGAATGGAATTGTTCTGAAACCCGGCGTTGATGCTGGTTTCCTGAATGCGCTTTTGTAAGTCGTCGTAAAGCGTTTTGTCGGTATCGGCGTCTCGTTTCAGCTGCTGATATTCGAAAGAGTGAGAATTTAGCCGATCGTATTCGGCCTTTTCAGCAATCACCGTTTTCTTCAGCATCTCCTCATGATCTAGCGCCTGTTGGTACTCGACGCTAACTCGGCGGTTCACGTTCTTTCGGGCCTCATCGAACTGCCGCTCTATCTCCTCGACGTGGTTTGCGGCTTTCCGATACTCGTTATTGTTCGGTCCGTAAATGCTCGCTACGTCGGCCATCCGCGTCTTTGCTTGATTCAAGCTCTCATGCAGCTTATTGAGTTCTTCCGCTTGGCTTGAGTTCATCTCCGCAGCCACGTCGCCGTTTTGCACTGCGTTGAATGCCGCTTCCTTTTTCACGCGGTCCGCTTGCGCTTGCGTATATTCCGCGTTAAGCGCCTGAATGCGAGCGGCAGTAAGCGAAGACTTCTCTTCTGGATTGATCACATTCATGTCTTTTTCGAATTGCGCTAACCGCTGGCTCGATTGCTCCATCTTGGCTTGCAAATCTTCGAGGGATTTCGACATGAAATCTGAGATTGCTCCGGAAGACTTTACCTTTGTTTCGAAGTTGTGCTGAATAAACGAATTTGCAATGGCGTTGGCGACATCCGCTGCCAGCTTAGGGTCTGGCGAACGGTAAGAAATGTCCACCAAATAGGTATTGAGCGGCCGTGTGACGTGCAATTGTTTAAGCGCAATGGGCGCGCCAATCTTGCGCCGCATATTCTCGCTGCCTAAGTGTTCAAGCTGGCTCTCCAACTGCAGGAGGTTGTATCGTTCCGCTACCGGACGTAAAACGGAATCCGACTGGATGACTTCCATCTGCGTGTCAATGTAGTTCTCGGTGTCTTCACCCGCCGAAATTTGGTTTGACTCCGGTCCCACCACGTTGTTGTTCACGTGCCTGTCGACATTGATCTTGGCCGTCGCTTCGTAGATGGGAGTCAAGCGCGCGGAAATCAGATAGGTCGCCAACATGCAGGTGGCGACGAACGCAATAATCTTCCAGCGCTGGCGCCAAATGACGAGTAGATAGTGCGTTGGAGAAACTGCCGGCTGGGCAGCCTCCATTTCGGGATACTGCCCGGGGACAACATACGGCTGCAG
>Ga0182012_10006064_pt1 | contig 12375 bp, 11 predicted proteins | sample 612S2SmetaG_FD_120486 | JGI IMG/M metagenome (GOLD analysis project Ga0182012, IMG submission 120486) | Permafrost microbial communities from Stordalen Mire, Sweden - 612S2S metaG | ecosystem: Environmental > Terrestrial > Soil > Wetlands > Permafrost | place: Sweden: Stordalen | collected...
AAGCGGGTCATTTGGGGAGTCGTGTCTTGAGGGTCTGAGTGCATTTTGTGCGGTGCGCACCAGACCCGGCTTAGGCCGGGTTTTTTATTGCTCTTTGAAAACGAGGGTGAAGTTCAGACTGGCAGAACGTCGGCCTCCAAAGCCGAATGAAGCGGGTTCGATGCCCGCCACCCTCGCCAATGGCTGCGAAGCTCATGCGGATGAGCAGGCGTCTCATAAGCGCAAGGTAGTCAGTTCAAATCTGACCGCAGCCACCAGATTCTGTGGACGTGTAGCTGCTGGGTTGGTATGTAGCCGGCGCCTTATAAGCGCCAGTCCGTGAGTTCGACTCTCACCACGTCCACCAGAGGGTCACAGGTGTTGACGGAAGCATAGGCGGCTCTTAACCGCTCGGACGGGATTCGACTTCCCGGTGACCCACCAACTTTGGAGTCGTACTCGAATTGGATTGCAGAGACCTGACTTTTAATCAGGGGGAGAAATCCCAATGTGGGTTCAAGTCCCACCGGCTCCACCAAATGTTGCGCCAGTGGCCGAGATGGATGAGGCACGGCACTTCTAATGCCGTCATACGCAGGTTCAAGTCCTGCCTGGCGCTCCAGATAATCGATGCCGTCCTAGCTCAATGCAAAGAGCGCATCGGTCCTAACGATGAGGATGCGGGTTGAAGTCCCGCGGACGGCTCCAAAGTTCTCGCGCGTGAAGCTCAACGGATTGAGCGTCGGCGTCCGAAGCCGAAGGGTTGTGGGTTCGAGTCCCATCACGCGCTCCATCGCCGGGTTAGTTCAACGGTAGAACGCTTGTCTTACAAGCAAGCTACGCGGGTTCGACTCCTGCACCCGGCACCAAGCCTCTTGATCCAGGGATAGCTCAGTTGGCAGAGCACGCGATCGATAATCGCGAGATCGTGGGTTCGACCCCCACTCCCTGGACCATTCTTGAGCGAGCGTCGCCAAGCGGAAAGGCACCAGGCTTCCAACCTGGCACTCCGTGGGTTCGAATCCCACCGCCCGCTCCAACTGACCGGAAATGGGCGGCTTGCCTCGCTTATTAGCAAGGGGAGAAAAACTCTTGACATAGTGTCTTAATGACACTATATTGGTGTCTATAGAACACCTAAGGAGGCAGGAAATGATCAGCTTCATGAAGGCGCCGCCCACAACATACGTCCTGGAGTTTAAGAGCGGTAGAATCCGCCGTGAAGGAGCAGGTCTCTCGTTCTTCTACTACGCGCCTACCACAACAATTGTCTCCATTCCGATGGCAAGCACTGACGTGCCTTTTGTCTTTCAGGAAGCAACTTCCGATTTCCAGGCTGTGACCATTCAGGGGCAATTCACCTACCGCGTCGCCGATCCGAAACGGCTGGCTTCGCTGCTGGATTTCAGTATCGATAAGCGACACGCCTATTGCAGCGACGATCCACGGAAGCTGTCTGAACGCCTGGTCCACACGCTGCAAACCTTGACTCGGGCGATCACCCAACGGCTTGCGCTACGTGACACGCTGACAAGTTCCGACGCTATTGTCGCCGAGGCCCTGGATGGATTGAAGGGGGCCGAAGCAGTCTCAACGCTTGGCGTGGAGATCCTGTCCCTTTCCATTCTTGCGATCACGCCGACTCCAGAAACCAGCCGGGCGCTTGAGGCTGAGGCAAGGGAGGCGTTGCAGCGCCGAGCAGATGAAGCAATCTACGCGCGCCGTAATGCAGCGGTCGAGCAGGAACGTCTGATCAAGGAATCGGAGCTGAACACCGAAATTGCCGTCGAAACCAAGAAACGCCAAATTCGCGAGACACAAATGGCCGCCGAAATCGCGGTCGAAGAGCAAAGGGCTCAATTGGTCGACCGCCGCGTGGAAAACGAGCGCAAGGATGCCGACAGCCGTGCCTACGCATTGACCGAAACGCTGAAACCAGTCAGAGAACTTGATTGGAAGACTCTGATGATGCTGGGTGGCAATAATGGAGACGCGCGGACCATGATTGCTTTGGCATTCCAGCAGATGGCAGAGAATGCACAGAAGATCGGGGAGCTGAACATCTCTCCAGATCTCCTGACAGCGCTGACCAAGCCGGGTCCACCGGCAACCGTAACCGCCGCACCAGTGAGGAAGTAGCCGTGTTCAAGAAGATCGTCATCGTTACACGCCGAACCAGGCTTCAGGAGCTCGTGGAACGATTCAACACGCATTCGCAGGCCAAGTTCTATATCGAGCACTCCGGCGGGGACTTCGCGGACTACGAACGTGAGGACGACGCGTACCGAACAGCCTTGGATCTGGTTCGGCGTTCACTTGATTTTGAGTTGCCGCATCAGCTGGTCGATCGTGTCTTGATTCCGACGTATCAGTTCATGAAAGACGATGTCGTCGTGACTCTGGGGCAGGATGGACTGGTGGCCAATACCGCCAAGTACGCCGGCGCTCAACCCATTGTTGCCGTCAATCCTGAGCCATCCAGGTTTGACGGCATTCTTCTGCCTTTCCTGCCGGATCAGGCGAGGACCGCGGTTGGACAGGTTCTCGACGCGAAAGCAGCGTTCCGCGAAGTGACGCTGGCTGACGCAACCCTTAATGACGGTCAGCGGTTGCTCGCTTTCAACGACTTGTTCCTGGGAGCGCGGAGTCACGTTTCTGCGCTCTACCGGATCGAACGCGGCAAGCGCTCCGAAACTCAATCTTCAAGTGGCGTTCTGGTTTCGACTGGCGCGGGCTCTACCGGCTGGATTTCCTCCGTATTCAACATGGCCTCGGGTGTGACTAGTTTTTGCGGTGGACGACCGGTCGCGGGCATTCGCATGCCGTGGGAAGACCGGCGTCTGTTATACGTCGTTCGGGAGCCGTTTATCAGCCGCCACTCGCAGGCAGGCATCGTCGCAGGTATGCTCGAGACCGGCGAGGAACTCGTTCTCGAATCCCTGATGCCATCTGGCGGAGCGATCTTCTCGGATGGAATGGAAGCGGACTTCCTTCAATTCAACTCTGGAGCTATCGTCCGCGTTCGCGCCGCCGAACAACGCGCACATCTTGTCGTATCCTGAGGACCTAGATGAAAGTTGCAGTCGACACCGTCATCTTCACAATTCAGTCGGGCGAGCTGAATGTGCTTCTTGTGAAGCGGAAGATCCCGCCATTCGTCGGGCAACGCGCGATTCCCGGTGGCTTCGTCCTTGATGACGAGGATCTCGATCAAGCCGCCCTTCGTGAACTCAAGGAAGAAACCGGCGTCGCGGACGTCTACCTGGAGCAACTCTATTCCTTCGGCGATCCAAGGCGGGATCCCCGCGGGCGCATCATTTCTGTTTCCTACTTCGCACTGATCTCCGCTGACCGTACCCTCCAGGCGGGCACGGACGCATCCGAGGCTGCCTGGTGGCCTATGGCGAAGCTGCCGTCACTCGCTTTCGACCATGCGGAAATCCTGAACTATGCGCTCGAGCGGCTGCGCAACAAGCTGGAATACACGACGGTCGGATTCCAATTATTGCCGGAGAAGTTCACGCTCACCGAGTTGCAAACGGTCTATGAGGCGATTCTCGACAAGCAACTCGACAAGCGCAACTTCCGAAGAAAGATGGCGCTGCTAAAGATTCTGAAACCGCTCAAGGAATATCAGCGTGCCGGGCGTCGTCCAGCTCAGTTATTCAGGTTCGCAGCGAATCAGTTCGAGAAGCTAAAGGGAAAGGGAATCCTGTTTCCGTTTTGATCAGTGGTCGTTCGAGCGTAGGTTACCGAGACGGCTTCGAACGCACGCAGGATAGAAGGGAGCCGTATTCTGACGATGGCTATGGATACTGTGGTTCTTTTTCGCCCCACCGGAGAAACAGAACTCGCTTTGATTCGCGATAGCGGATGGCGGGCTTTCCCTCCACGACTACCGGAACAGCCTATCTTCTATCCGGTTCTGGATGAGGAATACGCGATACAGATCGCTCGGGATTGGAACACACGCGACGGCGGTCAAGGATTCGTTCTCAGATTCCAAGTTGATCACGACTACCTTTTCCAATTTCAGATGCAAACAGTTGGCGCTCGAATTCACCGCGAGTATTGGATTCCAGCGGAAGACCTTCCAGAATTCAACAGCAACATCGTCGGAGCAATCGAAGTTATTCACCATTTCGAGAGTGGTGGTCAATGATCTTCGTGGAATGCAATAGCCTGTAACCCCAAGAGTCCAGTGCTGACCTGCAATTTGAGGAGTGGAGTTTGTTACTTACTCGAGAATGACGAGCATTTTCGATCCGAAGGCAATTGCGTCCATATGGTTGACACCGATGGCTATGGAGTTCCAGAAGGCATTTTGACCGAGCCGGAGACTTCCATTCACCGCCTCGGTCAAGAAATAATAGGTGATCATTCTTGATCGCCGGACTCGATGATTTGAAGGCGCCGCCTGATTCCACCCGAGATTGAATCGGCTATTTTGACCGGAAAACCTGGGGGAAGTTCTGAATTCACCCGATTAACTGCGACTTCCACCTCGCCACGCAGCTCTCCAACAATCGATGGTACGACGTCTTTTCCAATGCCGGCCTGGGTTGCCGTTTGGAAAAAGTGGCGAGGCGCCACTTGCCGTATAGCATAGTGAGGTTTGGTTCCGAACGACATCGCCAGCCGAAAGTTTTTCCAAAGCAGCTGTTTTGAATCGACACTCGGCTGAGCCGAGATGACATCGTACAGTGGTGTCAATCGGAAACGACCACCCGGTCGGAGAAACACGCTGAAGTTTTTCGCGTGGCCGTCTGTCGCCCCTAGGAGCCAGAAAACAATATTTGCTTTTAGAAAGGCTCGCTGATCTGCAAGCGGATCATCGCTACCACGAAGCAACTGAAGAATCTTGACTAGGCCGGGGCCGCCGTCTGACTGGTATTTTTGCACCGGGGAGACGGAAAGCGTTTGGCAGCAATCTTCTTGCGGCAGCCGAAGGAGCCGTCCATCCGCAGCCCACAGCCGATCAAATCGTTCCACCACTAAGACTTGCCGCTTTCCGAAGGTCAGAATCTGCGATTTGGTTGTTTCAATTCCGAGCGCGGCAATTAACTCCAAACAGAAATGTTCATTTTCAACGCTATGTGTGAGGTCGACCCCATTTGGCAGCTTGCCGATAGACGGCTTGAAGATGTGAGTCGTTGCTGTCGTGCCACGCGGCTTGTACCACTCTCCATCGCGATACAAGAATGCGGTTTTTTCTTGTGCCCCGGCGATGGAGATGCGAAAGCTCTCGTCTTCCGTAACGCCGAGCGGAGCAGTGGCGAGATTTTTAATGATCAAGGCGATGCTATCGTCGCTGATCGGCTCGCCTTCAACTGCACCAGCCTGCCCAGGTTCGACGTTTTGCTGTAGAAACTGGAGAGCACCGACACAGTCGTGTCCAATTGCGCCTAATAGGCTATACGCGTCTGTCCCTTCTGCGTGCGTGCGCGCTGCGATCTGGCGTCGCAGATGATCGTTATCTGGCAGAAGATTGTCGAAGACCGCTAATACTGGAGCGCCACTGTACGCTTGTGTGCGCAGAGGAAGTGAGAGAGAGACTGGCAGGACGAATTCCCAATCTAGCCACGATGGGTGGTACTGGAAAGATGTTGCCCCGGAGATATCCCGACGAAGCTGCCCAACCAGGCGGCTATTTAGAAACACGTTAAGAGGCTCGTTGCGCGCGTGTGGCATTAGAAGATCGCCTCAATATCGCTTGCGGAGCCCTTGGTTCGTGGACGTACGAGAAGTTCGAGGTCAAGCGCGCCCAGGGTTCGCAGCAAAGTATCGATGCGCGCGGTACCAGCGCTCTCGATGTCCGAAATCGTTCTCTGGCGCACCCCGACTTTCGCGGCGAGCTGTTCTTGGGTCAATCCCTGTCTGCGCCGCCTTTCCCGAATGGAATTTCCTATCTGAAGTGGCGTGCGAGCGATGGTCTCCATGATGTTCTCTCCCCGCGCCGTGAGTTCAGGCGCTTTTTCGCCTAATGAGAGTCTAGGCGCTTTTTCGCCTTAAGTCAATTAAGGCGTTTAATCGCCTAAGAGCAGCCAAATTGCTGACGACACGGAAGAATGCCGAGATGGGTGTCATTCAAACTTTCGCAGAAGAGCGGCAAGATTCTAGGAGCGGCCTGCTTGGCCCGTTAACCTAGCTCTTGCCGAACTCAGGGCTGCCGGCTAATCGCCGACGCACGTTTTCCAGCGTGTCGAGATCGGGATACTTCGCCGGCCGGCGGTCAGTCTGCCGAGTCTTGCCGTAAGGTTTGCAATCATCGCAAGGTTGTACTCGACAGTTGACCTTCTGGGCCATGGCAGTTCGCCCAATTCATGAGGGCCGCGATTCAGCTTGCGTGCGCACCACGGAGACACCTGTGACAATAGTCTGAGAGTTCGACAAACCGCCACCGGTACCTCGCCAACAGAAGCGGACAGAGGTCAAATGAATGGATATGAACGAGAAGCAACCTCCTGTTTGCGATCGAGGACCGAGTATGGCTTCTCGGCCACAAATGGATCCATTCTGTTCGCTTGCTCCAAAGCCCAAGCCATCCACTTCTTCGAATCATCCTGCTTGTCTATAGGCCACTTAGGAATTTCTTCGGCGTATTTAGCAATGAAGCGGCGTATTAGCCCAGCTTGGTGCCAACCTTGTACTGACTCGTTCAGATGTGCAAGTTTCGCCTCTTCCTGCTCGATATCTTTGCAAAGTTGTTCACGCTCCCTTGCTCGCCGCTGGCGTTCTGCTTCCTCTCGTTTTCGCTCTTCGTCCTGACGGCGCAGTGCGATGGCGGTACGCACGAGGCCCGCGACGATCTCCCCAACCATGTTCTCCAAACGCTGCACTTTGGCGTCGCTCCAGCGCTTCCTCTGTTCGTACTTGCCCCACGTATAAGCATGAATCGAGAAAACAAGCTTCCCTCCCGGTTCGCGCTTAGCAATCTCGTCGTAGTCCCAGCGATCGGTCGGATTGGCAACTCGAGCCTTGGAAATCACGACTTTATGCACCGGCTCCTCGATCTCGAAGCGAACCCGAGTTCCGTCTATTACCGCAAACGTGTGGCCTTCCTCCGAGACGAGGACCTCGTACCCTTGGCGCTCCAGTATGAATAGAATTTGCGTCATGATGTTCAGCGCCCTGTCTAGTGTTCCGGAACTCACGCGAATGTCGAGTCCGCCACGCTCGTGAGGAACGAGGATCCCGTAGTCATCCTTGCGGCTGTGGTACTTCAGGGCGCTCGCGGTGGAACGGACGAGAGGATGAAGACGAGAGGTGGACTCGGCCGAAAGAGGAGCCAGCGAACCCGAAGCGAGCAGGTGGTTAATCTTCTCGAAGTCAACATCACCCGGTGGCGGCTCCGGCTTTTTTGCATTCGGCGAGCGATAGATCCTAGGAATCTCGGCCAGTTTCGGAAGGGGTGGCTTTTTTGCACCCTCGTGACCATTGGCGAGTTTGGCCCAGTGGCCCCTTCCAGGAACAGGCACGCTTAGCTTCTGGCAGGTCTTTCCAAGCGCAACTGACGAAACTCCATATTCCTCTGCCACGCGCAAAAGCGGCTTCTCCCAAACCTTCTTGTAGAGCTCATCACGATCATATGTCTCGTACATTCTGCCCCCTTGCTGCCTCCCTTTCCTCTGCCTTCTATCGGGACAAACAAAAGCGCCTTTTGCGCGCCGTAGTGGATCTGGATTCGAGGTGAATCCCCAGCCGCGCCAGAGAATGCTGATGGGAACTGAGATGTTCTCTCATGCGCGGCGTCCCAAGTAACTGGTGAACAGTTTCGGCGGGGCATGATTTGAATTCGCGGAACAGGCGCAACAATTCGATCGTGACTTCGGGCTGGCACTTCTCGAGTCCTCGTCGCAGCGAATTCAGGCCGTAACCGGAGTCAGGACGCCAAACTGCTCCATGCGATATCAACGCCCGCACGCATTCGAAAATCGGACGCACCTCGTAAACGGATGTCAGGACGTCCGAACCACGGCTCGAACCGATTCGAACAAAGTCCAGGTTGCGCAGAGCCATGTCGAGTGCCGAAGACACGCGCCAGCACCAGGGCGTCGAGGCTGGCCGTCCCTTCGAACAGTTGCAAGAGGCCGGAATGCGCACGGCCAGGCTCGACGAGATCGTTCGGCAGAAAGACCCGGAGCTGAAATCCGTCGTCGAATTGCTGGCCAGCGGCCAGGTATCCACTGCCCTTGAATCGCTCCAGAAACAGGGCCGCGTGAAGGAAATCCCCAACTCTGAAGAACGCATCCGCACAATTGCCAGGAGCTATGTCGAGTCACCCGAGAAGTCGTTGATCGTCTCACCCGACAATGCCTCCCGCCGTGAGTTGAATGTCGCCGTCCGTCAGGAATTGAAAGCCAATGGAACCCTCGCACCGGAGGATCACACCTTCCGTGTACTCGTTCAGCGCCAGGACATGACCGGCGCCGAACGATCCTGGGCCAGCCACTTTGAAGTGAACGATGTAATTCGCTACGCACGCGGCAGCAAAATCGCCGGAATAGAAGCTGGAACCTACGGAATGGTCGTCGGCATCAACCCCGCCGCCAACCTGCTCACTGTTGAGAGATCCTCCGGCGATTTGACCACCTATGATCCGCGCCGTCTGATCGGAGTCAGCGTCTACCGTGGGATAGAGCGTGAGTTTTCCGTGGGGGACCGCATCCAGTTCACCGCGCCCGACAAGTCGTTCGGCGTCGCCAATCGTGACCTTGCCGTCATCGAGTCCATCTCTCCCGATGGCCCCATTTCAGCCCGGCTGGACAACAACCGCCGAGTTGAGTTCGATGCCAAAGAGCATCGTCACTTTGACCACGGCTATGCTGTCACTAGCCACAGCTCTCAGGGCCTAACAGCCGAGCGCGTCCTCGTGAACGCGGATACCGGCGTCCATCCGGACCTGCTCAACTCCCGCTTCGGCTACGTCTCCATCTCCCGCGCCAGCCATGAGGCCACGCTTTTCACCGACGATGTGGCCAAACTCACTCCCCAGCTTGCAGCCGATGTTTCAAAGACCTCGGCTCTTGAAATCAAAGAGTCTGTGTCCATTGGACAGGGGCTTGGAATGGGCTGATCCGTTGCCACGAATTTCTCAAACACCGTCTCCAGAACAATGGCCGACTTTCCGGTACAAATTGGTCTCTCAAAGCGCGACTCGGCGATTATGCGCTGATTCCGCGATACCAATTCCGTTACTGGCCGCGGCCCATGCTAGGTTATTATGGCTTCTCGAGAGGGAACGCAATGGACGAACCAACTAAGGATTGGCTTGAAGTGGTCATCGAAGCCAATCTTTCCGTAGCATTCAAAAAATTGGGGGATGGATATAGCAGAATTCGGCGGAGAATCGCCTTCCGCAAAGAGCGCGTTGAGTTGATCCGGAATCTCTTCCTTGATCAAGGGGAATTCCTCTTCCACCCCAGTAGCGACTACGTCGCTGCGAACAGCCAGATCACGCCGCCGCATCCGCAAATTGGGTATCCGCATGACGTTGCGGCACTATTGTCTTTTGAACCGTTTCTCCCAGGTGAAACGAAGATCCAAAAATCACTTTTGTTTGACGGAAGGTTGACCCCAACATCGCGAGTGATCTGCGCTGGGAGTCCAAAAGCAAACAAGCTCAGTCGGAAGTATTTGCCATCGATTGCGGTGCAGCGCGATGGGAACCGTGCGTCGCAATACCCGACCTGTATATCGGAAGATCGTCTTACCTACATTTTTGGCGAGGATTTTGCTGCTCCGACCGTCGATGTTGTTTCGATGATGTACGGCGGCAAACAAGTACCCAAGACCAGGAAGCTTATTTGGCATAGAAAGGGAAATGATCTCCGACCGTGGTCTCCATTGGGTTACGAATTGGGAGGGAAGTTAAATGCAGACTTTCTTCTTGTCAGCAGGCTACCCCGGACCAAAGCAGGTGGGGATATTCTTGTGTTCGCCGGCGGGCATGGGTCGGGAACACAGGCAATCTCTCTTCTCCTAAATCAACTTCCCCCTTCGCAGTTAAGAGACATCACTGACATCTTAAATGGCGAGCCCTATTTCCAATTCGTGTTAGAAGTATCCGAGTTTTCTCACAGTGCCGACGGGACACTAGCCGCAAGAGTACACGTTTCAGAACAGCTACCACCGGTCGTACTTGATCTAGGCCAGAAGGATCTGATTCCTGAATCGAGACTCAAGGATAAATGAGCCGCGATAGATATATTGCAATTCCTAAAGATTTGAAGCTAACGCCTTGGCCTCCAAAATCGTTCTCAGCGCGGCCCGTCCTTCACGATAGCCGTGCGGCTTGGATGATCCAGATTCGAAGTAGTTAGAGAATCCTTCCGCAACCATATCCCAGTAGTTCTGATGCAATTCAAAGACTCTCTTTTCGCCATCGATATTCGTTAGAAGGCGGTTCTTTGGCCCATTCAATGTACCGAAATCCAGTGTGGCTGCGCCGTGAAGACCGTTTATTTTAAACAGCCTAGCGTCTCCATTCCAATTCTTGCCGACCTCAATTCGTACCGGGAATCCTGCTGTAGATCGAAGCTGAAGTATGGCATACGTCTCGGCCACGGCTTCATGCGCCGTCCAAGGTCGATAGTCCGTCCCCGTAAATCCGGCCGGATGAATGCCAAGTCGGACCTCAAGGATATCTAAGGCACAATCGAACAACGCGAAATATAACGCCAGATGATGGCAAGCAAGATCTAGCAAAACTCCGCCACCGCCAGGCTCCCTTAACCAAGGTCGGCTGTCGACCACTCCTGCATCGCCTTCTCCTTCCAGCAATGAAGCTTCAATTGAAGATATTGGGCCGAGTTGCTCCCGTAGTTCGTTCGAGAACGGCTTCCCCTCAACGCTCTGAATTCGCGAAGCAATCCATCTGTTATCGTCAAGATGAGATCCGAAGGCGCGGACCAACGAGGCTCCTCGTACATCAACATAAAAATCGGAAAAGTACACCCGAGGGTTTGCCTGAACCGCCAGATCAATCCTTCGCAGACCGTCCATGTCCACCGCAAGCGGCTTCTCAATAAAGACCGCCTTGTTTAAGGAGACTGCTCTCTCGAGTTGCCTAACATGCTCGACTGGCGGACTGAGAATAAACATCACATCGGACCGTGCGGCGACACTGAAGAAGTCGTCTTCAGTCGCTGCGACTGTCGTCTCGCTTCCGCCTCCGATCTCTTGCCACCCGAATGCATCTGGATCGGGGTCGTAGACAAGATCAATCGAGAATGACTGACGAATGCCGCGCGCCATCTTCTTGAAGGCACGTCCTAAGCCGATTATGGAGGCTCTCGGGTTCATAGGTAATCGAGTTGCGGTGCTCCCAGATGCGAATTCTTGAAACATATCTGCTCAGAATGAATCATAGCTGGCCAGTTCGGAGGAAACCTCCCTCAACGTGAATCGCCAACTGGTGCTGACAGGCCAAGGCACTCCTTGACCTACGTTTAGCCGACGCTCCGCAGACTAGTCCTCAGAGCGCCCTTCACTTCCCCAATCATCAAGCCGACCAAAGTCGGCGAATGGGAATGCCGTGCAAGTTGGCAGAAAAGGGGATCGTCTCCGCACCTGTATAAAGCACGACGCCGCGTACCCAGTTTTTGCCGACGGCGCTCGCCAAAGCCTGCAATCCGCCAACGTCATTGCTTCCCAGGGTTGCGGCAGCTTTCACTTCAACGCCCACCACCTTCCCGGTACGATCTTCCAGCACGACGTCAACTTCGCGGCCTGAAACCGTCCGCCAATAGAATAGTTCAGGCCGGGTCGCGCTCCAGGTGCATTGCTTGCGCAGCTCCATCAGCACAAAGTTCTCCAAAACCGATCCGGCAACATTCCCCTCGCCCTTTAGGCGGTCCACCGTGACTCCGAGCAGGTGCGCCAATAGCCCTGTATCGTTCAGGTAGACCTTCGGAGTCTGGATCGCTCGCTGTCCCAGGTTTCTCGCCCAGGGGCGCAGCAATTGTACGAGGAAAGTCGCCTCCAGCAGGGCGAAGTAGCGTTTCAATGTCGTTTGCGGCAGAGCCATCGTTCTCGACAGGTCAGCGAAGTTCAGCAGTCCGCCCGCGCGGGCGGCCACTACGGAGAGTAGGCGTGGAACGGCGGTCGAGTCGGCAATGTTCGCCAAGTCCCGTATATCCCGTTGGAGCACCGTCGTAACGTAGGACTGGAACCAGGCATCGCGGCGCGCCGCGCTCTTGCGAGCCACCGCTGGCGGATAGCCTCCATTAACGATGCTTTCCAGCAATTCTTCCCAGGACATGGCGGGCGATTTGCCTGACCAGCCCACGGATTTCCCGGAAAACAAGGTATCCACAAAGTTCTCTTTGACGCCTCGGATCTCGCCTTGGGAAAAGGGCCAAAGAGTCAACACTTCCATGCGTCCCGCCAGAGATT
>Ga0182012_10006066_pt1 | contig 12373 bp, 11 predicted proteins | sample 612S2SmetaG_FD_120486 | JGI IMG/M metagenome (GOLD analysis project Ga0182012, IMG submission 120486) | Permafrost microbial communities from Stordalen Mire, Sweden - 612S2S metaG | ecosystem: Environmental > Terrestrial > Soil > Wetlands > Permafrost | place: Sweden: Stordalen | collected...
CCGACCTGCCCGAGCACCTGCGCGAGGTCGCCGAGCTGGCGCAGTTCGTCGGCCGGCGGATGGGACTCCAGGGCGAGGACCTCGAGACCGTCGTCAGGGCCGCCGAGCTGCACGACGTCGGCAAGGTCGCGATTCCCGAGGCGATCCTCAACAAGCCCGCCGCCCTCGACTCCTTCGAGCGCGCGATCGTCGAGCGCCACTGCGAGGTCGGCGAGCGGATCCTCTCAGCCGCCCCCGCGATGGACCCCGTCGCACGGCTCGTACGCGCCAGCCACGAGCGCTACGACGGCCGTGGCTACCCCGACCGCACGCGCGGCGAGGAGATCCCGCTTGGGGCCCGGATCATCGCCGTCTGCGACGCGTTCCACGCGATGACCACCGAACGCCCCTACAGCGGCCCGATGGCCAGGGCGGAGGCGATCGCCGAGCTGAGACGGGAATCGGGGCGCCAGTTCGATCCCGCGGTAGTCGAGGCCTTCTGTCTCGCCTTCGAAGCGAACTACGAAGGGCCGGCGGCAGAGCGGATCAGCGGGATGGCCCACGCATGAGACGGGCAATGGGCACGATCCTCCTGTGCGCGGGCTGCGCGGCGGTGGCTGCGCCGTCCGGCGCCCTCGCCGACACCGCCTACGTGTCGGCCAAAGGCGCCAACCAGGTGATCCCCGTGAACACCGCGACGGGCCTCGCGGGCAGCCCGATCAACGTCGGCAGCGAACCGTGGGGAATCGCGATCACCCCCGGCGGCCAGACGGCCTACGTCGCCGAGCACGGCGCCGAAGCGGTCACGCCGATCGACCTCGCGAGCGGCGTCGTCGGGACGGCGATCCACGTCGGCGCGGGCCCGACCGAAATCGCGATCGCCCCCGACGGCAGGACGGCCTACGTCTGTGACTACACCGCGGGGACGGTGGTCCCGATCGACCTCGAAACCGCCACGGCGGGCACGCCGATCACCGTCGGCACATCGCCGCTCAACATCGCGATCACCCCCGACGGCCGGACCGCCTACGTCGTGAACTCGGGCTCGAACAACGTGACGCCGATCGAACTCGCCACCGGCACGGCCGGGACCCCGATCAGCGTCGGTGAAGGACCGACGGGGATCGCGATCACCGCCAACGGGAAGATGGCCTACGTCAGCAACTTCACCTCCGGCACCGTCACGCCGATCGTCCTGGCGAGCAACACGCCGCTGACCCCGATCAGCGTCGGGGAAAAGCCCGAGAACGTGGCCGCCAGCCCGAACGGCCCGACCGTTTACGTGGCCGACTACACGACCGGGACGGTGACCCCGATCGACTCCGAAACGAACCTCGCCGGAACGCCGCTGCCGGCCGGCAGCGACCCCGGCACGCTCGCCGTGACGCCCGACGCGGGGACGGTCCTGATCGGCGACATCAGCGGCAGCTCGATCGCGCCCCTCTCGCTCGCCAGCGGTTTGCTGGGCGGCGAAATCACCGTCGGCAGCACCCCCTACCAGATCGCCGTGGCTCCCGGGCAGGCGCCAACGGCCAGGTTGACGGTGGTGCCCGGCGCGGCCGGTTCGCCGTCGCGGCTCGACGCCTCGGCCTCGTCCGTCGCCGAGGGGACGATCACGAACTACAGCTGGAACTTCGGTGACGGCCAGCTCGGCGAAACGAGCACGCCCGTCGTCAGCCACACCTACGCCCACGCCGGCAGCTACACGGTGACGGTGACCGAGACCGACTCCGACGGCACCTCGACGAGCAAGGTCTTCGCCGGTCAGGAGATGCTCCGCAACGGCGGCCCGCAGGCCGAGACCTCGGCGCTCCTGAACGTGCCGGCGACCGTCACCGAAGCGCAGACCCCAGTGACCGGCTCCCACGCGAACCCCACGGACCCGCCGGCGCACGTGAGCGTCTCACAGCAGCCCCTGACCCTGACAGCGAGCGGCTATGCGGTCATTCGCGTCAGCTGCCCGGCCGACGCCGTCGGCGGCTGCCACGGCACCGTGACCATCACCCTTGGCAGCGAAGCCCCGCCCCGCGCGCGGCGCTCGGCGTTCGCGGCACAGTGCACGCGGGGCTGTCGCAAACTCGGCCACACCAAATTCGAAGCCCGTGCCGGGCAGACGGTCAACGTCCGCGTCCACATCGCCTCGGTCGGGCGCAGTCTGCTCCTGCACCGCCACGTCCTGCATGTGCGCGTGACGATCACCAACAGCTCGGCGCTGCAGACGGCGACGACCGCGGTGTCACTCACGCTCAGGGCCCCGCGTCACTAGCGCCGCGCAGGCCCGCCGCCGGCGGACGAGGTCAGCCGGCGCGCTCGGCGGAGGCGAGGCCGCGCCTTGCGAAGACCGTCAGCAGCGAGGCGGCGATCGCGAGCCCGACGAACGCGACGGCGACCTTCACCGGAGTGCCCGCCAGCAGCCCGCGGCCGGCCTCGAGCACCGCCGTGACGGGGTTGATGTTCGCGATGTCGTGGATCCAGCCCGTCAGCAGCGACAGCGGCACGTAGACGGGCGCCAGGAAGAGGAGCACGAAGACGGGCATCTGGATCAGCGCCCCGGCCTGTTCGGTGCGCAGGAACATCGCCACGCCGCAGGCCCACAGCGCCGCCGCGAGGTTCATCGCGATGCCCAGGCCGAGCAGGCCGACCAGCTGGACGCCGTCACCGTCGACGTTCATGCCCGCGATCAGCGCCGCGACCGTGACGACCGTGCCGGTGATCAGCCAGCGTCCCAGCGCGCCGACGGCGTAGCCGGCGATGATCCCGCTGCGCCGCGGCGCGCTTAGCAGCAGGCGCCGGGCGAACCCCGAGTCGAAGTCCCGCGCGACCGCGAAGCCGGTGAAGACGCCGCCGAAGGCCGCCGACTGCAGGAAGACGAACACGAACTGGAAGGCGGTGTAGCCGGGCCGGTAGTGGAAGTTGGGCAGGTCGCTGATCCGCGACAGGCCACCGGCGAAGGCGATCAGGAAGAACAGTGGGAAGACGATCGACGGGACGAGGATCGCGGGGCTGACGACGGTGTTGTGGATTGAGCGCCAGGCGACGGCCCGGGTGACGGCGCCGAAACGTCTCATTTGCGCGCCAGCCTCGTGTTCATGGCTGCGCGCGAGAGCGCCAGCGCGATGACGAGCAGCGCGAGCGTGAAGCCGAACCCGAGCTCGAGCGCCTGCGCGTTCCAGCCCGTGATGACGAGGCTGCGCAGGCCCTCCAGCAAGTAGGAGACCGGGTTGTATGTGGCCACTTCACGGAACCAGGTCGCCTTGATCAGGTTGCGCGGCAGGCTCGAGGAGCTCAGGAAGAGGGTCACGAACAACAGGGGGAAGATCCCCTGGACGGCTTCGCCCGTGCCGAAGCGCAGCGCCAGGAGGCCGCCGAGGCTCGCGAAGGCGAAGGCGATCGCGATCGACAGGACGAGCAGCACCAGCGCCCCGCCGACGCCGCTTGCGAACGTGACGCCCGTCGCCAGGCCGACGAGCAGGTAGACGATCGCCTGCAGAACGCCCAGCACCAGCGCACCGCCGAGCTGTCCGATCAACAGCGCTTCGGGGCGCAGCGGCGTCAGCGCGAGCCGGTTGAGAAAGCCCGTCTCGATGTCCCTGGCGAGGTCGACGCCGGCGGAGATCGAGACGAACATCGCGCCCTGGACGAACGGCATGGCGATCAGGAAGTCACGATAGTTGTGGGTCGGGAAACGCGGGATCCGTGTCGCGGCGCTGAGCGCCGAGCCGTTGATCGCGAACAGGATCAGCGGAAAGATCATCGGGAAGATCATCAGCGCGCGCTGGCGCACCGTGCGCTTGATCGCCCGCTTCGCCAGCGCGATCGTCTGCTGGGTCACCGACGCCGCCGCGTGCGGCGCCGCGGCAGCCGCCGGCCCGAACGAGACCTCAGCGGCCACGCCGCCTCCGTCCTCGACGGCCCGTCTCCGACGGCGGCTCAGCCGCCGCATCGGCCGCTGCGCCCTCGAGCTGGCGGCCGGTCTTCGCGAGAAAGACATCGTCGAGTGAGGGCCGGTGGAGCGTCAGCGTCTCAAGGCCCACGCCGGCTCCGTCGAGCAGCCGGATGATCTCGGCGAGCTGCGCCTCGCCGCCGGGGAGTTGCACGGTGACGGTCCCGCGACCGTTGCGCCGCACCTCGCCGAAGACGGCGAGCTGCTCGGCGACACGGTCGGCTGCCTCCGGGTCGATCGGTCTGACCTCCGCGCTCGGGCTGCCGATCTCGGCCTTGAGCGCCGCCGGGGTGCCCTCGGCCACGATCCGGCCGCTGTCGATGATCCCGATCCGGTCGGCCAGCGCATCGGCCTCCTCGAGGTACTGGGTCGTCAGGAAGACCGTCATGCCGTCGACGTGCGCCAGGCGCGCCACCTCCTCCCACAGGGCCGCCCGGCTCTGCGGGTCAAGGCCGGTCGTGGGCTCGTCGAGGAACAGGATCCGCGGCGAGTGGACCAGCGCCAGCGCGAGATCCAGACGTCGCTTCATCCCGCCCGAGTAGCCACCGACCCGCCGGTCCGCCGCTTCGGTCAGCCCGACGCGCTGCAGCAGCTCCTCGGCGCGCGTGCGGCGCTCCTGTGCGGCGAGGCCCTGGAGCGTCGCCTGCAGGACGAGATGCTCACGGCCGGTGAGCATCTGATCGAGCGCCGCTTCCTGCAACGCGGCGCCGATGTTTTCGCGCACGTGCTGGCCCTGGCGGACGATGTCAAAGCCGCCGACGCTCGCCCGCCCGCTGGTCGGGGGAAGCAGCGTCGTCAGCATCAGGACCGTCGTGGACTTCCCGGCGCCGTTGGGGCCGAGAAAGCCATAGATCTCGCCCGGCGCGACCGCGAGGTCGATCCCGTCGACCGCCCGGGGACCGTTGCGGAACTCCCGGACGAGTCCCTCGACCTCGATCGCCTGCTGGACGCTCATGGGCGTCACCCTACCCAGGCCGGGAGACCTCCACCGGGTGCCGGCGGGGGACGCCGTCGAGTCGGGCGCCGCTATAGGCCCGGAATTCCGGATGCGGCCTCGTAGAGCGCGACCAGCGCATCGACGAGCTCGTCGAGCTCCATCTCGAGCCCGCCCAGCGTCCATTCGATCGCGAGATGGTTCGTCCCTCCCACCAGCGCCAGCACGATCGCGTGACTCGGCGATCCGCGGGTGAAGTCGAGGGCCGGGTCGAGCTCGAGCGCCGCGGCCTCGATGAACGAGACGAACCCGTCCATCGCCTCGAAGCGCCGGCGCTCGAGCTCGGGGCTCTGACCGACGACCTCGATCAGCTGCACCCGGGCGCGCCGGGGGTCCTCGCTGAGCGCCCCGAGAAACGCGCGCAGGCCGGCCCGCACCCGGCCGCCGACCGCCGGGGGTGCCGCCCGCGCCGCTGTGAACGCGGCTTCGGAGACGAGCGCGACGACGTGCTCGAAGACCGCGATCAGGATCGCTTCGCGGTCGGCGAACTGCTCATAGAAGTAGCGCTCGGTCAGCCCCGCCTGCGCGCAGAGGCTCTTGACGCTCGTGGCCGCATAGCCGACGGTCCCGATCTGCTGCAGGCCCGCGGCGATCAGCCTCTCCCGGCGATCGGCGCGGCGCTCGGGGAGCGTCCTGCCCGCGTAGGTCCGCTCGGTGGCCACCGGCTGATCTTGACACTCCCCCCGCACGCCACTAATATGACATGCGCGATTGTCAGATGGTTGGGCGGTGGAGGGCTCTATGGGGATCGAGGAGGCTGACTGGCGCGTATGGCTGAGACGGGCGGCCGCGGTTCTCGCGCTCGCGGCGCCGGCGGCGATGCTGCTGCCCGCGAGCGCTGCGGCGGAACTCTCGATCGGGCCAGAGACGATCACGCTGCGGGTACCGGGCGCCGGTGCGACGATCGAGCGCAGCCCCTTCCAGCTGAGCTTCTCGGGGGCGGGCGGCGGGCCGGTTCTGAGCGAGGTCGCAAACGACGATGCCCTGCCGCTGACGCGGAGCGCGATCGACCCGGCGCCCGAACCCGACGGGGCGACGCTCTACGCGCCGCTCTCGTTCCTGGTCGGCAGCGTCGAACCGCAGGCCTACACCACGGGCAGCTACGCGAGCCGTGAAACGGGTGAGTACAGCGGCGATCTGAAGTCGGTCGAAGAAACCGGCACCGAATACGCGGCGCGTGAAGTGACCGCCGCCGAACCGGACGGCGAAGGCGTCCGTCTGACCGTCTCGACGAACGACCCCAGCGGGCGGACGCTCGAGGTCACGATCACCCCCCGCGAGACCCAGAGCGGCGAGACGATCCGGGTGGCCGCGATTCCCAGCGAACCGGCCGGCGTGGCCGCGATGAGCGACTCCTTCGCCTCGAGCGCGAGCGAGGCCTTCCATGGCTTCGGTGGCCGGCACAACGCGCTCGACCAGCACGGACAGGAATTCTTCAACTGGGTCGACCAGGAGAACCTGCCCGCCGAACCGGCCGACCCGGCGAGCAGCGACCTGTACCCGGACGGCCCCGAGGGGGCCTACTACGTGCAGTCGACATTCGTCTCGAACGACGGCTACGGCTTCGACCTCGACACCGGGGCGCTCTCGCGCTGGAGCCTCGACGCGAGCCACCCCGAGAGCTGGCAGGTCCAGGCTGACGGCCCGGCGCTGGAATACGTCGTGGCGCCCGGGGACATGCCGCAGGCGGCGGGGAAGCTGAGCGCGATCACGGGCCGCCAGCCGGCCCCGCCGGCGTGGGCACTGGGTCCGATGCTCGACCGCGAGGTCGAAGAACCAACCGAGTCCGCGGCGAGCTACCAGGAGTCGGTCGAACAGGATCTGACCCGCTTCGAAAGCAAGCGCTTCCCGATCTCCGCCTACCGGATCGAGGGGTGGGGCTTCCTGCCGGGCGAATTCCTATCCCAGGCGATCGACCGGCTGCGGGCCCTGGACATCAAGCCGCTCCTCTACTTCCGCCCGTTCGTCGGGCAGGAGCAGATCGGGACCGAAAAGCCGGGCGAATACGAAACCGCCGTCGAGGACGGCTACGTGGCGAGCGACGAACAGGGCGAGCCGTACATCTTCACCGACAACTTCGGCGCCAACGCCGCCGTGATCGACCTCACCAAGCCCGCCGCCGTCGCGTGGTGGCGCGAACGGATCGACTCGGCGCTGGACCTCGGCGCCGAAGGCTTCATGCTCGACTTCGGCGAGCAGGTCCTGCCGGGGATGCACTTCTTCAACGGGCAGACGGGCGTCCAGATGCACAACAGCTACCCCGTCCTCGTGGCGCGGGTGACGCGCGAAATCGTCGAGGCCTACGAAGCCGAACACCCGGGCCGAAAGATCATCTTCTACACCCGCGCCGGCTACAGCGGCGACCCCGGCAGCGCCGCCTACGCGAACTTCAACTTCCCGGGCGATGAGGCGACGAACTGGAGCAACGCCTCTGGACTGCCGGCCCAGACCCCGGACATGCTCAACCGTGGGCTGACGGGCGCCTACGGCTACGGCACGGACATCGGCGGCTATCTCGACTTCTTCGACAACATCATCAACGGCGAACACGTCTTCCGCCTCGAACCAACGACGCGGGAACTGCTGCTCCGCTGGGCCGAGTGGGCGGCGCTGACGCCCGTGTTCCGCCTGCACGGGGCGATCACCCACGAGCACACCCCCTGGAGCTTCCCGAGAACCCTGGCCGTCTACAAGGCGATCGAGAAACTCCACATCAGCGCCGAGCCGCTGATCGAAGAGCTGTGGAAGCAAGCAGACGAAACGGGCCTGCCGATCACGAGACCGCTGTATCTCGAATACCCCGATGACCCGCAGGCCGCGCTCCAGAGCCAGGAGTGGATGCTCGGCCCCGACGTGCTCGTCGCTCCGGTCGTCGAACAATCGGCGACCGGACGCAGCGTCTACTTCCCGTCAGGCTGCTGGCATGACCCGGCGACCGGCCAGACCCAGGTCGGCCCCGCGAGCGCCGAGGTCCCGGCGACGCTGTCGCAGCTGCCGTTCTTCTTCCGCTGTGAAACCCAGCCCTTCACTCCCCCGGCGCGTTATGACCGCTCGCCGGAAGCTGCGGCGCGGCGGGCGGGGCGGGCGCGGAAGGGGACGACACGCCGTGATGGGTTCAGCCGAGCTCGGTAATGGTGGCTCGCAGACGGTCGAGGGCGGTCAGTGAGAGCTGCGCGAGGTCCTGGTCTTCGTCGTTGTCTATCCATGTCGCATAGGCCTCTTTGAAGGCGAGTGCGCCGAGCTCCGCCGCGACGCTTGCCGTCGCGTCCGGGATACCGCGGGCGATGAGCGCGCCCGCCATCGCCGCGGCGAGACCTACTTGCTTGAGGGCGTAGCGCTCTTGAAGCTCGGTGTTGGCGGCGATGGCTGCGCGCAGCCGCGGCGCAAGCTCGCGGTTGAACGGTCCCATCGCCGAGGCGGCGTGCTTGAGCCCCGCAGCGACCGCCGCGAGCGGCGTCGCCTGCGGCGGCGCGGAGTTGATGCCCTCAACCAGAAGGCGTGACAGGGTCTCCTGGCCGGCGGAGAGCACGTCGCGCTTGTCGGGGAAGTGGCGGAAGAAGGTGCTCTTGGTCAGCCCCGCGCGCTCGGCGATCTGGGCGACGGTCGTCTCGTCATAGCCCTGCTCGGAGAACAGCTGCAGCGCCGCGAGGACGAGTCGCTCGCGCCCGTCGGGTTGCCATCTGGGCATAGGGCCTGATCTTACGCGACCTTTATCGCATCGCGCTGCTAGGCTAACGGGATAACTGTCCCATCACGGAGGTCCACCCACATGAGTCGAGCCGTCATCTATGACCAGTACGGAGGTCCCGAGGTTCTGGAGGTGCGGGACGTGCCGGAGCCGCACGCCGGCCCGGGTGAGATCCGTGTTCGCGTCGCGGCCGTAGGCCTGAACCCGATGGACCCGGCTTTCGCGGCGATGCCCGAGCTCGCCGCCCGCTTCGGCATAACGCTGCCGTCAGGGTTCGGCTATGACTTCGCCGGCGTCGTCGACGAGGCCGGCGATGGCGCCAGCGGGTTCTCCGTGGGCGAACGCGTCTACGGTGGCGTGATGGAGCGCGCCGCCGCGGACTTCGTCGTGGTCAAGACGTCACCCGCGGCATCTGAGGTCCTTTTCCACACGCCGGAGGATCTCAGCGACGAGATCGCGAGCACACTCGGCGTTGCCGCCGCGACCGCCTCGGTCGCCCTCGCAGCGATCGACCTGGAGCCGACCGACACGGTTCTGATCGGCGGTGCGGCCGGCGGGGTAGGCGTGTTCGCCGTGCAACTGGCCCGGCTCGCCGGCGCAACCGTGATCGGGACCGCCTCGGAGGGCACCTTCCCGTTTCTGCGCGAGCTGGGAGCCGAGCCGGTCGCCTACGGCCCGGGCCTGGCGGACCGGGTGCGGGCGTTGGCGCCAGACGGCATCACCGCGGCGGTTGACCTGTTCGGCACCGAGACGATCGAGGCCGCGCTCGCGCTCGGTGTTGCACCAGAGCGCATCTCAGCAATCGCCGCAGGCCCGACCCCTCCAGGCGGCGCGCGCGCGGTTAACGGCGGTGGGGCCGAGGCAGGTGCGGTCCCCCGGATCGCCGACGCGATCGTCGCCGGGCAGATCACCGTTCCGGTCGCGGCGAGGTTCCCGATCGAGCAGATCCGGGAGGCCGCCGCGCTCCAGGCCGGCCGACACGTCCACGGCAAGGTCGTGGTAGCGCTGTAACCGAAGCGGAGCGCACGCGCAGCGGGACCCGGCGGACCGAATCGCCACCCGGTTTCAAACTCTGTCCCGAGACAGCCGGTCAGTCCATGTTCTCACACGCCTTCGTAGGTGTCGGGGTTGGGGCCGACGCGTCCGCTCTCTCCCCTGTCGAGCCCGTCGATGGCGGCCATCTCCTCCCCGTCGAGCTCGAAGTCGAACACGTCGATGTTCTCTGCCATCCGCTCCGGTCGAGCCGACTTGGGGATCGCGATGTAGCCGTGCTGAATGTGCCAGCGCAGGATGACCTGCGCCACCGACCTCTGGTGGGCCTCCGCGATTCGCTGGATCCTCGGGTCGTCGAGCTCGGCGTTGTTGTGACCCAGGGGGCTGTGAGCCTCGACGGCGATCCCGTGTTCTGCGCAGGCCTCGAGGACCGCACGGTTGGCGAAGTAGGGGTGCAGCTCGACCTGGTTGACCGCCGGGACGATCCCGGTCTCGGCGATGATCCTCGCCAGATGCGCCGGCTGGAAGTTCGAGACGCCGACACTACGGGCCTGTCCGTCGGCCTTGAGCTGGGCAACGGCCTTCCAGGTGGAGAGGTAGTCACCGTCGTAGAGCGTCGGCAGCGGCCAGTGGATGAGAAACAGGTCGATCTGCTCGACGCCGAGGTATGTCAACGTCTGATCGAACGAGCGCTTGAGCGCCTCGGGTTCGCATGTCGCGACGCCGGCTTCGATCCTCGCATCGTCGCGAGCACGGGCGACGCGCTCGCGACACGGGGTCTCATCTCTCGTGGACTCGGCGTGGGATGGGTGGCGAGCCTCCTCGTCAACGACTACGACTGCGTCGCGGTTCGCCCCGTCAAGGACCCGATCCATCGCCGCGACATCTACGCGCTACTGCCACCGGGCGGTCGCCATCCGTTCGCCAAACACGTGATCGACGCGCTCGCCGCGACGGCCGCCCAGATCAACGCGCCGCCAAACCCATGAGAACCCGTGGCTCGTGGAGCAGCACGCGATCCCTGCCACGCGGGCCTCACCAGGTTGGACATCCAGATCGACGAACTCCACCCATGTGCGCCGCGAACCACCCTCGATCAATCCAGTAGTCGCGGGCATTGCTACATCATCAAGTGAGTTCATCCCCAACAAAGGAGCCGGACCATGATCATCGTCACCGGCGCGACCGGCGCTCTCAATGGTGCGACTGCCGAGCATCTCCTCGATCGCGCACCCCCCGGCGAGGTCGTCGTCGCGGTGCGCGACCCGACCAAGGCCCAGCGGTTCGCTGACCGCGGCGTCGAGGTTCGACGCTGTGATTACGCCGACCCCGAGTCACTCATCACCGCGTTCGAGGGAGCTGACCAGCTGCTGTTGGTGTCGTCGAACGACCCCAGGGCCGACCACCTGAGCCTTCACGGCGCCGCGATCAGAGCGGCGGTAGCTGCTGGCGTCGGACGCATCCTCTACACCAGTCATCAGGGAGCTGCCGCCGACACCCCGTTTGGACCAGGTCGCGATCACGCCGCAACAGAGCAGCTGCTCGGCGAATCGGGCGTCCCATGGACGTCGCTGCGCAACGGGTTCTACGCGCACAGCCTCAACTGGCTGCTCGGGCCCTGGCGCGAGACCGGCCGGATCACCATTCCCGCCGACGGACCCGTGTCATGGACCGCACGCGAGGACGCCGCCGAGGCCGCCGCCATCATCCTCGCCTCCGACGGAGCCTATGACGGTCCCACGACGATTACAGCCGAAGACGCCCCAACCTTCGAATCCATCGCCGTGATCGCCTCCGAGATCAGCGGCCGCGAGATCGGACTTGAGGTCATCGGCGAAGACGCCTGGATCGCCGTCCAGGTCGCCGCCGGGCAGCAGGAATTCATTGCCCGGCTCATGGCCAGCATGTACCAAGCGGCCCACGACGGATTCTTCGCCGGCATCGACCCGCTACTCGGCGAACTCCTGGGACGGGAATCCCGCACCGTCCGGGACCTGCTCTCGTCGTCGGGCAGCTGAACGCTCGGCCGCCGGGACTCTCTTACGGCAGCTGGCGCCAAACCGCGACCCTGCCGCCGCATCTAAAGCACGTCGTCCGTCGCGGCGCGACTACTGGCCGCCCCCCGGCGCGCAGCACGGCCGACATCTCACAGTCACCGTCGCGCGCGGGAGCGGCGTGCCACGGCCTAAGATGCGTCCATGGGGGCGGTGTTCGTCGTGCTAATACTCGTCGCCCTCCTGGTCCCCGCAGCCATGGTCTTCTGGGCGATGTTCAAGACTGAGTCGCTGACGAAACGGCTCCATCCGCTCACACCCGAGCAGCGACGGCGCAGGCGAAAAGCATTTGCCGTGGCAAGTCCGTTGATGGTCGTACTTTTCGGCCTGGGCGCCGCAATCGGAAGCGGCGGCACAGTCGCCGTCGTTGCGCTCGCCGTTCTCGCCGCAATCGTGCTGCTCGACGCGACCCTGACGCCGTGGCTCCGCTACCGCCATGCCCGGCGCAAAGCCGCTCGCTGACTACGAAGCCGCAGGCCCCGAACTTTGGGGGCCTGAGGTTGGTACGCCCCCGAGGGCCCGGCAGCAAAAAGACCCGCCGTAGCAGGCCTTCTTATCGGGGAGACAGGTGGTGCTTGGCGCTGGGGAGCCGATCCGGCCTGGGCGTGTGCGGTTTCGTGGGCGGCCAGACGTCCGCGCGGTGGGAGCTCTCAAGGCTCTATGCCGGGCTGGCGAAGCTGGAGGCGCACGTCGGCTGTGAGTCGCTCGGTAGCTACGTAGCG
>Ga0182012_10006067_pt1 | contig 12369 bp, 9 predicted proteins | sample 612S2SmetaG_FD_120486 | JGI IMG/M metagenome (GOLD analysis project Ga0182012, IMG submission 120486) | Permafrost microbial communities from Stordalen Mire, Sweden - 612S2S metaG | ecosystem: Environmental > Terrestrial > Soil > Wetlands > Permafrost | place: Sweden: Stordalen | collected...
AGTTTCGATCCACGCCCCCGCACGAGGGGCGACCCCGAGCGGAACCGTAGATATCATGCCGCTAGTGTTTCGATCCACGCCCCCGCACGAGGGGCGACCGGCGTGGCTCGAAGTGCTGGCTGCCCACGCAGAGTTTCGATCCACGCCCCCGCACGAGGGGCGACCCCGAGCGGAACCGTAGATATCATGCCGCTAGTGTTTCGATCCACGCCCCCGCACGAGGGGCGACGGTCGGTGCGACGCAGGCGGCGGCGTATTTTGTGGTTTCGATCCACGCCCCCGCACGAGGGGCGACGCCCGCCTCGCGCGCGCTATCTAAGGAGCACTGTTTCGATCCACGCCCCCGCACGAGGGGCGACTGGCGTTGCTCTCCGGCGCCGCCGTCCTGGCAGCAGTTTCGATCCACGCCCCCGCACGAGGGGCGACGTCGGGGATGGTGATCGAGACGGTGGCGGTCAGCGGTTTCGATCCACGCCCCCGCACGAGGGGCGACGATCGGTGGCGAAGTTGCTCTTTTCCTTTGGGACGTTTCGATCCACGCCCCCGCACGAGGGGCGACTGGCGCGACTGCTACATTCTCGGCGACTGTCACCGGTTTCGATCCACGCCCCCGCACGAGGGGCGACAATCCGCGGATTGCTTCAGGGCCTCGTGGCACCTGTTTCGATCCACGCCCCCGCACGAGGGGCGACGGCTAGGCGCGCGCGAAATGGGGATCCTCCCGTAGTTTCGATCCACGCCCCCGCACGAGGGGCGACTCGATCAGTGCCCGAACATCACGGCGTTCTACTGGTTTCGATCCACGCCCCCGCACGAGGGGCGACCGCAGCCGGACAGGGCGAGGGCTAGGACTAGCGGTTTCGATCCACGCCCCCGCACGAGGGGCGACTTCAGCGCTCTTAAGCTGTTCACGCAGCTTGAACAGTTTCGATCCACGCCCCCGCACGAGGGGCGACGCGATATCCAAGTGACAGCAATGTGGAGGAAAAGTTTCGATCCACGCCCCCGCACGAGGGGCGACCGACGCCGCCAAGCAGGTGCAGTCCGCATGGACGTTTCGATCCACGCCCCCGCACGAGGGGCGACATTGGCGCCCGGTCTATGAACGGCGATGCTTCGGTTTCGATCCACGCCCCCGCACGAGGGGCGACCGGCCTGGCGCCTATGCTGGACCGCTGCTCCGTGTTTCGATCCACGCCCCCGCACGAGGGGCGACCTGCACTGGCGATCCGCCAGGCCGGCGCGCGTGCGTTTCGATCCACGCCCCCGCACGAGGGGCGACTTCTGGTCGCCCGCTATCAGCGACATGACGTTGTCGTTTCGATCCACGCCCCCGCACGAGGGGCGACACCATCGCGGCTAGAGTTGGCACGATTCTTGCAGGTTTCGATCCACGCCCCCGCACGAGGGGCGACTCGAGTGCGGCGATATCTGCGCGGATGTCGTCAAGTTTCGATCCACGCCCCCGCACGAGGGGCGACTTTCCAGCTTTGAGGCGTTACGAACGTCACCGGGAGTTTCGATCCACGCCCCCGCACGAGGGGCGACGCTTCTTGGCTGCGGAGGTGACGCTGGCCGGCGTGTTTCGATCCACGCCCCCGCACGAGGGGCGACGTAAGCCGTTCCAGGTAACCCGGCCAACGTCGCGGTTTCGATCCACGCCCCCGCACGAGGGGCGACTGGCGGCTCGGCCATAAAGACGAAGCGACGCAGGTTTCGATCCACGCCCCCGCACGAGGGGCGACATCCGGCCGGCACTTATGCTGACTTCCTGATGCAGGTTTCGATCCACGCCCCCGCACGAGGGGCGACCGCAACCGTTATAAACCGCTGTAATTACAAGATAAAGAGCACTCATTGCGCGAACCCCCCGCCGCTAAGCGCTAGCGCCTACACTTTCGCGCCAGTCAGATGCCTGAAACGCAGGTCAAGTCTGCAAGTTACCCGCGCGCGAAGCCCCCGCGAGGTTGGCGTCCGCTACAGGTTCGCGCAACGGTCAAAACAGCAGCGGCCCCTCCAGATCGAGCGTTGGCTTAGCACCAACATGCTCCACACGGCGACTGCCCTCGGCGCCCAAACGATAGAAGCGCAGGCTATCGAGTCCGGTGTGGATCTCTCCCAGAAGCCGCGCACGCAGGGCGGTCCACTGAGCCGGCTCAACCTCGCACTCGAAGACCGACTGCTGAACACGCTGTCCGAAATCGAGACAGGCCCGCGCGACCCGGCGCAGCCGGCGCCGCCCCGCGGCAGTCTGAGTGTTCACGTCGTATGTCACCAGCATCAGCATCGCCCGCGCCTTACTTCCAGATAAACGCTGGATAGCCATCGAGGTCGGCGCGAAGATGCCGGGCCAGAAGCTGCGCCTGTACGGATGCCAGCAGCCCCAGCGGGACCGTCTCATTCAGGAACGGATGCCGTAGATCCTCCCGCTTGCGCTCCTGCCACGCCACAAGTACCCGCTTGCGTGCTTCATCGGTCAGCCGGACGCCGCCAGCTTCCTCGACCACGAAGTCGTCCGCGCCCATTTGGCGACGGTTGACCAGGCTGAGCGTCAGCCGATCGGCCAGGACCGGACGCAATTCCTCCATCAGATCGAGTGCGAGGCTCGCTCGGCCGGGTCGGTCGGTGTGCAGAAAGCCGACCTGAGGATCGAGACCGTGCGCCTCCAGCGCGGATCGGCAATCGTGTCCCAGCATTGCATAAAGGAACGACAGCAGGGCATTGACACGATCGAGTGGCGGCCGTCGGGATCGACCGGGGAAGCCAAAGGCCGCGTCCGGAACGCGAATCAGCGTGGGGAAAATTCCGAAATAGGTCAATCCCGCCTCGCCTTCGAGGCCGCGCAGCGAATCGATGTCAGTGGTGGTCAGCGCACGGCGGCCGACGTCGGTCAGGCGCGCCTCGGCGGCGGTCAGCATGCCCACAGCGGCCGCCTCCATCGCCTCGCCGTGGTCGCGAAGCGCACGGCGCACCACTGTCCGCTGATTGGCGGTCTTCGCCGTGACCATTGCCCTAACGATGGGCGTCCTGCGCTCCGGTTCATCGGCGACGCGGTATTGCGTGCGCCGCAACAGCACATTGCCGGTGCGCGTGCCCTCCACGCGCGCCAGGAATCGCCCGTTGGGGGCAAGATAGGAGACTGTGATGCCGGCCTCGGCGCACGCGGCCAGCAGCGCCGGCGATGCGCCAGCGCGACCGAAGCTGACCACGCCGTCCAGCAAGTGCAGTGGCGCCCGTCCGCGTTCGGTGCCTTCGACTTCGACGACGAGATTGGCGCCATCCTTTCGCAACCAGGCATCCTCGCTGGTCACGTAGATGGTGTTCAGCATCCGCTTCATGGCGTCGTCGCGGCGAACTGGGCCGCCAGCCAGCGATCGACATTCACCGGCTTTTGCAACCGCTCCGGCCAGCAAGCATCGATCAGCGAGCATCCGCGGCAGGCCGGCGTCCGGATCGGCAGCGGCGTTCGATTGGCGCCGATCATCGCACGCGCGTCTGCCGCGATTCGCGCCGTCAATCCGCGCAGCTCGGCATCGAACACCACCCGTGTACGCCGGCGGTCGGCACCATAGAACAACGCGCCCTCCGGCACCGCCTGGTCGCACATCTCCTCCAGGCAAATCGCCTGGGCGCAGAGCTGAACCTCATCGGCGCGGTGGGATTTGGGGCGGCCGCGCTTGTATTCCACGGGAAACGGCTGCGGCGGCGTTCCGCGGAACTCGACCGCATCGGCCCGCCCCGCGACGCCCAGCGCCAATGAGCGCAGTTGCAGCCCCCGCGCGATATGCAGGCCGGCCCGGGTCTGGCCACCGCCGGCATCGACGCGTTCGTGCAGCAAGTGGCCCTCCACCGTGGCAACATTCTCGATCCACACTCGCTCGACATGGATGAGCGCGCACTGCCTCGGGCAAAACAGGTAGTGCTGCAGCGCGGAGATTGGGACTAGGCCGTCCTCGGCGTCTTCCGTGGGCATCTCAGCGCTCGATGACCTCGATGCCCACCGGCAGGTCGTTGCGATCCACAAGAATCGTGTAATCCGCGAACTCCCGCGCGGGGGGAGCATTGTCGAGTGCCCGCGCACCAGGTTCGTAATCGTCCTCTCCCCACCGGCGCCGGACGGTCACCCGCCCGAACAGATCCTGTGCCCGCGCCGAGCCCAGCGCCGACGCGTGGCGGAAAATGACCAGCTTGCGTGTGGCCATCTCGCCGCGGGCGGCCGAGCGATCGTGCTCGAACATCTCGCCCAGCGCAGTGAACAGCAGCTCAAGATCCGCATCGGTGAAGCCGGTGCCCTTGCGATCGTCCGCGGCCAGCGGCGCCGAGATATAGCCATGCGCCCGGTACAGCCCATACGGCACGATGTGCTTGCGGCCCATGGTGCGCTTGTCACCCCGCTTTTCCGTGTCGTCCTCGCCCTCAATCCGGGCCTTTTTCTCGGCCTCGTTGGTGACGGCCATGCGGGTGATGGAGATTTCCATCGGCAGCACGGGCTCGATGGAGCGGGCGAAGCTGAACTGCACCGGCCCCCGCACCTGGCCGGCATTGATCCCGGTGGACAGCACGGCGCCGAAGGCGCGGATGTCGAAGAAATTGTCGCACATGAAGTCGCGCAGGCGCTGGGCTTCCTCCTCGGACTTCGGTGTCAGCTTCTTGGCCTTGGGCACCTCGGCGTCCTGCGGACGTTCATGCACATACGCCTCCCGGTGCTTGTCGTTCAGGACAGCGCCCTCGGTGACGTAGATGCGGAAACGCTGCGCATCGGCCTTGGCCATCTCCACATAGTTGCGCACCTTGCGCTTGAGCGACACGTCGCTGACCAGTCCGTGGTTGGTCTCCGGGTCCATGCGCGGCATGTTGCCCGCGTCGGGATCGCCGTTCGGATTGCCGTTCTTCACATCGAAGAACAGGACGAATTCATGACGCTGCTGCAGGGCGCCCGGGCGGGACATCAGGTGGTCTCCTGGGTATCGGAAGGAATGGCGTCATCGTCCGCGTTCGCTTCGGACTTCGCTGAGCGAAAAGCGCGTTCATGATAGTAGCCGATCGCGAAGCGGCCCTGGTCTTCCAGCCGCAACGTGCGCGGTAGGTCAGGCTGCAGGTGGGACATGATCTCCTCGAGACGGGAGTCGATCCACAGGCCCTGATTGCGCTTGCGCGCGTCGGAGATATGGTTGCGCGCACCGCGCATCAGGGTGCCGAACACGCGCGCCGGCATCGCTGAGGCGGCACCATAGTAACGATCTGCAATGGAGGCGTTCACCCGGCCAAGTGCCGCGCGCTGCGCCGCTTCCAACACGGCGAACAACCGTCCGAGCTGATAGGCCTGGCTCGAGTTATCGGGATCGCGCGACACTGGCGGGGTCTCCTCGTTGTTCATGCGGCTGAGACAGGCTTTGATCGCGGCGGCGTGCCAGCCGCGCCTGGGGTCGTCACCGGCGCGCAGCCGGATGATCGCGGCGGCCAGCCAGGTGCGGGGATAAGGAGTACCGGTCAGCACAGCGCGCATGACCTCTCCGGCCAGGCCGTCCGGGATGTTCTCGAACTTCTCCTGCAGCGCGGTCGTCATGACCAGCAGGCGCTGGATCGCCGGTCGCTTGCCGTGCCAGGGGGGCGGTTCGATCGCCACCGCGCTGGCGTGCCGATCCAGCGCCTCGCGGAAGCACGCGAAGGAATCGCTGACCCAGTAACGCACCGACAGCCGCGCGACGTTGGGCGCGAGACCCAGGACGTGAAACGATACGCCGTCCAGTAGGGCCGGCGTGACATCCGGCTCCGCCCGCCCCGACGCGACTTTGGTCAACGCCTCGGCCAACGCGGCGGTCTGTTGTTCGTCGTCGGTGGCCTGGACCGGCGGGGTCTCGTCGAAGGCGGCACCGAACACATCCTCGGCCGCCCGTGCCAGCGCTTCAGCCTGGGCGGCGTCATAGGCGGATGCATCCGCCCAGTACGCGACGGACGCATCGGCGATTTGCAGGCGGTTGCGGCCGCCCCGCGTCAGCAGAGCGTTCAGCGCCGCGCCGTAGCGGAAGGCTGCGGCTTCCGAGGTCGGCGCGTTGAAGCCCTGCTCCTTGCCGTAGGAGGTGAACGCGTCCTCGTTGAACGACACCAGCGGAACCTCGGCGGATGCCGTGCCATTCACCCCCTTGATCTTCGGATGTAGCCGGACCAGCGGCAGGCGCTGACCGCGCACGAGGCAGAAGCCTTCCGCACCGGCCGCCCCCGCTGTGCTAAGCCGCTCGACATATGAGGCGACGGATGGATGTTCCTGCAACAACCGCGTCTCACCACGCAGCCGGAAGCCGGTGTTGAAGCTGAGAAACCTTTCGCCAAAGCCCGGTGGCAGGCCATCAGCCGGGTCCCATCGTTCCAGAAAGCGGCGCAGCGCGACCAGTCCGGCATCCGTCTCGTCAGCGAGTTCCTTTAGATGCAGCGCCTTGAATGCGTCATGGTCGCGCCCGGTCTTGCCCGGATCTTTGTCTCCCAGGCCCAGCACATAGGCGACGTTGTCCCAGAGGAAATACGGGGTGGAGCCGGTTCCCGAACGGGAGAACCATTTTGGCACCCGCGCCGGGCGCGGCTTGCCACGGTCGTCCAGCCTAGCCTCGACAGCCAGCAGTGCGCCATCTTCCGCCAGTTCAAGGACGACACCGATCGGCTCGTTCGACCAGCCTGGCAGGACGGCATCGTTCCGGGCCGCCATCCGGTCATAGTAATGATCGAGCGCCTGCAGGATGGTCATGCCGCCAGGCCATCGGCCAAACAGCGGTTGACGTCCAGCACACCGCCTTCCAGCCGGGCGCGGAAAAAGCGGGAGGTCCGGTCGTCGTCGAAATCGATGTCGTGCAGCATCCAGCCCAGGTCGCGATCCTGCTGGTCGGTCGGTAATTGGCTTGCCGGCAGCGGCGCGCCCTCGGGCAGCAGCGCGAAATCGGCCGGACATTCGCGCGTGCCGAGGCAGGGACGATGAAAGCACTGGCCCGTCTCGGCGCGCCGATTGAACATGGCGATGTGCTTGGCAGGGTCGTCGTCGTTTGCCTTGGCCGTCATCTCGAAATGCGCCTCGACCACGTAGTCCACGTCCACCAGAAGGGTGGTGGCGCGTTGCTGGCGCTCGTGTTCGATCGACAAGCCGAGTCCCGCCACGCTACCGGCGCGCATGGCACGTCCGGCGAGCGCTGCACTGCCCTTCGCGCCGACTTCATTGCGGCGAAAACTGGCGAAGCGGATCGGTTTCAGGACATGGATGCGGTCGATGCGCCAGACGATCGCGGGCTTCCAGTGAATCGCTTCCAGGATACCACGCGCGGCCGAGGGCGTGGGTACGTCATACGACACACGTTCCACCTTCATTTCGGGCCGCGTAAAGCAGGCACGCTCGCCCCAGATACGCAGCCGCACGCCATATGCCATCGTGTCTCTCCCGTACCGATCAGAACTCGTTTTGGGGCCGATGGCAAGCTCCCCCGGCCGCAGCCGGGGGGCTGAACGCTATGCGGCCAAGTTCTGATCCGCATCCTGTACAGTCACCAGGTTTCGACCCACGCCCCGTGGGGCGACTATTATAGGCTCGATGACAATGACGATCGTTCCGTCTGGCTTAAGTAACGGTGGTTTTGAACTGCGGCGACCGAGTCATATGCGAGCCCTCCTGGCAGCATTCATACCGAGGGCGGGAGACGAATGTCAACAGACGGGCCTGGACAGTCACCAGGAAGGTTTTGGGGCCTCACCAGACGTTCTGCTCCGCCTCCCGGCGCGTCGTGTCGGCCAGATCGACGCCGGTCGCCGGCCGGTAATGCGCCAGGTCGGCAAACCGCAGCAGCGTATCGCCGAGTTCACGCCGCACCGGGACAATCACGCCGGCAGCAAGCCAGGCATCGTGGGCCTCGCTCGGGATGCCAACCGTGAATTGCTGAAGCTTCCGCAGCGCGTCGCGCGGTAGCACCGTGGCGGCGGCCACGGTCTCCAGCGCCGCTTTCGCCTCGTCATTCCAGGGGACGACAACCGGCCGCATGATGTCGTCGATCAGACGAAACGCCTCGGCGATACTCTGGAACGGAAAACGGCAATTCAGCGCGGTTTCCCGCAACGCGGCCAACACGCCGCGACCCGGACGATCGCCGATTTTCGCTCCGTCCAACGCCTCGGCTCCCTTCTGAAACCAGAGCTGCCGAAAGAATGCCCCGACAGCCTCCAACGACAGCGGATCATCGGCATGATCCCGCAGGACGCCATGCGCCGCCTGCTGGGGGAGCCGGAAAGCCTCCGGCGTCCGGCCGTCCGCCGGCGTGAACACCACCACCCGACCCAGGTTCGGCAGCAGTTCACCCTCTCGATTGCAGCGTCCAGCCGCCTGCGCGATGGAATCGACGCCCGCCATTGATCGCCACACCTCCGGAAAGCTGATGTCGACGCCCGCCTCGATCAGCGAGGTCGCGACCAGCCGCACCGGCCTGCCGGCCTTCAGGTCCGCTCGAAGTCCGGCCAGCACCTGGCGCCGGTGCGCCGGACACATGAGCGTCGTGAGGTGCGTCGCACCCGGCAAGTGGGCGATGCGGTCGAACAGACCCCGCGCGTGCGCCCGACTGTTGACGATGCAGAGCATTTGCGGCGCTTGAGCGAAGCGGGCGGCCACAGTCTCGTCGGTGGTGGGACCCGGCAGGATTTCGACCGCGACGCGCTTCAGCGCCTGGTACAAAGCGATCGGGCGCGGAGCGAGTTCGCGCGTCTCGGCGATATCCAATCCGTCCTGCAGCGCGCCGTCCTGGCGTCGCAGCGCGGGCTGGGTCGCGGTGCACAAAACCACCGTCACGCCATAGTTGCGGGTCAATTCATCAAGTGCGGCCAGGCAAGGGAGCAGAAATCGCTGGGGCAAGGTCTGTGCCTCATCCAGCACGATCACGCTGTCAGCGATGTTGTGCAATTTCCGGCAGGCCGAGGTTCGATTGGAAAAAAGACTCTCGAAAAACTGCACCGCGGTCGTGACGACAACCGGCGCATCCCAGTTCTCGGCTGCCCGGCGGAGCACGCCAAGCCTGTCGCGTTCGTCGCCGCCATCGCGGCCGAACGCACGCGGCGCCGCGGTTTCCCAATCGAAGCTGCTATGGTGCTCCAGCACGGGCTCCGGACCGAGCGCGTTTCGGAATACGTCAGCCGTCTGCTCGATAATCGAGGTGAATGGAATGACATAGATCACGCGCCGCTTTTGTTTAAGGCAAGCGTGGTGCAACGCGAATGCCAGCGAGGCAAGGGTCTTGCCGCCGCCAGTCAGCACCGTGAGGGTGAAGAAACCAGGTTGTTCCCCGGCTTTGGCGACGGCGTGATCCAGTATCTCGGCGCGCAACCCGTTCAATTCTGTCGGCTCCGCGTTACGGCGCAGGCTTTCCATATGGACGGAGAGCCGGTCCCGCAACGTATCCATCCCGATCCGGATCCCGCGTTCCACTGCCCCGCCCGACATGAACGCCTCGGTCGCGAGGAAGTCGGCGTCGACCAGACAAGAGAACAGCATCCGCACGACGAACGCCTGCGTGAACGCAATCGTATCTGCGTTGGATCCCGAAAACGTCCGGCTGGGCCTCAAATCGGCTTTCGATGGCGCAGTGATGTGCTTAGTCCAGTCTGAAGCATCGGGGATCGGGTGCAGCGGATCAAGGCGCCGGTCCAGGTCCTCGGCATCTGCAAGGCCGGCATGGTGGCCCGCGATGCAAAGGGCGAGAAGTCGGCCAGGCAATCCTTGATAGAGCCCGTTGGCGACGCGTGCCCCCGTGGTGGAATGGTCGACACTACCGGCCACGCCTTGAATATAAGCCTGGAATTCCGCTGAAGCCTTACCGGCGTCATGCAGAAGTCCGGCGGCGCGCGCAGCCCCTTCCCAGCCGAAAATGCGCGCGAAGGCCGATGCAAGCTCGGCCACCTCCAACGCATGCACCGCAAGGGGCTCCCAGGCGTCACACGCGCGCTCGGGCAGCGAATGTGCGTAGCATCCGGCCGGTAATGCTGTTAGAGGCGCCGTGAGCATGATTCAGGGTAGCTCAAACGATTGAGCGAGGACACACCGATCTCGTTACGACCGCCTCATGCGAGAACCGGGGGTTATCGCGCCTGGCCGGAAAAGTGGCGGATGCAGCCGCTTTGCGTGTCGCGTTGGCCGTGAAAGAGTCGAACCCCCCTGCCCTCCGCGCCGACCCATCATGGAAGCCGGTGCGGCGAATTTCCGGCCGCGCCCTCATTGCCACGGAAGCCTCCGCGCCCGGAAGAAGACCGCCATGAACACGCCCAGGCTTACACCCAGCCCCAGCATCAAACCGGCGAGGCCCGCGCCGACGAAGCAGGCCGCCACCAGCATTCCCCCCGCGACCAACCGGAAACCTGGCGTGTGCACCGCGCCGAACGCCCGTGCCGCTGACGAAGCAGCTTCGACGCGAGCCGGCTGGGGCGTCGACGGCCCGATGCCGCGAGCGGAGAACCTGGCGACCAAATAAAGAAACGCCCCCAGCACCACTGCGCCCTTCAGCAGCATCCAGAACAAAGTGCTAAGCAAGAGCAGCAAGCAAACACAGGCGATTCCCATCAGGACAGCACGGCCCTCGAAGGAAAGCCCGAAGGCGCTGTCGCGACCGAACGACACCGCCGCCGGCTTCTGCACCGGGCGGCCGCGTGTGCGAAGCACCACCTGCAGCGGTTCCTGGATGGCGCGGTGCGACGGATTCCACGGCAAGTCGTTGTCGCGATGCATCTTGCCGATCGCCGACAGCCGCCGGCGGATCGTGCTGGGCGCGTGGCTCTTGGCCAGGCTGGTGAGGTAGGGGCCCACGGCCGCTGGATCGGCCGAAAGCGGGGCGATCCCGGCCTGCGCGCACCAAGCGGCGTAGTGCGCCCATTCGGCTTTATAGACGTGCGGCGTCGCCGGCGCCGCGGCCTTGCGGTCCAGCGCCTGCGCGTCCGCCGGCCCGGACTGCCCCACCGCGACCGGCGTCTTGGCGGCGCCACTGCCTGCCAGCCGCGCGATCACCTCGCCGTTCAGCGCCGGCCCCGGGCCGACCGGCGGCGCGGCCGCCAGAGGCTCAGCCGACAGCAGCGCGGGTTCATGCGACCATCCCCTGGATAATGCGATCCCTGGCCCTGTCCGGCCGACAGCCCGCCTTCCGGGACCGCGGGCTGGCTTTTTCCGGCGTCCGCGGTGGGAGCCGCAGGATTGCAGTACGAGAGTCGCATGATCCAGCCGACAAACGCACCTCATACCCCCGCCGCTTGGTGAGTCGGACGAACGCGGAACATTGACGCAGGGTTTTGGATTCTCGTGCAAGCGGCAGCACGAGACTGCGGCCCTGACCACGGCGTGACCCGCGCCCTGCCCACTGTCCGATAAGCCGAATTTGCGGACAACGCGGAGCCTGGCCAGCCGCTAGAAGTGGTGGAACCGGCGGGTTGGATCGTGCCGTGCACCGATACCGTCGATCTAGAACGCGCCGAGCGGCGATATCGTGCAATGAGCGATCCACGTGCTAAATTGGTGGCGTGTCCCGACCAACCGCGGGACGCGCGGAGCCTCAAGTCATGGGCGACCTGTACGAAGACGACATTCTACTCTGGAGCGAGCACCAGGCCGATCTGCTGCGCCGGCGGGCGGCCGGCGAACTGGTCAATGAGGCCGAACTGGACTGGCCGAACATTGCCGAGGAGATCGAAAGCGTGGGTAGCGAGCAACTTCACGCGGTCGAGTCGTTCCTGGTCCAGGCGCTGCTGCACGACCTGAAGGCGGAGGCATGGCCGCTGTCGCGGGATGTGCCACATTGGCGTGCGGAGGCCAGACGGTTCCGCGACGATGCCGCCAGCCGATTCGCCCCCTCCATGCAGCAGCGGATCGACATCGCGAAGATATACCGCCGGGCATTGCGGGCGATGCCGGAGACGATGGACGGTCAGCCGCCGCTGCCGGTCCCTGAAAGCTGCCCGGTGACGCTGGACGAACTGCTGGTCGAAGATTGACCTTGCTCGCCGAGCGGGGCCCCCCGCCTACGATGGTCAGCGACAACGGCACCGAGCTTTCCGGTATGGCGGTGCTGCGATGATCATCACCGCCGGATTGGCGGCCGGCGAGGTGAGGTCCGCTTGGCGGTACTGCGCGGCAATCGCGGCGGCGCGGCGCGCCAGCAGTCCCTGCGCACCCCGGCCACCAGTTTTGTTCGTTTCTACTGGCTCCGCCGTGCAAATCGCCCGTAATGCGCGGTGAGCGCAATGTACGCCTGATAATTACCCTTGTCGCTTGTCGGGCGAATAACCGACGACATCGTTTCTTGTACTACAAGTCGAGGTACAAGTCCAATAGGCTTTTCCTGGATCAGGGATATGCTCGCCATTGCGCCC
>Ga0182012_10006068_pt1 | contig 12369 bp, 14 predicted proteins | sample 612S2SmetaG_FD_120486 | JGI IMG/M metagenome (GOLD analysis project Ga0182012, IMG submission 120486) | Permafrost microbial communities from Stordalen Mire, Sweden - 612S2S metaG | ecosystem: Environmental > Terrestrial > Soil > Wetlands > Permafrost | place: Sweden: Stordalen | collected...
AATGTACAGGGCGACCGTTTCGGGACTGGCGGGAAGCGCGTCGAGCGCATGACGGCTGCACCACGCTTCGAAGTGCATCCAGTCGGTGCGATAGGCGCGGCGGGTGCTTTCCGCCTTGGCGGCAAGGGTATTACCGCTGGGTACTTATACCGAAATTACGAGCCTTTTCACGAGGGCTTTTCCACAGCGGTCGTTGAAAACTCGTTTTCGCGTCGGCGCCGGGTTCTACACGGGTTACGATTCACGTCGACGCGGCTAGGCAAGCGACTCTGCGTAGACTAGTAGATCGATTCCTAAATAACATTTCAATGGTCGTATCAGGGTGCCAAAAAACATTTACAGGCCACGGATGGACACGGATTCACACCGATAAACCCGTTTGCTTTCAAATCCGTGTTCATCCGTGTCCATCCGTGGCTAACTTCTCTCGACGATCCAACCCAAGAATCTTCGTATCCTGAATCGGCTCTAATTGCAATGGTATTTTGGAATCAAACTACTAGCTAGCTCAGCCGGCGCTGGTGGTCTCGATCGGGCGTACTTCCAATTCACTGATCCGAGGAGCATCCGGCCCAGCGAATCGATCGGCTCGCGAGGGCTCTTTCAAAATGGTAATCCGTTGCGCTGCGAAATCCGAGAGCAGGGAAGTCAGATCACTTCCCTTAATAACCACATCGTGTGTACTGAAGACGGCTTTCACTTCCTCACTGCTGCCTTCCGCATAGAGAAACTGGGTCCATGGCAATACATAGATTCTTTTCAGTCTTACCACCTGCAGCCCATAGGAGCGTTGCGCGGTTTCAACCTCCCACGGTTTCGCTTCACCGGCCGAAATCATAATCCTGCCCTCTTGCTGGTCCCCGATCCCGCGTCGGACTTTCACGCTGAATCTGCTGATCGCTCACCGGTATCCTCATGATCGCCTCCCGCTCCTGCTGTGTCGCTTTCCGGGCCATCTCCCGGGCCAAACCCAACCCGCGTTGTATTCCTCGAATGCCGTCAAAGCGGTCGGCAGAAGTCTCTTCTCTTCCCGTTTTGCGGACGAGCTCCGACGCGGACTGCCGCTCCCCAGACCGAGCGACCGAATCCCGCAACAATTCTTTATCGCTCGTCACCACCGTGACACTTTCGCGGCCGCGGGAAGCCGCTACATAGAACAGTTCCTTCTTCATGGCATCACCCGAGATCACCACGGCATCGACCGATTTGCCCTGGCTGCGGTGTGCGGTGACCGCATAGCCATGGTCGAAATGTTTGTAGTCTGCCGGCAGCGTGCGACCATCGTTCAACCGGATCCGTCCATGTTCATCCACTCGCGATACGGTAACGGTTTCACCGTTGGTGGCCCGGAACCCGGGTTGCCGCCGGTTGGCCGTCAGCAGAAGCTGGTCATTCGGTGCAACCTCAACCGTCCGGCGTTCGTAAACTTCGAAACATTTGGCTTGCTTATGGGTAAGCTCACGCTCAGCACCTCTTTCGTTTCGAGCGACGATCTTTTGTTTCTCAATCCGAATCACTTGGAGTGCCTCGTTCTTAGTGACATCCTTGGTGGCGCGGTGAAAGAGAAGCACTTGGCCAAGACGCAGGTTTCGCGGATCGCTCTTTTGGGCGGTGGTGTAGTTCTGTGGAACGTAGCGCTCGGTCTGCGCGCCTTCTCCAAGTTCACCATCCTGCTTGCGCTGCAGGCGAATGGCTTCCGTCACATTGGCGATCTCTGCATGCGTTGCGCAGACGACGAGAACCTCTCGAGTGGCGCCTTTGCTGTTCGGCTGGGAACGGGCTTCGCGCCAAACTTCGGCTACCGTCTGAGCGCGATCCTGCGCGGTAACCTCCCGAACGGCGCCGATCTGCTCTAGCTTTTCAAAACCGCGGTCGGGATTCCGCCGCAATTCCTGAATGGCGTCGCGGTAAGCTTGCTCAGTCTGGCGCTGAACCTGAGTCAGAGAGGTACTTTTGAGGTGCGACTCCTTTTCGAGGATTCGTAAAGCGTCCGAGGCCTCGACGCTCTGGATTTGGCGAGTGTCGCCGCTGAAGACGATGCGCGCCGACTGTCGTTCCACAATTTCAAGCAATTCGGCCATCTGACGGCCGGACACCATGCCGGCTTCATCGACGATCAAGACCTTGTCCTGGAGTTCGGCCTGCATGCGCTGATCCTGGACCAGGCGCTGAATGGTGGTGGCGTGCGAGAAGCCCACCTTTTGCAACTCTTCGACCGCGCTCATCGTAGGAGCGACAGCCAATACTTCTCGGCCGCCCTCGTTCAATCCACGCCGCAGTTCCTGGAGGGTGGCCGTTTTTCCTGTGCCGGCGGCGCCACGGATATTGATGGCGCGATCGCGAGAGGCGAGCACGAATTCGATAGCGTGCTTTTGTTCGGGGCGGAGGCGGTCGGAAGCAATAAACTCGTTATTGCCCCCCAAGCGGTCAAAGCGGCCAATCCCCTGGTTGATGGAAGCGATCATTTGGCGCTCACGATCAAGACTGTCTTGCGTAGCGATTTCATGGCCGGCACGAAAGACCTTGCCGGATAATTCGTCGAGGCGGAGTGCGCCTTTGACTTCGGTGAGATCAATCTGGCCGCGACCGTGCCGCAAGGCTTCGCTCAGGAGTTCATAATCCCGGGCGACCGAAACCCGCTCAAAGATATGTTCTTGAGCATAGAGCAGGGAAGGGGCAGCACTCTCCCGTGCAGCCACCTCGGGCCGAGGGGTCCTGAGAGCCTGTTCCCGGACTTCGCGAAGGATCTTTGAGTCTTCTGGTCTCAAACGCGCAAGCTGGCGCTGTTTTACTTCGGCGGTAGAGATTTCGAGGAGCTTATCGGCCCGCGATTCCCGGACCAGGACCGCGACTTCATTGTCGGTAGGTTGCCGCCCGTTCTCTCGTGCAAAGCGTTCGATGGCGGCGTCCCGTTGGCGGCTCCGCTGGCTGTAGTTTTCGAGAAGACTATCGGAGATGCCGCGGATCTCGAATCCAGCATCTTGCCCTTTGGCGTCACGCCGATTTTCGAGGTTGTAGCCGAGGTCGGTGACTCGCCGGGCAAGCGCGTTTCGATATACCTCAGAAAGGTAGGCTCGCCGTTCGTAGATGTCTGACGCCTGCAAAGCTTTCCAGCGCCCCTCGGTACCGTCGTAGGTCATATTGGCGGCAACCGCGTGGGTGTGAAGTTGGGGATCGAGTTCACGGCTGGTGTCGTGGTGGTAAACGGCAATGACGAGGTTGCCGGTCGTGCGATCCTCGTTGGCCCCATTCTGGCGAACCCGGGTGCCGGCGTAAGCTTCGAGTTCTTTGAGCGCTTCATCCACCGCAGACTGATGGGCCGCGAGTAGTCGCTCATCGCCGCCTAATTGGGCCATGAGGGAGACGGATTTTGGCGCGGAGATGGTGAAGTCGTACAAGTTGCGGCCATGGCTTTGGGTAGAGCCATCGGGGGCGATGCGGTCGGCGCTCTGGCGTTGGCGGAGGAACTCGCCACTAGTAGGATCAATGCCTTGGCGGACGGCTTCGAACTGGTCGGACTTCACCTCGCCCGAGAGGCCGAGCATCTCGGCTCCACGTCCGTGCCACAGCCCGATGACGCGCTCACCTTCGGCGTAATAATCGCTATGCTCCAGATGCCGGGCGGAGTAACCCTCTCCGTTGGACATGGCGCGGATGGTCAACACAACCGTACTTGCTCCTGTACCAGGCGTGTGGATGGTGGAACAACAAGGGTCACGGTAGTTACTTCTTCCTCCTGCGGCCATCGGCGGCGATGAGCCGGTCGAGCAGATTCGGATCAACTCTGAAATTCGTGTGACGTAATTTGGTTATGGCGGGAACGAGTTCGATCAGACCACGCTCGGCAGCGCGATCGAGGACTCCGAGCGTGCCCGTTACGATCAAACCCAAGCGCCTGGCCTCTTCGACGCCTTCGCGGTCGTCCATGAGTACCAGGTCGGCTTTCAGATGGAGAGCGAGGAGAATGGCGTCGTGCTCGCCAGGGTCTAAATCAGCCATCGAGACGAGTGTGGTGGATGCAGTCAGAGGAACGACCTGAAGCCAGGCTGGGCGATGGGCCAACCAATGGCGAACCGGTTCTGGAGTAGCGGATTGGTTGAGTTCCTCGGCGACTGCCTCTGGGATGAGGACCTCAGCGTAAAGGGCGGGCAGGAGGTCGGCCTGACCGATGAGGACCAGGTAGCGAAGCGGGGAGGTATCGGAGATAACGATACGGGACATGGGTTAAAGACCGAGGCGAAGGTGAGCCTCACGGTCTTGTTCGAGATCTTGCCAGGAGTAATCGAGCCAGACCTCGTGGTGTTTGAGGAAGCCGTCGAGTTCGTAGCGGGAAACAAAGCCGAGGAGGCGGCGGAGTTGGGAGGTAGAGAGTTTGCGTTCGCGGTAAGCTTCGAGGGCGATGGCCTCGAAGGCAGCGCGGGGAGGGTCGTGGTGGAAGGAGGCTAAGAGCGGGGAGAGCTCATCGGGTAGGTCGAGAGTGAGGAGCATGGGAAGAGTATAGCGGAGTACAGAGCAAAGAAGCTTCGGGGACTGCTCGACCAAATGCCCCAAAAACCGCCGAGGTCGAAGCTCGAGCCGCACATCGAGGTAATTCGCGAGCTTCGGCGACGTAGGCGGACCTACCAGGAAATTGCGCAGTTCTTCGCCGAGCACCTGAACTTGACGGTCGCGGCCAGCACGATTCATTACTTTGTCCGGCTGCGGGCTCGACGCCGGCAAAAGCCTCAACCGGTCGAGTTGCCACCACCAGAAATCGCGCCTACCGTACCGACGGGAGAGGCAGTTCCTCACGCAGAGAGTGACATGCGAGAGCGAATTGAAGCGTTGAAGCAGCGTCGGCCGCCAGAGAAAGCGGAAAGATCACGATTCGAGTACAACGAGAATGAGCCGCTACAGCTTATTCCGGGGACCAAGCAACAGGAGTAGAAAGCAGTGAGCAAGACAGAAGTCAGCAAGACAAGTAACAGCACTACCAATTCAAAGAAACCCATGAAGCGGGTGGTCTTCACCATGGGAGGAAAAGGAGGGGTAGGGAAGACCGGTTGCATGTTGGCGCTGGCGGAATGGTTTGAGGCCAACCAGATTCCGTTTACGCTGCTTGATCTCGATACCGAGAACAAGACACGCGGCAGTTTAAAGCATTACTTCAGCGGTGCCGCCCGCAAGGTTAACATCCACACTCCCGCAGGCCTCGATGCATTTATCGACCATTTAGCTGAGGGCGCGCCTGTCGTTCTGGCGGACATGGGTGCCGGATCGGGACAAGTGGCGTACGAATGGTTCGACACCATGTACGACGATGTGGCCGAGCAGGGCATCATTTTTACGGCGATCGGCATGATCACTGCCGATCCGGCAAGCGTCGAAAGTGTATTGAGCTGGGCCAGCCGTTTGCAGGATCGAGTGCAATACCTTATTGTCGAGAATGCGCCCGCCGGACACGCGGATTTATCGTACTGGCAAAACAGCGAAGCGGCCCGTAAGTTCCGAGAGATCTTCCGGCCGGTAGTGCTTGAGATGCAATTTCGGCTGCCGGATTTAGAGAATCCGGCGCGGCAGCACGGTGTGACGTTAGGCCAAGTGGCGGAGCGGAAGACACAGGTTGAAGAGTTGCAGAAAGCATCTATTGTGATGCGTGCGCAGGCTTATCGCCGGCGGTTGTTTGCGGAATTCGAGAAGGCGAAGGAGTTGCTTTTGCCGTGAGTGCCCAGCATCAGCCTCTGAATGGGCAGCCGCTCACGGAACCCGACCTGGTAGACCGCATAGCGAAGGCGCTTCCGGAGGAGCTTCGGGCCGATTACTATCGCGAAATGTCTCACTGTCGCACCTTGCCGGAGAGCGACGAGATGCTGCGAATTCTCCGCGCCATGCAGTTTCTGACGGTGCTGATCGAGCAAGCTCCGAGAAAGGTCGCGATTGAGCGCGAGCAAATCGCCGATGTTCTCGCGCGAGCCATTGAAGCGATTCGGATCACACACCAGTCCACCACTACATATCACAAGCAGCTTGAAGCTCGATTGGCCAAATTACCGCTGGAGATTGCCAAAGGGATTGATGCCGAGGCGATTGCAGCCAAGTTAAGTGAAAGCTTGCGTCAAGAATTTCAGCAGACGGGTTTACCAGCTGTGGCGGACGCCATGAACACTCAAGCGACAACGCTTCGCAACACCACAAAGGCGCTCGCTATGGTGGTTAACGAATTTGCGCATCCGCAGACGGGAGCAGGGCCGCGTGTAAGTGAGGCACTCTCCCGGATGAAAGCGAACCTCGATAATGCCGCAGATCATGTGCGTGTACAGATGTCCAGCTTGGGAAAGGAATTATGGCGCAGCATCGCTGTAATGTGCGGCGGAACCTTGGTAATTGGATTCCTGTTGGGACTGCTCTACCATCAGTGGACCGATACATCCGCTCAAACATCACCGGCGGCGTCTACAACGCAATCAAAACCAAACGCCCTACCCCAAGCGCCTAACATAAATCAGAAGGGGAAAGCCAATTGATCGCACTAACGGACTACTATTCGTTGGCCGGCGGGGTGTGATGCCTCTCCGTCGCGACGTTCGCCATTTCTACCGCGGCCCAGTGTGGGCCGATACGCGAGCGCGGATACTCGCGAGAGCAGAGAACCGCTGCGAGTGTTGCGGCAAGCCCAACGGCGCAATAATTTGGACCGTTGTGGGAAACATGCTCAACGGCGGCACGACGATACCTTATACGTTCTGACGGCATGAGTACGGTAATGTGTGGCGCAACCAAAGTGGTATGGAGTACGAGTTGCCCGAGCCATCGGCTAACGATCTACTCTACTGCGCTAAGAGTGCCCGTAAGATAATCGCGGAAATTCACGTTGCCCACCTGAAATCACACTCCCGGCGATGACCGCGACGAGAATCTGCGGGCGATGTGCAACTGGTGCCACTTTCATTTCGATCGCTCACACCATCACGAAACACGAGGCACTCGGAAAGACGCCACGCGGCCGATCATCGTGCGTGTGTTGGAACCAAAAGCGCAGATCAGCGCATAGATGATGCAAGGCCAAGGGCAGCGCAGCCCCGAGTGGCTTCGGATTTCGCCTGTCGTTTGGCGTTTGTCAGGTGGGCATTAAATCGTGGACAAAGGTGGCTGTTGTTTCAATAACTTAGGTCAATAGCATTTAATTGCGGACGACACGTATATCCTGGAATCTGACCGCAAAGTATGAAGCGACTTTCACTTTCATGATGGAGCCGGGAGTCCCGCACTTTATCCCAAAAGAAGGCAGTCGGCTCCCAGATCCTTGAGTGCCTGGTCGAATGTGACGAGTTGACCTTGGTAGCCGGCAACAAAGGCGACCAGATAGGCGTCAGCCCATACTTTAGGCGACGCAACCCGGGATTGGGAAAGCTGCCGGAACTGCGCTTCGACGCCGCGAGGTTCCGGATAAAGCAGGACACGATCATCCTCGAACAGCCGGTCATAGGCCTGCCAAGCCTCGACCAGCGTCAGTGGTTGACCATTCATTGCCGCCGCAGTCGTCGCGAGGCGCAACACGCTCATCTGCGTGAGCCGGGCGAACCCGATCCTTTCGCCCGCCCCGGACTGCCACCACGTCAAAGCCGGGGCGCGATGCACGTGATCCGCGGAGAGCAACGCGAACCACACGTTGACGTCAGGGAAGCTCAATGAGGTCATAAATCTGCTCGTTCGTCAGGTCGAAAGGCTTACCGCGGGACGAAATGATCGGCGGGTCGAGACTGAGGCGGCGAGGCTGCCGCGCGGGCGCGATCTCGTCGACGGCGCGTTCGATACTGCGGAGAATGAGTTGGCGGGCCGAGCAACCCTGGCGGCCGGCGGCTTCGTGGAGGCGGCGGTGCAAGGCGACCGGGATATCGAGGGAGGTGCGGACGGTGGGCTTCTCCATAAAAAAGAGATTAGCGCGGAGACTTAAATAAGTCAAATACGGTTCAGCCTTATGGCCTGTCCACGATCGGATGTCGTTGTCCACGATTTAAGTGCTACCTGACAATATTTGTGCGCACCTGCGCAAAATCGAGCCTTCCACGAAAAATAGATAAGTTTTATTATCTCTGTTAAGTGCTATACTGACAGAAATGGCCGAAAAAATGGAGGTTTCACCGGTTTTTACCAGCCTGCCGGAAGCGCCCCGGGCTGATTCCGATTCCCAGCTCCTCGAGATCTGGCTTCACGGCCGGTCCCGGCACACGCAGCGGGCTTACCGGGCCGACGTCGAGCATTTTCTGGCATGGGTCCGCAAGCCCTTCCTGCAGGTGACCCTGGCCGATCTCCAGCAGTTCGCCGACGCGCTCGGCGAGCTGGCGCCGGCGAGCCGCTACCGGACGCTTTCAGCTATCAAGTCTCTGCTCTCCTTCGCACACCGGACCGGGTACCTGCACTATGATGTCGGCCGCGCCCTCCGTCTGCCGGCAGTCCGCAGCCGCCTGGCCGAGCGCATCCTGCCGGAAGCCGACATGCACCGCGTCCTGAGCCTGGAGACGAATCCCCGCAACCGGGCGATCCTCACCCTCCTCTACGCCTCCGGCATGCGCGTGAGCGAGCTGTGCGGCCTCTGCTGGCGGGATCTGCAAGCGAACTCCGACGGCGGCCAGGTGACCGTGCTCGGAAAAGGAGACGTCACCCGGGCTGTCTATATCCAGGCTTCGGTCTGGAAACTCGTGAGCGGCCTCAAGGATGCCAAGGCGGAGCCCGGCGATCCGGTCTTCCGGTCCCGCAAGAAGGGCAACGGCGGGGTTCTGCGGCCGCTCGCTGTGCTCCAGGTGGTTCGCCAGGCTGCGGCTCGCGCCGGCATTGAACTGAACGTTTCACCGCACTGGTTTCGCCACGCCCACGCTTCCCATACCCTCGACCGCGGCGCGCCGATACATTTGGTGCAAACCACCCTCGGACACGCCAGCATCACCACCACCGGCCGCTACCTCCATGCCCGCCCCAACGACAGCTCCAGCCGCTTCCTCACGCTATGAGGTTCAGCGGCCGTTTTTATGTCGATCTTAAACCCGAGGCTTTTACTGATATCGAACTTGGTTGGAAAGACCTCGCTCCCGGTTAGAGCGCTGACTATCGAACCTGGTTGGAAAAGATACCACGTCCAGGGCCGTCATCGAAGGTTAAAGAACATAAGCAAGCAGAGAGAGTCCCCCGCCATAGTGTTCGCCGACCGTAATGAGCCACCAACGGTGATGAAAACCAGGACTCGCAACCCTACAGGCAGGGGACTATCGAACCTGGTTGGAAGGAAACCTCGAACCCGGTTGGAAGGATTGTCGAAGCTGGTTGGAAGAAACATCGAACTCAGTTGGAAATAATTTGGCTCTAACTATTGCTGCCTCAGTCGGATACCGGAATCTACCGTTCTTACACTCCTGTTTACAGTTCTGTTTATTCATAGTATTCTCAAGCATCAACAAAATGGCAGGTCGGAAAACAGTCTCGGGAGAAAATGATGCTGATGTTGATGCTGTACTCATCCCCCTGCCTGATACTGTGTAAGCGTCCGGTGAGGACCGTCTTCACAATGACCTGGTAAGTATTCATCCTCGTAATAGGCCGCCTGTTGCGGTCGAAACGAGGAGCATGAGAAGCAATTCAAATCCGGCGAGCGCTGGCGCGCCAATCTCGCCTGAGCCCGCCAAACGGCGGATGCGATCCAAGCTTGAGCGGAAGCAGATCGTCGAAGAGACACTGGTTCCGGGAGCTTCGGTTGCGGTGATCGCACGATCGCACGGTGTCAACGCCAACCAGGTATTTCATTGGCGGAAGTTGTATCGCGAGGGCCTTCTCGACGGGCAGTCGTCAGTAACGCAGTTTGTGCCGGCGAGGATCGTCGATTCCAGCCAAGTTGAACAACGTCGAACGGAAGCCCACATTGACTGCACGGGCGCGATCGATATCGAGATGGGCGGAGTGCGAGTTCGCATCACCGGCGCGGCCGATCCCGGTTGCATTCGTGCTGCACTCGAACAACTACGCCGATGATCGCGCCACCCACTGGAACGACAATCTGGGTCGCAGCAGGCGTGACCGATATGCGCCGCGGCTTCACAGGACTCAGCGCGGCAGTGCAAACCGTGCTCAAGGAAAACCCGTTCGGCGGGCAGATATTCGTGTTTCGCGGCAAAAGGGGCGACCTGGTAAAGGTGCTCTGGTGGGATGGCGACGGGCTATGTCTGTTTGCCAAACGTCTGGAGCGCGGCCGTTTCGTCTGGCCCAAAACCGAATCCGGAGCAGTGGCGCTGACCAGGGCCCAACTCTCCATGTTGCTGGAAGGCATCGACTGGCGGCGGCCGGCGCGAACGAGCACGCCGGAAGCAGCCGTATAAAACATTTATCAATGTAAATGTTTGTGATGTTTTGTGAGCAACTCTTCCCTCTTTCACCTCCATATGGCATATTCGAAAACGTGCCGGTTGCGCAACGAACAATAGCGGAACTCAATGCTCTCGATCAGGAAGCATTGAAGGCATTGGTGCTGACCCAGCAAGCGGAGTTGGCCTCCCAGAAAACCGAGATCGAGAACCTGAATCTACTCATCTTCAAGCTGAAGCGAATGCAGTTCGGGCAGCGATCGGAGAAGCTCGACCGCCAGGTGGGGCAACTGGAACTTCGTCTCGAAGATCTTGAAGCGACCGAGGCAGCCAGCGAGCCGGAACCTATTGATGCCGCAACAGCTACCTCGACAGCGGCGCCCCAAAAGCAGCGGCGCAAACCGGCACGGCGTCGGTTGCCGGCCGCATTGCCGCGCGAAACCGTAACGCATGCCCCGAAGCAGGAAGCATGCCCCGATTGTGGCGGCAAGCTGCGTCCGTTAGGAGAGGATGTTTCCGAGACGCTCGAATACGTGCCCGCGCACTTTAAAGTGATTCGCACCGTTCGTCCCAAACTGAGCTGCGCTTGCTGCACGCGGATCGTACAGGAACCTGCTCCGAACCGGCCGATCGACCGGGGTCTTGCCGGACCCGGGCTGCTGGCACACGTTTTAGTGGCGAAATATGCCGACCACTTACCGCTCTATCGGCAGGCTGAGATCTACGCGCGAGAAGGCGTGGACCTGGACCGCTCGACGCTGGCAGACTGGGTCGGCGGAGCGACTCGAGTGCTGACACCACTGGTCGATGCGGTAAGGAAATATGTGCTGAGCCCCGGCAAAGTGCACGGCGATGATGTGCCGGTCCCGGTGCTGGCGCCGGGAAGTGGAAAGACCAGTACGGGACGACTATGGACCTATGTCCGAGATGATCGGCCGGCGGGAAGTCGGGCCGCTCCGGCGGTATGGTTTGCTTATTCGCCAAACCGTAAGGGAGAACATCCCGCAGAACATCTGAAGAACTTTCGCGGCATCCTACAGGCAGACGGCTACGCAGGCTTTAACCGGATTTATGACGGAGGCCAGATTGCGGAGGCTGCGTGCTGGGCTCACGTTCGGCGCAAGATGTACGATCTGCATCAGGCGCACCGCTCGCCGATTGCCGCGGAAGCGCTCGAACGTATCGGCCAGTTATATGGGATCGAGAAGGAGATCCGTGGACGTTTGCCCGGCGAGAGACAACAGATAAGAACCAATCGTGCGCGACCGTTGCTTGACTCCATGCAGACTTGGTTCAAGGCGACGCTGGCCAAGTTGTCACGAAAGTCGGACGTGGCGTTGGCGATCAACTACGCGCTCGGGCGCTGGGCGGCGCTGGTGCGCTATTGCGACGACGGGAACATCGAAATCGACAACAACGCGGCTGAGCGGGCATTGCGCGCTGTAGCTCTCGGACGGAAGAATTATCTGTTCGCCGGGTCAGATGCCGGCGGGGAACGCGCTGCCGCGGTGTACAGTCTGATCGGCTCGGCGAAACTGAACGGGATCGATCCGGAGGCTTATATGACGACGGTGTTGCAGCGCATCGCCGATCATCCCATCAACCGGATTGAGGAACTGCTGCCTTGGAACCTCTTTCCCGCAACCCCGGCAGCCGAGGCGGCGTGACTGTCAAAAATGCCTCAATGAAAATCGTGTCCACAATCGAAGTTTGTGGACACGATCCGGAATGACACAAGGGATCTGAACGATGACCTGGCAACTACTCGAATCGAAGCTCCTGACATCGTCGGCATACGATCCCGAGAACCGCATCCTGTACTTGCGATTCCAAAGCGGCGATGTCTACCGCTACTTCGAATTTCCGCCCGAGCAATACCAGCAGTTCCTCGACGCCGAGTCCCGAGGTCGCTACTTTCTCGCCAAGATCCGGAACCAGTTCCGGTACGAGCGACTCGCCCGACTTCGCGCGGCGTGATCCATCTCTTCCCTGAACATATTCACCCAGCGAAAGTAAAGACGGCCTTCATCGGACGCTTACG
>Ga0182012_10006072_pt1 | contig 12362 bp, 15 predicted proteins | sample 612S2SmetaG_FD_120486 | JGI IMG/M metagenome (GOLD analysis project Ga0182012, IMG submission 120486) | Permafrost microbial communities from Stordalen Mire, Sweden - 612S2S metaG | ecosystem: Environmental > Terrestrial > Soil > Wetlands > Permafrost | place: Sweden: Stordalen | collected...
CGTGACGGCGTCCTCGGTCGGAGTGCTGGAATAACAAATGACCTCGAACTGCGTCTTGTCGTGGTTCTCCAGCACCGGCCGGAATGCGTAAGCGGCGGAGTGGTGCCTGAAATCGGCCGACACATAGCCCAGGACAATCCGTTTGTTCGGATCCAATTCATTGTCGTGGCGAGGCGGGTGCTGCGCGGCAATCTTGGCGCCAACCCGATCCCACCACAGCGATCGCGCCGCCTGATGTGCAGCAAAATCGCCAATTGCAACGAAGTCCAGGGTGAAAATCCGGCTTGATAGGGTAATCTCGTCGTCAGGCTTGATCGCCAGCGAGCGATCGTAGCAGGAAACGGCGGCTTCCGCGTCGCCTTGCAGCGCCAAACCTTCACCGAGCTTCGTCAAGGCTTCTGAAAAATTCGGATCGATCTCAAGGGCGCGCTGGCAGGCCTCCCGCGCTTTGGTCTCCAAGCCGACATCCTTCAGGATACTGGCGCGAACCAGCCAGGCTTGAGCGTGGTCCGGACTGATCGACAACGCCTCGCCGCAGCTCGCCAGCGCATCTTCCATCCGCCGCAGAACGCGTAATGCCTCGCCCCGGTTCGTCCACGCGACGACCTGGTCTGGAGCGAGCGCCAGCGCACGATCGAAGTCGGTCATGGCTTGCTGTGCTTGCTTAAGATGCACCAGTGTGATGCCGCGATTGATCAAGGCAGATACGTGTGCAGGATTTAGCGTCAGGGCCTTGCTGTAGCTTGCTTTGCATTGCTCGAATTTGCCAAGCTGCCGTAGCGCATTGCCTCGGTTGTTCCATGCGCGGAAATGATTTGGATCGATCGAAGTCGCCTTGTCAAAGCTCGCGATCGCCAGGTCTGGATGGCCCCTCGCCAACAGCAAATTACCCCGGCAGTAGTGCGCTTCCGCAAAGTCCGGTTTCAGATCGATCAGCTTGTCGAAGCAGGCCAATGCCTCATCAAGCTGCTGCGCCGCCTCGAGGGCCAGACCCAGTTCGGCATGAACCTCCGCGGAGCGTGGTTCGATCAGTAGCGCCCGCCGCAACAGGCGGACGGCAGAGACGAAATTGCCGCTCTGGCGTTCGCACACCGCGAGCATATACAAAGCCTCGAAATGGTTCGGACGTTTTTTCAGGATCTTCTGGTACACAGCCCGGGCTTCGACAACCTGACCCTGCCGATGCAACGATTGCGCCCGGGCGGATAACCCCGCGATGTCGAGACCCTTTTGGGATATTGGGGGCGCGCCGAGGGCCGCTTTGGTTCGAAAGCTCATGGGCCGGTCTCTCCGCCGCGGCGACATCATATTCACGCAACCGTTCGGTTAGGCAGCGGATGATTGCCGACGGATTGAACATCGGGGAGGCTCGTAAACAAACGATTAACTATGTTGCTCGGCAAAACTACGATTCTAAAATCCCGCCTCACGCCGCCGGCGCGGTGCGGATCATCTTCGCCAGGTCGGCTTTGTAATAGGGCTTCGCCAGAAGCCCCGCATCGGCCTCGAGCTGCAAGGCCTCAATGGTCAGTTGCCGGCGATTGAAGCCGACTGCGCATGATCACATCGGTGAACAGCAGATCGATGGTTTTGCTGGCGTCGATGATCGTTAGGGCCTCACGGGGCTTGATCGTGATGGTCACCGGATGGGCTCAGCGCAAACCGCAAAAAGATAATGTGCCATTGGCATAAACCCCGTATGAACCGTCTCATCGTTCATAGAAAACATAAACACGTGCCGAAAAAACCTTAGGGCCAAGGACCTAAGCGCCTCACCCGTCATGCAGTTAATGTGCAGCTTGCGAGATGGCTCCGAGGCATAGGTTTGGCCCTCCAGGGAGGGGGCTCCAACTATCAACTTTCCATGGTCCAGCAGAGATGCTGTTAGATTCCGGAAAAATACTTCACCACTCTTGACGTGCTCGAAAACATCGAGGGCATAAATGGCCTCGTAAGTCTTCGGCAGACGACGCGACATCACATCATACTGCTCAATGCCATGTCGCAATGGGCTAAGATCGTAACAATCAAGAGATTTTGTTTCACGCGAAACAATTTCGCTTGCCCAGCCATCCCCAGCGCCGACTTCAGCAACGGTGACGCTGCCAACGAGCATCTTTGATACAAATTTGTATCTCGCCAACGCAAAAACCAAATGTTTTGGATCACGCAGCCACGAATCCGAATAGATCGGCCCCAACTCTACGGTGGCATTCATTTGGTCTGCAAAGGGATGCCCTTGAGCGCGGCGCCAGTCGGCAATACGATCAATGTCTGTATGGTTGCTCATCCTCGCCCCATATAACGATGCCTCGACGACGATTTCTGCCCACACTGATCATAATCTTGCATAAATCGTCCACGTTGCTTTGCAGGACACGACCGGCGCGAACCATGCCCACATGAGGAAGTGTTCGTAGATGGCTCTCAGCCACACGCTTTTGCCGTCCATAGTGCTCGGTCAGCCATTCAACCGTGGTGCTCGATATCCACACCACGAACGCTTTATCTCGATAGTGCTCGGCGACATAGATCGTACCGTCCACATTTACCCGGTACGAGCGCTGCGGATCGCTGGCACAGGTCAAAGTGCCATTGATGCCGGCACACAAATAGACAATTTCCGCATCTGGAAGCGGTCCACATTTGGCCAAGTCGAAATAATGCGCCCTTTCCATCGCTGCATTTCGGCGCGTGGTGCACATCGCTTCCGGCAAATGGCGGCACAAATTGCGACCAATGAAGCCGTCTTGACCGATGATCAGCTCTCGCATCATTCAGCCGCTTCCCTCAACATCGCTTTGGCCGCGTTCGTCAACGACATCGGTTGATGTTGAGGTATTTCTCCTGCCGCTTCCTTCTGAGCCAACATCTGAAGATAGTTCGCTGCGTGGGAATAATCAACTACGTGCTCCATCGTGTGGTTCTTTGACGCCCACAAATCGTCGCCGCATTGCCGCCAGCGGGTGCAAAACGCCAGATCCTCAGAAAGCCGACCCGCCGTCATGTCATCCGGAGTGTCAAACCCATCAAAAAACCGCAGAATACCGTCGTTCTCCAGCGAATCATTCGCCGCATGGAACTGCAACCGCGTATCAGTCAATTCTGGAAACTTCGCCAGCATGGTATCAGCTGCATCGCGCTGTATCAGAAAGCAGCCCATGCCAAGCCCAGCTGCCTTCATGAAATTGCCGCGCCGCTCGGCCAATCCATTCTCGTCGCCCAAGCAGGGGGCCGCCCTTTGAACCATGATGGTTTTCTTGGTGTAAAGCGCGCCAACCATCGAATCGTTGAACATCAGCATGTCGATAACGACGCCAGTGCCGAAACGCATAAAAGAACAACATTGGCGCTCCCGGCGGCGACTTCAGCGAGCCGTTCGCGCCTGCGCGCACAGATAAAAAGCCGATGTCCATCGTCAGCCAAGGCCCGCGAAAATGCGGCCCCAGATTCCGAACTCGCGCCCGTGATTACAATCGCTTTTCTAGAGAGCATTCCGCTGCCTCACCGGTCTATGGTCCTTCAGAAGGAATCCCTCACGCCGCCAGCGCCGTCCGTATCATCTTCGCCAGATCGACTTTGCGGTACGGTTTCGCCAGCAGCAGCGCATCGGCGTCGAGTCGCATTTCCTGAAGCAGGGCATTTTCGGCATAGCCTGACGTGTACAACACCTTGAGCGTCGGCCGGCGATGCAATGCTTCGATGGCCAGTTGCCGTCCGTTGATCGGACCGGGCATCATGACGTCGGTGAACAGCAAATCGATGGCTTCGCTGGCGTCGATGATCTTCAGGGCCTCGCTGGCATTGCCCGCGGCGAGCGTACGGTAGCCGAGGCTCTGCACCTGGGTTACCACGTATTTGCGCACCAACACGTCGTCTTCGACGATCAGGATAGCCTCGTCGCCGCCTTCGGCTGGCGCCTTGCTGGCAGGCTCGATCGTCGATCGAGCCGCCGCTCTGAGGAAATACATATCGACCTTTGTCCCGCGGCCGGCTTCGCAGCTGACTTTGATTTGGCCGTTGGATTGTCTGACACAGTCCTGCACCATGCCGAGGTCTACGAAGGCCCGATCCTGATAATCGACGAAAATACCATAGCAGGAGGCACTGACGCCGATTCTGACATGGTCGTCGGTCTCGCCGATGTTCTCCGCCGGGACATTTTCGGTCTCCAGTATGAGCTTGCCGCCATCCGGCATAGCATCGCGCGCAAGAATTGCAAGATTGAGAATCAGCGTCATCAACTGATGTGGATCGACCACGGCCGCCGCGACACCGGGTGCCAGAATAGTCTCGATCTCGATCTGCTCGCCGAGCGTGGGCCGGAGCAGCCGCGCCGCCTCAGTCACCAGTTTGTTGACGTCGACGTCGCGAGGGTGCGATGGCTGCGCGCGGGCGAACGTAAGCAAATGCGCCGTCAGATTAGCCCCGCGGGAAGCCGCCTCGGCGATCAGCCCCGCAACGGCCGCGAGCTCGGGCCGGTCGGCGACAGCCTCCGCCAGGATGTCGATGGTGCCGGTGATAACGGTGAGGATATTGTTGAAGTCGTGGACGATGCCGCCGGTAAGCCGGCCGACGATCTCCATCTTTTGAGCCTGACCAGCCTGCGCTTGCGCGCCTTCCGTGGGCAGGGATTTTGGTAGCATGAGTCGGCGATTACCTGAGCTGAACGACACTTGAAAAACGCGACTGGGCTTCAGCAAGGCACTCGTTGATGACCGTCAACAGCGCGACCGGCGTGAACGGCTTGCGCAGGCAACGAGACGCGCCGAGCTCAAGCGCCATCCTGAGAAAATCGGGTGCTGGTGAGTTGAGATTGGCGAAGGCATAACCTGACATCGCAATCAGCGGCACCGCCGGCGCGCGTTCGTGGAATATCCTGATCGACTCGAAGCCGCGCATGTGCGGCATGAAAATGTCGACAATCATCAGATCAAAGGCCGTATCTTCGAGCGCGCGAAGTCCGGCTTCACCGCCATCGGCGATGGTGACCTGAAAGTCGTGCCGCTCGAGATAGATCTCAATGGCCATGCAGACCATTGGATCGTCATCGACGACAAGAATACGTGGCATATTGGTCCCCTGCGGCTGAACATTCTGCTTCGACAGTTCGGTAACCTCTGAATTGTACTGCACGCGATCCCCCTCCCCCTTTTAGTTGAGCCGCGGATTTCTCCGACCGGCGCCGCCCGCAAATCAATGACCAAGCCCGAAACGGCCTGCTCTCTTGGCCCCCATGACTTCGACGCGCGCCCAGGTCCCCGACTGTTCGCTGGGGACATCCGCAGTAGCAAAATACCGTCGATGAGGCCCGGCCTCAGACAAGCATTGGTCGATGATGGCGAGCAGCGTCGTTGGCCGGAAGGGTTTGCGCAGGCAGCGCGTCGCGCCGAGCCTGTTCGCCATCTGCAGGAAGTCGGAACCGAGCGACTCAGGGCCCGAAAATGCATAGCCGGAAATGGCGATCAACGGCACCGTGGGCGCATGGTCATGAAAAATCCTGATCGACTCGAACCCGCGCATCTCTGGCATAAAAATATCGACGATCATCAGATCGAAGGTTGAATGATCGAGCGCGGCAAGACCCTCGCTGCTGCCGTCAGCGATCGATACCCTAAATGCATACCGCTGGAGCCAAGCGCGGATCGCGTGGCAAACATGTGGATCGTCATCCACAACCAAGATTCGGCGCATAATGGAATACCTCGCCGTGCCCTACGCGCTGCACGCCGCAAAACCTTGACCGCGCGCGCCACAATTTTTAGCGGCGCGAATCAACGATCCATAATTCCGCCGTAAATACCATGGTCTGTCTGCCCTGCACGGTGTATAGCGGCAACCGCGCAACTGCTGGCTTGCGCAATCGAGCAGGCAAGCTATCTTTGGCCATCCGAACGCCACGATACAGGTGACGCGAGACCATCGAGCTCCCGCCTTTCCGGCAGGAGAGTTCATGACCTCGCAGCGTCCTCTAAACTATCTTCTGCAAGCCATGCCCGCGGCGGAACGTGATGCTTTACGTCTGCAACTCGAACCTGTCGAACTGGTCAGGGAAAGCGTCCTGGTCGAAGCCGGCTCGCCGTTGACGCATATTTATCTGCCGCACAGCGGCGTCATTTCAATGATGGTTCGGCTCTCGGAGGGACAGACGGTGGAGGTGGCGATGATCGGGCGCGACAGCGTTGTCCGCGCCTCTGCCGCTCTCGACGACGGAATATCCCTGACCGACGCTGTGGTTCTTCTGCCGGGTTCCGCCTCGGTGATCGAGGTTGCAGTGCTTCGGGCAGCCGCCGACCGCAGCGCCGTTCTGCGCAACCTGCTGGCGCGGCATGAACAGGCCCTGTTCACGCAGGCGCAGCAATCAGCCGTGTGCAATGCGTCGCATTCGGTTGAAGCACGCCTGTCGCGCTGGCTGTTGCGCGCGCGCGATCTGTGCGACAGCGAAACGCTGCCGCTGACCCAGGAACTTCTGGCGCAATTGATGGGTGTCCAGCGCAACGCCGTATCGATCGTCGCCCATGCGCTGCAGCGCGCCGGTATCATTCGCTACAGCCGGGGCCATATTGACATCAGGGACCCGGAGGGCTTGAGGGAAACGTCTTGCGAATGCTACGAGGTGGTAAAGCTGCAACATCTGCGCTTACTGAACTTATGACCATGACGTCACAGCGCCAATTTTCCGAACCGAAGCATTATGCACGATTACACGCATAGAGGCGAAATCCGTGCAGAAGAACCGCTACTTGGCATTTTTTCTTGCCAAGAATGGATGCAGGGCTCATCCTCTACATTGGCTAGCGTGCATAGGCGTAAGCAGCTTCGGGGACCGGTCGTACTCCCATAGGAGGCTACTATGGACTCGGTAACTCGTTCTTCACCCAACGGCTTCCTGTCATCGCTGGCGGCGGACGATTTCGAATTGATCCGGCCGCATCTCCGGGTCGTCGATCTGGTCCAGGACTTCGTGCTGGAGGAGGTTGGCGAAACCGCCAGGCGCGCGTACCTGCCGCATCGGGGCTTGATCTCTCTGATCGTGAAACTTGCCAGGGGCGAGCACATTCAGATCGCGATGATCGGCCGCGACAGCATCTTCGGCGCATTTTCCGCGCTCGGCGACCCGACCGCGCTAAACAGCGCGATTGTGCTGGTGCCAGGCGCGGCTTCGACAATCGACATCGAGCGGCTTCGAGCCGCGGCCGATCAAAGCGCGACGTTTCGAGCGGCGCTGGTCCGTCACGGGCTGGCGGTCTACGCCCAGATCCAGCAGACCGCGGGATGCAACGCCTCGCACACCGTGGAGTCCCGGCTGGCGCGATGTCTTTTGCAGACCCACGATCTCTCCGGCGGCGACAAGCTGTTTCTTACCCAGGAATCGATGGCGCAGATGATCGGCGCGCGGCGCAACAGCGTATCGCTGGTGGCCAACACGCTGCAGCAGGCCAATTTTATCCAGTACAGCCGAGGCCACATCGAGATCACCAACATCGAAGGTCTCAAGAAGACATCGTGCGAATGCTATGCGACCGTGAAATCGCAGTATGAGAGATTGCTCCGGCCTCGCGACCCGCCATGAGCGGTCGCAGAACGCCGGCCGCCCATCATTGCGTTGGTAGCCTGCTTCCGAGCTGACCTTGACGGATTCCCCACGAAACGAAGATCCGCGATCGCGGCACGGTCGGTCCGTATAATTACGGACTTCTCGCAACGGCGTGGGAAATTTATTTCCGCCCGGAATTAACTGGCTGTTCAACGACCGCTGATAATTGTCACAATGCCAATGGGCGGCGATTTCGAAACAGCGTCGACGATCTATCGCATGCGACGAATATTTCGCCCGTGTTAGGCAAGTTGCGAACCACCCGGAGTGATGACATGGCCTTTGATTTGTCGATGCCGATCCTGGTGGTCGATGACTACAACACCATGATCCGGATCATCCGCAATCTGCTCAAACAGCTCGGGTTCGAGAACGTCGACGATGCCAGCGACGGATCGGCCGCTCTCGCCAAGATGCAGGGAAAGAAATATGGCCTGGTGATTTCCGACTGGAACATGGAGCCGATGACCGGCTACGACCTGCTGAGGGAGGTCCGCGCCAGCCCGGAACTCTCCCAAACGCCCTTCATCATGATAACGGCAGAATCGAAGACCGAAAACGTCATTGCTGCGAAAAAGGCCGGGGTCAGCAACTACATCGTCAAGCCATTCAACGCCGCGACCCTGAAGACCAAGATGGAAGCGGTCTTTCCGGGGTAGCCAGGTAACGGCCTGCGAACGCCGCCAGTCGGCTTGCCAGGGAACTTACGCCGACCCCGGGGATCATCGCGCCGCACTCCTGCCGCGTTTGCGCCGCCGCCAGTCCGGCAGAGGCACGCAAATTCCGCCTGACATCGGCCGGTTCCCGGTCGCTTTCCCCGCCCACTCGGTATTGTTACGCAATCCGATATTTACGCCGGGGTCACAGGCTGCCTCCTAGAACAGGGGACCGGATTTCCACGCACTCAGCTCCGGATCAGGAACGATGCGTAACCAGCTCCTCGCCATCGATGATGCCGACCTTCATCTGTCGATCGTGGGCAGGATCGCGGCGCAGGTCAACTTCGAGACGACCACCGCGGCCTCCGTCAGCGCGGCAGCCCGCTTGCTGCGCGAGCGCACCTTCGACTGCATCACGCTCGATCTTTCGCTCGGCGAGCGGTCGGGCATTGAGATCCTGGTGCTGCTCGCCGAGATGAAATGCCGGACACCGGTCATCGTCATCAGCGGTTCAGGGAACGACAGCTGCGACGCGAGTATGAAGCTCGGTAACCTGTTTGACCTCAATCTTTATCCGCCGATACCGAAGCCGATCCATCTTGCGGGGTTGCGCGAAATGTTGAAGCAGATTGCGGTCGGCGCCTCGGCGCGGACGCTTGCCGCTGGCGCGGGCGGATAGCCGCAGATGCTTCGTCCCTCGGCCGGCCGCTTCGCGTGCTGATCGTCGACGACAATCCTTCCAATCGGCTGGTGCGCAGCCACGTTCGGCTATCGCCAACTCGCCAGCCTGGCGCGGCGGCTCGATCGCGAAGCACCGCAGCTCGCCGCGGAAGAACATCGAGAGTTTGCTCGATCGCATGAACGCGGCATATCTACCGGCCGTCGCGCAGCCGCCGTGCTGAGCACGTCGGCAACCGTGCCACGGCCGTACTTCTACGGCTTCGTATTTTCATAAACGGATAATCTTGAACAGCGATAACTGGGTAAGCATAGGAGAGCTTCATGTTTACGTTTGAAACGACCGACCAGAAGGAAGTCCGGCGTTTCCGTATCGCCCAGTTCAACGGCCGCACCGCGACCGTCAGGTCCGGTGGATCGACTGTTACGGGCTATGTGCGGTCGGTGCTGGAAAGCGGATTGAGCGTTCCGCAACGCTGGACCATCACCATCATCCCGAGCGCGCCAAAGGTCCGGGCCGAAGTCAGCCGACCTGCGCCACGCGCGCGCGCTTTCGTGGAAGACTTTTACTGAGCCACGCCAGCAATGACTGATTGATTGATTTTCGGCGCGAGGCGGTCGGAGGCTGGCCGGCCGCGGCGGGCGGCTCATCGCGGCCCGATTTCGGCGTCGCAGGCCCATGCCAGCGCAACGACCGGAACGGTGCGAAGGTAGGTTTGACTGCGAGTTAGACGACGCCTGGGTGCAACAGTGCCTTGCGGACCAGGTCCGCGGTATTGCGCGCTCCGAGTTTGCGCATGGCCTCGGCCCGATGACTTTCGAAGGTTCTCGGACTGATATTCATCTGCAAGGCGCCCTGCTTGTTGGAATAGCCCTCGCTGATCAGGCTCAGAACCTCGCGCTCGCGCCGGGTCAGCGGCTTCTGGTCGGCGCTGGACGTGAACATCACGTCGGCCGGCCGCGTTCGGTCCTTGACTTGGCTGGGCCGTTTCTCCCAACCAACCTTCTGACCGGGTGCGATGGCGGCTTCGTCGTGAATGTTCGCGATCTGCTTGATCATCAGGCAGACCCGCTCGGTCTGTTGCAGCGCGTTCTCCACCACCTGCTGCAGATAAAGGCGATTGCCGCCGGCCTGCGAGAATTGGTGGCTATGCTGTTTTATCTCGCCCATGTAGAGCAAGAGCGCGGTCATTGGCCCGTTGAGCTGCCGCGCTATCTCGACCCCCGCTTCTTCCATCGCCCGCGTGCGCGCTGCTGACAGCCGGACGACTTCAGGATCGTCGTCCTGGGAGGTGGCGTTGGCGATCCACTTCGAGAAAGTCGAATCGCTGATTCGGTTTCCTTGCTGAGACATGTGTTCTTTTTAGCGGGCCATCCCTCGTTGAGGGTTAATTTTGTACCCGGTAAGACTACGGAGATTTCAGCTGTACTTCGCCGGGGCCGACCTTGCCGCCCGCTAAGATTTGTATCGAATCGCCTGCTAATCGATGTCAAACCGGAAATTCATAGTGAGTCCCCGTAGATATACGGGCCAAGAAATGTTTTTGATCAAAACGCGCGAGCCCGTATTTCCACCTGCGCGGTATTTACTTCTTAATTTTAATTCGAATTGCGTTTGTTATCTCAACATTTGCAGATCTTCCGCAAAAATGCCGGCGCAGGAGATAGCGGTCTTCGACACGATTGCTTTACGGAAATTGCATGCATGACACAGCCCGATCGGATCGATGAATATCTCAAACGATTGACGCCGCAGGCACGCAGCAGTCTTTTGATTGAACTTGAACGGCTGGAAGTGTGTGGCGCGGCGATGCCCGGCGCGGCGGCGATACTGGAAATATTGCGCGCGGAGTTTCGCAAGAGCGGACAAAGTTCCAACCGCGTGGCCAATCCCTCGCGGCATTTTTTCGCACCGTTGGAACCGCTGCTCGTGAACGGTGCGCCGGACCATGCCAATACCGGCCGGATACTGCGCGGCTCGCTAGCCCCGATCTGGGAGTGGATTACCCGGGATCTGCTGCCGACGATGGCGCGCGACTATATCGACCGCATGATCCCGTTGATCGCCGCCGACAATCAGCGAGAAGCCCGGCAGGTTGTCGCGGCGTTCCAGAGCAAGGTCGTGAAATATCTCGAGAGTACACTCGGCTCACCGGACAGCGCCGATCAGACCCGCGTCAGGCTTGCGACCTATACAGCTTCGAAAGCTGCCTATGGCGACCTGACCAGAATGCTTTGCGTGCTGCGGGCTCGCGAAGCCCTCGCCAAGTTCAACGACGCGCTACCGGTTGAAATCGAGAATTTCGATGACGCGCAGGTCTCCGAAATAACCGCATTGCTGGATGGGCTGAAGAAAACAAATGCCGAGGTCGTTGCATTTGCGCTGGCGTTGGTCGCCAAGCGACTGGCGACGCCATGGCAATTGATCCGCCTCGCGACCAAAGCTGCTTCGAGCAAGGACGCCGCTGATGTTGCCGCAACGCCCTACGCAATTACGTTCGAGATGGCGCTGGACTGGCTGGAGGACAAGCGATCGGCGCTGCACGCGGCCCTCAAAAACAACCGGGTCCAGGACGCCAAGGAAATTCTCGCCTCCATGTATGACACCGAATACGCGTTTCAGGTCCGCGTCGACGGACTCGACCGATCCGACTGGGGCGAGCGGCTGCGTCACCTGATGGACGAAACCGCCGTCCTGATCGAGACTGAGGTGAGCCGGTTTCCCGACAATGTCGGTCACGTGCTGGGATCGCCCAAGCTGCGCAGCCATGAATCTCTGGGCGGGCGCCTCACCTATATGGCCTGGAAGGGGCGCGACGCCCTCAGCGACGGTGTCGGCTTTTTCAAGAAGCTGATCGGCCAGCCGGACTAGGTTGCGCCAGAGCGTCGCTATTCGGCGAGCGACATCGCGAGCCGGAAAGCGTTGCCAAGGGCCGCTAGGCCTGTCGCAGGGTCATGAATTTCTGGAGAAATCGTCCCGAAAGGACGATCCTGAACCACCAATATGCCATCCGTCGCATCTTCATTTGATTCGCCTTCGGATCAAGAGGAGAGGCCCGACTGCTGCTATGGATAGTGCCAAAGCCTGGAACCGGATGTGACATGATTCACATTTGGCATAACAATCGCTGGCGGGCGCCCAGGCGACGTCACTTGCCGCGGCGCCCGCAGTGGTCGACGCCGGCATTGGACCATGCAAGCGCCGACCGCCGCTGGCCGCGGGAAAATTTTGCAGATCAATGACTTGCGGCTGGGCTATCGATCCTCGACCGGATCAAGAAGAGGCCGCGACTTTGCGAAATCGGCGGCGATCTGCGATGATCGACATTCGGAATGATCGCGCAGCCGGGTCAATTTTCAAAGAAGGAGAGATTGCCGTGAGGCCAGGGATCGGGTCACTGGTGGCGATCGTTGCACTAGCGGGTACC
>Ga0182012_10006074_pt1 | contig 12359 bp, 8 predicted proteins | sample 612S2SmetaG_FD_120486 | JGI IMG/M metagenome (GOLD analysis project Ga0182012, IMG submission 120486) | Permafrost microbial communities from Stordalen Mire, Sweden - 612S2S metaG | ecosystem: Environmental > Terrestrial > Soil > Wetlands > Permafrost | place: Sweden: Stordalen | collected...
CGAAGAGCGGGGCCTGGTTCACCGCACTCACGGCGGGGCCAAGCTTGCCGGCCAGACGCAGTACGAACCTTTCCGCTTCGATTCGTCCTTTCAGGAACGCGAAGGGCGTTTTGCTGAGGAGAAGCGCCGCATCGGCCTGGCTGCTGCCGAACTGATCCGCGAGCATGAGACGGTGGGCTTTACCGCCGGCACAACTACTACGCAGGTCGCCCGGTGTATACGTCATCGCAGCGGCATTCACGTGATCACCAACGCCGTCAACATCGGCATGGAACTGAATCACCAGGCCGCGCTGGACGTGACTCTCACGGGTGGCAATATGCGCTGGGCGGGCGCCTTCTCGCTCACGGGCCCTACCGCGATGGAAATGCTGAGCGTGGTCTTCCTCGACAAGGTTTTCATCGGCGCGTGCGGGGTCGATGTGCTCCGAGGCGCTACCACGATTGAGCCCGACGAAGCCGCTGTGTTTCGTGCGATGGTCCGTCAGGCCAAGCAGGTTATCGTGGTCGCCGATTCCAGCAAGATCGCCATGATCAGCCCTGGGCTTATCTGCCCCGTCAGCGACATCGATATGCTGATCACCGATTGCGGGATCACACCCGACGCCCTTGCAGGATTTAGGGCGAGCGGCGTGCAAGTGCTGGCCGTATGAGGGCACTTTGGCGTGCCATTCGTGATCGGCATTTCACGCGAGACCCATTTAGCGGCCTTAGGCGAAGGAAATCATCAGGTTGATCGTTTGGCTCTAATTCAATCACTGTATACTGATCGCAATCGCATCTGAGAAGCGCCGGAAAAAGATAAGGTAAACCAGACGCCTATGACCGCAGCCAATGTAGCAGCCGTTCCCGCCGACTCTTCCGCAAAAAGCCGCTATGCCCGCTTTCTTCTCCTGGTTGCCGGACTCGGGGGCCTGCTTTACGGGATCGATGTAGGCATCATCGCGGGGGCGTATCCGTACCTTGAAGCTACCTCGCATCTTACTGCCGCGCAGCTCTCGTCGATTGTCGCTGCTGTGCTGCTGGGGACCGTTTTCTCTACGCTGTTTGCCGGCCTGCTGGCGGACTGGCTGGGCCGCAAATCGCTCATGATTCTGAGCGGCGCGACGTTTGTCATCAGCATCCCCGTCATCGCCCTTGCGCATGGCTACGGACCACTCATCTTCGGGCGTCTGCTGCAGGGCATGGCCGGCGGACTCATCGGCGTCGTGGTCCCGCTCTACCTGGCCGAATGCCTGTCTGCCTCGAGTCGCGGAAAAGGCACCGGCATTTTTCAGTGGATGCTCACCTTTGGCATCGTGGTCGCCGCATTGGTCGGCATGTATTACAGCTACCGGGTCCGGGCTGTTTCGCTTTCATCGAATGCCGATACGCTTTTCCTCTTTAAAGATCATGCATGGCGAAGCATCTTCTGGGTCTCGCTCCCGCCTGGCCTGCTCTTTGTGATCGGAAGTTTCATCGTCAGCGAGTCGCCACGCTGGCTTCATCGCCGCGGGAAAAAGGACAAGGCTTACGCTGCCCTGTTGCGCTCACGCTCGGCCGAGCAGTCCAGCCTCGAGTTGAGCGAGATGGATGAAACAGCGCGCGTGGCCGAGCAGAAGCTCACGACCGGCAAGCGCATTCGCGAATCGCTGCTGCAACGCAAATTTGTAATTCCGTTTCTGCTCGCTCTCGTCATTTTGGCGTGCAATACCGCGACCGGCATCAACTCCATTATTGGTTACAACGTCGGAATTCTGTTGCAGAGCGGACTATCGGACTTGCAGGCCCACTGGGGCTATGTACTGTTCACCTGCGTTAATTTTTCCTTAACGATGGTCGGCATGATGCTGGTCGATCGCATGGGGCGCAGGTTCCTGTTTATTGTCGGAACAAGCGGCATCATTCTCTCCCTTGCAGGGGTCGGCATCCTCTTTCTGCGTACGGAAAAACTCAGCTTCGACGCTGGCTCCCAGGTTCAATCGATGGTGGGGCCGAATCAGGAGCTAACTCTTCACTTCGATCAGGCCGAGGCCAGCAGTTTGCTATCCAGTGCGGGCGATGCAGGCAAGCAGATTGAGAGCAGCCGCGCGTCGCTGGCCATCATTTACTCGTATGGCGATTACACGGCTGCCACAAGCTTTGTTCGCTCCGACGATACGGCCGCTTCGCCGATTCAGATTACGCGCGACAGCGCAGTGCCGGACAATAAGGTCGAGTCGTTCTTCAAGAATCCGTTTGCCGATCTCGATGCGGCGCGGACTGCGCCGCTGAAGATTCGCAAAGCTGTCGTCGGCCAGATACCCGATGCTGGGCACGGCTGGATTGTTGCCATTGGCCTTTATCTCTTCATGGCGTTCTACGCAATGGGACCGGGGGTCTGCGTGTGGCTGGCCTTGTCGGAACTGATGCCGACGCGTATCCGGTCCAACGGAATGAGCATCACGCTGCTGGTCAATCAGCTGGTGTCGACAATTCTCGCTGGAATCTTTCTGCCGTTCGTTTCGAAGTACGGCTACTCCTCGATGTTCTTTCTCTTCGCAGCATTCACCGTGGTTTATTTCATCACCATCGCGTTCTTCCTGCCGGAAACAAAGGGCAAGACACTGGAAGAAATCGAGGCTCACTTCGAAGGCAAGGCCACGGCTTGATTGCGCGGAGGCTGGCTTCCTGGAATGGGTTTTTGCAAAGGGCTGCAAAGACCGGGCATTCATCCCGCAGGGGTTAACACCCACATTTTCCGCACCATTTTCGGCACGACTAAAGTCATGCCCTGACACAAAGCAGGTTTATGAACAAGTTGTGCATATATCAATGATTGGAGCAACATGAAACGCTTTCTTCTCCCGCTTCTGCTGATTCTTGCGGCTTCTCCATGCCTGGCCGCGACGCCGGTTGCCTTGTTTTACCTGACTAGTGGACCTGACTCTATCCGCTCATTCCTCGCCCACTCCACACAGATCGATCTGTTGGTGCCGACCTGGTACCAGGTGGATGAAAATGGCCTGGTTAGCGGCGCTCCCGATCCAACTGTGCTCAAGCGGGCCAATGAAGATAAAGTGCCCGTGATGCCCATCCTCGCCATGTTCAACAAGAAGGGATTTCACAATCTGTCGATGAATTCCGCTGCCCAGGCGCTGATGAACGAGGCAATGATCCGCGAGTGCAAGGCGCACGGCTACACTGGGTTTCAATTTGACCTGGAGAACGTTGACTGGCTTGACCGCGACCGGCTTACTGCGCTGGTCAAAGTGTCAGCGGAGGCCTTGCACACGGCCGGGTTGCAACTCTCAATCGCCACAGTGCCTAATGCTCCCGGCTATCCGGGCCAAGGCGGATTCGCCAAGTGGATTTATACCGACTGGCGCGGCGCCTATGACATTGGCGAGATTGCCAAATACGTCGATCTGGTTTGTCTGATGACCTACGACCAGAACACACGGTGGACCATGCCCGGACCCGTTGCGGGATGGGAGTGGACTGTCGAAAATCTCAACTATGCGCTGAAAACAGTGCCGAAAGAAAAGCTCTCGCTTGGCATTCCCGTGTATGGGTATCACTGGTATGCCGGCGCGCCAACAAAGGATGCGGCTACCGGTGAGGACAAGCCAAACCCCACAGCCGACTACATCGGCACCCTCAACGCGCTGCAACTCGCTACGGCTTACGACGGCAAGATTCAATGGGATGAAGCCGACCACAGCGCTTACTTCTGGTTCTACCGCGACCAGATGCGCGAGTGGATCTTTTTCACGGATCTGCACACCTTCAAGGATCGATACGAGTTAGTGCAGAAGAATGGATTGCAGGGATTCTGCTCCTGGGTTCTCGGTGAAGAAGACCCCGAAATCTGGAAGTTCCTGCCGCGGCATCCATGACAATTTTCATAAGACGTACGATGCTAGTGTCCTGTCTCTGAGGTTCTTCGCATTTAGTTCGGCATTGGTGCTCGGGTCATAGGCTCGGAAAAAGCAGGTCCCCTTCGACTACACTCAGGGCAGGCTTTCGACTCCGCTGAAGTACGCTTCGCTCCTCATGAACAAGGCTGGTGGAGGGTTGAGGTTTCCCGCCCTTGCGACAGAAAAAAGTCGCAAGAACGGGGCACGGAGCAGTTTTGGCCCGACCCGTGCGGGTTCATCGCTTGCGCGTAACTCGACGCGGCGAGTCAGGTCGCTGCTAATGAACTTGGAATCGGGGGAAGCTGGGATTTCGAAGCGCTTAGCAAGTTAGCTTCCGCTTCGCGGAAATAGCGAGTTAGCGAGTCAGCTGGTTTCTTTGACCGCTCTGATCGTTGCATCTGCGATGAATGGGCTGGTCGAGGGTTGAGGCTGCATGCTGTTGCTATAGGACAAAATCGTAAATACGGGGCCCTTGGGGTGCAGAGTTTATTACCCTCGACACAATTTGCTTACGCAAGTCGTGCTGCTCAGGATGACAGGTCTACTCTTGATGAACCTTGGACTCGGGACGCTAGGGAATTATCGATGAAATTGTTGCGAAACAAATCCATCGTTGTCGGGCTGGGACTGCTTATGCTGGCCTCGTTCGCCTGCGCACAAAGCTTCTCCGACGTCAAGCCTTCGGCGCAACAAACCGCATGGCAGGATCTTGAATTCGGCGTCATTCTTCATTTTTCTACGAACACTTTCCTTGACCGCGAGTGGGGCGACGGCACTGCCGACCCTGCCGTCTTCAATCCAACCGCATTCGATCCCGACCAATGGATGAAGGCCATTCGCGACTCCGGCGCAAAATACGTTGTGCTCGTTGCCAAACACCATGACGGCTTCTGCCTGTGGCCTACGGAGCAGACGGCATACAGCATCAAATCGAGCCCTTGGAGGAATGGCAAGGGCGATGTGGTTGGCGACGTGGCGCGGGCCGCACGCAAGTATGGACTGAAGTTCGGGGTGTATCTTTCTCCGTGGGATCGCCATGAACCCAGATACAAAGAATCCGCCGCATACGACGATTACTATCAGGCCGAGTTAACCGAGTTAGCGTCGAGTTATGGCGACCTGGTCGAATTCTGGCTCGACGGTGCGGGCAGCGGCGGGCACGTCTATAACTTCCCGAAGATAATTGAAACCCTGCGCACGTATCAACCCAACACAATCGTCTTCGCCGACACCGGGCTTTTTGAATATGGAGATGCGCGCTGGGTGGGTACGGAAAGCGGCCGCGTTCCTTACGAGAACTGGAACGTGATCGACAGGCACGGGTATCTGCGCTGGCGTCCGGTCGAAGCCGATACTCCACTGCGGAATTTACATTGGTTTTGGCATCCCAATGACGAAGCATCGCTGAAAAGCCTTGACGAATTGCTCACAACTTACGATGAAACGGTGGGTCATGGCGCGCAGTTGATGCTGGGCGTGGCTCCCGACCGTCGCGGGCTGTTGCCTGACAGCGATGTTGCGCGTCTTGAGGAATTCGGAGCGGCATTGCGCGAGCGCTACGGCCACAATCTTGCACTTGGGCATGCAGCTGTGTCGCCTGAAGTCGCGGCGGCGTTGGACGACAACCCGGGCACTTTCTGGAGTGCTCCTGCGGGATCGCATCATTCGATGTTCGAAGTTAGCTTCCCGTCGCCTATCACGTCTAACCGCGCGCTGACCATGGAATGGCTCAACTACGGCCAGCGTATTCAGAAGTACTCCATCGACATTTGGACCGGCAACGCATGGAAGACTGTTGCGTCTGCCGAAGCTATCGGCCACAAGAAGATCGACAGCTTCCCTGCTGTAACCGCGGCGCGCATCCGCCTCAACATCCTCTCCAGCACAGACGCCGCGGCCATCCGCGAATTCCAACTCTACAATGTCGATGAAACCGGACATCGATAATCTTGTTTCGCTACTCGATTCCCAGCACCTTCACGATCACGCGCTTTCTTCGCTGGCCATCGAACTCCGCGTAGAAAACTCGCTGCCAGGTGCCCAGGTCCAGCTTCCCATTTGTGACCGGCAGCGTGGTTTCGTGGTGCAGCAGCAATGACTTCAAATGCGCATCCCCGTTGTCTTCGCCGGTCTGATGATGCTTGTAGTCAGGCCGGGCCGGCGCCAACTCTTCCAGCCACTCGCCGATATCCTCAATCAGTCCGCTCTCCAGGTCGTTTACGTAAACGGCCGCGGTAATGTGCATCGGCGACACAAAGCACAGGCCCTCCTTGACGCCGCTCCGTCGCACAATTTTCTCTACCTCATCGGTAATATGCACCATCTCACGACGCTTCCGGGTTTCAAAAACCATGTACTCCGTATGACTCTTCATTCCACCACTTTGCAATTTTGTCCTCCTTTCCCGGCACCAATCCTCAACAGAGCGCTCGGGACTATCCATATGTTAGAGCCAGCTATATCCTAGAACCAGCCGTGACAGATACGCATACTGCCGACTCTCTTGCTCAGCGCGGACTCGACCTGCTGGCCGCTGGTTTGCCTGCGGAATCGGCGCAGGCATTCAGGGCCGCCATTGCCGCCGACCCATCTCATGTGGAGGCGCATCACGGGCTGATTCGCGCGCTCCGCGATGCGGGTCAACTCAACCAATCGGTTGCCGCGGCGATGGCGCTTACGATACTCACTCCGAACGATCCACTGGCCCACACGGCTCTTTCCATCGCCTTGCAACACGCGGGCCACATACCGCAAGCTGAAGCTGCGGCTGCACGAGCTCGCATCCTGGAGTGGAAGCTCCAACTCCAATCGCCGCCGGGCCAGGATTCCCTGCCGTGAAAGCAATGCCTACGCCTGCCCGGCGCCTGCGCCGCATGCATGATTTGCTTGTCGAGGCATACGGCCCGCAGCATTGGTGGCCGGCTGAAACTCCCTTCGAAGTCATTCTGGGCGCGTTTCTCACGCAGAACACTTCATGGAAATCCGTTGAGCGCTCTCTGGCTAACCTTCGAGCCGCTGGCGCGCTTAGTCTCGATGGGGTCAGATCCATCGACGTTGAAGAGTTACAGACGCTTATTCGTCCTAGCGGTTTTCATAGCCGGAAGGGGCCTGCGTTGAAAGCATTTGTCGCCATGGTCGACAATGAATTTGCGGGCTCGCTCGATCTGCTCGCAGCTGCACCGACCGCAACGCTTAGGCTCCGGCTGCTTGCTCTTCCCGGCATAGGTCCTGAAACCGCGGACGCTATCCTGCTCTATGCTCTTAATCATCCAGTCCCGGTGGCGGACGAGTATCTTCGGCGCATTGCGCTTCGCCATGGCCTTTCGACGCCTGCGGCCGGGCGCAAAGGTTACGATTCTCTCATCGAACTTACGCGAAAAGCATTCGCTTCCGATCCTGCCGCCGATCGCTCCCGGCTGTTCAATGAGGTGCATGCGCTGACCGTCGCCGTCGGCAAAGCTCATTGCGGGAGAACGCCGGATTGCGCTGATTGTCCATTGGCCAGCGATCTTCGGTTCACCAAGAGCGCGGCGACCGGACACTCCAAGCACAAGTGACCTCAGGATCTGGCGGATCAAGAGTGATGCCCTTGGCACCGGATTTCCTGCGGATTTTTCCGGATAATCCATGAGGAAAATCTAACCCAATATCATCAGAACCCTACTCAGGAATTGCTCCATTCCAGCCGATGAACCAATTGAAGCGCGAATAGGCTTGGTGTGTTTCCGGCAAGCTCACCGGGCAAGGACTATCGCGCTACGAGCTGGCTCTTTCTGGTTACGGAGTTCGTCATGGGGATTTCAATAAAGGAAAGCGACGTGGGGAACCTGCTAGCGCTTGAGGGGACCATCGATATTGGCTGCGCGGCGGAGCTGAAGGCGGTCTTGCTGCGGGCGCTCGGCTCCGGCGGAGAAATACGCGTCATGCTCGGCGAGGTTGCGTACATGGATGTGACTGCTGCCCAGCTGCTTTGGGCGGCCGAGTTACAGGCGCGACGGTCCGGTGTGGTGTTTCAGATCTCCGGTCCTTTGCCGGAGCTTGTTTCTACCCTTCTCACCGAGACGGGCTTTCCATCGCTTGCTGCTTCATTGAGCGTGGAATAGGTATGCGGGGTGCAAGGGTGACAATCGCAGGGAACGCGGACGAGTTCAAGCAAAGCTTCAGGGAAGAAGCGCGAGAGATTCTCGTGGACCTGGAGTCCGCCTTGCTGGAACTGAACGAGAACCGCGGCGACCAGGAGCTTGTGGGCCGGGTGTTCCGCGCCCTCCATACCATCAAGGGCTCCGGCTCGATGTTTGGCTTCGAAGACCTGGCCACGTTTACGCACAACCTGGAGAACGCCTTCGACGAGGTTCGCAACGGACGCCTTCAGGTGGGCTCGGAGTTGATCGATCTCACGCTGTCGGCGCTCGATCAGATTCGGGCCATGCTCGAAGAACGCGAAGGCGCCGCGGAGGGCGAGGCCTGTGCGGAGATTCTTGCCAAGGTCCGCAAGCTGACCGGAGTTGCCGAGCACCGCCCGGCAGCATCGAAGGTCCCAAAAACACTGGCAGCTTCCGTTGGCGGCCGGGCCAGACAATGGATCATCCACTTCGCGCCGGGGCCTGACCTGCTGCTCAACGGCGCCAATCCCCTTCTGCTGTTCGCCGAGTTGCGGGAGTTGGGAGGCCTTTCGGTCAAGGCTTCGATGGAGATGATTCCGCCATTGGCGGAACTCGATCCGGAGCGCTGCTATGTCTCCTGGGAGATGGTGCTGGCAACCACTGCGGGGCGGGAAGCGATCCGCGATGTTTTCATTTTTGTCGAAGACAGTTGCCAGCTTGCGATTGAGCCGGCCTCGGGCAGCGAGGTCGAGGATGGGCAATCACGCGACGCGGTGGCCCGGGGACTTGAAGAAAGCCGCGCCCCAAGCGGTGGACGCCGCACCTACGACAAGCCGGACAACGCCAGCAGTATTCGTGTTCCCGCCGCCAAGCTCGACCAGTTCGTCGACCTGGTGGGTGAATTGGTCACAACACAGGCGCGGCTGGCAGAGCTCTCCGCGCGGCGAGACGATCCTGAAATTGCCGAGGTGTCGGAAGAGATCGAGCGCCTGACTTCGGCGTTGCGCGAGAACTCGATGAACATCCGCATGCTGCCCATCCGGGGGACGTTCGAGAAATTCCGCCGCCTGGTTCACGACCTGGCGCGCGACCTGGGCAAAGATGTCGAACTGACTATGGATGGCGCGGACACGGAGCTGGACAAGACCGTCATCGATCAGTTGGGCGATCCGCTCATGCACCTGATCCGCAACAGCATGGACCACGGCGTGGAGTCGAGGGAGTTGCGCCTGGAGCGGGGCAAGCGTGCGACGGCGACCATTCATCTTTCGGCGCGTCATTCGGGAGCGAGTGTGCTGATCGCCGTCTCGGACGACGGCGGCGGCATCGACGCCGATGCAGTGCGCAATCGCGCGATTGAGCGAGGGCTGGTGCCCTGCGATGCACAACTGACCGAGACTGAGACCTTCGCGCTCTTGTTTCAGCCGGGATTCTCGACAGCGAAGCAGGTTACGGACGTCTCCGGCCGCGGCGTCGGCATGGACGTGGTTCGTCAGCGCGTGGAAAGCCTGCGCGGCACCATCGATGTAGCCAGCAAACCAGGCTCGGGCACCAGCGTCACCTTGCGGCTGCCATTGACACTGGCAATTATCGACGGGCTGCTGGTGAGTGTAGCGGATGCATGTTTTGTTCTTCCCCTGGCGAGCACGCTCGAATGCATCGAATTGACCTCGGCGGATATTGAGCGCGCCAACGGAAAACATGTGGCCAACGTGCGTGGAGCGATTGTTCCCTACATCCGCCTGCGCGAACACTTCAACACGAACAGCATGAGACCGGACCTGGAACAGATCATGGTGGTCGAAACCGGCGAAGGCCCGTTTGGCTTTGTCGTCGATCAGGTCCTGGGCGATTGCCAGACGGTGATCAAGAGCCTCGGCCGCGTTTACCGCCATGTGCAGGCGGTCTCCGGCGCAACCATTCTGGGCGATGGCCGCGTCGCGCTGATTCTCGATCCTGAGAGGCTGGTGCAGGATGCACTGCGCAGCCAGACGCTCGGCGCACGAACGCCAGGCGCGCCCCCAGGGAGCCGTTCGGGTTTGGCCCGGGTGCGCGACACAAAGTTTCGCGCTGAGTGACACCCAAGGAGTAACAAATGTTGAAGAACTTGAAAATCGGTGCCAAGCTGATCGGTGGATTTGGCGTGCTGGCGCTGATTTCGGCGGTGATAGGAGTTACGGGGATTCTGTGTCAACGCTCGCTGGCCGGCGCCAATGTTCAGTTATATGAGAAGTCGACTGTTCCCGAGGGTGAGCTGATTGGGATGACGGCATCGCTGCAGGGCCTGCGGCTCGCTTCGCGGGACGTGATTCTCAACCCGGACAAGCAGAAGTATGCGGCCAAGGCCGGCAGTCTCAAGGACGATCTCACCCGGCAATCGGAGGAGTTTGAGAAGACCATAGACTCCGCCGATGCTCGCAGGGATTATGACGAATTCGTCGCGGATCGAAAGAGGTACGAAGTGTACCTCGACCGCATGGTCTCTCTCTCGGTAGCGGGAAAAGAGAAAGACGCGGCCGAGATTATGTACCAGGGCGACGCTCTCGAAGCGGCCACCGCGGTGCAGAACTCATTCAACAAGATGCGCGACCAGGCGATGGCCTCGGCGGAAGAGAGAATGCGCGACAGTTCCAGCCTTGCCGCCAGGGCTTCGACACTGATGATCGTCGCTACAGTAGCAGGTCTTGCGGCGGCCCTTGGCTTCGGCTGGGTGCTGACCGGCACGATTTCGAAACCTCTCACTCGAGTGGTGAGCATTCTTGAGGCGCTGGCAGCGGGCGACCTGAGCCAGAGGATCGAAGCCGAGTCCGAAGACGAAATTGGTCAAATGGAGCGAAGCCTGGGGACGGTAAGCGCCAGCCTGAAGCGCACCATCCAGGAGATTCGCGGCATTGCCGGCGAAGTTTCGTCGGCCAGCCAGTCGATCAGTTCAGCCTCGATTGAATTGTCCAAGGGCGCCAGCGCCCAGGCGGCCGCGGCGGAGGAAGCCTCGGCTTCGATGGAGGAGATGGCGTCCAACATCAAGCAGAATGCGGACAACGCGCAGCAGACCGACAAGATTGCGACCAAATCGGCCTCGGACGCGCAGCAGAGCGGAAAAAGCGTGCTCGAAGCTGTGGCCGCGATGAAGGAGATTGCCAACAAGATTTCGATCATTGAGGAAATCGCACGGCAGACCAACCTGCTGGCCCTGAACGCGGCCATCGAAGCGGCACGCGCGGGTGAGCATGGCAAGGGCTTTGCGGTGGTGGCTGCCGAGGTCCGCAAACTCGCCGAGCGCAGCCAGAAAGCCGCCGGCGAAATCAACCAGTTGTCGGGCTCAACCCTCAAGGTCTCGGTGCTGTCCGGCGAAATGCTCGAGAAGCTGGTGCCCAACATTCAGAGGACAGCGGAGCTGGTGCAGGAGATTTCGGCCGCCAGCCGGGAACAGGATGCGGGCGGAGAACAGATCAACAAGGCGCTGCAGCAACTGGAGAAGGTGATTCAGCAGAACGCGTCCGCATCCGAAGAGATGGCCGCCACAACCGAGGAGTTGACCGGCCAGTCCGAGCAATTGGTGAGCGCCCTGGCCTTCTTCCGGACCTCAGACGACTCCAGGGCTCCGCTCAATTCCTCCGCCGGTGCAGGGCAAGTCGATTACCCACCGCGAGCGTTGGTCAACACCGCAAAAGCCAACAGCCACGCTGCCACAACCCATCACAACGCAGGGGCAAGAGCGGGTGTGAATCTCCATCTCAAAGAAGGAAATGAGGATATTGACGGAGAATTCGAACGCTTTTGACCTGCGGCCGAACCTCACCCACGGGATTGTCCATGAGGTGGTCCACGGAGCTGGGCGATAACCCCAGCGCCTGTCCATAACAAGTAAACCAGCTGAATCGCGCGCTCCTCGCGGTCCGGCCCACAGGCGAGCATCTCAAACAGGCCTTGGGTGCGCCGGTCTTGGAGAGAGCGAATTCAAGCGAGAAGGAGGGACGGATTTCATGTCGACGACATTGGTGAGTGAAGGCCGGAAGCGCAATGGCACCGGCAATGGGCACGGGGTAAGCGGTCATGACAACTCTGAGAAGGCGAACCGGAAACCGCAAGTGCAGCAGGACGATTCGCAGCTTGTTCTCGACGAGATCATGCGGCTGGTGGATGCATCGAAGGAAGGACAACTATCCGAGCGCGGAAAAGCGACCCTGTTCAATGGCCCGCACCGCGAGATGATTCAGGGTATCAATGAGATGCTCGATGCAATTCTATTGCCTATCGGAGAAGGCAATCGCATTCTTGCCCAAATCTCCAGCGGCAAGATAGATGAGCTGATCGCGCAGACCTACAAGGGCGATCACGAAAAGATGAAGGTTGCGGTCAACAATGTTGCCATTGTGACG
>Ga0182012_10006075_pt1 | contig 12357 bp, 11 predicted proteins | sample 612S2SmetaG_FD_120486 | JGI IMG/M metagenome (GOLD analysis project Ga0182012, IMG submission 120486) | Permafrost microbial communities from Stordalen Mire, Sweden - 612S2S metaG | ecosystem: Environmental > Terrestrial > Soil > Wetlands > Permafrost | place: Sweden: Stordalen | collected...
CGCCAATGGTACGGTCTACAGCGTTAACGCCACGACAATCACTCTCGACTATCAGCCGTCGGCGACGCTCAATTCCGGCTCGACCGTCTATGTCTGCGAGACGATGACGACGAGCGCCGATAGCCCGGCAGGGCAGGCCAACATCAGTTTGCCCTATACGACTTATCCGAACAAGTTGCTCGCGTTCAGGATGGATCATACCGGCAGCTATACGAACGACTGGAACAACGTCGGAAATATGCCGTCGGCGATGTACAACATGCAGTTCGCGAACGGCAGCAATCCGGCGTTCGTTTATAATTCCGAGAGCGTCTATGCGCCGACGCGGTACGTCGTCTTGGGCGGAAATTGCGCAACCGAGGGCGTGCTAAACTACTCTGGAATCGGGAATGGTGCAGGAGGCTGTGGCAATGGATTTACGATCGTGCCTTATGCGATCAAGGTCTACTCTCCGGCACGGGGCGTCGTCATGCAGATCGTCGGCGACAGCCATTTCGCCGGAGACACCACGCCGGCCACCGCCAATGGAACCTTCGTCGGCCAAGCCGCCGACTATTTCCGCAACACCACGACTCTGCCCGTTTACTATCTAAACTCGGGACGCGGCGGCCAGCCCTCGATGGTTTATTTCAACGACGCCGTACAGATGACGAAGTCCTTGCATCCTTCCATCGTCGCCATCCAGTACACGACGCCCAACGACGACGGTCAGGTCTATCTGACCGACGTATCGAACATGACGGGGCAGGCGATCGGCCTCGCGTCGTTGGTCCAGCAATATGGCGGCTTGCCCATCGTGGTCTCCGATTATCAGCGCCAGGCGATAGGGATCAGCAGCGAATCGACCACCTCTCAGACGTTCCGCCTCTACGGAGAGACCCAACTGAACAATGACGCCGCCGCGGGGTTCCCGACGATGGATCTTTCGGCGATCACCGGCAACGCCACGTGGGGGCAATTGTACTTCTGCGGCTATTGCTCGCTCGACGGAATCCACAACGACACCTACGGCCATGGGCTGATAGCCCAGTCGCTAGAAAAATTGCTCGCGCCGTATTTGCGCAACTAATCGCGCTTCCCGATTGCCGCAAGGAACCCCCATGCGAGGCTAAGGACTCTCAACATGGTCGCTCTTTCCACACCAAAGCCCGGAATGTATCATATCACGGTTTCCGGCGTTTCAACACTAAAAAACGGAAAGCCAACAAATCGAGGCCTGAAATCGCATACGGTGAGCCATTTAGAATTGCTGTTGGCTAGCCTCCTAATTCGTGATAAATGAGGCGTCATGGCAAGCTCGGGGACATACGCCTTTAACCCGTCCATTGGCGAAGGCACAATACATGCCTTTGCCATGTGTGGCGTCCGAGCCCCGTCGCTGCTTCAAGAGCACATGGAAAGCGCGCGGATGGCGGCGAATATGCTGCTATCCCGATGGAGCGCCCAAGGCGTAAATTTGTGGAAAGTGGAACTGGTAACCATTCCACTTGTCCAAGGTACAGCGACCTATTCCATTCCGTCCAATGTGATTGTGATCATGGACGGTTATGTGACGGTAAATTCAGGCGCTACGCCGATTGATCGGTATATCATGCCGATTTCTCGCTCGGAATATGCTAGCTATTCGAACAAAAGTACGCAAGGGTTCCCCACAACCTACTGGCATGATAGGCTTATCTCGCAGACAGTGACATTATGGCCCGTTCCGGATGGGAATGAGGCCAGTTTCAGCTATTATTGCGTCCAGCAAATCCAGGATGCTGCGTTTACATCGGGTCAAACCGCCGATATCCCGTACTATTTCCTCGAGGCGTTCGTTCTAGGCCTCGCGCATAGGCTCGCAATCATATGGGCCCCTGATAGAGCGCAGGGCCTCAAGATGCTTGCCGACGAAGCCTATCAGATCGCATCTGAGCAGAATATCGAGACTGCGCAACAGTATATTTCGCCGATGCTTCAGTCGTATTGGTCAAACTAAGATGACTTGTAACTTCTACGTTTACGAGCACTGGCGTCCTGATCGGGACGAATGCTTCTACGTGGGTAAGGGAAAAGGTAAGCGCGCTAATAATATGGATAATAGAAATATTTTCCATAAAGCCATACAAGGCAAATTAGCTCGGTTAGGAATGGCTGTTGAAGTTCGAATGGTTTCTGTAGGGATGGACGAACAATCTGCGCTTCTATTGGAAATAAAACGCATCGCGTTTTGGCGCGGTATTGGAATTGATTTAGCGAACATAACAAATGGCGGAGATGGAGTATCTGGCGTCCCGGCTTATAATCGGCGACCCGTGTTGTGTCTCGAAACGGGTGAGTTATTTGTAAGCGCCACGCACGCCGGTGTGGCCCATAAAATCAACCCGACCACGGTATCTGACGTTTGTCGAGGGAAGTACCGTTTTAACGGTGGATATCATTATGTATATGAAAACAATGATATGGGGAAAAAAGAACGGAACGAAGCGATTAAAAAAATAGAAGAAACACACGCGAAAAGAAGAAAAAGAGTTGATGTAAATAAGTCCTATGTAGGCGTTACGGATGGAAAAGACGCCATAGGTAGAAGCGCGGCAGGCCCATCTGCAAACAGCAAAAAAGTAATATGTTTAGATGATGGGATGATGTTTCCGTCGGCTAGCGCGGCGGCCAGAAATTATAACATAGCACGAAGTTCAATTATCGAAATGTGCTTGGGAAGGAAATACCGCGTTACCGTTGGCGGCAAAAAGTTCAAATATTATACGGAGGACGTATAAGTGGGCTTTTCAAGTCAGAGCGGACATGCCCGAACAAGCTCGCGCAATCCGCAGGCGTTTTCCGTATGCGACCGTTGCGGGCAGTGGCACAACTTTGTCAACCTACGCTGGCAGTTCGACTGGAGAGGCGCGTCTTTACAAAACCTCCGCATTCTAGTCTGCAAACGTTGCTACGATACGCCACAAAATCAACTTCGCGCAATTGTCCTCCCCCCAGATCCGCAACCGATCATCAATGCGCGCCCTGAGATCTTCCCGAACGACGAATCCGATTGGCTGACGCTGACGCCTTCCACTATCGATCCGACGACGGGGCTTCCGGTCCCGAACACTACCGTCATGGCGTTGACTGATGGCGTCACGCAAATAACGAAGGTTCCTGTTGGCGCGCCTTTGGGTTACAGAGGGCTTGAGCGCGTCACAGGCGTCACAGAGTACATGACGGTCACGCCTCCCCCCAGCACTACCAAAATGGCGCTGGTCAACGGTTCTACCGTGATGACAGAGGTTCCTCTGGTCAACATTCCCTATCTTTCGATTAATGGGAATGGAACGACAATTGTCAATGTGACGTGCTCGCAGGCGCACAGACTTTCGACAAACGATCAGATTTACGCCGAAGGGCTTTCACAAAAGAACGCTTGCGGAATGTGGTCGATTACGGTTACGACCGCCACGGCTTTCACCTACACGGGCAATACGCCCGTCGTCTCAGGCTCGCTTTTGACTGGAAACGAGTTTATGGTAGCAACAAGTATGGGCTTGCCCTACGGGTATTTGCAAATTCCGCATACGGGGGTTTGAATGGCGAACCAGACAATTCCCGGCTTGCCAGCTGCGACGGTCATCAATGGTACAGAATTGGTTTGGTGCGTCCAGAACGGCCAAGACGTAAGAATTACGACAGCAATGCTCGGTGCTCTTGCGTCGTCACTAGCTAATCTTCCAGTTCAAACGGGGGCCTCAGCACCGGTTCCGACCGGACAACCTTTCATCAACTCATCTGGTTATATTGTCATAGCGCAATGAACGCAACCCCAAACCCAAACGAGTTGACGTACAACGGATTTGTGACGCAAATCTGTACGATGGCTGTGGTAAATTTTTCCACGATTGCTGGGATTGTTACTCCGACCGATATTGCCGTTCAAAATATTATGCCATCGATGCTGAATTACGCCGAGCAGCGAATTCAGCGTGATTTGGACCTCCAGGCCGCACTTACCTCTAGCGCTCCCGGCGCTTATACGCTGGCGACCGGAACGAACGTGTTGGCGTTGAACCCGAATGACTTTATCACGGTCGAAAGCGTGTCTCTTACGATCGGCACGGCCAATCTCCCACTTCTCCCGGTTTCGAAAGAATGGCTTCAAAACGTCTATAACGACAGTTCGTACATTGCGCCTCCGCAGTATTTCGCTATGACGGGCGGCGATCCGGCAACGGGAGGCGTGACAGCGAATAATATGATCGTAGGGCCATATCCAGATGCGGCATATCCAGTCATCTTGACGGGCGTGCAATGGCTTCCGAGCCTGTACGCGTTCTCAGGAAACCAGACGCAAGCGTCCGCAAGCACTACGTTCATTTCAGCAAACCTGTCCGATCTGCTTATCATGGCTTCGATGATTTTCGTATCCGCATATCAGCGCAACTTTGGCCGGGAGAGCGATGACCCGCAGATGGCGCAAAGCTATGAAAATCAGTACCAGACTTTGCTAAAGTCCGCCATGCAACAAGAGTATCGCAAGAAATTCGCCGCGTCGGCGTGGTCGTCATCGTCGCAGCCTGTCGTGGCGACGCCGAACAGGTAAGGTCACAGATGCCGCGAAACGCAGTCAGGATCACGTCCGGGGTTACGACGAACGAGACGCCAGCACTGAATGAGGCTGGCATAACGAACTGCAACTTGATCCGGTTGAAGTATGACCCACAAGGCTTGATACTTTTAGAAAAACTTGGCGGATGGGCGCGGTTTTTTGCAAATCAAATCACTGGCGTCATTCGCTCGCTCTGCGCTTGGCAAGACCTGGATATCAACAAGTGGTTAGCTTATGGGGCGGTATCTCCGAATACCGCGCTCGTTGCCATCAATTGCGCGACCGTCAATGGAACCACGACGGGACAGATTGCAACGGACATCACGCCCTATTACGGGTCGACAAGCTCGACCATAATTTTCAACCCGCAATCTTACGTCGCTCAGGATACGGTAGCCGATCCGACTATTTTCGCAGTAACGGATAACATCGTAGGTTTTACCGTATCTCAATTCGATACCGTCAATGTTACGACGCCCGTCAGCGCTGCCGGTGTGATTTTCTTTGGAATGTATAAGATAAAGGCGATAAACAGTACAAATATTTACCAGATCGTCGCAACAAATGTGCTTCAACAGCCGATACCCGCTCAATTTATAACGGTAAAAAACAGCATTACAGGAATTACATTCTCAAGTCCGAATATGACAATATCGTTTTCGACATTCGCCGGTTACACATTTACGCCAAACGATTATGTTCTGGTTACAGGGGCTCTTCCTGTCATCCTCAACGGGGCATATCCAGTCATCTCGTCAACGTCTAGCACAGTTACCGTTGCGGCCCCTTCCGGTGCGTCGACGTATTCGAGCGGAGGATATGTCAGCAACGAAGGGATGGTTCCTCAACTGACGACTGTTAGCGGAAGCTCAATCGTTACGGTATTTTTCCCGGATCACGGATACTCGCCAGGATCTACGTTCTCCATTCTGAATGGAACGACTATAGGAGGGATATATTTCTCAGGGCAATACGATATTTTGTATATCCTGAATTCCTATAGCTTCACTTTTTACGCGCCTACGGTAGCGACGGCGAGCGAAACCAATTCTCTGAATGCGCGCGCTGTTATCAATGCGGGATTGGTCGCGTCGACGATTACGCTTACATGCGATGTTTCGGCTTTATCTCCATTCCCGAGTAATCCTCTGTTTGCAGTAGGTGATACGATTGTCGTGTCAGGGATAACGCCGTCAAACTGGAATGGGACATTTATTGTCATCAGTTCGAGTACCGTGAATGTCTCGTTTGTGAATTCATCTGCTACCGGAACATGGGTTTCGGGAGGGTCAGTTGCTCATGTGGGGGGGGACGTCGCATACGTCTACAATATCAATGTTGGTACGCGTTCAACCGGGTCGCCCTATGGGCAGGGCGTTTATGGGAATGGGGTTTATAACGGCGCAGGAAGTTCTCAAACCATTCCGGGAACGGAAATAAGCGCAACAAATTGGGAACTTGACAATTGGGGAGGAGATTTACTTGCACTTCCCGTTGGATTCTCGCCTCTTCCATACGAGAACGGCTCCTTCTATCAGCAAGCTATTTACATTTGGAACCCGATAGGCGGCCAAGCGCTCGCCAAAATCATCCCAGGATCGCCGCCGACAAGCGGAGGGTTCTTTGTCGCTATGCCACAACGTCAAATTGTGGCGTGGGCGTCTTCCTTTAATGGTGTGATCGATCCGCTGTTGCTTAGATGGTGCGACGTCAATAATTACAACGTATGGGTTGCGCAGACCGCGAATCAAGCCGGTTCGTTCCGCCTCTCCTCGGGATCGCGCATCGTGGGCGCTATTCAAGGTCCGCAGCAAGGCTTTGTGTGGACTGATGTGTCTCTTTGGACGATGCAATATTCAGGTCCTCCCTATGTCTATAATATCAATCTTGTAGCTACAGGATGCGGGTTGATCGGGAGACATGCGCGAGCCATCTTGAGCGGCGTTACCTATTGGATGGGGCGCGAACAGTTCTTTGCCATTTCGGGTTCGGGGGTTTCCCCGCTTCCATGTCCGGTATGGGACGTCGTGTTTCAGCAACTTGACTTGGCTAATGTCGAAAAAATCACAGCGTCGGCGAATTCCTTATTCGGAGAAATTACGTGGTATTACCCCATCGTTGGAGGCAACGGAGAAGTTTCCAACTATATCAGGTTCAATACCATGTTAAATCAATGGGACTTCGGCGTTCTTGCGCGGTCGGCTTGGCTCGATACGAGCGTGATTGGTCCGCCAATCGGGGCCGATCCGGTAAACGAGTACATTTATCAACATGAAATCTCGCCGGATGCTGACGGGAAGGCGATGACGCCTATTTTCAGGACAGGATGGTTTGCGTTAGAGGATGGGAACCATAAAACGTTTATCGATGAATGGTGGTCGGACATAAAGTTTGGCTACTATGGTAAATCTCAGAATTCGACAGTCAGCCTAACCATTTATGGGGCTGATTTCCCAGAGCAGACGCCTGTACCTTACGGGCCGTTTACGTTGACTGAGAATACGACGTTTTTCAGCCCTCGCGTGCGGGCGCGCTTGCTGGCATTGGAATTTTCGTCAAATGATCTGGGATCGTTCTGGCGCGTTGGACTGAATAGGTATAGATATCAGCCGGATGGGAAATACTGAGAGAGGTTGTGATGTCCGTTGTAGCCCTTCCCGTCGTACACGCTACTGAGGAAACAAAGCGTAGCGTGATTTCGCTTTTAGAAAGTCACCTAGAGGACGCAAAGGCTGGGAAAATTGACACCATTGTGATTATCGCTCATTATTTGGAAGATATGCCGTGGAGAAATAGCGCATCAAGCACGTCTGTCCTAAGAGAGACCTTGGGACAGCTTGAGATATTGAAAAATAGATGGATAAATGGAACAAACGGATAAGGACCGTATCTGATGCTTCCCCCCGTCACTTTGCAGCAAAACGCCTCTATGTCCGACCTTTTAACGGCGGCCAAGGGCATTGTCACTGCTTTGAATGCAACGCTGCAAAATCAGCAACTTGTGACGGGATCGTCAAGCGCCTCCGGGGTTAATGTCGCGACGGTAATCAAGACCTTTCCAGGCCGCATTGTCAGCATCAACGTGGCTGTCGCAGGGTCGACGGCAGGCGCGGCTTACGATCTAGCGTCATTGGTAGGGGTAATTCTTGGAACCACGACAGCGAACCTGATTTGTGCTATACCGAACACGGTCGGGATTACAAATCTTGGATTTACGACAACTAACGGGATATCAGTGATACCGGGATCGGGACAGGTTATTTCGATCGTATATTCGTGAGGGGACGATGCCATTCGAAAACCTATCGAACTTGGGAAAACTGCTTTCGAAAGCACGGGGAGTAAAAGCCGAGCCGGTCAAGCCGCCGGTTATCGTCGAGCAGCCGAAACATTTCCACACCGGGCCAATCCATAGCACGGTTGCGGGAAGAACCGATCATCTGCCCGTGCATGTTCCTTCAGATAGCTATGTCCTTCCTGCCGATATCGTCAGCGCCCTCGGCGAGGGAAATACCATCAACGGATTCAAGCGTATCCGCCGCATGTTTGCCGGGACGCCCTACGGGGAAGGCGAGACGCCCTACGGCCAAGGTAAGGCGCATGGGGGTGAGGTCTCAGGCGTTCCCGTTGTCGTGGCTGGCGGCGAATATGTTCTGAAACCGATCGAGGTCAAGTTTGCTGGCGATGGCGATATAAAGCGCGGTCATCGCGTTTTGGATGATTTCGTGAAGGAATATCGAGCGAAGACCGTGAAGACGTTGCAGAAATTGCCTGGACCGAAGAAAAACTAAATGGTTTGGATTGACGTACAAAAGCTTTGTGACAATTTCCTTGATGAATGGCCCATGGCTGAGTATGGGCCGGCACATATCACATTGGCAGACGGAAACTTTGAAGACGGGCATTTGCTGTATTGCATCAAGGAAACGTTCAAAGCTATCCGGAAAGATAAAGAGAACAATGAACTTTGGGAAACATTTGCCTTTCTCATGATGTTGGTGGATATCCCAGAAAATGAAAGGTTAGAGCCTGAGGACGAGGCGGAAGAAATGGAAATTAGAAACCAATGGTGTGACCCGTCATGACAGACATAGAAGTCAGAGCCGGGACGCCTGACGATATTCATCCGATGATAACTTTGGCGCTAGCGGCGTGCGCAGAAAACGGCCTGACAAACCCGAATCCCATAAAACTTCTCTCCGAAATATGGGTAGCCCTCACTCGGGAGCGCGGGATTGTGGGAATTATTGGGGAGCCGGGAAAACCGATTGAAGCCGCTATTCTGCTCCGAATAGAGCCGCTTTGGTATTCCGACGAACCTTCGATAATTGAACGCGCTATATTTGTTCATCCTGACTTTCGAGCGGCAAAAGGCGGCCGTGCATCTAAGCTTTGCGATTTTGCGAAAAATGTGCAAGAACAGCTTGCTTTTCCGCTTTTGATCGGCGTGCTGAGTTCGCAGCGCACAGAAGCCAAGGTAAGGCTCTACGAGCGTAAGTTCGGCGATGCAGCCGGTGCGTATTGGATTGTTGGGGCATCGACTGGCACAACCTGAGAGAGTTGTATGGGCGGCAAGAGTGCAACCGGTACGAGTACCACAACCATACCTCCCCAGGTACTCGCGAATTATCAAAACGCAGTAAGCAAGATGGCTACGGCGTCGAATACGCCGTTCCAGTCCTATTCCAGCAACCCTAATTCTTTTGTCGCCCCTCTAAACTCGACCGAACAGGCTGGCGTTGCCGGAACTACTGCGGCGGCAAATCAAGCGCAGCCGTACTATCAACAGGCCAACGCAATGACGCAGGCCGGATCTGGCACGGCCAATCTCGGCACGCTTAATTCGACAGCGTATATGTCGCCGTACCTAAATACCGTCGCCAAAACGACGGAAGCGTTACAGAACCAGTCTAATCAGCAACAGCAAGCCGGCCAACTCGGGAATGCGATTAGTTCGGGGGCATTTGGCGGCGATCGGGCGGGCGTTGGGGCTGCGAACCTAGAAGAACAGCAGAACCTCAGCAATTCGGCGACAATCGCCAATTTGATGAACCAAGGATACAATACCTCTCTCGCCACTGCTCAGCAACAGCAAGGCGCACAACTCGGAGCCGAACAGGCTAATCTGGCCCGCGAAATGATGGGCGGCGCACAAGAAGCCCAACTCGGCAGCGGGGCAGAGAGCGCCGCTTTGCAGGGGGCGCAAGGAGAGTTGCAAGCCGGTCAACTTGGGCAGCAAACGACGCAAGCCGGTCTATCGGCGCTATATAATCAATTCCTGCAAGAGCAAGCCTACCCATTTCAGACTGCTCAGGCTTACGCCAACGTGGCAGAAGGCACCGGCTCGCTTTCGGGGCAGACTACGACTTCCACTCAACCGCTTGGCTTGTTTGGGGGCCTGCTTTCGGACCGCCGGGCGAAAGAAAACATCAAGAAAATCGGTAGCGCCAACAATGGCCTAGCGATCTATAAATTCAACTATAAGGACGATCCGCACAATGTTACCCATGTCGGCTTCATGGCCGATGAGGTCGAAAAGCAGCATCCCGAGGCGGTTGGCGAATATGGTGGTCTGAAAACCGTTGACTATGACCGCGCCACGCGAGCCGCTGGCGGCGGATTGGTCGGATTTGATCCCGACCTTGGCCCCTATGGTTCCGGCAATGCAGGGATACCGGGGAAGGGCGGCTATGTGCCGACGCCTAGCGGACAAACGCAACATCAAATGTTGCGTCCGAATGTCGTCCCGATGACGAACCAAAACTCTCTACAAAACCTAGCGAGCGACTTCAACGCAGGGAAATCCCTATGGGGAGATGCGAGCAACGCCTATAAATGGCTGAATTCATCGCCGCAACAAGCAGCGAAGGGCGGACGCATTGGCCTTGATGTAGGCGGCACTCCTTATGACAATGAGGGGGATGATAATCTCGTCAATGGGAACCAATCCAACACAAATCATCCGAATAATTTGTTGAACTCTGTCGTTTCGTCAGGTTCGCGAACCCCGCAACAGTTGAGAACGCAACAAGGGGCGATGAACCCGGCGCAAAGCGTTCAGCAAGGAGGCTTGGGAGCACTCGCTAACGGTATCAACACAATTTCGAGCTTGAACAAAGCCGCGCAAGCATTTCCTGGCATTGGCTCGGCGGCCGGTTCTCTAGGAACCGCCGCTTCGACGCTTGGAAATGCAGCGGCTAGTGGTCTCGGGACGGCAGCCTCAACGGTCGGTTCCGATATCGGCAGCGTGATCTCGCTTTTGCCCTTCCTTGCGAAGGGTGGCGCGGTGCCTCGCAAGCATTTCGACGATGGTGGCGATAGTGGGGGACCGAATGGGGATACTGGCGGGTCAAGCGCAAGTGGCGGGATAGGTTCGGATGCAGTAGCAGGCGGAACAACGGGAGAATCTGTTGGCGACGGTTCCGAAGCGTTCGGCGGTCTAGGGAGCCCTGGCGATCCGAATTCGGCCGCGTCTTTTGGGACCGGCTTTGCGACCGCTGCTCAATCCATGGCTAATCCCGGGTTGGCTTCTGCTCTTGGTAATATCGGGACATTTGGCGGCTTGGACGGTGCTCCGTCTCCCCAAACCGGAGACGTCCAACCTGGAACTGTCACCGGGCTATCAAAATTGGCCGATCCGTCATCGCCAAGCGATCCGACGGCTCCATCTGGCGTGTCTATCGGAGAGTTGGGCTCAATGATGAGCGCGCTTTTCGGAGGAACGAACTCTGCGACATCAGCGGTCAACCCGTCCGCAACGATTTCCGCATCTCCATCAATGCCGTCCAAATTTGGCATACGAGCTTCGAATGATGATGGGACCATGGGTCCTAGCGCCTCGAATGACAATCCTGGTCAGAACATTTCCGGTAATGATCCTAGCCAAGCCTACAGCGCTAATCCTGGGGAATCGGAACCGTCTATAGCGGCCATGTCCAATGCCATTTTTGGACAACCCTCTCCTGCTGCCGTGGGCATGGCATCGGACGCAAACGCGGTAGGACCCACGGCATTCGCGCCTGCGACAGACGTGTCGGAAACGCCTACTGCGATGGCTGCTTTGCGTGCGGCCATGACAGCGTCTCCCGCGTCGTCTCAGTCTGTGGCTTCGCAACCCGCGCCAAGCGCATCCGTTGCGCAGGCCACACCGTCACAAGACAATTCCGCTCCCACTTCTGTCGTCGCGACTTCCTCCGAACCGGCCGCGCCGTCTGTCGCGATTGCAGCACCTTCGGCCGCCGTTTCATCACCGGTATCCGCATCCCCTCTCGACGCGTCACCTCCGGCTGATACTTCGCCTTCGATGTTTGGCCAAGCGATCGATGCGGCCAAGAGCTATGCTACTAAAGTAGCTGACAATATCAGTTCTCAGTTCGGTTCAAGTCCCGCCGTTGCGAATAATGAACCGGCGCATGTTGGCGGCAATTATATTTCCCCTGCCATACAAAAGGCGCTCCAAACTGCGCAAACGGTTACTGCCGCGAATGGAGGCCGCATAAAGCTTGCGGATGGCGGCGATCCTAATGCGCAGCCGAGTTGGCTCGATACAGTTTCCGATTATCTCGGAGGCGGTCCGAACAGTCTGTATTCCGATCTTTTCGGGTCAAGTGGTCCGTCTCAATCCAATGCCAGCCCTAGCGTAGCGTCCCCCGTGCGGCGCGATGAAATCCAGTATGCGCCGACCGGGACGGATGCGCCTTTGCCACCTTCGAGGCCGAAGGATTTGGGGAATGTAGCGGCTCCGGTTGCCGCTCAATCGCCCGCTCCCGTTGTGCCCC
>Ga0182012_10006076_pt1 | contig 12355 bp, 12 predicted proteins | sample 612S2SmetaG_FD_120486 | JGI IMG/M metagenome (GOLD analysis project Ga0182012, IMG submission 120486) | Permafrost microbial communities from Stordalen Mire, Sweden - 612S2S metaG | ecosystem: Environmental > Terrestrial > Soil > Wetlands > Permafrost | place: Sweden: Stordalen | collected...
AATACGTCATTCTAGCAGGATTTCCAGGCGTTCGGACATGAAGAGCCCGTCATCCGCGAGCGCCGGACGACACCATTTAACAGCATGGTTGGTCGGCGAAAATCAATTTGAAACATCCGCGGCCGCCCATCCGGTGAGATTTTCATCGCCTGCCGGATAGCTTGCGCGGGCAGTTGGTGGGCCTTAGACGTACCGATCGCCGGCGCTCGGACACAGGCCGGATGCGCCGCCGGGAGGACATCCATGGACCAGCCGCTGATCGGCACGCCAGCGCATGAAGAAATCCGCGAGGGAGTGCGCCGGCTCTGCGCCCGATTCCCGGGCGAATATTGGCGCAAGCTCGACGCCGAGCGCGGCTATCCCACGGAATTCGTCAATGCGCTGACCGAGGCCGGATATCTGGCGGCGCTCATACCCGAGGAATTCGGGGGCGCCGGCCTGAGCCTGTCCGCCGCCGCGGCGATCCTGGAAACAGTGCAGGCGGAGGGCTGCAATGGAGCAGCGTGCCACGCACAGATGTACATCATGGGTACGATTCTGCGGCACGGCTCGCCGGCGCAGAAGGCGCAGTACCTGCCGAAGATCGCAAGCGGCGCGTTGCGCCTGCAGGCCTTCGGCGTGACCGAGCCGACGAGTGGGACGGACACCACATCGTTGCGCACCTTCGCCCGGCGGGAGGGCGATCACTATGTGGTGAACGGGCAAAAAGTCTGGACCAGCCGGTCCGAGCACTCCGACCTCATGCTGCTGCTGGCGCGCACCACGCCGCGCGATCAGGTGGCACGGAAGACCGAAGGACTGTCCACCTTCATCGTGGATATGCGGGCGGCTCTGGGCCAAGGGCTGACGATCCGGCCGATCCGCACGATGATGAACCACAATTCCTGCGAGGTGTTCTTCGATAACATGGTCGTGCCGGCCGAGAATCTGGTCGGCGAGGAAGGGCGGGGCTTCCGCTACGTGCTGGACGGGATGAATGCGGAGCGGCTGCTGATCGCAGCGGAGTGCATCGGCGACGCCAAGTGGTTCACCGCCAAGTCGGTCGCCTACGCGAAGGAGCGCCACGTGTTTGGCCGCCCGATCGGACAGAATCAGGGTGTACAGTTTCCGATCGCCAAGGCCTACGCGCAGATGCGCGCGGCCGAATTGCTCGTGCAGGCGGGCTGCGAGAAGTTCGACGCTGGCCTGCCCTGTGGCGAGGAGGCGAACATGGCGAAGATGCTCGCCGCGGAGGCGTCGTGGGCGGCCGCTGAGGCCTGCGTGCAGACGCATGGCGGGTACGGTTTTGCCGAGGAATACGACGTCGAGCGCAAATTCCGCGAGACGCGGCTGTATCAGGTGGCGCCGATCAGTACGAACCTGATCCTGTCCTATGTCGCCGAGCACGTGCTCGGCCTGCCGCGCAGCTACTGACGGTGAGCCACGCGCTCGACGGCCTGCTGGTCGTCGCACTCGAGCAGGCGGTGGCGGCGCCGTATTGCACCTCGCGGCTGGCCGATGCCGGGGCGCGGGTGATCAAGGTCGAGCGGCCGGAGGGCGATTTCGCGCGGTATTACGACAAAGTTGCGCAAGGGCTCTCCAGCTACTTCGTCTGGCTCAATCGCGGCAAGCAGAGCCTGACGGCGGACATCAAGAACCCCGACGATGCCGCCTTGCTGCACCGGATCCTCGCGCGGGCAGATGTGTTCATCCAGAATCTCGCCCCGGGTGCGGCAACGCGTGCGGGTTTCGGATCGGACGAACTGCGCGCGGCGCATCCGCGACTGATCACGGTCGATATCTCTGGCTACGGCGACAGCGGCGATTACGCTGACATGAAAGCCTACGATCTGCTGGTGCAGGCCGAGTCCGGTCTGGCGAGCATCACCGGTCGCGCCGAAGGACCGGGGCGGGTCGGCGTATCGGCCTGCGATATCGCCTGCGGGATGGCGGCGCAGTCGGCCGTCCTTGAGGCACTGATCGAACGCGGCCGCGCCGGGCACGGCAAGGGGCTGAAAGTCAGCCTGTTTGATGGCATGGCGGACTGGATGACCGTGCCGCTGATGTATTTCGAGGGCACCGGCCACGCGCCGGCGCGACTGGGGCTGGTTCATCCATCGATCTGCCCCTATGGCGCGTTCGATACCGGTGACGGATCCGCCGTGCTGATCTCAATCCAGAACGAGCGCGAGTGGGTGGATTTCTGCGCGACGTTCCTGGGTGAGCCTGACCTGCCGCGACGCCCGGGTTTCGAGAACAATGTCGCACGGGTCGCCAACCGGGCGGAGGTGGATGCGCATATCGCGGCTGCGTTCCTGCGGATGACGCGCGAGCAGGCCGCGGCAAAGCTACGGGCGGCGAGGACAGCGTACGGTTTTATCAATGGTGTGGCGGAGTTCGCGCACCACCCGGCGCTCCGACGGGTTACGATCGGCACGTCCGCCGGCGATGTCTCCATGCCCGCCCCCCCTGTCATCACGACCGACGGGCCTCCCGCGTTCGGGCCCGTCCCGGCGGTCGGCGCCCACTCGGCAGCAATCCGAGCGGAATTCGCGGCGTAGGGTCAGCGGTACAGATCAGCCCGCGTCGGTGGCAGGCCGGACGGTCCGCGTGCGCGCTTGGAAGCCAGCGTCTGGAAGATGCCGATGCTATTGCGCGCGAAGCCCAGCGAGCAGCCGGCGAGATAGAGCAGCCATAGCCGGGTCTTGACGCTGCCGACCTCGCGCTCCGCAGCCTCCCGGTTGGCCAGCAACCGATCGTGCCAGAGCCGGCAGGTGCGCGCGTAATGCTCCCGCCACGCCTCGACGTCGTGCACCTCGAAGCCGTAGCGCTGCAGATTGGCCAGCGACATGCCGATATGGTCGAGCTCTCCGCCAGGAAAGATGTAGCGCACGATCGCCTGATACTCCGGCGGCTTGCGGCGGAAACGCTTGTCGTCGCGCTTGGCCGGGCGGGCGATGGTATGATGCAAGTACAGGCCGCCGGGATTGAGCAGCCGGTTGACGGTGCGAAAGTAGGTGGGATGGTTGGCGATGCCGACCTGTTCGAACATGCCGATCGAGGCGATCTTGTCGAAACTGCCTTCCAGCATCGCGTAGTCGCGCAGTTCGAGGCTGACGCGGCCGGCCAGCCCTTCGCGCGCGACGCGCGCCTGCGCCAGGTCGAACTGTTCCTGCGACAAGGTCACGCCGACCGCCTGCACGCCGTATTCGCGGGCGGCGTGGCAGATCAGCGCGCCCCAGCCGCAGCCGATATCGAGGAACCGCTCGCCGGGCCGCAGCCGCAGCTTGCGGCAGATCATCTCCAGCTTGTCGCGCTGCGCGGTGGCAAGATCGCCGTCCCAGTCGGTGAAGTAGGCGCAGGTATAGACCATCTCCGGATCGAGGAAGAGCGCGTAGAACGCGTTGGAGACGTCGTAGTGATAGTGGACGTTGGTGCGGTTGGCGGCTTCACTGCCGTCGGCGCGCGCACGATCGCCGCGGATGCCCTCAAGCGGCCAGGGGCCGCCGCGCGGGCGGGTGACGAAGCGGGCGGCGGTTGCGAGGACGAGCCGCTTGTCCAGGCTTTTCATAAGCTCTCGGCTGCGGACCTTCGGGCGCCGCGCGACGAGATCGAACACCGATCCGTTGCGGATATCGAGGCGGCCCGAGACCCATAAATTGATCAGCGTGTCGATGTTCGGCCGGCGGATCAGGGCGGCGACGGCGCCTTCGTCCGCGATGGCGACGGCCAGCGCCCCCGGTGCCAGATCGTCCGGCACGTGCCGGCCGCTCCAGAGGACAAAGCCGACATCGAGGCCGAGCCGCTCGCGGGCATGAGCGAGCGTGCGCGCGAGGCTGTCGAGGCGCGAAGAGGCACTCATCGTCCGGCCGGCTGCGTCAGGATTTGCGGTCGGCCTTGTCAGTGGTCGCGGCAGGGCCCCCCGCTGCGACCGGCTTCGCGGCCGGGCGGCGGACGCGAACGGGCGGGTCGTCGGTCGCGGTCCCGTGGGCGACGGCCCACCGATGGGCGATCTCCTCGGGATCCATCGTGGCACCCCCGAGCATGCGGACGGGCTCGAGCCGGTTGACCGGGAGCATCACGGCGACGCGATCGCGATGCACGGGCGCACCCGGAACCGCGTCGGCGGGTTCACCCACCATGCCATGCGTCTGCGCCCAAAGGCGGCCGATCCGCTGGCGCTGCGCTTCGCCCGATTTCGACCGCTCATCCGGCCAGACGGCGAGCACGCGGCGCTGATAGTCCGCGCCGATATCAGGGGTATTGGAGTGATACAGCGCGGCGGCCTTCGGCCAATCCTGCGTCTGATCGTGGAGCTGGGCCAAAAAGCGAGCGGCGTAGTTCACGTTGGTCTGCGGATCGAAGGCCTGGTCCAGCGAGGCAAAGGCGCTGGGGTGATGCATCAGGTTGACCTGGGCACAGCCGACATCGATGGATTGCACGCCACGCGCCTGCAGCGTGCGGACCGCGGCGATCGCTTCCGCCTTGCTGTCGAAGTAGCGCCCCTCGCCCTCCGCGTTGATGGTCCAGGGCCAGGGATGATACGTGCCCGACGCGTCGGGACGCCCGCTTTCCACCCGCCCGATCGCTGCCAGCAGGCTGTCCGGAATTGCCTGTGTCCGCTCGGCGGCCTGGATCGCCTGGCGGCACAGCATGCCGGGCCAAACGGTGACGGACCGCATATCGGCACGGGCCGGGCCATGTGTCAGCCAGAGCAACGCGGCCAGCTGGAGGATGAAAGTCGTGGTCCGGCGCATCGGGGGGTTATGAACGATTCATGGACGCGAGTCTCGCCACCGGTCGCACACATGCCGGTGTGCGACCGCTCTCCGGCCCCACACCGCCCTGTGAGGTAGGAAATGCATTGTCATGGTGCGTTGCAAAAAACCCCTTGTGGAAACCCTCCGGCAGACCTAATTTGTGCATCGCAGCAATGTGGCTCTGCCGCATTACTGCTTTCTTGGACGTTTCCTCCCTAAACTTGGCGGGGCCAAAAGCCCCGCCATTTTTTTGTCCGGATTCGGCGGCGCATCGCTGGCACCGCGGCCGATGTCAGGCTGCGAGCAGTGTCGGACCGGACTCGGCGAGTGTGCGCATCAGCGCCGTCATGTCGTCCTGTGTCGCCTCGAACGAGGGAAGGCGCTGGATACGAGCCTCATCCATGTAGAGATTGCGCGCGATTTCGATCTGCAGCGCGTGCACGCCGCTGCCTGGGCGGCCGTAATGGCGGGTGATGTAGCCCCCGGCATAGGGATCGTTGCGGCGCACCTTGTAGCCCATCGCGCTGAGCGTCCGCTCGGCCAGCCGCGTCGCACGCGGAGCGCAGGCGGTGCCGTGGGCGTCGCCGAGCACGAAATCCGCCGGGCCGGCGCCGGTGCGCGAGGTTCCGGCATTGGCCGGCATCGAATGGCAATCCACCAGCAGGCAGACCCCGAACTGGCGGCGAGTCTCGTCGATCAGCGCCGCGAGGGCATCGTGATAGGGTTGCCAGAGCAGCCGGACGCGGCGCTCCGCCTCGGCGAAAGCGAGCTTGCCGCGATAGATCGCCTCCCCCGAGGCGACCACACGGGGGATCGTGCCGAGCCCGGCGCCGACGCGTGCGCTGGTGGTGTTGACCCAGGCGGGCAGCACTTCGTCGAACATGCCGGGATCGAGCTCCCAGGCCTCCCTGTTGGGATCGCAATAGGCGCGGGGGAAGGTGGCGGCGATCAGCGGAGCACCCAAAGCCGGCGCGGCGGCGAACAGATCGTCGACGAAGCTGTCTTCGCTGCGGCGCAGGCTGAGCGCGTCCAGCCGGGCGGCCGCGACGAAGTCCTGCGGATAGGAATTTCCGGAATGGGGCGATGCAAAGACCAGCGGCACGGTCTGGCGCGCCGGGCGGAGGACGCGCAGGGGCGGGGCGCTGGCGGGAGCCGGCACGGGAAGGGGCAGGTCCATTTCCCCATTGAAGCGCGCCATTTGGTTCCGTGTCACGGCCCTGCGCGCGATTGGGCGGGAAAACCGCACGGCTTGCGGCCAGCGGTGGACGCGCGCTAGACAACGCCGCGATCACTGCCCGGCGGATGGGCGCGTAGCTCAGCGGGAGAGCACCACCTTGACACGGTGGGGGTCACAGGTTCGATCCCTGTCGCGCCCACCATCCGCGCCTAGCGCTAGATTGCGCCATCCCCGCACGTTCCCTCTCTGACAAGACAACGCCACGCTCTGCAGGGCATCCGTCTTAATGCCGCGTTAAATACAAAACGTGAACGTCCTAAAAGCGGTAATGCGTCGGTAATTATCTGACGATTGACGAACAGATTCGCGTATTCCGGTTCAGTTGACCGAAATTAGACGATGGTTTGACAGTGGCGCACGTGCGAACATCTTTCCCTTAAGCATTGAAAATACTTTTGGATTATCCGCCGGGGGCACAGATGGTGCGGCGGGCGAGGGCGTTTTAAGCGTGATCTGTGGCCGACGATGCAACTTTTGCGTTCAGCGCGCCGTACTCCGGGATCAGCGCCATCACTCCGGCAGCGACCGCCACCCCCAGGAACATCCCGGCGAGGCAGTCGCCAAGGAAATGATAGTTGGCACCGATCAGGCCGATCACCGTCAACGCGATCAGCGCAGACCACAGCACCCGCAGCCGCGGCGCGCGCACCCAGAGTACCGCGCCGGGCGCGGTGACCGTCGTCGTGTGCCCCGACGGGAACGAAGCCCACCCCGCGCCGCCGTGGAACGGGAAGAAGCCGTAGACCCCGTTCTGGATCCAGGACGGGTTGTTGTTCACCCAGGTGTCCGGCCAGGTGTGGCCGAAGACGTATTTGAGCTGGTCCTTAAGAACGATGGCGAGCAACGCGGCCACACACGCGGCGATCATCGTGCGGCCCCAATAGCCGGGCCGCCAGCCGAAACCCGCAGCGAGACCGGAAACGCCGATCAGGATCGAGGCGCCCGGCAGGATCGGCTCGGGGATCGTCTGCAGCACGATCGACCAGTGAGGACGGCCCAGCACATCGTGCGACCACGTCGCGAGCGGACGGTCGACGAACAGCTGGCACAGCGGGATCAGCACACACGCGACGACGATGGCGAGCGCGGTTCGCCGGGGGAGGGTCATGGGGAACTCGGCACGAGGTTGCGGGGCGGGTGTAACATCCGCCCAGGCGCCACGAAATAGAACGAGGCAGGAAGGGATAAAACACAGATGCGACGCTTATGGGGTGCGCTGCTTGCGGGGTTATTGATCGCGCCCGGGACAGTACACGCCCAGGCGCCGCCCGTGCTGGTGGAGCTCTTCACCTCGCAGGGTTGCTCCTCCTGCCCGCCAGCCGACGCCTTTCTGTCGGACCTCGCTCGCCGGGCTGATGTCGTCGCCCTTGCCTATCACGTCGATTATTGGGACCGGCTGGGCTGGCGCGATCCCTATTCGCTGCGCGAGGCCACCGCACGTCAGCGGGCGTATGCGTCGCATCTCAGCGGCCAGGTCTACACGCCTGAAATGGTTGTGCAGGGTCGCGAGGAGGCGGTCGGGTCGGACCGGGAGGCGGTCGAAGAACTGGTCAACGGCGCGCGCCGCCGCCAGGCCGCAACCGTAACACCCGGGATCGCGGCGACGGAGACACTGTGGCGCGTCACCCTGCCGGCGGGCGGACTGGGCGCGCAGGTCGAGCTGGTCACGTTCGACCCGCGCCATGTCACGTCGGTCCCGCGCGGCGAAAATCAGGGGCGCACCCTCGTGGACATCAACGTCGTGCGGTCCATCGCCACACTCGCCGACTGGACCGGAGAGGGCCGGACCATCGACGTGCCGCGCACGGAAGGTCAGGGCACGCGCGCCGCCGTCATCCTGCGGGATTCGACCGGGCGGGTGATCGGCGTCGCGCTGTCCTGATCGCGTTTACTGCATGAACCAGCCGTGGCTGACCACGAGGGATTGGCCGGTCAGCGCGTTGGTCTTCGCACCGGCGAAGAACAGCACCGCGTCCGCCACGTCGTCGGTCGTGGTGAACTGCCCGTCCACGGTGTCCTTCAGCATGACATTCTTGATCACGTCCTCTTCGGAGATGCCGAGTTCCTTCGCCTGCTCGGGGATCTGCTTGTCCACCAACGGCGTCCGCACGAAGCCCGGGCAAACCACGTTGGCGCGGACGTTGTACTCCGCACCTTCCTTGGCCAGCACTTTCGCCAGGCCGATCAGCCCGTGCTTGGCAGTCACATAGGGCGCCTTGAGTTTGGACGCTTCCTTGGAGTGCACGGAGCCCATGTAGACCACGCTGCCGGACTTGGCCGCGTACATGTACTTGAGGCACGCCTTCGTGGTCAGGAATGCGCCATCGAGATGGATCGAGAGCAGCTTCTTCCAGTCCGAGAACGGAAAATCCACGATCGGCTTGACGATCTGGATGCCGGCATTGCTCACCAGGATGTCGATCTTGCCGTATTTGGCGAAGGTGTCGGCCACACCCTTTTCCACCTGCGCCTCATCGGTCACGTTCATCCCGACGGCGAAGGCATCCGCACCCTTCGACTTGATCTCATCCGCGGTCGCCTGCGCGGCGTCGAGGTTGAGGTCGGCGATCACGGGGATGCCGCCCTCGGCAGCCAGGCGCAGCGCGATCTCCTTGCCGATGCCGCTCGCGGCACCGGTGACGATGGCAACTTTTCCGTCGAAACGAGCCATGGAATCTCTCCTTGAATGTCAGGCTGTCATGTAGTCGTGGACGACCTCGCCGAGGCCAAGCGTAAGGTCGGCGACGAGATGCGTGGCCGAGAGGATTTCGCGCACCGGCAGGTCGGCGACCGGCGCGAGCGCGTGCGGATGGAGTTCCAGCGCGGCCGGGCCCGCCCACGCGCCCTTCAGCGTGATGTCCTGGAGGTAGTAGCGCACGAGTTCGCAGATCCGCGGCGATCCATCCACGTGGGGAATGACCTTGAGCAGGAAACTGGGCTCGTGCAACGAGGCCAGGATCGCGGCCGGATCGAGCGGACGGTGCTTGTAGCCCATCGTGCCCGTGGCGATACGGATCTTGCCGTAATCCAGCGTCCCGACCAGCGTGTCGATCTCGACCTCCAGCACCGGATTGGCGAGCTTCTTGGGGAAGCCCCAGAGTTCGCGGCCGCCGGCGATCGGGGGGTGATCGTTGAGGAACATCGCCAGGGTAAAGCCACCGCGCTTGCCCTGGAAGGAGACGGGGATCACCTGGCCGGATTCGGTGTAGTCGCCGAAGCCTGTTGAGTCAGGCATGCGGATGAATTCGAACTTCACCACGTCGTCGACGATTTCAAGCGGCTCCGGCACGACTTTTTCGAGCGCGGCGCGGTCGGTGCGATAGGTGATGATCAGGAATTCGCGGTTGATGAAGCGGTAGGGTCCGACTGGGAAGGCTGGGCTGTAGGCCGGCATGGCGAACGATGTCGCCTTGACGTTCTTCGGGTCCAATGTCGTGTCCTTGGTAGGGCGGGTGGGTAGGATCGAGGCAGCGGAGTCTAGCGCCGGTTCGTTTACAATAGTGTCACGTTTTTCGCGCCGACGGCTTCGGGGTGTCCGGTGCGGTGATCGCCTCCAGCGACTGGATATCCCTGAGCACCCGGTCGTCCTTCGCCGTCTTGTCCCAGGCAGGCGCCTTGAGATCGAAGGTGCGGACACCAACACCTTCCGGGCGCGGCGCCAGCCAGGGCGACATGCTCATGACGCGGCGGGCGTCGTCGAGGCCGGCGGTCCAGCGCGCATGCATCGTCGCGCGGCTGAATTCGGCATCCTTGGAAAACCCCTGGCCGTCATCGCCGTCATAAATCAGGTGAACGATGTCCATCGTGGTCTGGCAGGACATGTCGAGCAAAGCGACCACCTCGGGTTCATCGAGCATCGATTTCGGCAGCTTCTTGAGCAGCTTGCCGACGTTGTGGCGGACCTCGTGAATACGGCGGAAGACCTCGGTGCCCATGCGCGTGCGGCTGGAAAAGCGGATGTCCTTCTCGCGGGCGGCCACCTTCTCCAGTGAATCCGGAAGCTCGCCCGAAGCCGGGAATAGGTCCACCTGGAACGCCAGCCGGCTGCGGCGGGGCATGTCCTCCAGCACGTAGAAAAGCGGGGTGTTGGAAACAAGGCCGCCGTCCCAATAGTGCTCGCCGTCGATCTCGACCGGCGGAAAGCCAGGGGGAAGCGCGCCGCTCGCCATGATGTGCTCAGGCCCCAGCTTCATGTGCGCGCTGTCGAAATAGGCAAAGTTGCCGCTGCGCACGTTGACGGCGCCGACGGACAGGCGCGTTTCGCCGGCGTTGATTCGGTCGAAATCGACCAGCAGTTCGAGCGTCTCGCGAAGCGGTTCGGTGTCGTAGAAGCTGACCGGACGCGGGTCCAGGATCCAGGCATGCGCCGGCATCGGCTTGAAGAAGCCGGGCTGTCCGAACACGATCGCGGTCAACGCGCCCAGGCGGCGGTTGAACTCGGTCATTTCCTTGAGTTCGGGCAGGATCGCGGTCGGCGAGGAGATGAATTCCCAGAAGTGACGCAGCTTTTCCACGCGGTCCTGCGGCGCGTTGCCGGCGATGATCGCGGCGTTGATCGCGCCGATGGAGATGCCGGCAACCCAATCCGGCAGTTTGCCGCCTTCCGCCATGGCCTCGTAGACGCCGGCCTGATAGGAGCCGAGCGCCCCGCCTCCCTGCAGGACCAGCGCGACCGGCAGATCGTAGGATTCGCCCGCGCCGTTGGCGGTCGGGGCAGTCGGCCTCACCCGCGACCGGTTGGGGGCAGCTCTCCTGGTCTTGCGCGTCGCCACCGGTCTGGCCATGCAGGCCCCCTGAATCTGTCGCGCCAATGTACAGGACAGCCGACACCCCGGCTACCCGGCCGGAGAGATGTGCGGCGCGGGCGCCTGTGGTCTAGACTGGGGCCACGATGGAAGATCCGTACCAGATCCTGGGCGTTCCCCGCACCGCCACCGAGGCCGAGCTACGCAGCGCCTATCGCAAGCTCGCCAAGCAACATCACCCCGACGTCAATCCCGGCAAGCCGGAGGCGGCGGAGCGGTTCAAGGCCATCGCCTCCGCCTACGACCTGCTATCGGATGCGGAGAAGCGCGGCAAATTCGACCGCGGCGAGATCGACGCAAGTGGAGCGGAGGTGCAGCCGGAGCGGCCCTACTGGCGGGACTATGCCGAGAACCCCGGCGCGCGGGCGAACCCCCAGTACAGCGGCGGGTACACTGGCAGTCCGTTCGGCAACGCGCAGTACGGCGGCTCGCCGTTCGACTCCGAGTCCGGGTTCGATCCGGAGGATCTGGAGGATCTGTTGTCGCGCAGCTTCGGCGGACGGGGCGGGCGGGACGCGCAATACAGCCTGACGGTCGATTTCCTAGACGCCGCCAAGGGCGCGACGCGGCGCATCACCCTGCCGACGGGGCGCACGCTGGACGTGGCGATCCCGCCGGGCACGCGCGATGGGCAGGTGCTGCGGCTGAAGGGGCTCGGCAACCCCGGCCGCGGCAAGGACGCGAAGCCCGGCGATGCCCTGGTCGAGATCAGCGTCGCGCCGCATCCGTTCTTCCGGCGCGAGGGCAACGATGTGCTGCTGGAGCTGCCGGTGACGCTGCAGGAAGCGGTGCTGGGGGCAACGGTCGAGGTGCCGACGATTGGTGGGCGGGTCAAGCTGAACATTCCCGCCAATTCGGCCGATGGGGCGAAGCTGCGCATGCGCGGGCGCGGCATCGCGGGCGGCAATCAGATCGTCGCGCTGAAAGTGGTGCTGCCGTCGCAGCCCGAGCCGGGCCTGGCGGAGTTTCTGCGCGGCTGGAAGCCGGAGCACCCCTTCGATCCCCGCGCCGCCATGGGAGGCAGCTGATGCGGCTCGAGGATGTGCTGCCGCTGTTTCCGGACCTGGAGGCGGTGGAGATCACCAGCTGGGTGGAGCGCGGCTGGGTATGTCCGGCCTCGGGCGGGGGAACCTGGGTGTTCCGCGAGATCGACGTAGCGCGCGTGCGCCTGGTGCGCGACCTGCGCCGCGAGATGGAGGTGGAGGAGGAAACGGTGCCGCTGGTGCTGTCGCTGCTGGATCAGCTATACGACGTCCGGCGCACGCTGCGCGGCGTTGCCCACGCGCTGGAGGGGCAGCCGGAAGAGGTGCGCGCGGCGGTGCTGAAGGCGCTACAACCGGACGGCTGACCTCTACCGCCGCATCATCCCTGCGCCGGCGAACCCACCATCCACCGCAATCACCTGCCCGGTGATGTAGCTGGCATCGTCGGAGCACAGGAACAGCGCGGTGCCGGCGATTTCTTCGGGCGTCGCGTAGCGGCCCATCGGGATCGCGTTGGTCCAGGACCTGCGGGTGATCTCGTCATGTACCGCGACCACCATCGGCGTCTCCACTGGCCCCGGCGCGATCACG
>Ga0182012_10006079_pt1 | contig 12353 bp, 9 predicted proteins | sample 612S2SmetaG_FD_120486 | JGI IMG/M metagenome (GOLD analysis project Ga0182012, IMG submission 120486) | Permafrost microbial communities from Stordalen Mire, Sweden - 612S2S metaG | ecosystem: Environmental > Terrestrial > Soil > Wetlands > Permafrost | place: Sweden: Stordalen | collected...
CGCGCTCCCCCCAATGGAGCGCGTCAAGCGCCTCGGTCGTCGAAGGATCGAACAGGCCGCCGCCGAGGGGAGCGATCGAAAGCGCCGAATGCGTGAGACCGTCCCGACAGATTTGAAACAGCATGCGCAGTCCGTCTTCCAGCAGGCGGCCAGTGTCTTGCTGAAGGTCCAGATGCCGCCGAACCAACGGCCCAAGCGCGCGATTCGGCGATATCGCGCGGCGCCACGTGTCTGAAGCCGCGAAACCAAAACCGCCGCCAGGCTCGGCGGCGCTTTCGAGTTTAAGAATGAACAACAGGCGGTAAACGATGATGAGAGCCTGGCGCCACAGAACCTTGGGAGCGGGGAGAACCGCGGCGTTGCCAGGTTCGCCGATAACGCATCGCAGGAAATCTTCGATGGCCGCTCTGGCCTGCGAGCGAAGGGCTTTTGTGACACCTGACTGATGCAATCGCGCGGCGTCGAAAATCTCAGTGGATGCCGCGATCCCCGCCGGGGACGCCAGCGCGCGAAGAAGACGATACGATGGCGGAGCGTCCGGTTGGGATTCCCAGCCGCTTCTTCCTGCCAACGCCACCACGACCTGGCTGTCCGGCCCGGCGGGGTCGCAAAGCAGCAACCTCAGGGCCGTTCCATTTGTTACGATACCCGCGGTTTCCCCGCGGGCCCGCAATACCCGGGCGGCGCCGCGTACCGGGCTGATGCGCGCCAACGCTCCGCGTTTGTTTGGCGCGTCGAGATCGCTGTCGGATCCAAACGGCCACACCCGAAGCAGCGTGCCGGAGGAGGTCCGCATCGAATGGCCGCCATCTTCCGGTCCTTCGCGAGTCACGATCGCTTCTTCCCGCTGGACGTCCTGGTAACCCAAAGCGGCGGCGAGTGGATTGATCACGTGACGCAGCACCCGCACGGGACCGCCGAGCGCGGCGAAATCGCGCAGCCCTTGTCGCATCGCTCGCCAATTGTCATCGGTTTCGTTCAGATACAGGCCGCGCCGCGAGAGCAACGCCGGCAACCCTTGTCCCGTGAAGCCCGAGGTCAGCAATGGGCCAATGAAATCGCAGTCAAATCGCATCGCTGGGTACCAGCATCAACATCCCGATCGGACGGACCGTGACCGTGCCTGGCGTGGCGCCCGACGCCGCGGCGGCACGAAAAACCGTCAGCGCATCGTTGGCCTCCCGTCGCTTCGCGGCCGATGTTTCAGGATCGGTCGCCAGCGAAACAAGCCGGTCGGCCGGGTCCGCCTGGTATCGCCACACCGGGCCTGGCTCGGGCCCGCCAAAAAGATCCACCGTTCGCGGAACGAACGCGCCGCAAAGGAGATCCGCTCTGCCCCTCAACCACCGGTGCGATTGAGACATCAGTTCCCGCGCATGCTGCGCGTGCCGTTCGGCGAACGCCTGATGACATTGGCGGGCGATCCCGTCCGCGAACAGAGCGGCGCGCGGGAGCGCTGGTTGCGCCCAGATCGCGAACCATCGATCCCAAACGAACTCGGCGGGAAGGGTTGCGAAGTCGGTTACGGCAGGTGGCAAACCGTCACCGATGTCGGCAAGCGAGCCGTCCGGCCGCGCCATGATGACCGCGATCCGCCGAAATACCGCCCGGTTCGCGACCGCGATCTCCATTTCATAGGTCAGAACAATTGCGAAACCATCTCCGCGGCCGACGGCGACCGCGCCGCCCAGGGCCAGTCCATGGCGAATCGCTCGAAGTACCAGCGGGTGCGCGCGCCCAAAGAAAGCCACGCCGTTCCCTGAGCGGTCGCGCCAGGCCTCGGGGTCACGGGTGAAGCGAATGAGATGGTTATCGGTGTCGATCCCCGGCAGGCCGTCGAGCCCGTACATCCAACGATCCGGCAACCGAAGCGTATCGCCGACGATCGCGGGGTTATTCGTTTCGGCCTGGACGACCGCCGCGATGAAGTCCGGCAGATCGTCCGCGTCTTTCGTGGGCGGGACGGGCGTTTCCATGCCGCTGTCCGATTCACGCGGGCCGTACCATCCGTGGTTCACGGCCATCAAATCGAAGGCGTCGAACGCGCGATCGATCTCGCGCATCAGTTCGGCGACGGTTTCCGGGCTGGTGTCCGCCACCACCCGATCGAGCGAGCGGATCGCCGTCGCACCGGTTCGAAAAAGATCGCCAGGATCTTCGGCCAGACCTCTCGTCAGTGTCGCCTGATAATCGTCCGGGCCGGCCGTGACACCCAGGGTATTCGGCATGACATCGAGAGATGACCGCGCTTTCTCATACTTCGCGATCAGATGCAGCAGCAAACTTTCTTCGAACGTGCCCGGAATGTACAAATACCTGATTTCCGGTTCATGCTTCTGACCATAGCGGTCGATCCGGCCGTTGCGCTGTTCAAGCCGGTTCGGATTGTACGGCAAATCGAGATGGATCAGATGAAAGCAATACTTGTGTAAATTAAGCCCTTCCGCCAACGAATCGGTGCTGACCAGGATAAGCCCGTCGCGCTCCGCGAACAGTTGAGCCGCCGCGCCACGGGCCTCGTCGCTATCCTGGCCGCCTATCGTCAGTATTTCCCCGTCAATTCCCGGCGCGGCCCGCAACGCCCGCGCGGCGGCGATCTGGCTGTCGGTGTATTCGGTATAGATCAGGATATTCGTGCGATCGTAGCGCATTCTGATCAAACGCACTTCAAGTATCATCGCCGACAGTTTGGGATCGCGCGGTTCGGCGGCGGCTCCCAGCGCGATCAGCCGCTCCGGCTCATTGTCCGGCTGGCTTCGCAAGGCTTCCGCCATGGCCTCGGTTTCGAGAATGCTCTGACTGGCTTCATCCGCCGCGCTCAGACTCCCAAAGGACGCGGCCCGGCGCCGCCACGCGCGGAGAGCCCTGGCGCGTTCCCGGACCGCGGCTTTCGTTTCCGCCTCACCAGCCTCGTGACGGGCGAGACGGTCCATCACCACTCGCAACGTCTCCAGGCAGGCAGCGACCGTCGAGACGGATCGTTTCAAAAGACTGACGAATGCCAGCGCGTCGCCGGCTCCGCGCTGGCGGTGCAGTCTCGGTACCACGAATGCCGAAAGGGCGCGGTGAAAATCGCGGACCCTTTCGTGTTCCGGCCCGAGGACATCGACCTTAACCGGAATGACGTGGCGGCGGCGGAACAATGGCGCGCCTGTTCGAGGATCGCGGATGTGCGCCTTCATCCTGCGTATCGCGTGGCGCCGGTAGGCCTGACCGATAAAGCCGCCGGCACCATCGACAAGCGACGGGTCCAGCAGCGCGATCAACGATGCGAAATGCGCGTCATGCCCGTCGTGCGGCGTCGCCGTCACCAGCAACAACCCGTCCGAGCGCCGCGCCAGTACCTCGGCCAGACGTCTGCGATCTGTGTTATCCTGAGAGACGCGCGGGCCAAATCCAACACAATGATGCGCCTCGTCGATGATCACCAGGTCCCACGAGGATCGCTCCATTTCCTCGAGCACATGATCCTGCTTCGCGAAATCGAGCGCGGTGATACATAACGTGACGGCATCGAATGGATTGGCGCCGAGTTCGTGCGCGCGGCGAACGCCCCATAACTCGGCCGCGCTGGTGATGGGCGTGAACTTCAGGCCGAATCGCAGCCGCGTTTCCTGTTCCCATTGCGACAGCAATGGACCGGAGGGCACGACGATGAGAATGCGGTGCGCACGGCCGCGGGCGATCAGTTCGACCGCGATGAGGCCCGCCTGGATCGTCTTGCCCAGTCCGACCCCGTCCGCGAGCAACAACCTGGGCCGCGGCATATCGAGGGCACGCATCAACGGCACCATCTGATACGGCTCGACCCTGACGCGGCCGGCTTCCCGCGCCACGGTTGGCGATCCAAACGGCAGTTCATTCAATCGATGCGCCCGATGCATCGCGCGCCACAGCGAAAGCGGTACTGGGCGGCGCGGATCAAGCGAAGCGTCGATGGATTCAAACTGTTCCGGAGGCAGGAACACGGTCCACTCGAGGCCGGTCATGTCGCCTTCGACGCAGCGCAGACCGATGAGCGTCCGGCCGGCCGCTCGATCGGCTTCGAGCACATCCCAGATCAACCCGCGCACCCGCACCCGGTCGCCAGGACGTACCGCCATTCAGGACGCGGTCTTTTCGTGGATATTTCGACGGGGCCGCATTGGTGATCCAGCCTGTGTGGTGGAGCCACGGGCTAATGGAGAAATCCTGACAATCCGTGAAAACGAAGATGAACACTTCATTAGGTGTTCGCATGGCCTGGCGGCGCGGGAACCGCCGGACCGCGGACCGCGTTATCGTGGCACCGGTATCAAGCGGCGACGCAACCTCGGCCACGTGGTATCCTCCACGCCCGGCGACGTGCCATTGGCGAATCGGTCGAGCGGGAGAATTGGGCGATGGCGGCTCCGGAACGGTCGGATGCACTCGTGTTTTTCGGCGCCACCGGCGATCTCGCCTATAAGCAGATCTTCCCGGCGCTTCTGGGTCTGGTGCGCGACGAGGGGCTGCGCGTCCCGATCATCGGCGTGGCCAAGGCCGGATGGACGCTGGATCAGTTCAAGGCGCGCGCGGCGGACAGCCTGAGCCATTATGGCGGCGACCCCGAAGCACAGCGGACCCTGATGGGGCTGCTGAAATATATCGATGGCGACTACAACGATCCCGCCACGTTCACGAATCTTCGGGCGCGACTCGGACCGGCGGCGCGGCCGCTGCACTATCTCGCGGTGCCGCCCACGCTGTTCGCCACCGTGGCGGAGGGTTTGGCGCGGTCGGACTGCGCCAGGAACGCTCGGCTGGTGATCGAGAAGCCATTTGGACACAACCGTGAAACAGGCAGAGCGCTGAATCGCGAGTTGGTGAAGTTGTTCCCTGAGGAGAACATTTTCAGGATCGACCATTACCTGGGCAAGGAACCCGTGCAGAACATCGTCTACATGCGGTTCGCCAACGCGATGTTCGAGCCGGTGTGGAACCGCGATCACATCGCCAGCATCCAGATCACCATGGCGGAGGATTTCGGCGTCCAGGATCGCGGCCGCTTTTACGACGCGACGGGCGCGATCCGCGACGTCGTGCAGAACCACATGCTCCAGGTGCTCGCGAACCTGACGATGGATCCGCCGACCGGCGAGGAGCACGAGGCGATGCGCGACCCGAAAGCCGCGCTGCTCAAGGCCGTGCGTCCGCTGGAACCCGCGAACGTCGTGCGCGGGCAATATCGCGGCTACCAGACGGCGCCGGGGGTGCGCGCCGGCTCCGGCGTCGAGACGTTCGTCGCGTTGAAAATGTTCATCGAAACCTGGCGCTGGGCCGGCGTGCCGATTTACGTTCGCGCCGGCAAGAAATTGCCGGTGACCGCGACCGAGGTGATGGTGTTCTTCAAGCGCCCGCCGCGCGAAACGTTCGGCGAAACCAGCGCGCTGAACTCCAACCATCTGCGATTCCGCATCAGCCCGGATGTCAGCATCGCGATGGGCATGCGGGTCAAGCTGCCAGGCGAACGCATGGCGGGGGAAGACGTGGAACTGACCCTGACCGAGCGTGCGGCGAACATGAAGCCGCCGTATCAGCGTTTGCTGAGCGACGCGATCCGCGGCCTTGGCGATCAGTTCGGCCGCGACGATATCGTCGATGCGCAATGGCGCATCGTCGAACCGGTTCTGGACGACGCGACGCCGGTTTATCAGTATGATCCGGGTACCTGGGGGCCGGATGAGGCGCGGGCGCTGATCGGGGACGATGGACCCTGGAGCAACCCGCCGCCGGCTGAGGAAGTGACCGCATGATGCATGACATTGTCTTCCTTTTCGACGTGGACAACACCTTGCTCGATAACGATCGCGTGCAGGCGGACCTGGACGTGCATATCGGCATCGAGCACGGCACCGTCGCGCGCGATCGCTACTGGGAAATCTTCGAGACGTTGCGAAGCGAGTTGGGGTATGCCGACTATCTCGGCGCGCTGGAACGCTACCGATTGGAGGACATGCACGATCCGCGGCTGTTGCGCATTTCCAATTGGCTGGTGGACTACCCGTTTCAGGAACGGCTGTATCCCGGCGCGCTGGATGCCGTTCAGCATGTGCGGCAATGGGCGCCCGTGGTCATTCTGTCCGATGGCGACGCGGTCTTTCAGCCGCGCAAGGTGGATCGTTCCGGTCTGTGGCGCGCGTTCGACGGCCACGTGTTGATTTATGTCCATAAGGAAGCGGAACTGGACGACGTGGAGCGTTTGTATCCGGCGCGGCGCTACGTAATGATCGACGACAAGCTGCGCATTCTACAGGAGATGAAGACCATCTGGGGCAACCGGCTGACCACCGTGTTTCCGCGGCAGGACCATTACGCAACCGATCCGGGAATCCTGGCCCAGTACCCGCATGGAGACGTCCAGCTCAACCGCATAGGCGACCTGGTTCACCTCGAAGTCGCCGATCTGGTAGTATGATCAACTGCAACCGCCGATCCGGAGGACCCGCTTATGTCGCAGTCGCAACGGCCTGAAGATACGGCGGCGTGGCGGGCGCTGGCCGCGCATTATCAGGCCATCGAACCGCTGCATTTAAGGACGCTGTTCGCCGGCGATCCTGGCCGCGGCAAGCGCCTGGTCGCGGAAGGAGCTGGGTTTTACCTGGACTATTCGAAGAACCGCGTCACCGATGAGACGATGGGCCTGCTGCTGCGTCTGGCCGAGGAACGCGGCGTGGCGCAGCGGCGGGACGCGATGTTTCGCGGCGAGAAGATCAACATCACCGAACAGCGCGCGGTGCTGCATGTCGCGCTGCGGGCGCCGAGGGACGCGCGCATGGAAGTCGATGGTCAGGATGTGGTGCCGGAGGTACACCGCGTCCTGGACGCCATGGCGGATTTCTGCGGGCGCGTTCGCTCGGGCGCGTGGCTCGGCCATACCGGCAAACGCATTCGCAATGTCGTCAATCTTGGCATCGGCGGTTCTTATCTGGGGCCGGAGATGGCTTACCGCGCATTGCGTTCGTTCAGCGATCCGGCGATGACATTTCGTTTCGTGGCCAACGTGGATGGCGCCGCGTTCGTCGATGCGACACAGGACCTGGACGCCGCCGAGACGTTGTTCATCGTCGCCTCCAAGACCTTCACCACGCTGGAAACGATGACCAACGCCGCGACCGCGCGGCAATGGCTGATCGATGCGCTTGGCGATGAGGCGGCGGTGGCGAAGCATTTCGTCGCGCTTTCGACCAACGGGCCGGCGGTGAGCGAATTCGGCATCGACACCGCCAATATGTTCGGGTTCTGGGACTGGGTCGGAGGCCGTTACTCCATGGACGCGGCGATCGGCCTATCGACGATGCTCGCCATCGGCGCCGAAGGATTCCATGAGATGCTGGCTGGATTCCGCGCGATGGACGAACACTTCCTGACCGCGCCGCCCGAACGTAACCTGCCGATGCTGATGGGATTGCTGAGCGTCTGGTACAATTGCTTTTTCGGCGCGCAAACACTTGGCGTCATGCCTTACTCCGCCGCGCTTGGCCGCTTTCCCGCCTATCTGCAGCAGTTGCAGATGGAAAGTCTGGGCAAACACGTGGATCTCCAGGGCCACATCGTGACGGAGCAAACCGGGGCGATCGTCTGGGGCGAACCCGGCACCGACGGACAGCATTCGTTTTACCAGTTGCTGCATCAGGGCACGAAACTCGTGCCTTGCGACTTCATTGGCTTTTGCCGTCCATTGAGTTCGTTGCGTCATCATCATACGTTGCTGATGGCGAACTTATTTGCCCAGGCTGAGGCGCTGGCGTTTGGCAAGACGAAGGAGGAATTGAACGCGGAAGGGTCTCCGGCGTTCCAGACACCGTTCCGTGTCACCGAAGGGAACCGTCCCAGCAACATGGTTCTGGCGGACGAACTGAACCCGCATAGCCTAGGCGCGCTGGTGGCGTTGTACGAGCACAGCGTGTTCACCCAGGCCGCGATCTGGGACATCGATGCCTTCGATCAATGGGGTGTCGAACTCGGGAAGGCGCTGGCGCAGCGTATCGTTCCGGAACTGGATTTAAGTAAGAAGCCGGATTTGAAGCATGATAGTTCGACCAATGCGCTGATCCGGAGGTTTCGGGACCGCGGCTGATGGTTACCAGAAGACCGGCCAGTCAGGTTTCGGCATCCGGTGGCGGGGTGGCGTCGCGCTTCGCTGCAGCCTCGCGATCCTGTCGTTGCGTCCTGCGCAATCGGTACAACTCCCAGAACAACAGAGGCAACACGACGGCCTCGCCGATGGCCCACTCCCACGATCCGAGCGAGGCAGGCCAGTCCATGCCTAGGCGCGATGCCCGGTCGCCACGTCATGCGCGGACGGGGACGCGGATGTCGCGACCTGCGCCGCTGTCGTGGGCGGCCGCAACACCATGATCAACCACGCGGCGTAAGCGGCCAGCACGAACATGAAGCCGCCGAAGGTCAAAGGCGACAGCCAGCGCGCGCCATCGAACAGCAGATAAAACACCAGCGTCTTGCCCGCGATCAGCAGCACGACGAACAGCAGCATCGGGCGCATCATCTCACCCATCGCGGCGAACTCGGGCCGGATCGCGCCGGGCGGCATGGGCGATCGGATTTTGGCGCGCCGTTTCATCGAACCGGACACCAGCAAGCCCAGTCCGAGGACGATCAAGAGGAGTCCAGGCAGGTCGCGGATGGGGTGCCTCCGTCAGGTTCGCGCGTTTTCCCGTTGTTCCAGGCGGCCGAACAGGTCGATGACCCACAACACCCGCTCCGGAATGTTCCACCAAGGTGACGGCTGCCGCCCGCGCCACGCCGCCCGCGTCACCGCGTCGATCAGGAACGCGCCCTCGGGAACCGTCTTCCCGGACAATGGACTGAACGGTGCCACGATCCCCGGCAAACCGGTCGCCAGAACCTGGAGCTTGCGCGATCCGCGTACCACCGCGCGGCCGGACACCGGGTCATGGCCGCGACGGGCCACCTCACGGCCGATTTCCGCGTAAAGCAGGCTCGCCGCGCCGATCCCGAAGCGGCATCCCACCGGCAGACGCGCGATCGCGGGACGGGCCCGGCGGTAATGCGCGTCCGCGGCGTCCAACAGACGCCGCATCACCGAGGCCAAAGCCGGGCTGTGCACAGGCGCCGCCATGAAGGTCCCTGGGTCGATGCCGGCCTGACACAGCCAGTTCAGTGGCAAGTACAGCCGGCCGGCGCGAGCGTCCTCGCCGACATCGCGGGCGATGTTCGACAGCTGCATCGCGACGCCCAGATCGATCGCCCCGGCGAGGCGGGCGGGATCGCGCACCCCCATCAACACGGCCATCATGGCGCCGACTGTCCCCGCCACGCGCACTGCGTAAGCCCGCAGTTCCGCGAGACCGGCGTAGCGGCGGCCTTCGGCGTCCCAGGCGAACCCTTCCAACAAGGCCTCCGGCAGCGCGCGTGGCAGCGCGAAGCGGGCGGCCACACGGGCGAAAGCGCGATCAGCGGGAGACGCGACCGGCCGGCCCGCGTAGGCCAGAGCCAGCCGCTCCCGCAGATGGTTCAGTCCGCTGGCGCCGCCATCGCCGTCGATCGTATCGTCTGCGACACGGCAGAACGCGTAAAGCGCGATGGCCGGATCGCGCACCCGCCGCGGCAGCAACCGCGCGGCCGTGTCGAAGCTGCGAGAACCGTCGCGCAGCATGGCGCGGCAGGCGGCAAGATCGGCGGCTTCCGAATCACTCATGCGCAATGTTCCAAGCCAGCGCGGCGGCATGCGGTATAACGCGATCGAGCACTTTGGCCGACGACAACACCCCCGGCACGCCCGCGCCCGGATGCGTGCCGGCGCCGACCAGATACAAGCCGGCGATGTCCTCGCTTTCGTTGTGTGGACGAAACCACGCGCTTTGCGTCAGTATGGGTTCCATGCCGAAAGCGGCACCCTGAAAAGCGCCCAATCGGTGTTGGAAGTCGAGGGGCGTGGCGATGTGGGAGGTGACAATGTGGCGCTCGAATCCCGGCAGCACGGTCGCCGACAGGCGTCGCGCGATCGCCTGACGATACGGTTCGGCCGAGGTCCGCCAATCCGTGGCGCCAGCCAGGTTCGGCACCGGCGAGAGCACATAAAACGCGTCGCAACCAGGTGGCGCCAGCGACGAATCGGTGGCGGTCGGCCGGTGCAAATACAGGCTGAAATCGTCCGCCAGCACCTTGCGCCGGAAAATGTCGCGCAGCAGCTCGCGATAGCGCGGGCCGAGCAGGATCGTGTGATGCGTCACATCGTCATACCGCCGGTTCGTTCCGAAGTACCACAGAAACAGTCCCATCGAATACGCCGCGCGATCGAGCTTGCGTTCGTTCCATCTTCGGCTCGTTCCGCCACGCGACAGATGACGGTAGGTCCACGTGGCGTCGGCGTTGGAGACGACGATGTCGGCCGGAATCGTTTCGCCCGTGGCGAGGCGAACCCCGGTCGCTCGGCGCCGTTCGACGGCGATTTGCTCAACCTCGGCGCCGAGACGGAGGGTGCCGCCCTGCCCTTCGATCAGCTTCGTGAGGCCGGCGACGACGCGCCCGGTGCCGCCCATCGCGAAATGCACGCCCCAGCGGCGTTCGAGCCAGGGGATCAGGGTGTAGATCGCGCTCGCGGTGAACGGATCGCCGCCAATCAGCAGCGGGTGGAAGCTGAACACGATCCGCAGGCGCGGATCCTTGATGAAGCGGGCGACCTGGCCATGCACGCTGCGAAAACCGCCGAGACGAACCAGATCCGGAACGACGCGCGCCATGTCGGTCCAGCAGCGGAACGGCACATCGCCAAGTTGTTCGAAGCCGATGCGGCAGGTGGTTTCACTCAGCCGCATGAACCGCTCATAGCCGGGGACGTCGGCGGGCGACAGCCGAGCGACCTCGGTGCGCATCGCGGCGGGATCGCCGGTACAGTCGAATGTGGTGCCGTCATCGAAACGGATGCGGTAGAATGGGGAGACCGGGACCAGAGTCACGTCGTCCGTCATTTCGCGGCCGCACAGGCGCCACAATTCCTCCAGCAGGAACGGCGCGGTGAGGATCGTTGGGCCGGTGTCGAAGGTGAACCCGTCGCGCCGGAGCACGCCGGCGCGACCGCCCGGCGCGTCGAGTTTCTCCAGCACGGTGACACGATAGCCGCGGGCACCGAGGCGGATGGCCGCCGCGAGGCCGCCAAAGCCGGCGCCGATGACGATGGCGTGAGGCATGCGCGGTCGCGGCGCGGCGGGGATTCGCGCGAGCGGCGTCCTGGGTGGTTCGACATCTGTCAACAGCGCCATGCGGGGGATGTAAACACAATTTGACATGACTGGCCAGACCCTTGTCGGCGCAACCGCGGCCGAGCGTGGGCTTTGCTCCAGGCATCGGGATAAATGCCCCCTGACCGGCAAGTTCGTCCGGGTGGGACTGGCCGAAAAGCTGGGACTGATCGCATGAAAGTCGCGATCTTCGGTGCCGGCGCGATCGGCGGGTTTCCCTGCGCGAAACTGGCCGCGGCGAATGCCGATGTCCCGTTCATCGCGCGCGGTCCGCGTCTGGAGGCGATGCGGCGCGGTGGTGGTGTTCGGCACCCTGGCCGAGAACGAGATGCCGCTGTGCCGCGCGATGCTTACGCTGGCGCGCGCTGAGGCCGCCGGGTGTTACTGAAGTCGCCAGACACCGGAGGCTGGCGACAACCGCGGGAGCCTTTTTTGTCTACCTTTGTTTACGATGGCGGGCGGTGATGACAATGACAAGCCCGGTAGCCATGATTTTAACATCCGGCCGCCAAACTTTACCGGTTGTTAAACGCCGCGGCGCACTCTTCCGCGATGTCCGCCCCATCGCCCCTCTCCGCCGGTTCGCCAGCCGCTCACCCCTGGTCCGGACCGTCGCTGACCGTCACCGACGCGCCGACGGTGGACGACTTCCGCGTGCTGTTTCAGGGGCTCGACCAGTTCAACACGCCGACCGCCGGCCCAGCCAAATACGTACCGCTGGCGGTGCTGCTGCGCGACGGCGCGGATACCACCATCGGCGGCTTGTGGGGGGGCACCATCTACTCCTGGCTCGTCATCAGCATGTTGTTCGTCCCCGAGCCCCTGCGCCGCCGCGGCATCGGCGCTTCCCTGATCCAGGCCGCCGAAACTGAAGCCCGGACCCGAGGCTGTATCGGCATGCAGGTCGATACCTTCGCGTTCCAGGCGCAGCCGTTTTACGAAAGCCTGGGGTTCACCGTGTTCGGGGTGCAGCCGAATTTCCCGCCGGGCCATCGATGCCTGTTTCTGCGCAAACCGTTCGATGACGGATGACCGCTTCGCCGCCGCCCTCGCGCACCACGAATCCGGACGGCTGGACGAGGCGGAAAGCGGCTACCGAGACATCCTCGC
>Ga0182012_10006082_pt1 | contig 12349 bp, 9 predicted proteins | sample 612S2SmetaG_FD_120486 | JGI IMG/M metagenome (GOLD analysis project Ga0182012, IMG submission 120486) | Permafrost microbial communities from Stordalen Mire, Sweden - 612S2S metaG | ecosystem: Environmental > Terrestrial > Soil > Wetlands > Permafrost | place: Sweden: Stordalen | collected...
TATGCCAGCACGCCTACCACTGTGGTCAGCTTCAACAATGGCCTCAATGCCGGCCTGATTGTCGATGCTAACGGCAACCTGTTCGGCACGACCAGTGGCGCTGATGGCGCCGGAGCGGTGTTCGAGATTGCCAAGACCGCGGGCGGCTACGCCAGCACGCCTACCACTGTGGTCAGCGTCAACAATGGCCTCAATGCCGGCTTGATCGCCGATGCCGACGGAAACCTGTTCGGCACGACGTCCGGTGGCGGAGCGAATAACGATGGCACAGCCTTCGAAATCACCGACAGCGGATACGTGGCGTGCTTCGCAGCCAACACGCAGATACGGACAACGCGCGGTGATATCACAGTCGAGGCCCTGCAAATTGGCGACGTGGTATCGGTCGGGGACAACCGGGGTGACGCAGCGATCGTCTGGATCGGCCAGCGTCGGATCGACTGCCTGCGGCATCCTCAGCCGCAGACGGTCTGGCCGGTGCGCATACGCGCTGGCGCGTTCGGCCGAAATCAGCCCCAGCGCGATCTGTTCCTCTCCCCTGATCATGCCGTGTTCGTGGACGGCTTACTAATCCCAATCCGGCTGCTGATGAACGGCACCACGATCCGCCAGGAAGCCCGGCCCCAGGTTCAGTATTTCCATGTCGAGATGGAACGGCACGGCGTCTTGCTCGCTGAGGGACTTCCGGCGGAAAGCTATCTCGATACCGGCAACCGCCGCCGGTTCGAAAACGGCGGCGCACCGTTGCTGTTGCATCCCGAATTGGCCGGAGTGGACGAGCGATCACGCCGGAGCGCGGGATCATGCGCGCCACTTGGGGTGCAGCCAGTGGTGGTGGCGCCGGTCTGGCTGCGTCTGGCTGCGCAGGCGGCAGACATGGGCCATCCGGTAACCGTCGCTGCCATGACCACCGATCCGCAACTGCGGCTGTTGGTTGGCGGCCAGGCCATCGGACCCGTTGTCCTGGCCGCTAACCGCGCGGTGTTCGTGCTGCCGCAGGAGACCAGCATGGCGCAGCTTGTTTCGCGCGCTGCCGCGCCTGCCGACGTCCGGCCCTGGCATGACGATCGCCGCCGGCTCGGCGTATCCTTGGTGCGGGTCGTCTGCCGCCGGGGCGAATCAACGACTGAACTGCCGGTTGATCATCCCGCGCTGTCCGACGGTTGGCACCCGGTTGAGCGTGATGGATGCCGGCAATGGCGATGGACCGACGGTTGCGCCCGACTGTCGGTACCCGCGGGCACGGAGACAGTTGAGCTCCAGCTTGCCCATCTCGCCGAATATCCGCTGGCGGAAGCCGTTCCATTGTCGCATCACGGGTCAGGTCGCCGAAGCGCGGCCGCCGCGTAAAAGCAACGCCCATCGTACGGAGCAACACAGCCAGCACGATCCGCACAGGGCAAAATTGCTGGCAAAGCGAGCCGGGGATCGTCGGAGAAATCGCCAAACGCCCCGCGCCGCCCGCCCAGCCGGCGATTGCCCATCGCTGTCGCAAGCCGCACCGCAAAGGCGTATAGCTCAACACTTTCTACCAGCCAGCGCCAACAGCCACTTTTCAGTGGCCGCCGCCCTCCAGGTAGGCCGCCTTGATCTCCGGCCTGGCCAGCAGCTCCATGCCCGTCCCGGCCATGGTGATGGCCCCGTTCACCAGCACGTAGCCGCGATGCGCCAGCCGCAGCGCCTGGAACGCGTTCTGCTCGACCAGCAGCACGGTCAGCCCGGTCGCGCGGTTCAGGTCGCGGATCGCCCCGAAAATCTGCCGCACCACCAGCGGCGCCAGGCCCAGCGAGGGCTCGTCCAGCAGCAGCAGCCGCGGCCGCGCCATCAGGGCCCGGCCGATCGCCAGCATTTGCTGCTCGCCCCCCGACAGCGTGCCGCCGCGTTGCGCCACCCGCTCCTGAAGGCGCGGGAACAGGGTGAACACCTGCTCAAGCGAGTTGTCTTTCTCCCGGTTGCCGCTGACCTCCGCGCCCATCAGCAGGTTTTCGTAAACCGTCATGCGGGCGAAGATGCGCCGGCCCTCCGGGGCCTGTGCAATCTGCCGGCGCATGATGAGGTGCGTTGGCAAGCGGGTGATGTCGTGCCCGTCGTAGATGATCTCGCCCGACCGCGCGCGCGGGTTGCCGCACACCGTCATCATCAGCGTCGATTTGCCCGCACCGTTGGCACCGATCAGCGTGACGATCTCGCCCTCGTTCACGACCAGATCGACCCCGCGCAGCGCCTGGATCGCACCATAGAACGCGGTCACGCCGGAGAGCCGCAGCAGCGGCGCGGTCATCGCGCGTCCCTCTCGCCGCCGCCGCAATGCCCCCGAACCGGGACAGGGCTGCCGGAGCGCGTCCCGCCGCCGTAATCCCCCCGAATCGGGACGCCTCCGCCGTAGCACGGCTCCGAAACCGGAACCGGATGAACGGCCGGACACATCCTGGGGCCCGTCATGACGCCGCGACCTCTCCTGCAACTTCGTCCTCGTCGCCCTCGCCGAGATAGGCGGCGATCACCGCGGGATCGGCGCGCACTTCGGCCGGCGTGCCGTCGCTGATCTTCTTGCCGTGATCCAGGACCACGATGTGGTCGGAAATCCGCATCACCACGCCCATGTCGTGCTCGATCAGCAGCAGCGAGCAGCCGTCGCCGCGGATGCGCAGCAGCAGCTTGTTGAGGTCCTCGCTCTCCCGCGGGTTCAGCCCGGCGGCCGGCTCGTCGAGACACAACAGCACCGGGTCGATGCACATGGCGCGGGCGACCTCCAGACGCCGCTGCGCGCCATAGGGCAGCGCGCCGGCGGGCTCGTCGGCCCGTCCGGTCAGCCCGGTCGCGTCCAGCCAGAACCGCGCCTTGTCGATCGCCGCACGCTCCGCCGCGCGATAGCGGCCGATGCCCAGCACCGCCAGCACGCCGAAGCCGGTCGCCGCCATCAGCGTGTTGTGCTGGGCCACCAGCAGGTTCTCCAGCACCGTCATGCCCGCGAACAGCCGGATGTTCTGGAACGTGCGCGCCACCTTGGCGCGGCTGGCGATGCGGTGGCCCGGCATGCGCTCCAGCGGGAAGCGGCGACCGTCCGAGTGCGCGAGCGCCAGTCTGCCCGAGGTCGGCCGGTAGAAGCCGGTGATGCAGTTGAACACCGTGGTCTTGCCGGCGCCGTTCGGCCCGATCACCGCGGTGATGTCGCCGCGCCTTGCCTCGAAGCACAGCTCGTCCACCGCCTTCAGCCCGCCGAAGCGCATGGTCAGCCCGGTGACGGTGAGCAGGGCCTCGGTCATTCCGGCGCGCCCCTAGGCTCCGCGGCCTTGCGCCACCAGTTCGGCGGCGATCTCGTGCGGCTTGCCGAGCGAAACGCTCGGCGTGCGCCCGGACACCAGCCCGCGCGGTCGCAGCACCATCATGACGACAAGGGCCAGGCCGAAGATCAGCATGCGGTACAGCGGCAGCTCGCTGGCGATGCCAAGGAACACCGGGTTGTGCATCTGGTCGCCGAGCCAGCTCAGAAGGCCACGCAGCAGTTCCAGGCCGCCCACCATGATCAGCGCCGCCAGCGCAACGCCAAGCTGGCTGCCAAGGCCGCCCAGCACGACGATGGCCAGCACCGTCGCGCTCTCGATGAAAGTGAAGCTCTCCGGGCTGATGAAGGCCTGCCGCGTGGCGAAGAAGGCGCCGGCCAAGCCGCCGAACAGCGCGCCGGTGGCGAACGCGGTGAGCTTGGTGGTGGTGACGTTGATCCCGAGCGAGCGGCACGCAACCTCGTCCTCGCGCAAAGCCTCCCAGGCGCGGCCCTGCGGCAGGCGGCGCAGCCGCAGCGTCACCCAGTTGGTCAGCAGGGCCAGCCCGAAGATCACGTAATACAGGAAGATCACCCTCTGGGTCGTCGTCGGCTCGATTCCGAAGAAGCCGGCGAAGGTGCCCGGACCGCCCTCCATCGAGAACGTCAGCCCGAACAGCGTGGGGCGCGGGATGTCGGTGATGCCGTTCGGACCGTTGGTGAGGGACACCCAGTTGGTGATCACCACACGGATGATCTCCCCGAACGCGAGCGTCACGATGGCGAGGTAGTCGCCGCGCAGCCGCAGCACCGGGAAGCCGAGCATCACGCCCCAGCACGCGGCAAGCAGGCCGGCCAGCGGCAGACAGACCCAGAAGCCGAGACCGAAGGTTTGCGCGATCAGGGCGTAGGAATAGGCGCCGACGGCGTAGAATGCGACATAGCCGAGGTCGAGCAGCCCGGCGAGGCCAACCACGATGTTCAGCCCCCAACCGAGCATCACATAGGTCAGCACCAGCGTGCCGAGATCGACGTAGTAGCGCGAGTCGGTGAACGGCAGCAGCGCCGCCAGCACCAGCAGCACCGGCGCGATATAGCGGCCGGCGCGGTTGAGCCGCTCGGCGATGGCGCGATTGTCGCGTACTGCTTCGTCCCGGCGTCGCGCCCGCCAGGAGAGCATCACCAGCCGGCCGACGAACACCAGCGCCACCACGACCAGGGCGCCGCCGAGGCGGAAGCGAAGCCGGAGCCCGTCTGGCCCCATCTCGGTCACCAGCCCGACCATCGGCACGAACAGGCCAGCCGCCACCAGGGCGGAGAGGCCGGCGTCGCGAAACCCGCCGGCGAGCCGGTTCAGAACCCCCGGCCTTTGGCCGCCGGCCTGGGGGCCAGCTTGCCGGCCGCGATCAGACCTTTTCGACATCGGCCCGGCCCAGGATGCCCGTCGGCAGGAAAATCAGTGCCACCGCGAGGATCGAGAACGCTGCCACATCCTTGTATTCGACGCTGAAATAGGCGGACCAGAACACCTCGATCAGCCCGATCAGCAGACCGCCCAGCACGGCGCCAGGCAGGCTGCCGATGCCACCCAGCACCGCGGCGGTGAACGCCTTAATCCCGGCGATGAAGCCGATGTAAAAGTCGATCACCCCGTAATAGAGCAGAAACATCAGCCCGGCCACGGCGGCCAGCGCCGCGCCGATGACAAAGGTCAGGCTGATCGTCTGGTCGGTGTCGATGCCGAGCAGCCCGGCCATCTTGAGGTCCTGTTCGCACGCCCGCATCGAACGCCCGAGCGGGGTCTTCGTCACCAGCCAGGTGAAGATCGCCAGCACAGACAGCGTGGTCACCACGATGGCGATCTGCATCCAGGAGAGCTGCACCGCAAACCCCTCGGCATCCCAAATCGTGAGGCCGCCCGGCAGCAGCGCCGGCATCGGCTTGACCCGGGCACCCTGGCTGACCTGCACGAAATTCTGCAGCGTGATCGACATGCCGATGGCGCTGATCAGCGGCGCGAGGCGGAACGAGCCGCGCAGCGGACGGTAGGCGACACGCTCGATCGTCCAGCCGTACAGCGCGGCGATCGCGGCGGCGAACAACAGGGTGATCGCGAGCGACAGCGGCACCCAGGTGATGCCGAGCGCGCCAAGCCCGAGCAGGGAGATCAGGGACAGGAACGCGCCGACCATAAACACGTCGCCATGGGCGAAGTTGATCATGCCGATGATGCCGTAGACCATGGTGTAGCCGACGGCGATCAACCCGTAGATCATGCCGAGCGTCACGCCGTTGATGAGTTGCTGCAGCGCGTAGGCCACTCCGTCTCCCTATCGAACCGTCCGTTCGCAGCAAACACGGCGCAAGCGCTTGATGCAAGACGCTTTGGCCGGGGTGGCTGCGTGGAACCACGTGGCTCCGGGTTGGACCAGCGCATCGGTCTGTCGTAAGGTTTACGGCCAAACGTAGGTGTATTCCGGCTTTCAATGACCGTGACGATCGATCTACGCCCCGAAGTCGAAGCTGGGCTGGCAACCCTGGCCGCAGAGCAGGGCTTGTCACTCGCGCAGTACGTGCGCCGCGTGCTCGAGGGGCAAGTTGCTGGTCGTGAACAGGCCGTATTGTCGCCCGGCGAACGCGCCGCCGCATGGCGGGACTCGGCGAAGGGACTGCCGAACACACGGGGTGCAAACAAGTTCTAAAATAGAAAGCTCCGAACAGCCTGTTCTAAGCGCCCAATTTCATTCGAGTTGTGTCGTAACAGGTTATGTCCCCAAATTCCTTTAATTCCGTCGCGACATTCCTTTGCCAACCTCCTGCCAATATCTTCGAACGAGCCAAGCCCCTCCTGCTTAAGCGCCTCCGGCTCGCTTTGGACACCAAGCAAGAAAACTCTGCACCTGAGATCCTCCGGAATTCTCTCCGTGACTTTTTCACGCCTGTCATTCCTATTGTCGAAATCCAATAGCAAAACCAGATACCTATCTAGGTATTTGCGCATTCCTTTTACGTGGTCTAAAAGAAATATCTCGCATACGTTTGTCCATCCTCCCACTTCTGGTAAAATCTGGATCCTCCTAGTGTCTTCAACCCCAAGCACAAAGCCGTTAGCCAATTGCCGGTTAGCGTCGTCTTCGGGCAGCACGAGGACATGTTGGACATATTTGTTCATGCGCCTATGTCGCCACGGAGAAGCGCGTCAACAAAGCTTCCCTCGAATTGCCCGCTAGTCCGCATCTCTTCGACTTTGGTCAATATTGTTGGCTCAAGATGGCTTTTCCTAGAGAGGTATAGTGTGTTCGTCTCGGAGAACCGGCGTATTGCTTCTGGATTATGCGATGTGACGATAAGCTGGCCGCTGTCTTGGAAAGCCTTACGAAGAGCCGTGATAGAGTGACCGACCTCGTCGGGCGCAAGAAAATTATCTGGCTCGTCCCAAAAACAAAGTATCGGACCGTATGCAGCGTTCGCTGCGATCGTAAGTGCAAATATAATGAAGCACTTTTCGCCGTCAGAGAGGTCCTCAAGGGCGAGCGTTAAGTTTCTCTGGTCTTTCGAATCACGAAAATTAAATACCAGACTTCTGGTCTCCTTGCCAAAAACCGGATTCGTTATCTCTCTGAAATCTGGCATTACCTGTACAAGATATTCGCTCACCAGCGCATAGGTTGAAGGCGCGGCAGCAACCATGCTAGAAAACCAAGCGCCGATATTCGTCACCTGTGTATCAGGCGTAACCGCCTTTAGCACATTCTGTTCTGAGTCTCCCTGGGCTAGGCTGGGAACCGGCTTAAGTATCAACATACTTGCAAGCCACGTTTTGAAAATAGATAACGGGTCGTCTTTACTCAGCTCTTGAACGATAGGCAGAGCGACAAGATGCCAATCGATTCTGAAGGCGGCTTCTGATGCCTGCCCTGTTCGAGCAAGTCGGACTTGTGCGAGCTCACGCGTGAAAACGGGGTTTCCATCAACTGAGAGCTTCTCTTCTGATACTCGCAACTCGCGAAACCCGGTTGGAAAATCAAATGCTACCGAGTATGCGTAGTTTAGACCCGCCAAGGTCACCTCGACTTCGAACCGCGCGGGCACTTTCGTGCTTCCATGCGTGAGATCCTTTGGCTTCACAAGGTCACCAACGCGATTCGTTCCCCGCGCGATCCCCTTCAACACTTCGAGGGCTAGCCCTACCGTCGTTTTACCTGCCCCATTTCCACCGAGCAAGAGAACGGCCGGGAGCTCGCCGAGTGCCAGCTCGAAGTTCTCCAAGCACCGAAAATTGTGGACATACAGCCGCTTGATCATTGATGAGTTATACCACCTCTCTCGGCTTTCCACCAAATGCGGACTGCGCCGCAGCGACCAGATGCACCCAGGGACCCGGGGGGCATGTCCTGAGAGCGGGGTCCGCTATTGGGCTGCTAAGATGGCCCTCGTGATGACTGGATGGGCGAGGCCTGCCGTGGCCGCTTCCCACCCGAAGTGGGCATTGGACCTGGCTGCCGCTATAATGGGCACGCCGCAACAAGTTCGGCCTTTGGCAAGGCCGTGGGTCCGTCCACTACTGCAACCTCGACAATTCCATCCGCCCCAAGCCGATCCCTCAGCTCTGCGGCGCGACCCCGTATCTCCCGAACCAAGCCAGCATCCGTCGCCACCCGTCCTCGGCGGCTTCGCGGTTGTAGCTGGGGCGGTAGTCGGCATGGAAACCGTGGCCGGCATCCGGGTAGATCACGATCTCCACCGTCTTGCCCGCCGCCTTGGCCCGTGCTTCCGCGGCACGCACGTCGCTCACCGGAATCGACGCGTCCTGGCCGCCGTAAAGGCCGAGCAGCGGACACTGGATGTCACCGGCAACATCCAGCGCCGTCCTCGGCTGGATGTCGCTGACCGCGCCACCGAGCGGACCATAGAACGCCACCGCCGCCTTCAGCCGGGGATTGTGCGCCGCGTATAGCCAGGTGTTCCGCCCGCCCCGGCAGAACCCCACCACGCCGACCCGGCCCGGATCGCCATGGTTCGCCGCGGCCCAGGCCAGGGTGGCGTCCAGGTCGCCCATGACCTGCGCGTCCGGCGTCCGCAGGACCACCTCGCGAATGATCTGCCCGGCATCCGTCATGTGCGGAAAATCGGCATTGCGGAAGTATATCTCCGGCGCCACCGCCAGATAGCCCTGCTTGGCGAGCCGCCGGCAGATGTCCTGCATGTATTCGTGGATGCCGAAGATCTCTTCGTTGACGAGAACAACAGGCAGGCTGGAGCCGTTCGCCGGCCGGGCGAAGTAGGCGGGCATCTCCAGCCCGCCCCCGACCGGGATCGACACCGTGCCGGCGGCGAGCCCGGCGGCGTCGGTGTGGATCGGCTCCGCCTCCGCGCGCGCCGTGGCCAGCGTAAAGCCGCCGATCAGGCTGGTCATGACGAAGCGCCGGCGGTCCAGCGCGGCGGACCGGCTATCGGCAAGCGCCTCGGAATCAGCCGTAGGCTCATTCATGCTCCCTCCCGTCAGTCGCCCGATGCCGGAACCAGCGCTGCCTGCGTCATCGCGACTCTGAGGTTTTCATCGATCTTGCCAAGGAAAGCCTGCGTGTTCATCCAGGGCTCGTCGGGACCGATCAGCCCGGCGAGATCCCGCGTCATGAACCCCGCCTCCACCGTCTCGACGCACACGCGCTCCAGCGTCTCGGCGAAGTGGGTCACGTCCGGCGTGCCGTCGAACTCGCCGCGATGGACCAGGCCGCGCGTCCAGGCGAAGATCGACGCGATCGGGTTGGTCGAGGTCTCCAGGCCCTGCTGGTGCTGCCGGTAGTGGCGGGTCACCGTGCCATGCGCCGCCTCGCTCTCCACCGTCTTGCCGTCGGGGCTCAGCAGCACGCTGGTCATCAGGCCGAGCGAGCCAAACCCCTGCGCCACCACGTCGGACTGCACATCGCCGTCGTAGTTCTTGCACGCCCAGACATAGCCGCCGTCCCACTTCAGCATGCAGGCCACCATGTCGTCGATCAGGCGGTGCTCGTAGGTCAGGCCATGCGACTCGAACGCAGCCTTGAACTCCTGCTCGTAGATCGCCTGGAAGATGTCCTTGAACATCCCGTCATAGACTTTGAGAATCGTGTTCTTGGTGGACAAGTACAACGGCCAGCCGCGTTGCAGCGCGAAGTTGAACGAGGCGCGGGCGAAGCCCTCGATGCTTTCCCTGGTATTGTGCATCGCCATTGCCACGCCGCCGTCCTTGAACGTGTGGACTTCCAGCGTCTTTGGCGCCCCGCCTTTGGCCGGCTGGTAGCTGATCGTGACGGTCCCGGGCCCCGGGATCTTCACCTCCGTCGCGCGATAGACGTCGCCGTAGGCGTGGCGGCCGATCACGATCGGCCGGGTCCAGTGCGGCACCAGCCGAGGCACGTTGCGGCAGATGATCGGCTCTCGGAAGATCGTACCGTCCAGGATGTTGCGGATCGTCCCGTTCGGGCTGCGGTACATCCGCTTGAGGTTGAACTCGCGCACCCGCGCCTCGTCGGGGGTGATCGTGGCGCACTTCACCCCGACGCCGAACTCGGCGATCGCGTGCGCCGCATCGACCGTCACCTGGTCGTCCGTCCGGTCGCGGTGTTCGATGCCAAGGTCGAAGTAGCGCAGGTCAATATCAAGATACGGGAGTATGAGCTTTTCTCTGATGAAGCCCCAGATGATGCGGGTCATTTCGTCCCCGTCCAATTCCACCACCGGGGTGATCACTTTGATCTTCGCCATTCCATCCTCGTCCTAAAAGCACCGTCGCGGCCGGCGCGCCGCGGCGGTCCGACATACGGCGCAAATTCGCACCCGGCCGCGCCAGCGGCAAGCCGGCGGGATCGATCGCGCCGGGCAGGTGACGCGCATGCCTTGTTCAGGCATCATTAACCGATGCGCCTGATGATGCACTGCATGTCCTCCACGGGTTCGCTCTCGGCGTTTTCCGCCAGCGTCGTTCAGTCTGGCATCGGCCCAGGCCGCCCCGTTCAGGGCGTCCGCGCGCTGGACGGTACGACCCCGACCGGGCAGGCATCGGCAGGGCCGGTCAGGGCCGGGCCGCCGCGCACCGGCGAGACTGCGCCGCCAACCAGGAACCTGCCGCGCGGATCATTGCTCGACCTTACCGTGTAGACCGGCAGGAAGGTGCCAGGACGCTGGCCACGAAGGCCGCGAAGATCGCCTGGCTTTTCCGGGCAGCCTTTCAGCAGCCTTTCAAGGAAACATTGATCGACAGGCCGGAACGAGGCAGGTTCGCGCCATGCCGGAGTTCGTCCGCCGCATCCCCGAAGGCGACACCCGCGAGCGCTCGGTCTGCGCCGCGTGCGGTCATGTGGACTACGAGAACCCGAAAGTCGTTGTGGGCTCCGTGGTGTCCCTGGGTGAGCGAGTCCTGCTGTGCCGCCGCGCCATCGAACCGCGGCGCAATTTCTGGACCTTGCCTGCCGGTTTCCTGGAACTGGACGAGACGCTTGAGGAAGGCGCCATCCGCGAAGCCTCGGAGGAGGCGCAGGCGGCGATCACCCTCGACGGCATCCTGGGCGTCTTCAGCATCAGTCGAATCGGCCAGGTGCAGGTGATTTTCCGCGCCCGGTTCGCGGCCGAACCGCGCTTCGCGGCCGGGCCGGAGAGCCTGGACGTCGCGCTGTTCGACTGGGCCGCCATCCCGTGGGAGGCCATCGCCTTTCCCACCGTGACATGGTCGCTGCAAGCCTGGCGCCGGATTGGCGCCACGCCGCTCGGCCAGCCGATCGGCAATCCGGCGGAGGACCCGCGTGGCACCGGACGCCCCGGCGCGCCCGTCGAGGGGGGCGCCGCATGAACCGGCGCGCCCTTGTTCTCGCCGCAGTGCTGGCCACCGCCGACGCCCTGCTGCCCGAGCCACCGATCCCGCCAGACCAACCGCCCGCCGATCAGGCCGCCCCGGTGCCAAATCCGGACGCACACGCACCGGTTGCCCCCGGACCAGCGGGCACCCGGGTCAGGCCGGAAATGTTTCGCAAAGGGACCTATGATCCCAGCCTTGGCTATGCCACCGGCTCGCGCTACCAGGACAACGAGGAGCGCAAGCTTATCCAGACGCCTGGCATGCGATTGCTGATGCCCATTCCGTAGCGGCTCTCCGGAATGTGAATGCAGGCCTGTCGCCTTTCATTCCTCCAGCGTGCACGATACCGTCACGAGCAAGGGGCGCTGTCCCCTCTGCCCTTCGCCATCGGCCGGCGGTGAATATCATCCGCTTGTCATGTGTGGGTCGCGAAATGGGCTCTCGGACCAAGGGCGACGCCCGAATGAGAGCACCGGCAGGGACATGAAACTTTCCAGACGGCTGTTACTGTTGCTGCTGGTTTCCCTGGTCCCCATGATCGCGGCCCAGATCTATACCCAGATCGATCTGCGGCGACACCGCCAGGGACTGGGGCAGATCGGCCAGATCGGGCTGCGCGAAGTGCAACTGGTCAACGGCGACATGGCGGCCATCGTCGAGGCTGCCCGCCAGGTCGCTACGGTGGTCGCCCATGCGCCGACACTGCTTGAGCCGCCCGCCGCTTGCGCCCAGCAGCTCGAAACGCTCGGCATGGAGCTGCCGCGCTATCGGTTTATCGCCGTGTACGATCGCACCGGAGCCGCCGTCTGCGCCTCGCTGCCGGGGCTGACCGGCGCCGATGCGAGACCAGCCTGGCTGCACGATCTGGCGACCGACGGCGCCGCCGGGGTCGGCCGTTTGGCCACCAGCCCTGCGGTCGACCGACCGTTCCTGCCGATCGGCGTCCGGCTCCCGGACCATGGCTGGGTGGTCGCGGCACTCGATCTCGGCTGGCTGTCCCGGCATCTCGACGCGCTGAAGGCAACCAACCCCACCCTGTTTGCCAATGGAGCACTGATCGTCGCCGACCGTGCGGGCGATGTGCTGGCGCGCTATCCCGCTTCGCCGGACGGGAGCGGCCAGCAAGTGCTGGCGGACCTGAAGCCGCTGCTCACCCGGCAGGCCAGCGGCATCACGACCGCCAAGGGCCGGGACGGGCCCCGGGGGGTATCGCAGGGGGTGTCGCAGGGGGGGTCGTCCCAGGGGGCGTCCCA
>Ga0182012_10006085_pt1 | contig 12346 bp, 9 predicted proteins | sample 612S2SmetaG_FD_120486 | JGI IMG/M metagenome (GOLD analysis project Ga0182012, IMG submission 120486) | Permafrost microbial communities from Stordalen Mire, Sweden - 612S2S metaG | ecosystem: Environmental > Terrestrial > Soil > Wetlands > Permafrost | place: Sweden: Stordalen | collected...
AGCTCACCCTCAACCTCGGCCTCCGCTGGGAGTACACCTCGCCCTACGCCGACCTCTACAACCACATCTCCAACTTCGATCCCGGCACCCAAACCGTCCTCACCACCACCCCCGGAGCCGTCGCCGGCAACGGCATCACGCCCGTCTCCTACGGCGGAACCTACGGCAAGACCCTCATCAACCCCGACTACCGCGACTACGGCCCGCGCCTCGGATTCGCCTACGCGCCGCTCGCCAACACCGCCATCCGCGGCGGCTTCGGCATCAGCTACGCCCACTACACCCGCGCCGGCTCCGGAGACATCCTCTCCATCAACGCCCCGCAAGCCCAGTTCGCCTCTGTAACCCAGAAGCCGCCCACCACCACTAACCACTGCGCCTCGCCCCTCCCCGCGCAGATCATCGCCATCGGCACCACCACCCCAAGCTGCTACGCCACCTCCGACCAGGGCTATCCCGCCGGCCTCGTCACCAGCTTCAACCCCGCCACCGACAACATCACCTGGGTCCCCAGGAACACCAAAGATAGCTACGTCGAGAGCTACTTCCTCAGCGTCCAACAGCAGCTAGGCAAAAATCGAGTCCTCGACATCGCCTACGTAGGCAACCACGGCGTCCACCTGCAAGGCTTCCTCAACGGCAACCAGGAGAATCCAGCCCTCGGCGCCAGCACCTCTACCCCTACCGTAGGCTTCGCCCGCCCCTTCGCCAACTGGCCCTCCGACATCACCGAAGCCGCCAACGAGTTCTTCTCCAACTACAACTCCCTGCAAGTCAAATACGAGCAGCGCATGGTCTCCGGCCTCACCGTCCTCAACTCCTTCACCTGGGAGCACTCCCTCGATAACGCCAGCGCCTCCCTCGAAGGCAACACCCCCTCCCCGCAGAACGGCTACAACCTCGCAGCCGACTACGCCCAGTCCGACTACAACCTCCCCCTCGCCAACGTCACCACCATCGTCTATGACCTCCCCTTCGGCCACGGCCGCCAATACCTCGGCGACTCCAAAGGCCCCATCAACGCCGTCCTCGGCGGCTGGCAAGCCTCCATCATCAACACCGCTCAAGCCGGCACTCCCTTCAACATCACCTACTCGCCCAACTCCGCGCAGGCCGTCTCTCCGCAGATCTCCGCAACCTACCGCGGCGCGAACGAGTATCGTCCCGACCGCGTCCCCGGCGTCCCCATCACCCAGGGCACCGGCCATCGCGCCGCCGGCACCGGCTACGTCAACTACGTCAACTACGCCGCCTTCGTCCTTCCCGCTATCAAGGACGCAGCCGGAGCCCAACTCAGCCCCTTCGGCACCGCCACCCGCAACCCCGGCCGCAACCCCGCCTACAACGAGACCGACTTCGCTCTCAACAAGAAATTCAACACCCCCATCGAGCGCCTCAAAGTAGAGTTCCGCGCCGAAGCCTACAACATCTTCAACCACACCAACTACTTCCTGCCCAGCACCATCAGCGGCACGCAGGGCACCACCTCGCAAGTCCTCGGAGTAGGCGCCACCCCAACCCTCACCGCCATCACCGGGGGAGTTCCCACCTCCGGCGGCCAGATCTCCAGCACCTTCGAACCCCGCATCTTCCAGTTCGCGCTGAAGATCCTCTACTAACCGAAAGGGAAGGGGACCTCCACTCAAGTGGAGGTCCCTTCCTCTGCGCCCAAAGCCTACCAAGTCGGGTCAGTGATGCGAAATTTAGTAATACTCTCTGCGACTCATGAAATGACAGGTCGCAAGCATGACTGGATTGCCTCCCAGAAGGCCCCAGGCGATTGCAAGCGGTCGACATGGGCAGAATCCTGTAATCCTATCTAACCCGAAAGACCTACCGTAGACTGTTTGAAGCATCATTCTGTCCAAATCGTCATTTTGACGCCGTAGGAACTTGGCTCTTATTCTGAGCATTAGTGCGTCTCACAAAGGTGAATGTCTTATTGAAGGATTCGATGGAACGAAGGAAAATTGTTGCCGTCGTTTTCTTGGCGATAGCCCTGACCTCCACTGCGCTGGCTGAACCGATTCCAGTACGACATATTCAACGCCCTATGCATCGATTGATGACGGCGCGCTCCGAGGCTGGAAGCACCATCGCCAGCGGTGAGTTTTGGCAGTTTGTCCAGGGCAATGAAGTGTCGATGCGCCTGCTCTATCACTTTGCCGATGGATCGGTTGACGACGAGACGACGACGTACCGGCAGCAGGGTGACTTTCGGTTGATACGTAGCCACCATATACAGGCGGGTCCGTTCTTTCGGAAGCCAGTAGATTTTGCGGTGGACGCTTCTACAGGCACGGCGATCACCCGTACAACCGATGAAAAGGGCAATGTGCATGTCGAGAACCAGCATTTGAGCCTACCCAATGACCTCGCAAACGGGTTTGTTGGGACATTGCTGTTGAATACACCTCCCAACGCAGCGCCGTTTCGCGTGAGGATGTTGGTGCCGGTCGGGGGCGGGCGATTGATTCGATTGCTCATCTCGCCGGAGGGCGAACACTCGTTTCAATCGGAAGGACAGACTCGTAAGGCGACCGTGTTTCGAATCCATCCGGATTTGGGCGGCGTTGTTGGGCTGATTGCTCAGTTGATCGGGCTTCAGCCGAAAGATGTGATGGTGTGGGTGACGGAGGGCGACGAGCCCGCAGTCGTGAGGATCGTTGGACAGTTGGGTGGTTACGGGCCTGTGGTCAGCTCGGATCTGGAGGGCGTGACCTTTGAAAAGTAAGACGTAAGGGACCGGCTCGGTCGGCTTCAACTCTACCAGTCAGCCAGGATGCTTCAACATGGCCTCTTTCATTTACGCCTCCCCAGGCATGCCAGCCGGTTCGCCAATGCTCAATGTCACTACGTCACGCGGGATCTCAGCAGCAGCAGGCGGGCGCAGCCAGTTCTACCTTCCGGAAAGGCTCGCGTTGCGCCGTGGCTGATGGCTTACCTCGGCCACGATGTAGCGACGATCGCCTACCTGGGAAACAAGTCTGCTCTATAGACACAACCTCAGTTTGTAAGACGAGACCCCATTCGGTAGATAGCAGCCCTTCATCACCAGGGAACGACGATTCATTTATGGATGGCACCGAGGCGCCTTATTATGACAGCGCAACTTAGCCGGCATTCCTGCGATCCATCGAAAATCCACGCCTGACCCTAGCTACTCGCTTGCACTCCGAAATTCAAAAAACCGCCAACGCAACATCCTGTTTCGACCGCTCCAGTGAAGCTTGCGCGCACGGCAAGGTAAGCATCAGTCGCGCTCCACCCTCGGCCCGGTTCGAAGCCATTACGCTTCCTCCATGGGCTCGCGCCACTGCTTCAACAAAAGCCAGACCAAGCCCGTGCCCGCTGGAGTTTGGCCCCTTCGCGCGCTGCTTAAACATGGCATCCTGTAACTCTGCGGCAAAGCCCGGCCCATCATCTTCCACAGTGACCACCGCTTCCTCGTTTTCCGTCTGCAGGCAGATAGTCACAGTGCAAGAAGCTGGCAGATGCTTCAGCTCGTTGTCGAGCAGGTTAGCAACCGCGCGGTGCATCAAGGCGGCGTCGGCCGATACCCTCACCGCGCCGCTGCTGCGCAATTGCATCTTCAGTCCCCGCTCAGCCATGCAGGGCTCATACAAATCGATCATCACGCGCATCATCTCATCCAGATCGATCTCTGAGCGCCTCAAGCGGAGGGCGTCGGCCCTCGCCTCGGCCACGTCCAATGAGGTGTTCAAAAACTCAGTCAGCCGATCTAATTCCTCAATCGCGGACACGATCATCGGCTCAGTCTGCGCTTTTGCGTCGTCCACAGAGAGCGACATCTCCAGCTTCCCGCGAATCGCTGTCAGCGGACTTCGCAGATCATGCGCCAGCGAATCGGTAATGGTGTGCAGTTGATGGACCGAGCTCTCAATGCGGTCCAGCATTCGATTGAGTGTGCGGGACAGTTGTCCAATCTCATCGTTATGCCCGCTTGTAGGTACGCGACGGCTCAGATCCGACTCGCCTATTCCAGACGCTGCCTCTGTAATCTCGCGAATGTGAACCAGCATTCGCCTGGTTGTATAAAACACAATTACAAATCCAAAAAGAACAATTAAAAAACCAAGCGACAGGAAACGCGCTCGAAGACCGCGCAGGACGCGCAGTTCGTCCCGTTCAGACAGGCCAAGATAGATCGAACTTCCATCGTTGATCGGTGAAGCCACTACTCGAAAAGGTATCGGAAAGCCTTTGACATTAAGGTGGAACGGAACACCAGCTACAACCTTCTGAGCTTGAATGGCAACAAGGTTCGCCTCGCCGTCCCCCGCGCCTACCCACAACTTCGGTGGCCCGGTTGGACCGGCCTGCAGAAAGAAAACCGACTCGTTTTCCTGGCTCGTGTCCCGGGACCTGTTGGGGACCTCTCGACTCGCTAGTTCTGCCACCTCACCGACTACACGCTGGTACAAACGATCCTTCGGGGTACGCTCGGCCACATCGCCCAGCACCTCAACCTCTCCCGAGAGCCACGCATCGCTGCGCCGCTGAATATCATTTGCGACGAATCGATGCAGCCCCGCGAACACCAGCAGAGTACCAAGCGCAAATGCCAGCGTTGCCCATAATGAGATACGCCATGCCGCGCTATGCAGTCGCGTGTTATCGATCCTTGAGGACATAACCGACACCTCGCAGCGTCTTGATCAGGGGCACCCGCCCCTCTGTATCGACCTTACCGCGAAGCCGGTAGATATGCACGTCCACCACGTTCGTATCCGGTTGAATCCGCATCCCCCATACCTCCGCCAGTAGCATGGATCGCGTCACCACCCGCCCCGCATGACGACACAGATACTCCAAAAGCACAAACTCCTGCGGGCTCAGATTCAACACCTCTCCGCTGCGCGAAGCCCTGCGTCGCAGCAGGTCTAGCTCAAGATCAACTACGTGCAATACTGTCGGGCTCGTACTCGCCACGGCGTTTCGCTTTAGCAGATTACGCAGCCGTGCTAGCAGCTCTGCAAAAGCAAACGGCTTCGTCAGATAATCATCCCCGCCTTGCTCCAATCCCGCCACGCGATCATCGACCGACCTCCGCGCGGACAAGATCAACACGGGGCTGCTCACCCCTTGACGCCGCAGTCGCAGAATCAAATCGATGCCGTCCTGGTCTGGCAGCCCAAGGTCAACAATCAACCCATCGTAGACTCTGGTTGACGCGAACTTCTCCGCCGTCCTCCCGTCTCCCGCGATATCCACCTCGTACTCTGCATCGCTAAGCGACCTCTGAAGGAAGTCCTGAATCTCGAGTTCATCTTCCACCAACAGCAGCCGCATCACCGAATGGTAAGCCATCCATCCTTTGCATCGCACGCGTAGTTGTCTCACATCGCACCGAATGAACAAATCGTCATCCTGACTTACGCGCAAGCTACCAGCTTCAGTTTGAAAGCCTAAGGTTCTGCGCGGATGTTGTTCACCTGCATGGCTACCTTATAAAGGGAGGCATGCCTGGCACTGCCGATCGTATTACCGCAGCTCTAACGAAATGGCTTAACAGCGGTGAGATAGGCGATCATGTTTCGCTCTGCGCGCTGGCCTGATTCGACATGTGGGCGCATCGCTTGTTCAAACTCATTTCGTTCCGATTCGCTGAATCGTGATTCAAAGATCTCGCGGAGAGTCGGCGCACATGGATTCGGAGCGGTGTCTATATAGGTTGCCCAGGGCATGGCCGGTGCATTTCGGAGATCGATATGCAGTTCGAGGTGAATGTCGATAAAACCCGTCTTCTGGAACCATACGATCAGATCTTTCTCGGAGAAGTTCGTCAACGAGTTCTGCTCAATTTCGGCTAAGGTCGATGGAAGTTGTGCGGACAAGCATCGCTGGAGCAGACGAACGTGTCGATTGCCGGGTTCCGCGTTTTTCTTTTCAAGAGAAGCTGTTAGCGCAGCCAGATTGATAGCGTGTTGCTGGTTGATGGGCTCAGCGATGGAAATGCGACCGCCGGGCTTCAGCACACGGTGAAACTGCCGAGCCGCGACTTGTCGGTCGGCAACATATGCGAGGACGGCGCGAGTAACGACGATGTCGGCCGAAGCATCCTCCACCCCATCCATCTGCTCCGCTCCTGTACGGAGAAACGCGCAGTGATGACGGATTCCCAGTTCAAACGACCTCTTTTCTGCAGTCCCCAATAACGGGATCGAGACATCTGTGAGGATCGCACGCAATCTAGGCCCTATTCGCTCGAAGGCGCCGAACGTAATAAGACCATCCCCAGCACCCACGTCGACGAGAACCATTCCTGGTTGCAGGGAGGCTCCATCGAGAACGCGGTCGCGAATTCGCTCGACCATGCCGTTCATGACCATCGCATAGGCAGGGTCATTTCCATGCCGACGGCCAAGTAGCCAGTCTGACCACATGTCAGGCACGAAAGTCGAACCGGTCGTAGGATCATCCGTTCGGGTTCTCTCAAATTCGCCATCCATGATCATCTACGTCCACCCTCATTGCACGTCCAGCTAGTCAACTCTTTTGAGTATTCGAGAAGTGCTCCGTGGGCTCTTACACCCATGGAGCGCCGCTGCAAACAGAATCACGAAACAGAATCCCGGCCTTGGTGGCTATCGCCGTCGTGATCCCACGTCGCTAGCCGAGACGCTCATTGGTCATTACCTCTCATTCATTCATCGGCACTCGAGGCCATTCATTCAGACCGGATCAAATGAACTTTTGGTCATGAATTATTCCAACCAGATGTGTGCTGATGTCACCAAACGCCTTGGAAATTAACCGAGAGGCTTGACAACACAAGCCTCAAACCCACCTGTCCAAAAGCCATTCCAAGGGAAAACGAAGCGCAAATGCATTCCGGCGGTGGACCATATGCTTCCGGATCAGGTTTGATCCAAAGCGGCCCCAGAGCCGAGAGCTCGCCGAAAAATGTTGGCGGCCTCTACTCCCCGATGTAACGCTATCTGATTTGGAGGTAGTGTTGATGAGACAAGGAAGCCCGCATCCGCAGTCTGCGCAGCAGAAGGCCGACATATGTCAACGCTGTAAGGTAGGCGAGTCGTTGCATCACACTGGACATGATAATCCTCGCGGCCTTTCAAAGCGTGTAAAGAGTATCTTGTATAGCTGATGTCGTTCTATCAGGGTGTGTCTTCAACAGGATAAACTTGAAAGGTAGAGGCCTCTGAACTGAAGAATCGGCGTCTTATCCAAAAAGCGACATTCACCAATCCGATCAAAGCCGGTACTTCAATCAGCGGCCCAACAACACCTACAAAAGCTTCTCCGGAATTCAACCCGAAGACCGCTACCGAGACGGCAATCGCAAGCTCGAAATTGTTCCCAGCTGCCGTAAACGAAAGCGTCGCTGACTGTGCGTAGTTTGCTCCGAGTTTCTTGCCCATCCAGAAGCTGATCAGGAACATGATCAGAAAATAGATGACGAGCGGGATCGCAATTTTAAGAACATCGAGCGGAAGACGGACAATGACCTCGCCCTTCAAAGAGAACATGACTACGATGGTAAACAGCAGCGCAATGAGTGTGAGCGGGCTCATCCGTGGAATGAAGCGGGTACGATACCACTCCTCGGATTTCAGCCGGACAAGCACAAAGCGCGTCACGAACCCGGCTGCGAACGGAACGCCTAGATAGATGCCGACGCTCTTCGCAATCTGTCCGATTCCGATCTGAACGACGCTGCCTTCAAGTCCAAACCACTTCGGCAGGACCGTTAAGAACGCCCAGGCGTAAAGGCTGTAGAAGAGCACTTGGAAGACGCTGTTGATTGCGACCAGTCCTGCAACGTAATCCGTGTCACCTTCTGCGAGTTCGTTCCACACCAGCACCATCGCCACGCAACGAGCAATGCCGATGAGGATAAGGCCACGCATGTAACTTGGTTCGCCGCGCAGGAAGACGATCGCCAGCAGGAACATAAGCAGTGGACCGATAAGCCAGTTCTGCACCAGCGAAAGCCCAAGGACGCGTTTGTTACCGAACACCTGTCCCAGCTTTTCGTAGCGCACTTTCGCCAAGGGTGGGAACATCATGATGATGAGGCCGATGGCGATGGGGATGTTCGTCGTCCCACTCTGAAAGTGGTTGACCAAGCCGGCCGAGGACGGAACGAAGTGCCCAATGGCAACGCCGATCGCCATCGCCAGAAAGATCCAGAGCGTCAGGAAGCGGTCCAGGAATGAGAGCTTCTTCCGAGCGGCCGGAGCGCAAATCCGACCTTGAGTAAGCGGAGAGCTACACATTACTTGGCCTCACAGCAGGGTTCTTGAACAGGTGTTGGGAGCGGAGCGCCGTCCAGCAGGGCGTACTTGAACGGAGAACAGCACGCCTTTGTCATTTGTGCCAAATCCTTCTGCATGACCTTTTCTTCCTTCAGCCAATTCAGAGTCTGTTTCAGAATCTGTGCAGCACCGATGTGCGGAGGAATCACGATTCGATAGTGCATCCACTTTCCTTCCCGCCGCGCCGAGACGATCCCTGCACTGCGCAGGTAAGCGAGATGTCTGGAAATTTTTGGTTGTGGGCCGCCGAGAATCTCCACGAAGTAACAGACGCAGACCTCTTGATCCCCCATCAGATTCAGAAGGCGCAGCCGGGTATTGTCTCCGAGTGCCTGGAAGAATCTCTCGACATCGAACGTTGGTTTAGCCATGACCTATATATACGCCTTGACGAATGCTAGGGCAAGAGATATATTCACGTATGCAGATATGAGGAGGCGGCATGTCAGAACGAATCCTGGAGTCGGTGAAGTCGAAGTACGGTGCCGTAGCGGAGAGCACTCTTTCCAACAACCATGCGGGCGTTCAGGCGGTCGCCGAGGCGTTCGGGTACTCCGCGGAAGAGCTTACCTCCATTCCCGCAGACGCGAACATGGGCCTTTCCTGCGGCAACCCGACTGCCACCGCGCATATCCGTGCCGGTGAAGTTGTCGTCGATTTAGGTTCCGGTGGCGGACTCGATGTCTTTCTGGCGTCGAAAATGGTCGGGCCGACGGGTCGCGCGATTGGGATCGATATGACGCCTTCGATGATCGAGCGCGCTCGTGCGAACGCTGCAAGCGGCGGCTATACCAATGTCGAATTCTACCTCGCCATGATCGACAAGATTCCCCTGCCCGACGCTTCGGTCGATTGCGTTATCTCAAATTGCGTGCTGAACCTGGTACCCGACAAGCTGACTGTGTTCCGCGAAATCTGGCGGATTCTAAAGCCGGGCGGCCGTTTAGCCGTCAGCGATATCGCCCTGAAGCACGACTTGCCCGAAGACATTGCCAAGAGCATGGCTGCCTACGTCGGATGCATTGGCGGCGCGATCAAGATAGAGGACTATAAGGAAGGGCTGCTTGCCGCTCGCTTCGAGTTCGTCGAGATCGTCGACAGTAACTCCGACTTGAATGCCTACGCCAAAGTTGAGAATCAGGCAGCGTGCTGCTCCCCCGCGATGCGCGATTCGACAACCTGTTGCACGCCCACGACTGTGGAGCCCACCGTTCACGAAGAGCTTTCCGATCTGCTCTCGAAGTACGACGTGAACGCTGCCGCAGCCAGTGTAAAGGTCTACGCGATCAAGCCGAGCGCATCCGCAGGCAAATCATGCTGTGGTCCGACCTGCTGTTCTTAACTCGACTCAACGCGGTTCGTTCAGCAAGAGGTCCCACCCATGTCTCACTACAACGTGCTATTCCTTTGTACTGGCAACTCCGCCCGATCGATCATGGCGGAGGCGATCATGAACCATAAAGGCGCGCCGACTTTCACGGCTTACAGTGCCGGGAGTCATCCTTCCGGCACTGTGCGACCAGAGGCCCTTGCTCACATCGAGTCAGCCGGCCTTGGTACAGACGGTCTCCGAAGCAAATCGTGGGATGAGTTCGCCTCACCAGGAGCTCCGCAGCTCGATTTCGTGTTCACGGTCTGTGACAATGCCGCACAGGAGACCTGCCCCTATTGGCCTGGTCAGCCGATCACTGCTCATTGGGGCGTCCCTGACCCCGTTTCCGTAACTGGCTCCGCCCCTGATTCCGACAGGGCCTACAAGCAGGCTTTCTCCATGCTGCAACGCAGAATTACGTTGATGCTCTCCCTGCCCCTGGCGAGCCTCGATTCCATGTCGCTCAAGAAAGCGCTTGAAGATATTGGGCATCAATGAGCATCCCGTTCCATTCATACTCCTAAACGTGTGGCTATCTTCCGGCATCGGTGCCATACGCAGGAAATGCGGATTAGGGACCACCCTACCCGGAACTACCGGCGTTCAGCCGTTGAACTTCATCTCACTCAACCGGCTATTACCGCTCAAGTCAAAACTTCAGAGGAAAACCTGGCATCGCACTATTGGATCGCATTGGTAGAGATATGAGCCTCACGCCTTCTGGCGCTGCGCTTCTTCAATATGTCCGGAAGATTTAGGCTATTTCGAACCAAGCTGTGGCCGCGTTGACTCCATTCGGAGCACAGGAGGGAATGGACGGACGAATTGCCACCGGTCCCCGAGTTTGAGATACTTCTTCAGGTTGACTTCGATCGCCATGCCTACTATCCACTTCCTATCCGGCGGTGGTTTGCCGACACGGGGAAGATCGGCAGCTCCGAATGCATCCATCCGCAATGTGGATATGTAAGCGGTACGTCAATCTGTAAGTTGTTAAAAAATATAAGCGGGAGTAGTTCAGTGGCAGAACGTCAGCTTCCCAAGCTGAATGTCGCCGGTTCGATCCCGGTCTCCCGCTCCAAGATCTCCGCGCACATCGCGCACCAACACAACGGCCGCGCTCCTAAGCGCGGCCGTTGTGTCTAGTCCACTCAACTTCCTAATGCGCGCCCCCCGCAATACTAGCTGTCTGCTCTTTCTTCTCCGAAGGCAGCGTATGATTCTCGAGCGCCAGCGCCTCCGGCATATACTTCAGCGCCGCCTGCACCTGCGGGTCCCACCGGGTAATCACCTCGCTGCCAGCCGCCTGGCCAAACTGCGCCGTGAACAACTCCGTCTTGATCCGCGCCTTCACCCAATCCAGGTTGTCAGCAAACTCCTTGTCGGTGAACGCAATGTCCTTCGACTTCAGATAGTCCTTGAACTGCTGCTGCAGCGCCGGATCCACCGTCAAGTCCCGGTTCACCGTGTTCGTCGCCAGGTAATGATGGCTAAAGTCCGAGAACGCGTAATGAATCAGCATCTCGTCCTGGAAATGATTGCTCTTCAGCGTCGGAATCTTCTCATCCGGAGTAATCCCGCCGCCCCCATACACCGTCCGCCCAGCGTCCGTCTTCTCCACTTCCTTATTCGTGTCATTCGCCGGCAGCGCACTGTCCCGAACATAGTAGTAGTCGTACAGCGAGACCCCGTCATACTTCCGCTGGATCAGCCGTCCCGAAGGCGTGTAGTAGTGATACGTCGTCAGCGCCAGCGCACTCTCTTCAGGCATCGGCTCCACCGTCTGCACCAGGCCTTTACCAAAAGTAGTCTCGCCCACAATCAGCGCACGATCATGATCCTGCAGCGCGCCCGAAATAATCTCCGCAGCCGACGCCGTGTTCCGATCCACCAGCACCACGATCGGATAATGTGTATTCGATCCGCTCGGCACCGTATAAACCTGGTCCGGGAACACGCCCTTGCGCGCCCGCTGCGATACCACAATGTCGCCCTTCTTCAGAAACTTGTCGCACACATCCACGGCCTGGTTCAGCAGTCCACCCGGGTTCCCGCGCAGATCAATCAGCAATCCCTGCAGCCCTGGCCCAAAGTTATCCAGCGCATGCTGAACTTCATTCGACGTCGTCTCCATCTCGCCCGTGATCCGGATATACCCGATCCCCGGCTGAATCATGAACGCCAAATCTACCGACTTCTCCGGAATCTCGTCGCGCATCAAGTCAAACGTCAGCGGTTTCGCCGACCCCTCGCGCATCATCGTCACCGTCACATGCGTCCCCCGCGGCCCCTTCAACAGTGAAGCCACTGCCGCCGTATCCATATGGTCCGTCGGCTTTCCATCCACCGACAAAATTACGTCGCCCGGACGTATCCCAGCCCGAAACGCCGGTGTCCCTTCCATCGGTACCACCACCACTACCTTGCTGTCCTGCAGCACAATGCGCATGCCTACGCCATAATATTTGCCGCTCTGTTCCTCCCGCATATCCGCATAAGACTTCGGATCGTAGAAGTTCGAGTGCGGGTCAAGCACATGCAGCATCCCCTGAATCGCTCCGTCGTAGATTGCCTTATCTACCTGATCCTTCGTTAGCTTATTTGCGTAGTTCGCCTCCACCAGCGAATACACATCCGTAAACTGCTTCATCGAATCCCGCAGCTGCGACTCATC
>Ga0182012_10006087_pt1 | contig 12344 bp, 13 predicted proteins | sample 612S2SmetaG_FD_120486 | JGI IMG/M metagenome (GOLD analysis project Ga0182012, IMG submission 120486) | Permafrost microbial communities from Stordalen Mire, Sweden - 612S2S metaG | ecosystem: Environmental > Terrestrial > Soil > Wetlands > Permafrost | place: Sweden: Stordalen | collected...
GTGCAGCTCCGAGCTCTCGCACTCAGTGACCGTTGGGAGCCTGCTATTGAATTGACACTTCGTCCGCTACGGATGGCTGTTCGCGCAGCTTGAGGGCAATGTCCAGGATGAGAGCCACACCCGGTTCTCCCACTGTCCGTCGCGGAGAGGATCATTCCGCCCTGGTTCATTCCGCCCTAGTTCATTCCGCCCTAGTTCATTCCGGAGGTGCCAGATACCCTTGTGCTCAAACGAAGCGAAGAGTCCGCCGGCGCCATCTCCGGTCAAACTCTGCACCACGGCGCCTTTGAGTATCGGCGGCACCTCGACGGGCGCAAAGTCTCCGCCCTGAAACTTCCACAATTCGCTCATCCAGTAGTCGTACGCCCAAACCACATCGTTGCGGTCGCTGTACGCCGGTCCCCACCCGCGCTTCGGTCCAAACGGGGTCGTCTTGCCGTCTTTGATCCGAAACAATGGATTGCCCCAGCTTGCCATCCACACCGCTCCGTCGGATCCGGCGGATAAAGCGGGAAACGATCGCAGCGACACGTCCGTAAACGGGGTGAAGATTGGCCGCTGGAATCTGTCCAGCCCCAGACCGGTTCCGATCCAGATGTTACCTTCCCGGTCCTGCAGGATTCCGTAGCATTCGTTGGATGTCAGACCGGCAGTGCGGTCGAAATGCCCGGCCGGAATCGCCGGCGCATCATGCAAGGCTCCGGGGTTGGCGACGTCCACGGCGAAGTAGTCGTTCGCCACCCACAAATAGCCGTCGGAATCGAACAGAATATTCGCACTTCCTTTGGTACGGAGTGTCGCTGCAGACGGCTGGGTACGATCGATTGGCCGAACGTTCGTCCAGCCATCGGCGATCCAAACAGCGCCATCCGGCGCTTGCGCGAACTGCCTGCCGGACCTGATTTCTTCCTGCGTCCGTGTCAACCGCTCTTGCCCGTGACGCCGGACATAAACGCGGCTATCGGCGGCGATCCAGAGGTCGCCCGCCCGATCGAAAAAGATACACTCAACTCGCGCATCGCCTAACCCCAAGCGAGAGCGGGTGTCTTCCCAATGGGATCCCGTCAGCTTCATCAATTCGCCGCCCGAGACCGCCCAAACGGCGCCATCGGGTTGCGCCAATACCTGCTCGACCGTTTCCGCCGGCAGGCCGTCGTGTTCGTCGTAGTTGGTCAGACGGCCTTGCTTCAGACAGCTGATGCCGCCGACTCGAAAGCCAATCCACAGCCCGTTTCCGGTATCCGCGGAGAGAACATATACATCCAGGGACTTGAACTGCGGGCTCCCGGGTGGCGGACTGAAAGACGAAAACCGCGTCCCATCGAAACGGAAGAGGCCGGCCGAAGTGCCAATCCACAAGTAACCATCGGTGGTTTGGGCCAAGGCGTGAATCCCATGAGGCGCTCCGTCCCGCTCGGTCCAACTCGCATGGCTCAGGCCTCGCAATGTCATCTCCGCCGCGCCGGCGTAATTGCAGCAGCCAGAGAAGATCAAGAGGAAGACGGAACTTCGCAGGCCGCGCAGGCGTGCCGATGGAAGCGTGTTACGCATCCAGGAAACCGCGCTTCATGGCGATGAGCACGGCGTGAGTCCGGTCATTCGCGTGGAGCTTTGCGAGGACGTTCCTCATATGGCCTTTCACGCTGTCCTCGGTGATGTTGAGACGATCCGCTACGATCTTATTCGAACAGCCGCCGGCGACGGTCCGCAGCACCTCGATCTCCCGCTCAGAGAGGGCGTCCCCATCCACATGATCTGCGATTCCCTGCGCAATTTCCGGCGGCATATGACGCCGGCCGGAGTTGACCGCCCGAATCGTCTCGATGAGCTCTTTGCGCAACATGCTTTTCAGAATGTAGCCGGCCGCGCCGGCCTTGAATGCACGAAGCGCTTGGACGTCGCCCGAGTAGGTGGTCAGAACGACGAACTTCGCAGACGGGTGATCCCGCCTGATGCTGAGCATCGCATCGATGCCATTCATCACTGGCATCTGGAGGTCCATCAAGGTCACATCGGGCTTGTGCTTTTCAAAGAGCTCGACGCCCTCCTGGCCGTTGGTGGCCTCGGCTACAAGCAGCATGTCCTCCTGTGCTTGGAGCGCAAACGCAATTCCGTCGCGAATCAGTGGATGGTCATCGACAGAGAGAACTCTGATCGGTCCAGGCATCGCAGCACCCCTCGCCGTCCCTTCCCGCGAATTTGCCGGCTGCCAATTAAGGTACCGCTTTTTCGCGCGGATGGAAACCACACGAAAGTGTGGTTTGGGCACAACACTTAAGGGGTACGTCCGGGTGGGTGGGGTCTGTACTCTGATTATGTGCTTTACCACTTCCCCGGCGGCAAGACAGGCGTCGGCCTGTTGGTGCTGCGAATTACGCTAGCCGCCATGCTGATCGGCTTCGGTTTGGAGCACGATGGCCTCTCGTTACCAACGATCGCGATCATTGCGCCGGCCTTCGCTATCGCCTGCCTTTGCATCGGTCTCCTCACAACGTGGGTAGCCGCGTTGTATGCCTTGGGAGCTGTTGCTGCGGTTTATGTCATACCTAGTGCGCACGTCGGTGACTGCGCCATTGCAAGCGCTATGTCTTTCTCGGTAGCACTCCTGGGACCGGGGGCATTCTCGGTGGACTCTCTTCGTTACGGCCGGCCTGTACGCATTTTCCCGCCGGAGGATTAACTTGATACGCACCACCGCACCTCCCCTGTAAGCGCACCCAATTCCCGCAATCTGGAGTCGTATGCACTGCTGGATTGGAAGCATGGGTCCGCCTCAACAACGAAACGAGGTATCGCCGGACCACACGAACGTGTAGGCCGGCGGGACACGAAAGAAGCTACTGAACAAAGACCGGATCGGCGAAGATCAACACAGGCGGAAATGGAAAGCGAAAGGTCAAACGCGGCAAGAATGGCATCAGTACGATCCCTTACCAGGCTCTGACGTCCTGAGTTGTACGGCGCTTTTGCCGTCACTGCTTCCGCGACAAGTGTGACGGACCATTTCTTCCCCTTTCACCGTTTTACTCCGCCTAAGTTGCCGGCATTCACGGCTTACAAGGGCACCTACTTTTCTTGACTGACACAGGGAGGTTACCAATCACCGTTATGGGACTCACAACCTTTGCGACCGTAGCACCACAACAGCGTAATGTCGTTATGATTCCGAGTCCTTCGCTGTTCGCCGATGTCGTCGGTTCGTCGGAGCCACTTCGGAAAGTCCTCGCACTAGCTGTCCGGGTTGCGCCCTCTGACGCCACCGTATTAATAGGCGGTGAGACCGGCACGGGCAAAGAATTGATTGCGCGGGCGATTCACGATCGCTCTCCCAGGGCAGTCCGGCCGTTCGTCGCCCTGAACTGCGGTGCGATCCCTCCGGACCTGGTCACGTCTGAGCTATTCGGTCACGAACGGGGCGCATTCACCGGAGCCATCCAAAGACGTATCGGACGCTTTGAAATGGCCGAGGGTGGAACGATCTTCCTGGACGAGGTGGGCGAGTTGCCCATGGAAGCCCAGGTGGTTCTGCTGCGCGTACTGCAGGAACGGGAGTTCGAACGGGTTGGCGGCGGCTGCCGGATTCCGGCCAATGTGCGGGTATTGGCCGCGACGAATCGCAACCTGAAACGTCAGATGCTCGCGGGGACATTTCGTCAAGATCTGTACTATCGTCTCAATGTCTTTCCCATTCATCTCCCTCCGCTACGCGAGCGCACCGGCGACATTCCGATCCTTGTCGAACATCTAGTTGAACGCAGTGCGTCGCGGTTCGGGAAGCGGATCAGAGGTGTTTCCCCCAAGTCGTTGGAACGGCTTCAGGGCTACGATTGGCCCGGTAATGTCCGGGAACTGCAAAACGTGATCGAGCGGGCGGTGATATTGTGCGACGGCGATACGCTGGTGATTGAGGAAGATTGGTTGACTCCGGAATCTTCTATGGAAGTGGTTCCGCCAATTTCGATCCCCTCCGAAAAATCCCGCGTGCAGTCCGACGGGATCGTCCCGATTACAACTGCTCTGCACGACAGTGAGAAGAGCATGATCGAATTCGCACTTCTGAACTCTCGCGGAATCGTTGCCGGTCCGCGCGGCGCGGCCGCCCAATTGGGCATTCCCCGGACCACATTGGAAGCTCGAATCACAAGCCTAGGGATCAACAAATACGGATTCAAAGCTCGCGGATGAGGGCGGGGTCATTGCTCGCGCTTCGATGTCACCTTTCTCGCGAGAGTTAGTCCTCCGCGACACTGGGGTTTTCATCCTCTTCGGCGGATGAGGGGCCATGCTGGGCACTCCGGCCCGCAAGTCGCCGGCTGGCACATTCACCGGCGGTCATTGCATATTCCTCAATTGCTTGTAGCTAATCTTGCTTGGCCGCAGGAATAGCATCAGCAAGAGATAGGCGACAACCATCCACCCAATCAGGATGAATCCGTCGGCGGTCGCCATCGTGTACGCTTGCGCGCGCACTTGCTGGCCGAGGATTCCCGCGGCGCGATACTGGGCTTCTTCCGGTCCAGCCGATTGGGACAACATGCCTCCGGTCAGCACCCGAAGGCGGTCGTCGGTGAGCCAATCGCCAGCCTGCACATGCAGACCCAGCAGGTTGGAATGAAGCTTTTCCCGTGACGAAATGAAGTGAGTCATCGCGGCCACGCCGACCTGCCCGCCGAAAAGTCTGATCAAGTGCACGAACCCGGAATATGTCGCCGCGTTTGCGGCACTCGTTAAGGCACCCGACTCGAGTGCTTGCAGAACCAGGCTGCCCACCAGGCCGACGTAAGAGCCCGCGAAGCCCAACGCCATGATGAGCTCCATTTTCTGAAAACTGGCCCCTGCCCAGGAAGGATCGAGATGCGCGCAGACCCAGCAGGCAACCGCTGCGATGGTCAGGCCCCCAGTCAGGACCAGTCGCGAATTGGTGTAGAGCGCGACTGCCGCCACCAGCCATACTACGGCAAGCATCGGCAGGGCTACCCAGGCCAGAGCATAGCCGATTTCGAGCGGACGGTACTGTTGAATGTTGCCCAAAAATCCGGGGATGAGGACGATCGTTGCCAGGTGTACGAACTTGAAGACGAACACCGAAAGCGCAAGGATGACGATATTTCGTCCGTTGAGAAAGGCGGGATTCAAGATGGGATGCGGCCGCAGGATTCGCCGGACGCCGGTCACTATCAATAGGAATGCCCCGCCGGCCAGCATCGCGACGATGACGCCGGAGTTGAGCCAGTCGAGACGCTCCCCTTGATCCAGGGCGCCATAGATCAGGCTGATGCCGAGGCTGAAATAGGCGAATCCACGCCAATTTGTAGTGAAGCCAGTGACGGGTTTGCGCGGAATACCGAAATAGATACAGAGCATCATCGCTGGCATGATGGCCGCGGCAGTCCAGAAGGTCCAGCGCCACGATAGAGTCTCCGCATACCAACCCTGGAGGGCCGACGCAATGTTACTGACGAAGACGATTTCCCCCGCATAAGCGGCAATGCCGAAAATCACGAGCCGTTTCGGAAGGGAGGTCAGCACGAAGGTCATCGTGAGTGAGTAGAACGTGCCTGACGCGATACCCGCGATGACGATCAAAGCCAACATCGTCCGATAACCCGCTGCGAAGGGCAGAAAGGCGGACGCCGACAGGAAGATCGCCGCCGCCGGCAACAAAATTCTGCGCGGACCCAACGAAGCACTCAGGAACACGACAAAGACGCCGCTGAACATCGTGGCCATGTTGAGGGCGGTCGGAAGCCAGGACGCTTCGTCGAAACCGAGGCCGAGGGCGGCCCGGAGATCGGGCAAGCCGATGCCCAGTAAGCGGGCGTTTAGCGTGGCGATACCAGCGCCCAGAAAGACCCCCAGAATCCCGAGATACGGATTGGTAGCGCGCTGCTGCGGAGCGGGGATGGCCGGTGATTCCATCATGCGTCGCGCTTCCTCATCTGCCCGCACCTGTTCGCACGATGGCAATGACTGAAAGCCCGGGACGTAATCGGTCGGCCGAGGCCTGCCCGCTATCGAGGATGATCTTCACCGGGATTCTCTGTACGATCTTGGTGTAATTACCTGTAGCATTGTCGGGCGGCAATAATGCAAATTGCGATCCGCTGGCGGGCGAAACCCGATCGACCCTTCCTTTCAGAATGACTCCGGGTAATGCGTCCACTCGGATCTCCGCCGGATCGCCTGAGAGCAGATGCCGGACCTGAGTTTCTTTGAAATTAGCCTGCACCCAAATCTCGCGTTGCACCAGGGAAAGCACCTGTGTGCCCGGACTGACGAGTTGCCCCACGTGCACCTTGCGTTCGCTCACAATTCCGTTTTCGGGCGCCAGAATTCGCGTGTACTCCAGATTGGTTTGCGCCAGCTTGAGCGAGGCGCGTTTTGCGCTGAGATCGGCGCGAAGCGAGAGCTCCTGGGAGTCCAATACCGCGCGCTGGCGTTTCTGCGCTTCCAGTTCGGCTTTGGTAGTCCCTAAGCGTGCGTGTGCCCGGGCCAGATCGGCCTGGCGACTGGCCAGTTGCGCCGTCGCCGAGGCAAAATCAGCCTCGCGACTAGCCAATTGTGCGCGAAATCGCTGCTCGTCCGCGACCACTTGCTCCACCTTCTGACGGGTGGAAGACTCGGTAGCCAGCAGCGCCTCTTGGCGGCGCCGCTCCGACGATGTGCGGTCCACATCCGCTTTGGCGGCGTCGATTCCGCTGTGCGCGTTGGCGATGGTTGACTTCGCCGCGTCAATTCCGGCTTCCGCGGCTGAGATGTCAGCTTCCGCCGCACCTATCCCCCGATCGGCCTGGACGACGCGCGCGTCCTGCAATTCCTTCTGCCGCTGATTGTTGATGAGGGCGGCTTCGCCCGCGGCCACGCCGGCTTCCGCCTGCTGAACCTGCGCGCGGAAATCGTCATCGCGCAACTGCACCAGCAGATCTCCGGATTTCACCTGCTGATAGTCGGACACCGCTACCGTAGCCACCAGTCCCGCGACCTTGGTACTCAGGGGGGTTACGTCGGCCCGCAGGTAAGCATCGTCTGTTTCTTGTGCCTTCCGCTCGCCTGCCCAGGTATTCCAGTTGCCGGTGATCAGGAGAACGATTCCAGCGGCCATCGACAGGATCGCCGCCGACACCAGCCAATGCTTCCACCGTTGCGGACGCTTCTGAACTGCATCGTTCGAATCCGGCATCTTCACTTCTCCTTGATTTGCATTCGACGATTTGCATTCGACGATTTGCATCCGACGATTTGCATTCGACGGCCCTGTATGGAAAGGAGACGCGTACAAACCGTTTTGTTGGACCGATCGGCGATCCGGTTTTTCGACGCCGCCCAACAAACGTATCCGGCAGGGACTCTTCTTCTACGTAACAAACAACGCAAACGCAGCCGGAACAAGGAGAAAGCGAAATGGTTTTGGACACAGGGGTAAGACGTATCGCCATTGTCGGTACTGGTGTGATTGGGGCAAGCTGGGCGGCAGAGTTCTTAGCCAACGGCTTCGATGTGGTCGCCACAGACCCCGCGCCGAACGCTGAGGCAAACCTGCGCAGTTATGTCGACACCGCTTGGCCCGCACTCACCTCGTTTGGCCTCGCGCCGCATGCATCGCGGGACAGACTCAGCTTCACTCTCGACATGAAAGAGGCGGTATCGAAGGCGGAGCTCGTCCAGGAAAACGGACCGGAGCGGCCCGAGTTCAAGATCAAGCTGTTTGCCGATATGGATGCAGCCACTCCCCCGGAGTCGGTCATTGCGTCGAGTTCGTCGGGTATCGCTATGAGCGTGATGCAGTCAGGTTGCAAGCATCCCGAACGCTGCGTCATCGGACATCCTTTTAATCCGCCTCACTTGATGCCCTTGGTGGAGGTGGTAGGAGGAACAAAGACATCTCCCGAAACAATTCAATGGGCGATGGAGTTCTACGCGTCGATCGGCAAGAAGCCGATCCATCTCCGTAAGGAAGTGGTTGGTCACGTAGCGAACCGGCTGCAAGCGGCGCTACATCGCGAGATCGTCTACCTCGTGAGCCAAGGGGTGCTGGGCGTCGCCGAGGCGGATACCGCGGTGTGCTGGGGGCCGGGATTGCGGTGGGGCATCATGGGCCCCAATATGCTCTTTCATCTCGCCGGTGGGCCGGGCGGAATTCAACACGCGTTGGACCACCTGAGCGGCCCGATGGCGAGCTGGTGGAAGGACCTCGGCACGATTACAGACTGGCCACCCGAGACCAAACAGACAATTGTCAACGGCGTCGCCGAGGAAGTCGGCGGTCAATCGTTGGAGCAGTTGGCTGAGATGCGGGACGACGTACTGTTGGGCCTCCTGAAACTCCGGGCAAAGCACGACAAGCCGGCCTTGGCGAGAGCCAGCAAAGCGGAAGGGTAGATATGCCTGCAAGCGCCCCGCGTGTCGTGATTGCCGGCGGCGGCTTTGGCGGCTTGGCGGCCGCCAGAGCTCTCAAGGGTGCGCCAGCGAAAGTCATTCTGGTTGCGCGAGACCGTCGGCTTCGCTCGCGAGTTGCTGGGAGCCAACGGGATTTTGCTGGACTACCAGATCGGACGATTTGTTGCCGATGCGGAAGCTATCTATTCGTACGAGGGCACACGCGAGATGAACACCCTCATTGTCGGTAAGGCCATCACGGGCTTCAGCGCGTTTATCTAGCGCGCCTCCGCGGGGCAACCAAAGAGCTTCAAAAAGGAGAGAGCGAAAGAATGTCTACCGAACGTGTGTTCTTCCTGGATCTGAGCAGCGGCCGTGTGTTATCCATTAACCCCGACGGTTCCGACGAGAAAACCCTCGTCACCGGGCAGAGATTGCCAGACGGCGTCGCCATCGACGTGGCTGCCGGCCACATCTACTGGACCAATATGGGCGATCCGAAAGCGAACGACGGATCCATCGAGCGCGCCGATCTTGATGGCGGGAACCATACGACCATCGTTCCGCCCGGTGGCACGTTTACTCCGAAGCAACTCCAACTCGACAAGCCGAATGGCAAACTCTACTGGTGCGATCGCGAGGGCATGCGAGTGATGCGCGCGAATCTGGACGGTTCCGATGTCGAAACGCTGGTGGAAACCGGGCGGACAGACGCCGATCGGCTGGACGCCCGGAAGTGGTGCGTGGGAATCGCCGTCGACGCGGCAGGCGAGAAGTTCTACTGGACGCAAAAAGGCGATGACAACGCCGGCGAGGGCCGCATCTTTTGCGCCGGGTTGGAAATGCCGGAAGGGCAATCTGCCACCGATCGCCAGGACATCGAAGTTCTCTACGATGGACTGCCGGAGCCGATCGATCTGGATCTCGATCTCTCGACCCGCATGATGTATTGGACCGATCGTGGCGATCCGCCGCTCGGCAACACCGTGAGCCGGGCGCCTATGGACGCCGCCTCCGGGAAACGAAAAGACCCGGAGATCATCTTTACCCACCTCATGGAAGGCATTGGACTGGCACTGGACTTAAAAGGCGGACGGATGTTCCTCACCGATTTAGGTGGCTCGGTATATAGCGCGAATCTCGATGGATCGAACTCGAAGGTTCTCGCGTTGGCGAAAGGAAATCTTTCCGGCATCGCATTCGCCGAACTCCCATCGCAAGGGAGAAAAGCACTGTGAGTCAATCGTCAACTTTAGCAACTTCGTTCGAGACCGTTCTCTATGAGAAGAAGAGCGCCATCGCGTATGTGACACTTAACCGCCCGAAGGTGCTCAACGCCCTCAACAAACAGGCCATCGCGGATTTGAGATCGGCCTTCGAGGACGCCAGAGACGAAGCCGCGGTGCGCGGGGTCATTTTGACCGGCGCGGGCGACAAGGCGTTTATCGCGGGCGCGGACATCGGCGAAATGGTCAGCGATACGCCCGTGCAAACCGAAGAGAAAACCCGCCATGGCCAAGGCCTCATGGATCTCATCGAGAATCTCGGCAAACCGGTAATCGCAGCCATTAACGGATTCGCCCTCGGCGGCGGCTGTGAGGCTGCATTGGCGAGCACGATTCGGCTGGCGGCGGAAACCGCAACGTTCGGCCTGCCTGAAGTGAAACTCGGGATCATGCCCGGTTACGGTGGCACCCAGCGTTTGCCGCGGTTGGTGGGAAAGGGCGTCGCGCTGCAACTCATACTCACCGGCGCCATGATCGGCGCACAGGAGGCGTATCGCATCGGACTGGTCAATGAAGTGGTTCCGAATGCCGAGTTGATCGGCCGCGCGGAGGCGATCCTGAACCAGATCGGTGCCAATGCGCCGCAGTCGATCAGGCTGGCACTGGAGGCCGTCAACAAGGGTTTAGAGACGAGCCTGTCGGAAGGCCTGCTCCTGGAGTCGTCGTACGTGGCGATCTGCGCGTCGACAGAAGACAAGAGGGAAGGCACGTCCGCGTTTCTGGAAAAGCGGACCCCGCAATTCAAGGGGCAGTGAAAGAAGGAGGGCTATGAGTACTGACAATGTGTTTTCTGGTTTGAAGGTAGTCGATTTCGCCAGCTTCATCGCGGGGCCCGCGGCCGCAACGGTGCTTTCCGACTTCGGCGCTGACGTGATCAAAGTCGAGCCGCCCGGGATTGGGGATCCGTACCGCTTCTTCTACAAGACCGCGCCCAATCCTGAGTCCAAGGAAGATTATTCCTGGCACTTGACGAATCGCAACAAGCGCGGCATTGCGGTGGACCTGAAATCTCCCCGCTCCAAAGACATCCTGGAGCGGCTGGTGAAGTGGGCCGACGTGCTGGTCATCAACTTTCCGCATCCGGTGCGCAAGCGGCTCAAACTAACGTACGAGGATGTCGCCCCCTGGAATCCCCGTTTGATTTACGCCGATATTACCGGTTATGGCGACGACGGTCCGGAGGCCGATCTTCCAGGATTCGACATCACCGCATACTGGGCGCGCAGCGGCCTGCTAGCCATGACGCGAGATGCGGGCGCTCCACCCACGCTTCCCTTGCCGGGTAGTGGAGACCATGCCACAGCAATGGGTCTGTATTCCGCGATCGTAACCGGCCTGTACCGGAGAGAACGCACGGGACAAGGGGCCTATGTCACCACCTCCCTGATCGCGGAAGGGGCTTGGGCCGCGGCTGCCTGGATCCAAGGTGCGCTGTGCGGCGGTAAGTTCTACCCGCTGCACGATCGCACCAATCCGCCAAACCCGCTGCTGAACCCATGCCAGACCGCGGATGGTGAATGGTTCCTGCTGGTCGTACAAGATAAGGATTGGCCGGCATTCGCCAACGCGCTCGGGCGTCCGGAATTATTGCTCGACGCGCGATTCGGCGATGGTCCCAAGCGGCGCGCCAACTCGCGGGCGTTGACGGAAATCATCGACAGCGCAACTCTCGCGCAGCCGCTGGCGCACTGGCGCACGGTGCTCGACAAGGCTCATATCACCTACGGTATTGTGCAGACGCCGGCCCAATCGGTAAACGACCCGCAATTGCTTGCCAACGAAGTCATCGTTCCGATCGAGAGCCAGAGCGAGAATCTGAAGTTCACCGTCAGCAGTCCGCTCAAGCTGCACGGCGTTGCGAAAGTCCCCGCCAGACGCGGGCCGGATATCGGCGAGCACAACGAAGAGGTTCTGCGGCAACTGGGGTTCGACGCGGAAGATATCGATGGACTACGCGCGAGCGGCGCCATTCCGAATGTTTGGCACCTCGAAGCCGCGGCTTCCGGAGGTGCACGATGAGTGAACTGATCGCGGAACGCTCGGGAGCCATCCTGCGCGCTCAATTGAATCGTCCGGCGAAAAAGAACGCTTTGACCGCAGGCATGTATTTGGGATTGGCCGATCTACTCAATGCCGCCGCAAAGGACGATCGCATTCGAGTGGTCCTCTTGCATGGCGCTGGAGATTCCTTTACCGCCGGCAACGATCTCGAGGACTTTGCGAACCATCCTCCGGGTCCGGGCGAGAGTCCTCAGGCGAAGTTGTGCGATGCTCTGCTTAATTTCGACAGGCCGCTGATCGCTGCCGTCCACGGGTTCGCCGTCGGGTCGGGGACGACAATGTTGACCTACTGTGACTTCGTCTATGCCGGCGAGAGCGCGAAGTTCCAGATGCCCTTCATCAATCTTGCTCTGGTGCCCGAATTTGGGTCGAGCTATTCCTTTCCAGCACGCTTCGGATATCTCCGCGCGGCCGAGCTCGTTCTGTTGGGCATGCCTTTCGATGCCGTGAGAGCAGCCGCTATCGGGCTTGTGACCCAGGTGGTACCTGACGGGAAATTGCTGGCTACGGCGACGGAGACGGCGCAGAAGCTGGCGGAGAAACCAGCGCTCTTCGGGCGTGCAAGAAGTTATTGCTGCGATCTTCGCACGAATCGACTGTGCAGGCCGTCAAGGTTGAGAA
>Ga0182012_10006088_pt1 | contig 12343 bp, 24 predicted proteins | sample 612S2SmetaG_FD_120486 | JGI IMG/M metagenome (GOLD analysis project Ga0182012, IMG submission 120486) | Permafrost microbial communities from Stordalen Mire, Sweden - 612S2S metaG | ecosystem: Environmental > Terrestrial > Soil > Wetlands > Permafrost | place: Sweden: Stordalen | collected...
ACTTGCGCGACGTTGCCGGAGGTGAACGCCTCATCGAGCGTCACGCCGTCGCCCTGCAGGGCGCTGATGCCGACGCTCACGGCCTGGCCGGCGATGGTTGCGAGCTGCGCGTTCCGCGGGATGAGCCCGCGCGAGCACGCTTCGAGCAGCGACATCTGGACGCCGGTCGCCTGCATCCCGCCCGCGGTCGGTGCGGTGGTCGGCTGCTGGATAACAGGGGTGGCCCCGAGACCGTTCTGTGCACCGAAGAAAGGTGACATGGGCTGGCCCACTGCGGGCCCCTGCTGCACGTAGATCGTCATGCGCCACCGTACTGGATGGGATTCGCAAGCGCGGCGGTTACGCTGGGGTCGCCCATCGGCAGCTTCGGGTTCACGACGTTCGTCTGCCCGGAGGGGCCGAACGTGCCGGGCGCCAAGTTCACGCTGCCGTAGCTTGAGTTCACGGTCCCGCCGCCGGCCGCGTTCCCGTTCAGGCCGTTCGTGCCGTTCTGTGACGGACCTTGCGAGAAGGCTTGCATCAGCGTGGGGTTGCCCTGCGGCGCGACGGCGGAGTTGCCCGTGAAGGCGCCGCCCGCGGCGATCACCTGGTTCAGTGACACTTCGCCACGGGAGACCGCGGCCATCACTGACTCGAAGCTTGAATTAAACGTCGCGGGCAGCGTGGCGCCCGCCTGGCCCGGCGGTTGGCCGACGATGCCGGGAGCGAACGGTTGAACTCCGACCGGCTGTACCGCCGTAGGCTGCGCGCCGGAGACGGCGCCAAAATTTCCCCAGGTCATGGTGAGAATTCCTCTGCAAATATCGTCATCGTCAGCGGGTCTCTCACCACCCGGTCAAAAAATCAGCGTCCGCCCCAGCTCTTCGGCATCGGATGGACGCCGTTGTGGTACCAGCGCAAGGGCTGGCAGTGGCACTCAAACTCGCACGTCGTGCGGCGTGCTTCAAAATTCTCAAGCGCGCTCGGATGATGCGCGCAGCGCCAGAAGTTCTGGAACATCTGCGTCGGGTCCACCATCTGTGTCTCACCCTGCGGTAGGCTGCGGTCAGTGAAGAAACCGCCAGGCGCCGGACGTGGCAGTTCGCGCGGCGGGGTGTCCTGTGGCGAGAGGCTCATGACGGGCGCTGCGTGCCGGTGTCGAACAGGTCACCCTGCGCGCCCGGACTCTCACAGCCGACGACCGACACGTCGCCGCCCGTCACCTGGATCAGGCCGGCGGCCGCAGCGCGTAGCGCGTCGATGATCTCGTTCGTCTTCAGGTTCTTGGGGCCGGAGACGCAGACCGCATACTCGGTGCGGTTGCCGGCGACCACTACCGCCATCACGTCGCAGTCAGGGTCGGTGTCGATCCACTTCGCGCTCATGAGGTGCCAGAGAGCCTTCTGCACGACAGTGTTACTCATCATGCCCCCCGACGCGCACGCGTATGCCGTACGCCTTCATGTGGATCAGATTCTCGTGGAGCATCGTCATGAGGCAGTACGCCGTCCGCCAGCGTCGCTTCGTGTCGCTCCACACTTGAAACTTCACGCGCGGTGCGCTCACGGTGATCATCGTCGCCGCACCTTCGCACCGTTGTGCCATCCGAACGGCTCATGATATCGCTTGTCGATCTCGGCCTGCTGCTTCGTATCGTAGCGCTGCGCGCCCTTCGTCCAGCGGCCGTTAATCTTCTTGGCTGACTTAGTTGACTTCATCGCTACGGCGCTCATCGCCGGCTCTTCCAGCGTTCGAGCGTACGCTGTACCGACGCTGTCGCGTTCTGCACTTCATCGATGTGCCAGAGGATCTGGCCGTCGATGCGTACCGGGAGCGGCGCCATCTTCCTCGCGAGGAGGCGGCCGAGTTCGCCGTGGCTGCACTTGAAGAGTGCGGTCAGGTTCTCGCGCGTGTACATCGTCGCCGCGGCGGGGTCCGGCGGGGTCGTGTTCGTTGTCATGGTTCACCCGGAGGTTTTGCTGCGACGCGACGGCGACGCTTGAGCGCTCTCCACCTTAGTTAGGGCAAAAATCGCGCAAACGCTCTGCGGTGATGGTGGTGATAGTTGCCTGAGGTTGTGATGGTGGTGATGGTTCCGCTCCTTGCCGCTGGACCTAAACGATTTTACCCCCCGGCGCGACGATGGGGAGGTTACCGTTACAGTGGGATCCAATAGGGGTTTTGAGGTTCTACACGAGGCGGCCGGCCGCTCGGCCTGGACCACGCGCGTTATGTCAATGGACATAGCGCAGCGGCACGCAGCCGGGCGCTCGGTCGGACCACGATAGGACCGTATCGTGGTCAAGGCAGCCAGCGAGCACGCGACCGAGGGCCTGGTCGGGCCGGCGAGGTATTCGAAACGCCCGAACATCGTGCGGCAGTGCAGCACGTCGCGGGGTAGGGCACTCGGGTGGTCCCGACGGCACGACTCAGGAGCCCGACGGCACGACTCAGGAGCCCGACGGCACGACGCAAGAGATGGTGGATGGGATGATCAGGTGATACTTTAGCCCCTACGCGGGCGCGCACGCGGGCGCACGCACGCACGCACTGTACACCCTCTATAGAGTGATACTTTGTCATTTCGCGCGTTGGGGGTAAAGTATCACCTGATCATCCTCGACATGTGTTACTCTGAGAGTATACCCAACCACTGGAGGTTAGACATGGGCAGGCACGTATGGCTACCGCTAGACCCGGTAGCGAAGGCAGCGGAGAAGAAGCGTAGGTTCAAGGCGTACCAAAAGGAGTGGAAGCAACGGCGCCGAGCGGAGAGCGCCCGCAAGACGATATCGGCCTACCGCCTACGCCGAGAGCTGGCACGCGCCGCGGGCCGCCTCAACATCGATCTGTGCCTGGAGCTGGGCGACCTGACGGTCGAGCAGCTGCGCAAGAGCATAGCCACCGCTGAGGGTTGGATCGAGGGTGCGTACCGCTCGAAGGCCGAGCAGCAGCGCGACCTGGAGATGCTGAACCGCGAGTTCAGCAAGCTGAGCCGGCGCATGATCGACGAGGCCGGCGTCAACTACATGGACCTCCCGTTCGACCTGCACCACTTCAACCAGCAGCGCCTGTCCAAGCTGATGCACCAGTACGGCGGCACCGACGCGAAGAACCTGTTCCTCGAAGCGGCCGGCCTCTACGCGGCCCGCGAGCTGGTCAAGTCACGGCCGGTGATCAAGTGAGCGCGCGGCGTTTGCAATCCGAAGCAAGATCGATTACTCTGAAGACGTACCCAGGCCCAGGAGCTGAACATGAGTATCTTCCACGCCATCGGCTACATTTTGTTCGTCTACCTCGTGATCAGGTCACTCCTGCGGGGGCGGCGAAAATGAGCAACAAGCACACCTGCTTTGAAATACAGGAGACTGAAATGAACAGCAACCGAGGTTCTAATCATGAGCAGACTTAACGAGCTGGTGCGCGAGCAGGTGTTGGCCGAGGGGCCGGAGTACCTGGATGGTGACAGCAGGCTTCAAGATGAGTACGTCGACGCGCAGCTGAACGCCATGACCAACGTCGAGCTGCTGGAGCCGCATCAGCGACGCGCTCCGCAAGGGCTACAGGCAGCTATGAGCGACCACAGCTACATCAAGAGCTGGGATGACTTCGTCGACGCACTGGGCAGCATGCCGGTGTGGGCGCAATATCGCAACCAGCTGCGCGTGCAGGACATAGTCAAGACGCACGAGCAACTGAACAAGCTGGGTGTACCGTACCCACATGAGGAGCTGATCTAATGGGACTCTACGCCATCGAATGTCCGCAATGTAAGCGGGCGCACCTATGGTTCAGCGGCAGCCTCGATCAGCGCTGTTCTAAATGCCGGTTGGCCGCGCCGTCCGCGGTCTCGCCGCGCCTGGTTTGGGAAGGGCCGCCCGCGAACCTGCACAACCTACCGCGCTCGGCGGAAGACGCCTGCAGGGCCGAGATGCGCCGACAGGTGCGGCTGCGCGTGAAGATCGAGCGAGAGCTGGACGCCGCCAGGGCGGAGATCTACCGCCAGAAGGTCATCATCATCAAGCTGGAAGATCAGGCGAGGGCCGATGAAGCCTTCATGATGTGGCAGGGTGAGCGCTTGACCAAAGCGCGCAACCATCTCGCCCGCGTGCGCTATCACTGCGACCTGCCCGAAGTGGGTGACAGCGGCCCGGGACTTGACCCGTAGACTGATCTGTGCCACCATACGCCTACCGTTGAAAACAGGAGCTAGAAACATGACCAGCAAAGCACAATCAGCCTCGGCCCTCGGCGATGTCCGTTCGACGAGCTACAACGCCGCCACCGCGAACGCCGTGGGCTACATCGGCACCATCGACGACGCCATCGCGCAGATTCGCGCGGAAGACGACGAAGTGCGGGCACCGTGGACGCTCAACATCAGCCGCGAGCGGTTCGAGCTGCTCGGGTTCTTAGGCGTGAACCGCTCGAAGTCCGGCATGAGCGGCGTTCAAGTCGAGGTGCACCTGCCGGGCGTCTACGTTTTCCCGATGAACGAAGATGAAGACGACAGCGTCGCGTATGGCGCGCCCGAGGCACCGCGCGAGCCCGGCAAGTGGTCGCTGGCTTACGCGCAGAAGCGCTGGCCGGAGTGCTTCGCGAACGAAACACGTGCGGAGCCACCAAATGGATAAGCCATCTTTCCAGCGTTCTTGCCCGGACTGCGGGCGGACGTTCACCGTCGATTCCACCTATTCCGACGAAGCCTACCAGGGGCATTCGGCTGGCGACAAGAATTGCGTCTGCTCACCGTGCTTCGCGGACTTTGCCGGTCTGACGATTGAGGAACTTATCGGCTCACAATTCGAAACAGAGGTGAAGTGATGCCGATGTTCAAAGTGGAACTGCATCGCCCGGTCCGCAAAAGCTACAACGGAATGCCTGAGCCGAATCCATTTCTCGCGTCGCTGCCTGCGCCCGGCCGCAAGAGCAATTGGATTGTCCGGTCGTGGACGTTTGAGGCAAAGGATGAGACCGAGGTCAGAAAGCTGTTGGGCGAGGCCTACGGCGCTGGGATCGAGGGCGTGCGCGGATTCAGTCTGCGCAGCATTGAGCGACTTACTTCCGATGGAGACGCTGAGCATGGCTCATAAACTGGTCGTGCATTGCAAGCGTGCCGAGTACGACGTTTACATAGGTCGCCCGAGCAAGTGGGGTAACCCGTTTGAGATCGGCCGAGACGGGACGCGCGAGGAAGTCATCGCTAAGTTCGCAGAGCAGCTTGGACCTAATGGCCGCGCCTGTGCGCGGCGTGAACTAGCCGGTAAAGTTCTCGGCTGCTGGTGCGCCCCGAAGGCTTGCCACGGCGACGTGCTGGCGGAAGTCGCTAACTCACAGTCTGATGCCGAGGCGAAGCAATGAGAACCGACAGAAAACCGATGAAGCAGTACGTCCTGCCGTGCAGCTGCATCGTGACCGAGTACCCCGGCAACGTGAACACGATGATGTGCCAAGCACACCAGCGCGAGCGCATGGCCGCGGCAGTTGAGCGCAGGGATATCCGCGAGCTGATCCAACCCAACAACCTCGATCTAATTGGAGGATGATGTTTGACGACCTACCAGAGTGTGCTACTCTGAATTTGTACCCTACGTTTTGGGAGTATCAATGACCCCGTACTTCAAGAGTCTTCTCTACGCCTTCGGCCTGCTGCTCGTAGGCGCGATCATCGGCTCAGTTCTCTTCGGCTGCGCCTCACCCCCGCCCCGCGCCGCTCTGCCCGGCGCTGGCAGCTGCATCAACGGTCCGCACAGCTACCGCACGACGCCGGACGGCGCGAAGTGGTATCTCGACTGCGTGAACCAGCCCCAGACGGCCCACGACCCGGCGCAGAGCTGGGACCAGGCGAACCTCAAGGCGCACGACAAGGGCTGTCCCACGGCCATCTTCGTCGCGCCGGGCGGCAATCTCACGCAGTGCCAGGCGCTCGACGATCAGGCGGCGACGCCGACAGCGTCGAGTGACGAGGTTAGGTTCTTTCCCACCATCACGGCCGCCGCGCTGTACGTGGTCGGCAAGATCTACGAGCACAGCCACTACTACGAGTTCGGCGGCGTGATCGTCAAGGCGACGAAAGGCTACGCCATCAGCTTGCCGCACACGCAGCACCACGGCATGGACGTGAACATCGACGAGGATCCAGATTCGTACGACTACGCCATCGTCGCGACCTACCATGTCCACCCGTGCCTGAAGAACGCGTTCCCGAGCGTGTTCAGCCCGCAGGATCTGGCCGGCGCGCGCGCCACGAACCATCCTGCCTACGTGCTCGACGAGTGCACGGGCGAGCTGCACTACTGGGCGCCTGGCGATGGGTACCTCGACGCTGACGCGATGCTGAAGCTGGGCGTGAACCCGATGATGCTGGCGCATGGCGTACAACTTTCGCCCGGCAAGATCGTCGGCAAGATCGCGGTCGACGGCATCGTGCTGAATTAGTATGGGTGCCATAGGGGCTACGCTCGAAGACTGGAGTCACTTTGACTTCGTGCTGGGCCTGGGCGCGAACCTTTTGCCGTGCGTGCCCGCCAGCCCCAACGTCAAGGTTGTTCCGGGCTCAGCACTTGAGGGGAAGGCGGGCAAGATCCCGTCAGCGTTCAACGGGCGCGGTGAGGCGCACGGGCTCAAGGATTGGCAGAAGCGCGAGATAGCACCGTGGGAGGTGGCGCAGTGGTCGAACGACCGGCGGTTGAACCTCTGCGTCCGCACGGGTCCGATCAGCGGCATCTACGCGTTCGACATCGACATCGACGACGAGCGCGCGGATGAGGTGCGCGGCATCCTCAAGGCAGAGATCGGGTTGCTGTCTACGCGGTGGCGTAACAACTCCAAGAAAGTTTTGATGCCGTTCAGGATGGAGGAGCCATGCAAAAAGCGCAGAATAAAACTAGACGACGGCACGGCAATAGAATGCCTGGCGGACGGGCAACAATTTGTAGCGTGTGGCTCGCATTCATCTGGTGCGCGCTACCAGTGGTATCCCGAGCTGCCTTCGAGCATACCGACGATCACTCTGGCGCAGCTGGATACGATCTGGACGACGCTGACATCGAGGTATGCGGCGACTATTTCGAGCCCGGCGTCGACTGCACCGGCTCAGGTGCCGTCGACGGAGACGACGGAGGTGCTGACGACAATCAGCGAAGACGACTGGCAGACGTTGTTGAGCGCGCTCCGGTTCCTTCTCGACAAGGTCCAGTCGAACGATGATTGGTCTGCCTGCGGCTACGCTTTGTTGTCGTTGCAGGGATCTCGACCCGCAGAGCAGTTGTGGCTTGATTTTTCTCGTAAGGCTGTGGGGTACGAACCTGGGGCTGCGGAGGAGTGGTGGGCGTCGCACCGCTCACAACAGCCGCGCTCCGACTGGCGCCACGTCATAAACCTGGCGCGCCAGCGCGGGATGCTCCGCGTTGCCGACCCGGCATCGTTCGAGCCTGTGCCGGAAGAACCGAACAGCGACCTGGTCGATGTCATGCCGCCAGATGTCGGCACCGCCCGCCCGCTGATACGCTTGAGCGGCGCGGAGTTCTCCAGCATCACGAAGCAGCTCGAAGAGGTACTGAGCCCGCACGTCTTCACGCAGGGCTCGCACCTGACGCGCACGAGCGAGGCGCACAGCGACGGCGCGATACAGCGCAACGCCGACGCCGTGATGCTGATCCCGGCGACGGCCGGCTGGACGCGCATCCGCTTCGGCGAGCTGTGCGACTTCGTGAAGTTCAACCCCAAGCAGCAGGAGTGGGTGCCGGTCGCGCCGAGCACGGACCATATCGGCGCGTTCCTGGACCGGGGGAGCTGGACCATCCTACGGCCGCTCGATGCCATCGCCCGCGCGCCGTTCCTGCGCGAGGATGGCAGCATCTGCGATGCGCCGGGCTACGACCCCGCGAGCCGCACGCTCTACATCCCGAGCATCGACTTCCCGCCGATACCTGACGACCCGTCGCGCGACGACGCGCTGGCAGCGCTCGCGCGCCTGCGGGAGCCGTTCAACGAGTTCCCCTGGAAAGAGGCCGCCTCGGAGAGCGCGTTCGTGTCGCATATCTTGGCGGAGGCAGCGCGGCTCGCGATGGAGCGGTGCCCGATGTACTTCTACGATGCGCCGATGGCGGGCACGGGCAAGTCGACGCTGCAGGAGATGGCCGCGCGCATCGTGCACGGCACGGAGCCTGCGATGCGGCCGTGGGTGGCGGACGAAGACGAGCTGCGAAAGTCGCTCTACGCGTGCCTGATGGCGGGCGACCGCTCCATCTGGTTCGACAACGTGCCGGACGGCATCAAGGTGCGATCTTCCGTACTCGAAGCGTTCCTGACGAGCGCGGTATGGAAAGATCGCAAACTCGGCGAGAGCGTCACGAACGCGATCCCGAACAAGACGGTGCTGGTGGCGTCGGGCAACAACATGACGCCGGTCTCGGCACTGGCGCGGCGCAGTCTCGTGATCCGCCTCGACGCCAACACCGAGAACCTGCGCGACCGCGTCTTCAAGATCGCGAACCCGCGCCGGTACATCATGGAGCACCGCGCGCAGCTGCTGATCGACGCCCTCACCATCATCAAAGCATACTTGCCGCACAACCAGGCGGGCATGCCGGTGGCGCTGCCAAGCTTCGAGAGCTGGTCGCGACTCGTGCGCGAGCCGCTGATCTGGCTCGGCATGGCGGATCCCGTCATCACGCAGCTGAACGAGACAGACGACGAGACGCGCAACGTCGGCCCGATATTCGAGAAGCTGGTGGCGAATTTTGGTGACCGCACCTTTACGGCGGGCGATATGGCGCGTATCGTGGGCGGCCTCTCGGACGAGAAGAACGAGCTGAACGACGCGCTGATGCAGATGGGCTGCCAGGAGCCGAACAACCCGATCAAGGTCGGCTACTGGCTACGTGCCTCGAAGGATAAGATCGGCAGCGGCTACAAGCTGGTGCACGATGGGCACAACAAGTTCGGCGTGAGATGGAAACTGCAGAAGACCAACGGAGATCTGACGAATGGCTAAGTTCAAAATCACTTGGCAGGAGGAGCGCGTTGCGGTCGTGGAAGCGCTAGACATCAAGGCGGCGGAGCAGCAGATGTTCGACAAAATCAAACACTGCGAGCGGCCAGAGGCTGTGAAACTGCTGTCGATCTACTGCGAAGATGCGCCACCGCCGCCGCTGCTCGGCCCGATTGCGAGCGCAGCATGACGCACAACGTCTCCGAGATTTTCACCATGCAGCTGGCCCGCGCCTCTGCCAAAAAAGCGAACCGCTTCCTCGCTGCGCGCGGCCTGCAGAAGGCGGACCGCGATGACGTGATCGCGGCCGCAATGCTCTGGTGCTGGGAGAACCGCGCCAATTACAGCCTGACGACGACGCTGGAGACCTGGTTCATGAACGCGATACGCGACGCTTACAAAACCCTGCAGCGGAACGAGCTGCCGACATCGAGCGAGTCGATGGACCAGATCGGCGGGGGTGACGAGACGTATAACGTCGCCGCCGCCGAGTCGTCCGCCAAGGCGCTACTGGACGCGATGACGCCGGCAGACAAAGAGATCGCCTACCTCCTGATACAGGGCTACACATACAGCGAGATGGCCGAGCGCGGCCACTCCAACGAAGCGGTCAGCAACGCGCGCAAGCGCATCAAGCAGCTGCGTCGGCTGCTGCCGGACTTGGAGGGCGTACGCCTGATTGCCCGAACGATGCCGCCGGCATCCTCGGACGACACTGACGACAAACTATCGGAGATCGATGTGGCACTAGAGCAGCTAGACTTCGCGCCGCCCGCCGGCAAGGATTGCCCACCGTGCTGGAGATGTTGCTACTTCGAGGGCTTCATGCCCGCGGGCAAGCGCGACACGCGCATGGAGATTGAAGACCTAGAGGTGCGCGAAGCGGTGAAAAACACCGAGGCGCGCAAGATCGAGATCGCACAACAAGTGAGGAGTGGGCTATGAGCGTAGACGCGAAGATAATGACGGTGATCTCAGCGATCAAGCAGTCGCTACAGACCTCGGCGGGGCCGGGATCGAGCATCAACTCGCACCCGAACCCGTTCTTCATCAACGTGACGGGCGAGGTGAACCTCAAGCATGCGGCCGAGCTGATCATCACGCGGCTGGAGGAGTACGAGGCGGCGCTGAAGGCTAAGATCGAGAAGTCGATCAAGGACACCATCGCGGCCAACCCAAGCGCGGCGGTGAAGCTGTGAGCGCCACGAAGCCGAGATATGAGCTGTTCGTGGAAGGTGACCTGATTGCGCGCTATAAGACCTTAGGGCAGGCCCTCCTGGGGGCGCTATGGCGTTCCGAGAAGGCCGGGTCGGTCGTCGCGGTCTACAAGGACAACGAGTGCGTAGGGCGCGTGTCGTACAAGTGGGTCTGATTATTGGTAAATCGCGGCCGGGAGTTGCATTCCGGCCCCGGACTGTGAGATAGTCGGAGCTGGTCCTGATCCCATCACCAAAGAAGGCGGCATAATATGCGATACGTCTACGTCAGCAATAAGGGCGGCAAGCCGCTCAACCTGGGTATCAACCAGGCGAAGCGCGTCGCGCGCTCAGCCGATAAGCGCGACCGCGCGCATGTGGTGAAGGTGCTCGGCAGCGGGCTCCCAATGCAGGCGATACACCACCAGCAGCTCGTACGCTCACGGCACCGCTACTATCACGAGCAGCACGACGAGTTCGTGCGCTCTCATTCCAGCGGATCAGGAGAACAGTGATGCATCCACTCGCTGCGGGAGCCGTGACCGGCTCAGTCATCAAGCGCGCCTCGCAAGGGGATTGCCCGACCGAACCGGCGCATTCTGTTGAAACCCTGGAAGAGGCGCTAATCGAAGTCAATCGACTTTTCCAGGCTGAACAGAAAGTGCGAGAACAACTTGAGGTGGCACTTCGCAAGCACCATACCGGCATTGGCTGCGTGAACTATTGCCGAACCTGCGGCGGTCATTTCAGTTGGCAGGACGATAGCCGCGCCGTCAGCTTCGAGTCTGATGCCGCAGCAGACACGCCTTCTGATACGCCAATGAGCGGCGAGGCTGCCGCATGCTACGAACCTGACGCCGGGGTGAAGCGTGGACAGTAAAGCACTGCGAAAGACGACGGTGGAGACGCTCGGGCTCCTGGTCGAGCGCTATCCGAACCTACCCATCGGGAAGATCCTTGCCGGCGCGCTCATCGGGGACGTGGACGATGTGTCTGATGTCGAGCTGGCGCGTGGATTGAACCAACTCTTCATCAGCTTTACGCAGCTGGAGGCGGCCGGAATCATGTGATTACGCTCCTAGAGCTAGTCGCAATACTTCAAGGTATCGGGTTACTAATCGGCATACTCACAAGGTGGAAAAAATGAAATACGAATTCACGGGCGAAACCAAAATAGTTTTAGGTACCACATTCAAACGCATTCGTCGAATTGCGCATGGTGAAGTAGGAGGCTGGATAGAAAATGAAACGAATTTGAGTCAAGCCGGCAACGCGTGGGTGTACGGCGACGCGCGGGTGTCGGGCGACGCGCAGGTGTACGGCAACGCGCAGGTGTGGGGCGACGCGCGAGTGTCGAACAACGCGCTGGTGTACGGCGACGCGCAGGTGTACGACAACGCGCTGGTGTACGGCAACGCGCAGGTGTACGGCAACGCGCGAGTGTTGGGCAACGCGCGAGTGTTGGGCAACGTGCGAGTGTCGAACAACGCGCTGGTGTACGGCAACGCGCAGGTGTGTGGCAACGCGCGGGTGTACGGCGACGCGCTGGTGTCGGGCGACGCGCGGGTGTCGGGCAACGCGCTGGTGTCGGGCAACGCGCGAGTGTTGGGCAACGCGCGAGCGTTGGGCAACGCGTGGGTGTCGGGCAACGCGCTGGTGTCGGGCAACGCGCGAGTGTTGGGCAACGTGCAGGTGTCGGACAACGCGCGAGTGTCGAACAACGCGCTGGTGTACGACAACGCGCTGGTGTCGGACAACGCGCGGGTGTACGGCGACGCGCAGGTGTGGGGCGACGCGCAGGTGTACGGCGACGCGCGAGTGTCGGGCGCCGCGTGGGTGTCGGGCGACGCGCAGGTGTACGGCGACGCGTGGGTGTCGGGCAACGCGCGGGTGTCGGGCAACACGCAGGTGTGGGGCGCCGCGCAGGTGAGCTGGACGGGTTACTAATCGGCATACTCACAAGGTGGAAAAAATGAAATATGAATTCACGGGCGAATCAAAGGCTTTTGACGGCATCACGCTCAAGCGCATCCGTCGAATTGCGAATGGTGAAGTAGGAGGCTGGATAGAAAATGAAACGAATCTGAATCAATCAGGCAACGCGTGGGTGTACGACAACGCGCGGGTGTGGGGCGACGCGCGAGTGTCGGGCGCCGCGCAGGTGTACGACAAT
>Ga0182012_10006090_pt1 | contig 12342 bp, 11 predicted proteins | sample 612S2SmetaG_FD_120486 | JGI IMG/M metagenome (GOLD analysis project Ga0182012, IMG submission 120486) | Permafrost microbial communities from Stordalen Mire, Sweden - 612S2S metaG | ecosystem: Environmental > Terrestrial > Soil > Wetlands > Permafrost | place: Sweden: Stordalen | collected...
CACCCCAGTCCGATGAACCGGCTGCTACAGGGCGACGTGGGCAGCGGCAAGACCATCGTAGGCGCTGAGGCCGCAGTCATCGCGCTCGAAAACGGCTATCAGGTTTCCATCCTCGCCCCCACTGAAATCCTCGCTGCCCAGCATTACTTTTCACTCAAACCGTTGCTGGCGAAGGTGGGCTATGTGGCGGCGCTGCTCACCGGTTCCAACACCGCACGCGAAAAGGCCAAGCTGAAAGAGATGCTGCGGAACGGCATGATCCGCGTCGCCATCGGCACCCATGCGCTCATCGAGAAAGACGTCGAATTCGAAAACCTCGGCCTCGTCATCATCGACGAACAGCATCGCTTCGGAGTGATGCAGCGCTTCCAACTTGTGCAGAAGGGAGTGACGCCGGACGTGCTTGTGATGACCGCAACGCCCATCCCGCGTACGCTTGCCATGACCGTCTACGGCGACCTCGATGTCTCTGTAATCGATGAACTGCCGCCCGGCCGCATGAAGATCCTGACGAAACATTACACGGCGGATCAGATCGAGATCGCCTACAGCGCGCTGCGCCGGGAGATCGACGCCGGCCACCAGGCTTATGTGGTCTATCCGGTGATCGAAGAATCGGAGACGCAGGCCATGAAGGCAGCGCAGCAGATGTTCGAACATCTCTCGCAGGATGTCTTCCCCGACGTTCCTGTGGGATTGCTGCACGGGCGTCTCGGATCGGCCGAAAAGGAAGCCGCCATGGAGGCATTCAAATCCGGTCGCACGAAGATTCTGGTGTCAACGACGGTGATCGAAGTCGGCGTGGACGTGCCCAATGCCACGGTGATGGTGATCGAACAGGCGGAACGCTTCGGCCTCTCGCAACTACACCAGCTGCGCGGACGCGTGGGCCGCGGTGCGCACCAGAGTTACTGCATGCTCGTCACGGAAAAGCTGAACGACACCGGCAAGGAACGCATCCGCGCGCTGGTAGAATGGCAGGACGGCTTCGTCATTGCGGAGACCGATCTGAAGCTGCGCGGGCCCGGCGAATTCTTCGGCACCAAGCAATCCGGCCTGCCTTCGTTGCAGATCGCGAACATTCTGCGCGATCCCGATATTCTCACCGCGGCGAAGCATGAAGCGCGCGCGTTTGTGGAACACCCGCCCTCGCCGGAGGCTTTCGCCGCGGCCGTGGAATACATTAAAGGGCACTGGCAGCGGCGCTACGGGCTGGTTCAGGTAGGCTGATCTCTTATGGAAATTTCGATGGGGCAACTTGAGTTAGCCCTGCTGCGCGCAACGCTGGATGTCTTTGAGCTGCAGTTCTATCGCCGGCTGGGTCCGCTCTACATAGAGCTGGATGAATCGCGGGCACACGCCGCGAAACTGCGCGCGCGGTTCATGCCATCCGCACACCGCGTATCGATTGTCTCGCGCGAGCGGGCACGCGTTTCCGCGGCCGATTGCGCCCGCGCACTTACCCGACCGCCCGCCGACCCGGAGCGCGTCAAGCGGCTCCATCGCGATCTGGCGCGCAGCCTGCATCCCGACCTCGCTCTCGACCCCGTCCGGCGCGGCCTGTGCGAGAAGCTGATGGCGCAGGTGAACGTCGCGTATCAGGAAGCCGACATGACGCGGCTGGAGGGAATTCAACGGGCTGTCTCCGGCGATACCGACGCCGCGCAGGAGATGACCGCGCTCTCCCATTCCCCCGTTGCGCAACTTCGCACCCGCGTCGAATATGCCGCCCGGCATAATCACGACCAACTCAATGAACTTGCGCAGCATCTGCGCGCTTTGACCACTGAAGTGCAGCAGCGTAGCGGGTTTGCGCCTGAGCACTCGAACCGCGAATCCGGTCTGATGCAACGCGCGCTGGCCGATCTTGGCTCGGTCGGTGTGCGGCGGTTGAACTTCCCGTCGATGAAAAGCATGGGCGAGATTTCCGTGCGTAAGGAGCTCGATATCGACTCCCCTGTGACGGTGGTCGGTTCGGCCTGCCGGGTAGTTTCGGTTCCGTTCGGCAAGTCCGTATTGCTGCGGCTCGGCAAGGAATGCACAAGCCTGGAACCGCTGTGCGAGTTGGATCCGGACGACCTCAACGGACTGATCGACGAATGGCCGGACTTCGTCAATCTCAACAACGAGACGGTGCAACCGATGGCGCGATTCCGTCGCCTCGAAGAGTTGCACCTGGCGCGTACGGAAATTAACGGCCACGCTTTCGACAATTTCCCGCCCATGCACGAACTCCGCGTGCTCATTCTCGACGAAACGGAATTCGACGATCATGGTATGGTTCGCCTTGCCGAAAGCGCGTGGATGCAGCGGCTCGACCTGAGCTTCACGAAGGTGACCGGCCGCGGACTCGGCTCCCTGCACCGCATGGCGAGTCTGCGCGACCTGAGCCTATACGGAACCGACGTGAACGACGACGACCTTGCCGTGCTCGACAGTCTGCCCGCTCTGCGCAATCTGAATCTTGGCCTGACGAACATTACCGATGCTGCCGCCGTGCGCCTGAGCCGACGAAAAACGATAGAAGTTCTCCACCTGGGAGGAACGGCAATCACGGACGGGCTTCTGGAAACACTGGCGGGCCTGCCGGCACTGCGGGATCTGGTGCTGTGGGAAACGAAGATCACGAAGGCGGTTGTCGAAGTTCTCAGAACGTTTCCCTCCCTGCGCTACCTCGATACCGACAACACGGCGGTGACTAAAGAGGCGATGGAAAGCTTCCGCGCCGTGCGGCCGGAGGTGAAGCTGCCGGGCGATATCTGGGCCGATTCCGCATCGGCGTGACGGACGAAACCATACATGGCAAAATGAAAAGCCTGCCGCATCATGATGGATTGGTTCCCCCTTTGGCTTAGCCTCGAAGTTGCCTCCGGCGCGACGCTGCTGTCGCTGCTGTTCGGCGTGTGGCTGGCATGGCTGCTGGTGAACCGGAACTTTGCGGGCAAAGACATTCTCGACGCACTGGCAACGCTGCCGCTCGCTCTGCCACCGACCGTGCTGGGCTATTATCTGCTCGTGATTATCGGGCGCTCCAGCTGGATCGGCCGAGCTTGGGAGGCAGTGACCGGTACGCCGCTTGTTTTCACATGGCGCGCCGCAGTCATCGCGTCCACTCTGCACGCGATTCCGCTGTTGATTAAGTCGTCGCGCGCCGCTCTGGAAAGCGTGGACCGAGCCTGCGAACGCGCGGGCCGCAGCCTCGGCGCGTCGGAATGGCGCATCTTTTGGCGCGTGAGCCTGCCACTGGCGCGTCGCCCGATCGCGGCCGCGGCGGCGCTCGCGTTTGCGCGCTCCATGGGGGATTTCGGCGCTACACTCATGATCGCTGGCGACATCCCGGGTCGCACGCAAACAGCTTCCATCGCCATCTTCGATGCCGTCGAATCGGGCAACACAAAGCTGGCGAATACGCTGGTTCTGGTGATCTCGGTGGTGACCGCGCTCATCGTTTTTCTGGCCAACCGCCTGGAGCGCCGGCGCGCATGATTCAGGCCCGCATCGTCAAACTCTTCGCACCCGGCCCCGAGTCCGCCGGCTTTGCGCTCGATGTTGCCTTCGATGCCGCCTCCGGCGTGACCGTTCTGTATGGCGCGAGCGGCTCGGGCAAGACGCTTACGCTTGACGCGCTCGCCGGATTCGTCGCGCCCGACGCGGGTCGGGTCATGCTCGATGGCCGCATTCTTTTCGACGCGGAAGCGCGCGTAAATCTGCGGCCGCAGGCGCGCTCCTGTGGTTACGTGTTCCAGAATTACGCGTTGTTTCCGCACATGACGCTGCGCGAGAATCTGGCCTTCGCGGCGCACCAATTGCCGCGTCTGGAGCGCCACCGACGGATCGCGGAACTGCTGGACCGCTTTAAGATCCCGGATCTCGCGGGCCGCTATCCGCGCGAGCTTTCCGGCGGACAAAAACAGCGCGGTTCGATTGCGCGCGCTCTGATTGCGCAACCGCGCGTCCTGCTGTTCGACGAGCCAGGTCGGGGGCTCGATACCGCACTGCGCACCGACCTTCACAGCGCGATTCTCGATATCCGCAAGACGCATCAGACGCCGATCGTGGTGGTTACGCACGACCTCGAAGAATGCCTCGCCATAGCCGACTCCGTGCTGATCTACGATGCCGGGAAAATTGCGCACCGCGGTACGCCTCTCGAACTGCTGCGTAACCCCGGCACACCCTCCGTGGCCCGCCTGCTGGGCGATTTCAATATCTATGAAGCCGAAGTGATCATGCTCGACCCGGGGCGCCAGACCAGCCGTATCCGCATGCTCGGCCAGGATCTGAACGGCCCGCACCTCCGTGGTTGCTTCAAAGGGGATCGCGTCGCGTTGTGTGCGCGCCCGGAAGAACTGCGCATTGCCGGCAAACCGGGCGAGAACCGCATCCGCCTTTCGGCCACCGTTCGAACCACCGAAAGACCGCAATCCGTGCGAGTCGATTTCGGTAACGATCTGGTGATTGACGTTCCACGTGAAACGTGGCGCGGCCGTCCCGAAGATATCTGGATTGAAGTGCCACCCGAAAGTCTGCGGCAACTCAGCCGCGACGCAAAGACAGAAACGCCCCAAGCATCAGAGCGAGCGCGATAGCGATACCGGCCGCGCGCCGCCAGATGCCTCTGCGTCCCGGTTCCCGTGCTCCGGGAATCGTGTTGCGCAGCGCGATGCCGATCACCACCAAGGTGAGCAGACACGCCGGCACCGTGAGCCGGGGCCACTGCGCCGCAACGAACAGCAACAGCCCGGCGGAGACGATGATTGCAAGCTGCGCTCTTCGGTTCGGCACTATCCACCAATTTACCCACCTTGCCGTGCCGCTGGCCCACGCTGGTGATGATGCGGCGTTAGCCTTCCTGAACGTCACTCATGATTGCCCTCGGTTTCCACAAATGATTTCAGCCGCGCCAGTGCGCCATCCCACGCCTTCGAAACGCGATCCAGATATTCCTTCATATCGTTCACCGGTTTCGGATCGTACTCGAAGAGATTCTCGCGGCCCGCCCGCCGTCCGTGGACGATGCGCACCTTTTCCATCACGCGCAGGTGCTTGGTCACTGCCGAATCCGCAGCCAGCGCCGGCGGCTGTTGCGCCGCGGCCGATACGTGTGGGCGGAATGGTGCAGCCCGCGAAGCTGATTCACAAAGTCGATGCGCCTTATCCCGCGGACCTGCAGGCGCAGGGCGTTGAAGGAACGGTTGTCATGCAAGCCATTCTTTCGAAAGAAGGAATTCCGTTATCGCTCACGCTACAGAACACAGGCGTGAATCCGGAGTTTGTAAACGCCGCAAAAACCGCGTTCAGCCAGTGGCGCTTCCAGCCCACGACGCTGAACGGCGAACCGGTTGAAATCATGATCACCCTACAGTACGATTTCAAGCTCGGCAATCAGGCGCCGGTAATTGACGACAGGATGCGGAAGAGTCCGGACCCGATGGGGCAACCGATTAAATAAATCAATCCGTGTTCGTGATGTTCAGTGTGTGACGTGTGACGTACCAGCAGGGCCGGAACCCCGAATGAGGAAAAAGCGCATACACGCAGCGCTCAATCACCGGGGTTCCCATGCTGTACTCCAGTTCCTTGTACTTGTTGGTATCGGTATAGACCTGGTCGACCTTGATATCGGCGTAGATCTCGCGATTGCCTGGTATCCGGAAGGCCATCGAAACCCAGTCGATCATGTACACAATCGCAGCCGCGCCTAACAGCCCCAGCAGAGCCTTTAAGAGGATTCTTTTCAACGCTTCAGTCTAACGCGGCGTCTCCGATGTTTCTTTCAGTTATGATGGATCGTGTTTTCCGCGCGGAACGGCAGCTCTGCGGATCTCGCGCGCAAGCTGAGGACCGCCGACGCGATCGAGTCGGCGTCTCTGCTCGAATCCCTCATCCTCGACATAGCCGCGCCCTTGGTGCGCCGGACCGTCAAACGCCGTTTCAGCTCCGCCCGCAACACCCGGCCTGAGGATCTGGAAGACGTCTGCGCAGATGCTATTTCAGCTGTTATCGTGTGCCTTCGACGCCATAACGAAGGCGGCCCGGAAATCGATGATTTTGAGCATTACGCCGCAACGGTCGCCTCGAATACCGCGGACCGTTTCTTTGCCGCCCGCGCCCCGCAACGCGCGCGCCTGCGCAATCGCATCCGATACGTTCTCACCACTAACACCCGCTTCGCGATCCGCGAATGCGATAGCGGCGTCTGGGCCTGCGCCTTCCGGAATAAACCGCAAGCCGCTCCGCTGTCGGGCGGGGACGTCGAAGCGTGCCGCCACAAGCTCGCCGCTGCAAAGCTCTCGACACACAAACTGCCCGAGTTGATCCGCGAAATTCTGACTGCCGCCGCGGGCCCGCTGGAACTATCGGACCTGACCACTTTCGCGGCGCATGCCATGGGAATCACGGATCACACGGAATCGGTCGACGACCATACCGAAACACTGCGCGATCCCGCCGTTCCGTTCGCCCACAGCGCCGAACGAAAAGACTGGCTGATACGGCTGTGGGCCGAAGTTTGCCAGTTGCCGCTATCGCAGCGAATCGCTTTGCTTCTCAACCTCGGCTCGGCGGACAGCGCCGGCAACGGAACCACGCTCTGCGCCATTGCGGATCTCGGCGTCGCGACCTTCGCGGCGCTTGCGGAAGCTCTCGAAATGACCCCACTGGAACTTGCGGAGATCTGGAACCGGGTACCGCTCGGAGACAAGGAAATCGCCCTGCGCCTTCACCTCGAACGCCAGCAGATAATCAATTTGCGTGCTTCCGCACGTCAGAGACTGGTACGGCGCATGGCTGCGATCGACAAAGCTGCGCTTCATACTAATACGGGAGAGAATCCCGACACCAGAGGATTGAGTCGATGATTGAGGAACACCTCACTTTCGGGCAGCTCGAGGACTATGCGGCCAAATTATTACCCGCGGAGGAGATCCCCGCGTTCCATCGGCATGCCGAAGTCTGCTCCGCGTGCCGGGAAATGCTGATCGCGAGTCTGACCGGTACCGAGCACCTTGCGGAGCAACAGGCCGTCGACTATGTGGCCGGATCGCTGGCCATAGAAGAAAAAAACCGGCTCGCGCTACATCTGGAATCGTGCGCCTCCTGCGCGGCGATGGTGGCCGATCTGGAAGAGTTTCGCCTGAGCGATGAGCTTCAGGAAACACGCCCGGCTCCGATCCCGTTCCGCTCGCGCATTATGGTGTGGTCGCTACCCATTGCCGCCGCCATTGTGGCTGTTGTAGCGGTTCCGGCGTGGCTGACATTACGGCCCGCACACGTGCAGCCTCACCTGCAGGCAAAGATCGTAGCGGAATTGCGCGACGCCGATGGACTCCTCCAATTGGATGCTTCCGGCTCATTAACAAGCCCTCGCAGCGATTCGCAACTGCTCGCGGAAGCGCTGCGCACCGGCCGTCTGCCCGCGGGGCCGCCCAGCCTTTTCACGGAGCAGCACGAAACGCTCCGCAGTCTAACAAACGCTGCGCACCCACCCATCCTGAAGGCAATTTCTCCCGACGATGTCCGCGTGCTCTCCGAACGTCCCGAATTCCGCTGGCTCCCGCTGAGCGGCGCGTCTTCCTACGAAATCGCCATCTACGACGAAAATCTCAACGAAATTGCCCACAGCGGACCGATCCACGAAACATCCTGGATACCGTCGACACCGTTGCCGCGCCTCAAACCCCTGCTCTGGCAGATCGCAGCCACCGTGCATGGCGCAAGGATCACCGCGCCCGCGCCACCCGCAGCGCCCTTGCGCTTCGAAATCGTCGCCCCTGATATCGCGACGCACATCGCGGAAGCTCAGGCCGCCAACCCGCCATCGCACCTGCTGCTTGCGATCCTCTACTCGCAAGCCGGTCTCCACACGGAGGCTTCCGCTCAACTCGACGAAATCGCCCGCCTGAATCCCGACTCGCCGCTTGTCTCCGCCCTGCGCGGAAGCTTACCGGCTAAGCCCTGAAATATTTATTTGGTCCGCACTAATACGGACCGCCCTCCCCGGCACCTCTCTTCCAGCGACAGGGGCTCCAGGCTGTAAATCAAAAGCCGGAAGCGCCCAAATCCAATCGGAGGAAGTTTTCATGCGCAGATTCGCAAACCGGATCGCGACGCTCTTCAGCGCCGCGATTCTTGCGGGCGGTTATTTGTCCGCCCAAACCGTAACTATTTTGCAGGGATGGGTCAGTATGCCCTTTGGCGCAACCCAACAGTACACCGCCTCAGTGACGGGCCTTTCACCCGCCACCGTCACTTGGGCCGTCACCAATGGAGGTGGAACCATTACCCCGACCGGCCTGTATACCGCGCCGTTGTCATTACCCCCGAACGGAGCGCTGATCAGCGCAACGTCCATCGCGAACCCCAAAATCGTCGCTTACACGTATGCCAACCCGGAGCCGGCCGGTCCAACGCTCGTGTCCATGTCTCCCAATCCGCTTCCGTCCGGCAGCGGTACAGTAATCATCACGGCCAATCCTGCGGCGCCTTTCAAGAATGGCGCGACTGCGGTATGCGCCGGCGCGCTGTTGGCCACCACAGTCAATTCGCCGACTTCAGTTTCTGTCGGCGTTTGGATTAGTCCCGCGTGGCCGTCGTTCAGCTGTACCGTGAGTAATCCTGGCACGTGGCAAAGCAACGCGCTCACTGTCCCCGTCAAAGGGGCGAGTGCAACTCCGGCCCCCGTGGTTGCCCCGGCGACGGCGACCGTTGGCCTCGGCTCCACGCAGCAGTTTGCAGCCAGTAACGTGACGACATGGTCGGCCGTTGCAGGTTCGATCACGGCCGCCGGTCTGTACACTGCGCCATCTGTAACCACAGCTAACGGCACCGATACCGTAACCGCAACCGGTCCCGGCGGAACCACCACTGCAACTGTCACCCTTGTGCCGAAACTTGTCGTGACGCCTGCCACGGCTACGGTTACTCTCGGCGCAACACAACAATTTGCCGCGGTGAACGTAACGAAGTGGAGCGCTGCCTCCGGCTCCGTTACAGCCGCGGGACTCTATAAGGCTCCGGCGTCAATGCCGGCCTCCGGAACCGACACAGTCACGGCCACCGGTCCCGGTGGAACGGGCACTGCGATTGTCACGCTGCAGAATTATCCCTCGCCTGCCATCACCTCATTGAGTCCGGTGGCACTGCCGCTCGGTGTCTTCACCGCCACGATCTCGGGCACGGGCTTCCTCGCCGCGTCGGCCGCAACTCTTGGCGGTACGCCGCTGATCGTCACCCAGCAGGCCGCCAATTCACTCAGCGTAACCGGCTTTGCGGCCACCACGGGCATGGTCAACCTGATCGTCTCGAATGGCGCGTCTGCATCGGCGCCGCTGGCCGTACAGGTCGGCAATCCCAACGCTTTGGTTTCCGCTGCCGCCGCGCGCCGCTTTCTGGAGCAGGGCGCTTTCGGACCCTCGCCTTCCGACGCCGCAAACGTTCAGGCCGTCGGGTTCCAGGGCTGGCTGAACCAGCAGTTCACCATGGGTCCGATCTCTAACTACAATGCAGTCGCTGCGGATCAGGGTGGCCTTACGGAGCAGTTCCTGGTGAACGCTGTCTCGAACCCCGACCAGCTGCGTCAGAAGGTGGCCTTCGCACTCAGCCAGATCTTCGTCACTTCGGTCAACTCCATCATCTGGAACGACTCGATGATTCCCTACGAGCAGATGCTGATGGCGGATTCCTTCACCAACTACCGCCAGATCATGAGCGATGTAACGCTCAGCCCCACCATGGGCCAGTTCCTCAACATGGCCAACAACGCCATGGCGAACCCCGCCGCGGGAACCGTCGCGAACGAAAACTACGCCCGCGAAATCATGCAGCTGTTCACGGTCGGGACCACCATGCTCAACCCCGATGGCACTCCGCAGTTCGATGCCAACGGCCTGCTGGTTCCCACCTACAACCAGACGGTTATCAGCGAAACCGCCCGCGTATTCACCGGCTGGACTTACCTGCCCTCGCAGGGTCAACCGTTAATGTGGGGCGATTACATCAACCCCGCGGGGCCCATGGTAGCTTTCCCTTCGCAACACGACTCCGGCCCGAAGCAGTTGCTCAATGGCTACATGGAGCAGGGAGGATTTTCCCCCCTGCAGGATCTCAACAACACACTCGACAACATCTTCAATCACCCGAATGTGCCGCCATTCGTCGCCAAACTCCTGATCCAGCATCTGGTGAAGAGCAATCCCAGCCCGGCCTATGTGCAGCGCGTTGCCGCCGCATTCATCAACAACGGTAATGGCGTCCGCGGCGATATGCAGGCCACTATCACCGCGATCCTGCTGGACCCCGAAGCCCGCGCCAACGATAACGGAGGCAACGATCAGGCCACCGACGGTCACCTTCAGGAGCCAATCCTCTACGTCACGGGCATGTTTCGTGCCTTTGGCGGCACCATGTCCCCTCAGAACTACTTCGGTTTCGATCTGAGGAACATGAGCCAGGATCTCTACAACGCGCCGAGCGTTTTCAACTACTACTCGCCGTCTTTTGTTCCGCCGGGCAGCAGCCTGCTCGGGCCGGAATTCGAGATCTACACACCCTACACCTCCGTCTATCGCGCCAACACGCTGGCGAACTTCTTCAGTTCGTGGACGAGTCCGGTTCTGAATTACGGGCCGGGAACGAACCTCGATGTCACGCCCTATATGGCGCTCTCTGCCAATCCCGCAACGCTCGTAGCCGCTCTCGACCTCACGCTGACGCACGGCACCATGCCCTCCGGCCTCAAGCAGGAGATTGTGACGGCGGTAACCAACGACACCAACGGCAATCTGTCGCGCGTCCTCACCGGCGCATGGCTGATTCTGATCTCGAACTACTACAGCGTTTGGCACTAGCTAGCTCGCGTAACTCAAAAGGAAAAAGGAGATTATTGACATGTTAATTCGTTCCAGACGTGGATTTTTGCGGGACGCGATTCGTTCGGTTTCCGCAGTTGGCGCGCTCGGCGCAATGTCGAAGTTCGGCGAGATGAATGCCATGGCATCTGCTAACTCCGGATACAACGCTCTCGTATGCATCTTCATGGCGGGCGGCAACGACGGACACAATACCGTCATTCCGATCAGCACCGCGCAGCAGGGATTCAGTCTCTACCAGACCGCGCGGGCGGGCATGGGACTTTCACAGGCTTCGCTGCTCCCCATCGCCAACGGCAACGATGTCTACGGACTTCACCCTGAACTGAAAGAGATTCAGAGTCTCTACAATGCGGGGCACGCGGCGGTCCTCGCTAATGTTGGCATGCTGGTCAAGCCGCTTGACCGCGTTGCCTACAACACCAACAACAGCACGATCATCCCGAATGCTTTGTTCTCGCATTCCGATCAGGCTACTCAGTGGCAAACCTCGATTCCCACAGGACTCGGCAACACCGGCTGGGGGGGCCGCATTGCGGATCTGATGCAGCCCAACAACGCGGGCGCGTCCTTTCCATCGACCACATCCATGGCTGGCTCAAGCCTGTTTCTCACGGGGCAGCAGACGTTCGCCGCCAACGTGCCCGGCGGCTCCACCACGCTGATCAACACGGTGAATTCGGCACGCGCCGGAGGCATGCAACAGGTGCTGACTTTCGACAACGGCCTGCAACTGATACAGGCGGCGAACGCCACTCTCAACCGCGGTGTCAACTATGCCAACGCGCTCACCAGCGCGCTCGCCGCTTCCGCCCTGCAGACCAGCTTTCCTCTCACCGGAACCGATGGCGCGCCGAACCTGCTGGCCGCCCAGTTGCAGACCGTTGCGCGCATTATCAAAGTGCGCAGCACGCTCGGCCTTTCACGCCAGATTTTTTACTGCTATATCGATGGCTTCGACACCCACGGCGGGCAGTTAGGAATTCAGGACTCCCTGCTTCAGCAGGTCAGCAAGGCCGTATCCGCCTTCTATCAGGCAACGCAGGAGTTGGGAGTCGACCAGAACGTCACCACGTTCACGGCTTCTGAATTCGGGCGCACATTGACTCCCAACGGCAGCGGCGGCACGGATCACGCATGGGGCAACCACCACTTCGTGATCGGCTCGGGTGTGAAGGGCGGTCAGTTTTATGGACAGTTCCCCTTGCTCTCGCTCGGCGGCGACTATGACGCAACGCAGCGCGGCTGCCTCATCCCCACCACATCCGTAGATCAGTACGGTGCCACGCTGGCACAGTGGTTCGGGGTCGGGGCGACCAATATGCCGGCTATTTTCCCGAATATCGGGAATTTCCCCACCGCAAATCTGGGAATCCTGGGCTAGGATCGCGCGAGCAAGGCAGGACAGGCGGATCCGCCTGTCCTGTTTTTTCGCTTCGAAACAAAACTATGACTAATCGATTCACTTGCCGCG
>Ga0182012_10006091_pt1 | contig 12341 bp, 11 predicted proteins | sample 612S2SmetaG_FD_120486 | JGI IMG/M metagenome (GOLD analysis project Ga0182012, IMG submission 120486) | Permafrost microbial communities from Stordalen Mire, Sweden - 612S2S metaG | ecosystem: Environmental > Terrestrial > Soil > Wetlands > Permafrost | place: Sweden: Stordalen | collected...
AACTCCTCGCACTTGTCCATCACGTCCATCAGTTTGCAGTACGTCAGGTGCGCGGTGTTGGGAGAGATGCCGCCGATCCATGGGTAACCCAGGATCAGATAGTCAGGCTTACTGGAAACCCGGTCGATGGGGTCTTCGGCTTCCGGATTCCCGGGCACCGGCTGCGTGGCCGAAAGGGCCGCCAGATGTCCGCCCGCCGAAAAGCCGATGATCGCGATACGATCGGGAGCAAAGTGGTAATCCCGCGCTCGCGCCCGCACCAGTTGCACCGCACGCCGCGCATCGATGAGCGGCACCGGAAGCAGATACTGCTTCCCCAGGCGGTAGCGCAGCACAAAGGCGGTAAATCCGCGCGCTGTAAACCAGTCCGCGATCTCTCTACCTTCCAGGATCGAAGCCAGCCCGACATACGCTCCGCCGGGGAGGACAATGACGGCGCTGCCGTTTTCGCGCCCTGGCTGCGGCCGCAGCACGGAAAGCGTAGGAATGTCGTCGCAGCCGGTCCCTCTGGCCTGAGGCGCATCGCCTGGCCACAAGCGAATTGTGGAGATACCAAGAAACGCGTCACTGGAAGTAGCTTCCGAACAGGTACCGGGAGATTCCGTTTGCGACAAGGCCTTTATAGCAGCGGAGAGCGACAACAAGGCAACCAGGACCAGCGAGAGAGATTTCATTTCCAACCTCCGCATACGTTCTATCCTTCGCCGGCCCGAATCGGCAAACGGCTGCTTACAGTCGGATCAATTTATGCCCCGGACAACCATCCCCGCCCTCGCGCACCAGTTCATCCACCAGCCCGCTCCCATAGCGCGCCAGATAATACGCAGCCCCAATCAGCCTCTCCTGCAACCCGCCCTCCGGGTGCAGCGCCTGGGTGACCGCCTGGGCGTGGCGAGTCAGCGAAGCTTCCTTCTGCAACTCGAAATTCGCAGCCATACGCCGCAGCCGGTTCATCTGGTAGCGCATCTTGCTGGCGGAAACTCCGGCAGACCGCCCTAACCCCTCGTCCAACTCGGCCATATACGCCGTCAAAGCTGTCAGTTCCGCATCGACAGCGTTACCGGCCGAAGCCAGCAACCGCTTTCCAGCCACCGGCATGGCGCGCGCCGCCAACCGCTGCGCCAGTGACTCCTCCGTGCTGGCCAGGATCGTCTCAAAGCTCAGCTCGTGCCGGTCCAGCAGTTTGGCAATGGCCGGCTCCACAAGCGTGGTGGAAAGCCGCGGCAGCACCGGCGTTAGCCGCCCCAGGATGCGCTCATACAGCACCGCCGACTGTGCAAAGTACGCTATCTCTGCCGGGCCACCAATGTACGCCGAAGTCGGCAATATCTGGTCCTGAAAAACCGGTCGCAACAGCGCCGAGGGTGAGATGCGCTGCGGCTGGCTGGCCAAAATTCCAAGCAACTCTGCGGTCGAATACTTTTCGCGACCCGCCTGCCACAGTCCACCCGGCTCTCGAGCCGACGCCGCCGTCCGCTTCAGCGCGTTGCGCGCGCCGGTCTGAGAGTCAATCAAAAAGAGAAGACTGCCATGCTCAGCCACCGCGACCTGCGAATGGTACCCCGCGGACTGCAACTCGCGATTCCGCTCCAGCAGCGCGGCGTGTAATTCGTCTGCCCGTTCGATAGCCGCAGCCAGCACCGGCGCGCCCAGGCGATGCGCCTCGCGTCCCTGGGCGTCGAGTATCAGCAATCCATGCTGCGCAAAGACCTTGCTGTAGAACTCGGCAAACGCTCCAGCCAGAGTATTCCCCGGCCGATATGCCGCCGCAAGCCCTTCCATCGCGTCCGAATAGCCCAGCAATTCCCAGGCCTGGTCGATCAGCGGCGTAATCGATTCATCCAGCACCACTCCGCCTACAGGAACCGCTGCTTTGGGTGTAGCGCCGTATGTCAACTTGCGCAACTCGCGCCGCGCTGGAAAGGTAACGTGATTCACTTCCTCAAAATCGTGGTCTTCGGAAGCCAGCCAGAAGACCGGCAGATGCGCACGGCCAGCTGCCGTAGCCTCTTTGGCCAGCGCAATCGCTGTCGCAGCCTTGTTTGGCGTAAATAGCGGACCACCCAGGATGCCCACCTGCTGCCCGGTCACCACCACATTAACCCCGGCGCGAAGCTTGTCCAACTCCGGCGCCAGCCCCGGATTCTGCGCGGCCAGCAACGCCGCCAGGTCGGCACGGTGCTCAGGACTCTGGGAATACTGAGCTTGTTGCCATCCGCGATCTCTCGGAGCGCCCTGGTACCACGAACGCACGGGAGCTTCCCCGGAGCAGTAGTCCAGATACAAGCGGGAGAGTCCCGGCACAACAGTGATGGGGAAACATTCAGCGTTCACAGCAGGAATCTTTCGGGTATTGAATCGAGGGTTTGGAGCCGTTGCAAGCCGTGCTCCTTATTGAGTCTAAACGCAGCGCGGAGTAACCTGCCTAACGGATGCTCCAGAACCGCACCGGGATGCAACGAACTGCATTCGAGGAACCGGTGGAGCTGGCGCCCCGTCGCCAATCCTCGCGGAACCGAAGTAGCAAACGCCTTATGATCAAAACCGTAACACGCCCACAGCTTGGCTGGTGATACCGTAATTGTTGACAAAGAACGAGATGCAGTCGATGGAAATTGGAGCGAGTAAGCGATGACAGCAGCGAAGAAGTCCGTAAAAAAGGCAACCGAAATCACCCCCGAGGCCGCTCAGGCAGTCCCGCCGGCAGCCGCGAAAGCCGTAAAAGCGCCTGCAAAAGCCTCGGTCGCAAAGGCCCCCAAACCGGCTAAGAAGCTCGTGGAGAATTCAAAGGCCGCCGCTGAAACCAAACCGGCCGCGGCTAAAACAACTGCTCCGAAAACCAGCCCGAAATCCGGTTCCAAATCCATCCCTAAAGCGCATCTCAAATCCGGCAGCGAAGAAACCGCAAGACTTCTGGGAACAGAAATTGCCTACGAAGGCGCTCTTTTTCGCGTGCAACGCGACCACATTGTCGAGCCGGGCGGGCGTGAAGGCTACCGCGACATCATCAAGCACAGCGGCTCGGTCGTGATTCTGGCCGTCGACCCGGCCAAGCGCAAAAAAGATCCCTGGATCGTCATTGAGCGCCAGTATCGCCACGCCGCCGGCCAGTTTCTCTGGGAATTGCCTGCCGGCAAGCTCGACCCCGGTGAGAGCCCGCTCGACGGCGCCAAACGCGAACTCGCCGAAGAAACCGGCTACTCCGCCAGGAAATGGTCACCTCTGGTGGAATACTTCGCCAGCCCCGGCTTCCTGGGCGAAGCAATGAAGGTCTTTCTCGCCGAAGGCTTGATCGCCGGCGATGCGCATCCGGAAGAGGACGAAGAGATCGATTTCCGTTTGGTCAAGCTCTCAGAACTGCTGGAGATGATCGACAAAGGAAAAATCGCGGACGGCAAGACGCTCACCACCATCCTCCTCTACGCGCGCAAACTGGGACTCAAGCGCAAATAGACTACGGCCTCCAGGCAAACCCGACGGGCGTTTTACGAATCGCGGATCGCCTGTTACGACTTTGTGAAATTCCCCCGAATCCGCGCTTCAACTTTTCTCGCACCTGCTACGTCATAAAAACAGCGGCTTCCCCAGATGTCGCCAGCATTGAGAAAAGGTAGGGTCAAATCCTGTGGCTCAATACAAAGGCACAGTCAAGTGGTTTAACAACGCCAAAGGCTTCGGATTTATCGGTCGGGAAGATGGGCCGGACGTTTTCGTACATTACTCAGCCATCCAGGTGGATGGTTACAAGTCGCTGAAAGAGGGCGATGAAGTGGAGTTCGACATCGTGAACGGCCAGAAGGGCCCCCAGGCCGATACCGTCGTCCGTCATAAGGACCACGCATCCGCGGCTGCTTAAGAAATGAATTGCGATTCCCGCTTTTCGGGAACCGTACACAGGGTGCCGGTGAGCGGGGGGTTGCACCGGCATGCCATGAACCATTTGAACTTATCGGGCCTTGGTCTGTGACTCGCCGGCGTTGGGCGCCACAGCTGTGATTACACCCTCGTCTCGCCCAGCACCTTTGCGTGAGCGAGCGAACACGGTCAAAACTCCGGGCAGGTCGGTCACTGTCACTGTGCCGCAGCGATTGGGCGCACTCGTTCCGTCGTTGCGCATCCTCTCTACGCTGAAAGTCTGTGTGCGGGGACCGGCCTTGCATGTGTTCGATTTCGGCAACCATACCTGGAGCCACGGCAGGTTCATAAGCGTGCTGGGCAGGCGGACATTTCCGTGCTCGTCGGTCATAGCATCCTCCATCCACAAATGTCCTTCAAGGTCACGGCGATCGTAGCCGGCCGCCAATGCCAGGTGCAGATGCGCGATCGGATGGCCGTCGTCGCTATCGACAATGCGAATCGTGATCGGTTCCCGATGATCGACCGGGATCGAAGTCTGCGCCCTTGCTGGACTCGAGATGAGCGCAATTCCAAGAATGGAAATTGCCACTAAGAAACGATTCATGAGTGCCGCCTTACACTCGTAATCGGCAGCACCCGAATTTCCAAGAGAATTCTGAGAAAATGCGACTGATTTTCCCGCCTCAATGGCCCGTTCTGGCCTGATCAACGTCGATTCGAGGATACTGTCCACGGAGAACTTAGCCGTTATGGACAACACCACTCTCGCCCGACTGCTGTCAGAAACCGGAGATCTGCTGGAAATCAGTGGCGGCGACAGCTTTCGCATCCGCAGCTACCGCCGAGCCGCCGAAGCCGCCGAGCAGAGCACCGTCGATCTAGCCGCCGCCTCGGCCGACCTCGCCAAACTGCTTGAGATTCCCGGCATTGGCAAAGGCATGGCGGCAAATATCCAGGCCGCTGTCGCCACAGGCTCCATTCCCCTTCGCGACGAACTGCTGCAGCGCTATTCCGCTGGCATCCTCGATCTGCTCAAGCTCCCCGGCATGGGTCCGAAGACCATCGCCCTGCTCTGGGACGCGACCAAAATCTCCTCGATCGACGCCCTCGCCGAGGCCATCGACGCCGGCCGCCTCGCCGGGTTGCCGCGCATGGGCGAGAAACAGATCGAAAAACTGCGCAAAGGCATTGAAGACTTCCGCAAAAGCGTGGGCCGCTTCCGCATCGACGAGGCCGAAGACTCCGCCCAGCGCATCATCCAGTATTTGCTGGCCTTCGACGGCATCGAGCGCGTCACTCCCGCGGGTTCCCTGCGCCGCGGCCGCGAAACCAACGGCGACCTCGATCTGCTGGTCACCGGCCCCGCCTGCGAACCGGGCCATGCCGGGGCAGCCGTCGAGTACGTCGCCGCCTACCCCGGCATCCGCGACATGATCGCCAGGGGCGAAAACAAGGTCAGCTTCTACCTCGGCAACAGTCTGCAGGTCGACGTTCGGCTGCTTCCGTCCAGTTCCTACGGCGCGGCGCTCCAGTACTTTACCGGCTCCAAGATGCACAATGTTTCGCTCCGCCAGCGCGCGCTCAAGATGGGCTACACCCTCAGCGAGTGGTCGCTGGCCCGCCTGGACGATGAATCGGTCGTCGCAGCCGAGACCGAAGAATCGATCTACGCGGCACTCGGTATGGACTGGATGCCGCCAGAGATGCGCGAAAACCTGGGCGAAATCGAGGCAGCCGTCCGTCATCAGCTTCCCATCCTGATCGAGCAGGCCGACATTCGCGGCGACGTTCACATGCACACCTACGCCACCGACGGCCACAACTCCATCCGCGAAATGGCCGACGCCGCGCTGGCCATCGGGTACCAGTACATCGCCATCACCGACCACTCTAAGAATCTCGCAATGACCAACGGCCTCAACGAAGAGCGCGCCTTAGAGCACATTAAGCAAATTCGCCAGGTAGACCAGGAGATGGAAGGCCGCATCCGCGTCTTTCCGGGCATCGAGGTCGACATACTCGGCGACGGCGAGCTCGACCTGCCCGACTACGTCCTCGCGGAAATGGAAGTGGTCATCGCCAGCGTCCACACGCTGCTCAACCAGCCGAAAGAAGAGATGACCGCCCGCGTCCTGCGCGCGATCGAGAACCCCTACACCCGCATCCTCGGCCATCCTACCGGGCGTCTGCTGCTGCGCCGCGAGCCGTTCGCCATCGACCTGCCAACCGTTTTGCGCCGGGCCGCAGAGCTGGGCGTCGCCGTCGAACATAACGCCGCTCCGGAGCGCCTCGACCTGAGCGACCGCGATTTGCGGTTGGCCAAGGAACTGGGCTGCAAGATCGTCATCAATACCGACGCCCACGACACTCGGCACTTGGAAAAGATGAAGTACGGCATCCGCCAACTGCGCCGGGCCTGGCTCTCGCCCGCAGAGGTCCTCAACACCCGCGGCCCGGAGGAATTTCTCGCCGCGCTGCGTCCGCGCCCTTGATCTAATTCCATTGCAAGAGCGAAATCCCGTAACAATCCTCGGCAATTCGGAGTAAACTTACCTCGCTATGAGCCTCCTCCAAATCAACAACGATCCCGTTCATGAGCACGATGCCACCTCCGACGGCGAAGACCTGGCCAAAGGCAGCAGCTACCTTACCTGGACCACGATCATCGCCTTTATTGTGGTTTCGGTCAGCATTGCGGCCTTCCTGCTTGCCAACCGCAAGCCTCCGGTCGCAGCGGGTGAGGCGGTTCAGGTGTGGGCGCACAGCGTGCATACACTGAGCACGCCGACGGACGCCAACGGCGTCACCGGACCCAGCGAGAAGTTCGATCAGGTACTGGTTCTGGCATCGATACGCGTGCGCAACCAGAGCGACCAGCCCATTGTGCTCAAAGACCTGCTCACCAACGCTACTTTTGACGACGGCGTCCACTCCAGCTACGCCGCCGGAGCTATCGACTTCGACCGCATCTTCATCGCCTACCCCGAGCTAGCCGGGCTGCACGGCAAACCGCTCCTGCGCGAAACCATCCTCGCCCCCGGCCAGGTCGCCGACGGCATGACCATCTCCTCTTTCCACGTCACCCAGGCGCAGTGGGCCGCGAAAAAAGACCTCAGCTTCACCATAGAACTCAAATACCACCCCGACCTGGTTCTGCTGCCCAAAGGGCCGATTACGGAGCAGTAGCTTGCGCCCCGACGAACGAACTTTTCAGAGAACTCGGACGGCGATACCCTTCTTCACGCTCGCCTGTTTTCTGGTTGCCGGTTTGGAGTGGGTCGCGGAGCGGGCTGTTCAAAACCGTGTTCTGTGAATCAAGTCCGAAGCGCTTCATTTTTCGTAATGGTCGCTATTTACCTCACGCTGGTCGCTGTTTGTCACTATGCTTTGTTTCGCTGGAAGGGAAGGTACCCGTTCGACCGTTTGGTCGCAAAGTTGAGGGGAAGGCCGGACCCAGGTAGGACTTATACGGATCTCCAGCATCAAGGGCTCGCGTCGGTCAGAAAATGCAAGGCTCCGGATCGATCACGGAAAAATACAAAGGCCCCAGGTTATCAATCTGGGGCTTTTGCTTTTGAGTATTTCCAATGCAACCGACGACGTTTGCGAAACGTGCCATGAGTTTAGCACAAATGGGAGATTGGTCGAGCGCCGAGCGGAGGGCAACGGAGTCGAACCCTAGTGGCTGATTGGGCCACTCGACCGTTTCGCAAACGTCGTCCAGTACCCACTGGAAATACCCTCCAAACGACTGTCTGCGAAGCACTGACTCTACACCCTCATACCTATCCGAATCATCAGTTAACACTGACACAACCTGGACGCGTTCCAATTCCGGAATCCGCCACGCAGCATCCCAAAACAGGCTAATTCACCGTAGGCGGCACCGGCGCCGACTTCGGCACCGACAAATACCCCGTCACCGTATTCTTAGCGCTCACCGAATTCACCACTACCTCATAGAGCGAAGGATCCTTGCCAGCATAGAACTGCAGCGGCTCGTTCAGATTGCGGTTCTTCTTCTCGTAGCTCTTGTCGTCCGAATACACCACCAGCGTGAACTGGCTCTTCTTAGCGTCTGCCTTCTTCAGCTCCAGGCTCACCGTCCCCACCGGCTTCTTCGTGCCCTTGACCAGCGTGAACTCATAGTAGTTGCGGTCGCCCTTGTGCTTCAGCAGTTCCAGCTCATCGTGGTTGCGAGCGATCAGGCTGGTGTGACCGCTGAGGTCGCCTTGCATCGAGGTAAGCTGAGTCACCGCCGTCGCCAGATCGCTCTGCGTCTTGGCCACATCGGTCTTCACGCCGCCTACATCCGTCTTCACATCGCTGACCTGGTTTGAAACCGCGGAAATCTGCTGCTCCGCCGCCTTCGCCGCCGTCTCCAGGCGCTTGCTGTCCGCCTGCTCGCGGCTCATCACTTCCTGGGTCTTCGCCTCAAGCTGCTTCTGTGTCAGGCCGAGAGACTGCCCCAGTTCCTGCGAATTCGCCTTGAGCCGCGCGTTGGTTTCATCCAGCTCGCTCTTCAGCTTGGCGTTCTGGTCATCGGCGGCCTTGATCGCCGCTTCCTGCTTGATGATCTTGGTCGAGAGAGCGTAAGTCCAGATCAGGCCGCCCAATGCCAGCAGCAGGGCCGCCGCGACTACGCCAATTAGCGCTCCGGAAATCGATCGCTGGGGGGGAGTTTCAAATTCGCTCATGAGTTTACCCTTCCTTGCTCTGCCAATCCTTGCTCTGCCTTTACTGTCAACGGCGCCTAACTTCCGCCGGGCTGCTTACAATAGACGATGCAACCCACGGACTGGTTTAAGCATACTGAAAACGACCGCTTCCGGGCAGAATATCGCGAAATTTGCTCGCCGGTAGGCTATTTTCGATACACCGGTCCGCGACCGGCCTTCCATTCCAGGCCAAGTCTCATTTGGGCTCCAGACCCGGCTTTGGACCATACTGGATGCCGCAAGTCCCATCCTGAAAAACGCGGAAGTGACAAGCATGGAATCGCTGCGCTATAAAGAGTTCTGACGTCTCGTTCGCAGGATTGCAAAGCTTCCGGACCGGCCCGCAGCACCGTTCGCCAGGCAGGACGCGTTCTGGCCAGTTCCAAACTGAAAGACTTCAAATACAAAGACTGGGAGCACCCAAACACTATGTCGACTGCTGTAGCTGGAAAGGGACTGGAAGGCATTGTTGCCGCCAACTCGGGCATTTGCTGGATCGATGGCGACGCCGGCATTCTCTCCTATCGCGGCATCGATATCCACGAGCTCGCCGAGCACTCCACGTTTGAGGAGACCACCTACCTGCTGTGGTTCGGCCGCCTGCCCAACGAAGCCGAGTTGCAGGACTTTACCGCGCAACTGGCCGCCTCGCGCGCTATCGATCCCGGCATCGTAGCCATGCTCAAGAGCTTCCCCGCGAGCGCCACGCCTATGGAAGTGCTGCGCACCGCCGTCTCCGCGCTCAGCATGTATGACGCCGACGAAGCCGACAACCTGCACGATGCCAACGTCCGCAAAGCATTCCGCCTCACCTCGCAAGTCGGCATGATCGTCGCTATCTACGACCGCCTGCGCAAGGGCCTGGAACTCGTCGAGCCCGACCCCACGCTCACCCACGCGGCCAACTTCCTGTGGATGCTCAACGGCGAAAAGCCCTCGGAGACAGCGACCAAGACCCTCGACATCGCACTGATCCTGCACGCCGACCACGAGCTGAACGCTTCCACCTTCGCCGCTCGCGTCATCGCCGCCACGCTCTCCGACATTCACTCGGCCGTCACCGGCGCCATCGGAGCGCTCAAAGGCCCGCTGCACGGCGGCGCCAACGAAGCCGTAATGCGCATGCTCTACGCCATCGACGAAGCCGGCGCCGACCCGGTCGAATACGTGCGCGCCATGCTTGCCGCCAAGAAGAAAGTCTCCGGCTTCGGCCATCGCGTTTACAAGACCGAAGACCCGCGCGCCACGCACCTGCGCCGTATGAGCGAACAGCTCTCGAAAGATTCCGGCGTAACCAAATGGTATGACTGGTCGCGCGCCATTGAGCTTTTCATCAACGCCGAAAAGCACCTCAACGCCAACGTCGATTTCTACTCAGCCTCCACTTACACCACGCTCGGCATCGATGTCGACCTCTTCACGCCCATCTTTGCCGTCAGCCGCATCTCCGGCTGGGCCGCGCATGTCATTGAGCAGTTGGACGACAATCGGCTTATCCGTCCCCGCGCAGAATATATTGGGCCGACTCACCCCGCGCCTTACACGCCGATAGCTCTGCGCGGATAACCTGAAACTCACAGTGCCGACGGAGCGTCTCTCTGGTCAATACCGGGGTCAATTCTGAACCCGGTATTCAGAAAGAGGCTCTACCTTGAAGATCAGGTTCGTTGCCATTGCTTTTACCGTTTCGACGGCTGTTTGCGCATTGGTTCTCACCGGTTGCCACGCTTACGCAAAGTTATATCCGGTCCAAGGGCCGCTGGCCCAGCTGACTCCGCCGCCAGTCTTCGCCGCCAAGGTCACTGGTGGCGCGAAAGTCGATAATTTCTACGCCACCATTGCCGACAGCGAAAAAGTTAGTTGCGCTTTCACCAATAGCTTCGGTAAACGATGCATCTCAGATCCCGAGCCAACCGTCGCATCCAACCCATTCAACATGGGCCCAGCCTGGGACCCGTCTACGGCGGCAAATTCTACGAGGCCCACGTACTTGGAGCGCACGACCCCTACTACTGGTGCTCCGCCACCGGAGACAAGGGAACCACTCTCCACGTAGCCATCCAGGTTGGGATCAACACCAACCTCTCGGCATCGCAAAACGTCAAAGGCGTCGTTCAGGACGACAAGGGAAACATCTACAAGTTCGCGCTGTAGACGTGCTACGCGCTCAGATTTGGCATAAAAGGGCCGCTCTGCTCAAGAGCGGCCCTTTGCTTTACATGCTGCCTCGGCTGGCGGGGGGCACAATGCCGTTCATACGAAGGTAAACGACCATCTGTCCGTAGTGATCCATCATGTGCGCAATGCCAAAGGCGGACATGCCGCCGCGAGTACCACTGCTGGTCATCGTAAACGCATTCTCCGGCGTTATGGTGGCAATATAGGCGTGGGCTGCTTTGAACGACTCCTTGAGCGCCGCGATAATCTCGGCCTTCGAGGTCAGCTTTTCGATTGCGTCGGTCTTCGCTTTATCGTCGGCTTCGGTAAATCCAGCCGGCGCGAAGAAGTAGTAGTTGGCCTCGGCCACGTGTTTGATCTGGCCGCTGAAAGTTCGAACGCCCTTGAAATCTCCGAGAGAAGCGGGCGGCGCAAAGTTGAATTTGTCTTCGGGCATCGCCTCTGCCACATCCACAAACTCCTTCTCCATGCCTGTGAGCAGCTTGTCGTAGGTCTCCGAAGGCGACATCATCGTGCCCGCGGCTGGTTTAGCAGGCTTGGCCGCCTGTGCATTGACAAAGTGCGGTGAAGCAGCGAGCAGACAACAACCGAGCAGCGAAAGCAAACGTGATGAATGACGCATGGGAACGATCCTCCAGGGGCAGCGCAAATCGAAGTTCGGGCCGCGCATCGACTCTACCAGCCTGCGGTTTGGAAATGCTAGTAGAAGCAACAGCTGGTGCACTTTTAAGCTTCAAACCCAGAGATGCCGGCTATGAACTCCCTTGGCGGCGACCCTCGAAACTCCTGAGTCCCTGGCGAATCTTTGGGAATTGGCAATGGTCCATAGGAGACAGATTCTCCCATGCCGAGTTGGTAGATTCATGAAGTTCACCCGCGTCGCTGAACTATGTCGCAAGTTTCAGAACGCGCGCTTCAACCGAATCGGCAACAATTCCCGGCCGCGAAGCGTCAATCCGAAGAGAGGACAGTAGGTATGTTGAGTAACAACCAACCATTTCGCGAGGGCGATACGGTTCGGCTGCGCTTCGGAAGGCAATTGATGACGGTGCTCGAAATCGACGGGGACGGGGCGAACTGCGTCTCGAAGGAGGCCTCCAGGGGGCAAATGGTCTGGGTTGCGTGGCCGTGCCTGGTGGCTGCGGAAAAACAGAGAAAATTCAAATTGCTCCAGATGGTCAAAGCTGTTGCCGGATTCAATTAGGGCATTGCCAAAACGATAGCCGCTAAACCGGGAATTACACTCCAGCCCTCATTTTTCCCGTCCAGCCGTGCAGAATCGCCGATTCGCACCCGTTCCATAGCCCCAAAGACAAACTCTACGTACAATGGCAGAATAAGGAGAATTCTGCCATGCGCCGAGTCTATATGGACGCCAATGCCACCACACCCCTCTTACCGGAGGTGATGGAGGCCATGCGCCCCTATTGGATGGAGCACTTCGGCAACGCCTCCTCGATCCACCAGCAGGGCCAGCGCGCACGCACCGCCGTGGACCAGGCCCGCGAAACGCTCGCCGAGTTCTTCGGCTGCCACGCTGCGGAAGTCGTCTTCAACTCCGGCGGCACCGAGGGCGACAACACCGCG